>WNGD01012296.1_pt1 | contig 10349 bp, 14 predicted proteins | sample 5400671 | NCBI WGS metagenome assembly WNGD01 (sample SAMN13153369, study PRJNA577476) | soil metagenome | isolation source: 40 cm soil or saprolite under grassland replicate 2 | place: USA:California | collected 2016-06-15
GATCACCGCCGTGCGGCCGGCGAGACTGACGTCCATTGATACCCTCCCGCTCGCGCCAGCGGGCGCGTCCCTCAAGTCCTACAGTCCCCGGCGCGCCGGGAAAAGCCACCGGGAGTCAAGTCCCGCGGGTTGAATAGGTCGAGCGCGGCAGCCTACGGACTGGAGGAGGCGAACCAGACGCCTTCGTCTACAATGCTGCGCCTCGATTGGAGCACGACGATGGAATTCAGCGCGCTGTTTCTCGCCGTTACCGTCGTGATGGTCGTCGCCTGGTGGGGCACGCGAACGCTCGCGCTGGCATTGTTCGCCGCCACGCTCTTGGCCTCCATCGCGACCTATCTGCACCACGCCAGCGACGTGTTGAAGCTGTCGTTCTGAGCGCGCCCATGACCTAAACGCCCCATGACTCGATCGCTCGCCCTCACCCTCAATACGCTCGGGCTCTACGCCGTCGCCTTGGTTCTTGTCATCGCCTTTGCGGCACAGCTCCTGCTCAACGAACTTCCCTGTCCGCTCTGCCTGCTCCAGCGCATCCAGTTTGCGATGCTGGCGGTCGGGCCGATTCTCAACCTGCGCTTCGGGCCCCGTCCCAGCCACTATGCCGTGTCGCTGTTCACCGCCATCGCCGGCGCGGCTTTCGCCACGCGGCAGATATTGCTGCACATCATGCCTGGAGATTTAGGTTACGGCTCGGCGCTGCTCGGCTACCATTATTACACCTGGGCGTTCATCGGGTTTGCCGTTGCCATCATTGCGCTCGCGGCCATGCTGCTGTTCGACGAACAATTCAGAGACGACGGCAAGCCGCAGCCCGCCGGCGCGTTCGCGCGCGCTGCCGTCTGGTTGGTGATCGCGCTCACCGCGCTGAACGTGGTTTCGACGCTGCTGGAATGCGGCTTCGGCGCGTGTCCGGACAACCCGGTCGCCTACGAACTGCTCAAGCGCGCGCCGTGAGGCGGGCGATCACTCCCACTCGCTTATCTCCGCACGAAAGGTCTCAAACCTCAGTTCCCGAATGGGATGGTCAGTTCCGTCTCGTTCGTGTCCACCACGAACACCGCGAGGAGCTTGGCCGGCTTCGTCTTGCTGGCATTGGCGCTGACGGCGTGGCGGTCGCCGGGCAGCTCGGAGAAATTCTGTCCGGCCTTGTAGGTCGTCACCGGTCCGTCGTTGACCTGACTGCGGATCGCCCCCTCAAGCACGGTCGCGTAGATGAAGGCGGATTTGGCATGCGTGTGACCAGGCGAGTAACCGCCCGGGCCGTATTCGACGAGCACACCCTTGATGCTCTTGCCGGGAACGTTCGGCAGCTCGTGCTGGTAGGCGAGGGTCACCTTGGCGTTTTTCTCCTTCGGCGCATCCGCGAGGACGCTGCCGAACGGCAGGGTGGCGACAAGCAGCGAACAGAGGATGCGTTTCATGGAGCCCTATCCTTCGGTTGGCGGATGCGGATCAGGCTCCTGCCTGTGAGCGGCGGAGCCATTCATCGAAACCGATGCGGCCGAGGCGCGCTTCGCCCAACGGCACGAGCGAGCGCTCCTCGACCCGGCCGCCGAAGTATCGGGCCTCGGGGTCGCTCACGACCTCACGCGGGTCGCCGACCGCTTTCAGATAGCGGGCGACGATTTCGCTGAACGGTGCTCGTTCCGGGCCAGCGATCTCGATGATGCCGCCTCGCGGCGCCGCGAGCGCCACATCGGCAACGACGGCAGCAACGTCGTCCGCCGCGATGGGCTGAAACAGGCCGGGCGAAAGCCTGACGATGTTTCCATCCGCACTTGAAGCGGCGATGCCGCCGAGGAATTCCAGGAACTGAGTCGAGCGGATAATGGTGTACGGGATGCCGGAGAGCTTGATTAGTTTCTCTTGGGCGACCTTGGCGCGGAAATAGCCATTGTCGGGCGTCCGGTCGGTTCCGACGATGGATAGCGCGACATGGTGCCGGACGCCCGCTGCGGCCTCCGCCGCGAGCAGGTTGCGGCCGGAGGTCTCGAAGAATTCCAGCACCGCCTTGTCTTCAAATGAGGGCGAATTGGCGAGGTCGATCACCACCTGCGCGCCGGCCATGGCCTCTTTGAGCCCCTCGCCGGTGATGGTGTTGATGCCGCTTTTGGGCGCGGCGGCGACGACCTCATGGCCGCCCTGGCGCAGAATGGCGGCGGTCTTCGAGCCGATCCGGCCGGTGCCGCCGATGACGACGATCTTCATGGTTTACCCTCCCCGTGTCGATGCCCGGAGACCCTTAGATTAAGAAGGCGCTACAGGGGGAAATGGTTTCCCCGCCCGCGCGGGGAGGGTCCTTGGCTGCGACGGCCATCTTCTTGTGGGCGTCGGCAAGCTAAGGTTATCCGTCAGGCTATCGGAGACGATCCCTTGAAGGGATTTCGGCCTAAGCAAGCAGAGACTCCAGAGCAAGATCCGTCCAAGCTGCCCCCAGCGGGTGACATTCGGGTACGCATCGCGCTGAACCTGATACTGGACAGAATTGGAAAAATTTGCATTCAACTGCAAATCCAGGACGTGTCTCGGGACACGGCTGGCATGCAGGCGCGCGTCGACTGGCTCGGACAGCTCCTCTGCGCTCATGAATTGGACAACCCGATGTGCGGCTTCCTAGTGCAGGCGGCGCGGCATTCCCGGAAGCGGCGGGGCAATCGTTGGCGGCGCACCCCGCAAGAAATCGGCCAGGCTGACCCGCGGGAAATAGAGCCCCTCCCTCCGACGCACCCACCATTGCCCGGTCCGCACGTAAGTGTCGGGGTCGGCAAAGCGATAGTCGTAGAGCAGCGCGCGGACGTACTTCGGCGGGCGATCCGGAAACGGATTGCCGGCCAGCAAGGCGAGAACGGCTGGACTGCCCTCAAACCACATCTGCCAGTCGAGCCGCGGCTGGTGTGGGATGTTCCATGTCGGGCCCCGGGTTACTGGCCCCGGTTTGTAGCGGAATACGTACTCGCGCCAGATTTGGCCGTCATCCGAACCTTCGATGATGATCTCGGGCCGCGTGGTCGTTGTGGTGACGAACAGCCCATAAGGGTTGACGATGAGCAGCGGCGAAATCGCCTCCGTTAGCCTGCCCGCCAGAGGCAAGTCTGTGTGTGTCAACGGCTGCCAGATCCGGTTGAGGCCGACCGGCACGACGATCAATGCCAGCCCCGTCGCAACGGCTCTTGCCACGCGTCCCGGGCGCGGCACGCGGACTTCTATCCAGCACGTCAGGCGCACCGGCACCAGGCGGTGCAGCGCGGCATCGTCGAATAGAAAAACACAAAGCAGCATCGTCAGCAGGTTGAAAAAATTGTAATTGCCGGTAAGCAGGATCAGCAGCTGGAACCCCAGTACGCTCCAGGCCGCGATGGCGCGCAGACGCCGGGGCAGCCAAATGAGGAAAACAAGGCCGAGCTCGATTAAAAGGGTCGCGGCTGTCGCGATGGCGAGCACCCAATGCGGCAGCTGTGCGGCATACCAAGCAAGCGGGGTAGGCAGCGGCTGTGTCCAGAAGTGATAGTCAAGCGCCGTCAGGTTGCGCCACGTCGGGTCGCCGGAGAGCAGCTTCATGGCACCGGCGAGGAACAGAAAGCGGAAGACAAGCCAGCGATACAGCCAGACGACAATGCTCGAGCCAGCCGTGAGGAAGATCGCCAGAAAACCAGCTTCGAGCAACAGCTGGTCCCACTGAAAATTCGTGAACACCTGCCCGGCGTAGACGAAGGACAGGTAGAGCACGAACGCTCCGATGAGCGCGGGTCGTACCTATATTCCCAAGGTCACGAGGAGCCCCAGCACGACGCCGATCCCCGCGGCCGCGAGCAGCGCGGCATCGCTGGAGTCGAGCCAGAACAGTGTGGGCAGCCGCCAATAGGCAGCCACTCCCCATGCCTGCCGCGCGGCCGAAAGATATTCACTGAGCGGTAAGATCCCTTCATGCCCCACCAGCCCTAGGCCCTGAACGCCCAATGAGGCGAATGCAGCGATGTAGATCGCGCCGAACAGGCGCAGGAAAAGCCAGCTGACAAGGGTATTGCGCTCGGGCTCGAGCACCGGTCCCCACAAGAGGCGGGTAGCGCGGTTGAGCAGGTCCCGGCGGCGTGCAAAGAACGTGTAAGCCCACTCGCTCGCCGCAGCGAAACCGGGGACGCGGGTGTACATCGACCACCAGCCGCCGTGGCCCGGGGCGTAAAGCAGCACCCGGTACGCCGCTGCCGCTCCCGAGTAGACCCGCCCGTCCGGCTCGATCAGCCAAATCGCGCGCTCGAAAGCTTCATGCGGAATCGTTAGGGAAGTCCGCCGCAGCCTCTTGGTAGGGACGGTAAATCACACGCCCGTTCGTCAGCCGCTGCCAATAGCTCACCCACGACCGGCAGATTGCGCAGTCGCCGTCGAATACCAGTGTGGTGCACGCCGCAGCCATTGAGATGGGACTTTCCCGAATTGTCTGTGTCCAGGACACATTTTAAGACAGGGTTGAGTGCTGGGGTCCCGCAGCAATGGTGGAGCACTATCTCATTGTCAGCTGTGGATTATCGCCTGGGGTCGACGTAGTAAACGCTCTTCACGAAAAGGACACGAACGGGGATATCCCCTTGAGAGGACATTTCCGTGTCAACCTTTAAACTCGGATTCGGTCTGCTCGCCGTCTTGGCTTGGGCGCCTTCGGCCCTTGCCGAACCATCGCCCTGTCGAGCCGTTACACACGAGGGAAGCGATTACACTGTGTGCGAAGTGGACCTGCGGCGGGACGCCGTGAAGTTCTTCTGGAAGAGGGCGGACGGGCAGCCGTATGGCTACCTCTCCGCGTTACCGCAGTCGCTCGGCGAGCACTCGGGCCGCCTGCTCTTTGCGGCCAACGCCGGGATGTATCATCCCGATTACAGGCCTGTCGGCCTTTACGTCGAAAATGGCCAGGAGCTGGTCCGAGCGAATACGAAGGCTGGCCCGGGCAACTTTCACATGAGGCCCAATGGTGTGCTTTACGTTTCTCCGGAGTCCGCTGGCGTCCTCGAAACCGGTTCCTTTCTTAAGCAGAAGCCGCGGGCAGACTTCGCGACGCAGTCCGGACGGATGCTGGTCATTAACGGACGTCTACACCCGCGCTTCGCTCGGCACGGCGGATCGCGAAAATATCGAATTGGCGTCGGCAGTCAGGATCCGAGCACGTTGGTGTTCGCCATCTCGGAATCCGAGGTCTCGTTCGGCGAGTTCGCGCGTCTTTTCCGAGACAAGCTGCGCTGCAAGAATGCTCTTTTCCTCGACGGCGGAAGTGCGACAAGTTTCTATTCGCCGGGGTTGGGGCGGAATAGCAATCTGGTGCCGCTTGGCCCCATGGTCGGCGTTTACGATGCCGCCAACTAACGCTGTTCATGGCAATCCAAACTGAGAGTTATAGACACACGTCCCGGACACGATTTCGGACACGACATACCCCCCGGGGGTAAGATACGTTAGTCGAGAAATTTATCTGTCTTGCCATCGATTTACTCGGTATCGAAGATTGCGCGCCCGGCAAGGCGCCGCTGCCGGCCGAGACCGTGCAGCTGGTCATCGACCTCTCGAAATGGCGGCGGCGCGGCGCTGCGCCGGGGCGGCGCGTGCTCGAGCGGGGCAAAACCGTTTGCTGCTACGCGCAGTCGGAAAAATCCTGGATCGAGGATCCGGCCGGGATCTCCTGGGAAGCCTTTTTCACCACCGGCGAGAGCACGATCTACAGCGACGGCACCGGCGAGGCGCGATTCGCGGACGCGGAGTCCGCCGCGACCCTTTCCGCCTGCCGCGGCACTTGAAATACGGCTAGGCCATAAGTTGGCTTGGGCCAAGCAAAACCCATCAGCTTGCTGAAACTTGCAATCTCCTGATGCCTTTGCGAGCGGTCGACCGCAGCCGATGGCCGGGCTGTCGACCGGCGCTTGAGAAGCTGCTCTATATTACCGCCGCCAGCCATCTGAGGGTTCGAAGCGACGAAGCCATTCCGCAGTTCGCGCTTGCGCACGAGCGCGCGCGCCACGGCAAATGCATCTCTCAGATTGGGCGTACTGCGCAGCGCGGTGTTGAAAAAGGCATCGCCGAAATAGGTCCAGCTGGCTCCGTCTTTGCAACCGAACGAAGGGCGATTCGCGTCGGCCGCAGTAATCACCAGCGTGTCGGCATCGGCGAGCGGTCGTATGAAAATCCCCGAATAGCACGCCGAAATGATCACGACTCGGTGCCGCACACCAGCGACATGGAGCATGGTGGCGAGAGCCGACGGCGACAGCGTCTCGTTGCGGTTGCCGGCCTGCACTGCCAGACCGTCCGGAGAGCCGTGCGATGTCAAGATCAGGAACAGGACATCGTGTTCGGCGTCCATGCTCTTGGCGACCGATTGTAAGCTCGCCGAGAGAGTCTTGAGCGTCGCGTCGTCGCGAGTCTTGGTGTTGGCGCGCACGATCACCGGTCCGCCGCCGAACCGATTCGCGACGATCCTGGCCGCGCCGTTCGCTTCGCTCTCGAAGACGCTTTGATCGCCGAACAATCCGAACGCCACGACCGCGACCCTCGACCCGGATTGGGCCGCTTGCGAGATCGACGCGGCAAGCAGCGCGAGCAAGAGCCCTAGCAATCCCGCCGCCGCTCGGCTGAACAGATTTCTGGAGATCATCGCGAATTTCTCGATCAGCACGTACTAAAAGACAAAGCCACGCCAGTCCCCATTCACGCAGAAAAGGTCGGCGTGATGTCGCCACGCTCGGCTTGCACACCACCTTCTTGTATCGCAGGCCGTTTATTCTCAGAGAGTCGCGGCGGAGCAATTTGGCGCGCCCGAAGAGAGGCGCTGGCACTCCGAACAAGTCTCGAATTTTCCTCAACAATTTGGCTTGCTGCCGAGCAGTGATACCACTTGCCTATACCAGCCGCAAGCCCATCGGACGCCTTTGATTGCTTCCGCGTTCTGCCGATAGATCAACGGATTGACTTAGCTGAACGCCGGTGCCCAATTCGGAACCGCTCCAGAGCTCAACGGCCCGCAACCCCTCTCTGTTTCAGCTCATGGTTCCGCCAAAGCCCGATCCCGATCCGATTCAGGAGATTTACCGGCGCGAAGGCCGGCGCGTGTTCGCGACGCTTGTGCGGGTCCTGGGCAGCTTCGAACTCGCCGAAGACGCATTGCATAACGCCTTCGTGGCGGCTGCCGAGGGCTGGCCGCGCGAGGGAATGCCGAAGAACCCCGTTGCCTGGCTCGTTTCGGCGGGGCGGTTCAAAGCGATTGACCAATTGCGCCGCCAGCGGCGCATGACGCCCTGGAGCGACGCCGCGGAGCAGATCGATACGCTCGCCGACGACGGGCCAGCACCGGACGAGCGGGAGGCGGTGGAAGACGATCGCTTGCGCCTCATCTTCACCTGCTGCCATCCGAGCCTGTCCGACGAGGCCTGCATCGCGCTGACCTTGCGCGAAGTGTGCGGGCTTACGACCGAGGCCATCGCACATGCCACATTGCAGACGCCGACCACGCTTGCGCAGCGCATCGTGCGGGCGAAGGCCAAGATTCGCGATGCCGGCATTCCGTATCAGGTCCCGGACAAGGATGAGCTTCCTTCCCGGCTCAAGAATGTCTTGCGAGTAGTCTATCTGGTGTTCAACGAAGGCTACTCGGCATCTTCCGGCATTGATCTCCTGAAGCCGGACCTCTCCGCCGAGGCCATCCGCCTTACGCGTCTCCTATTGGCGCTTCTTCCCGAGCCAGAGACGCAGGGGCTGTTGGCGCTTCTTCTGCTCCAGGACTCGCGGCGGCGGGCCAGGATTACACCGGATGGCGACCTCATCCCTCTGGACGAGCAGGATCGCAGCCTCTGGGATCGGACCTCTATTGCTGAGGGCTGCAATCTCGTCCGGCAGGCGCTGCATTCGCGCCGGTTCGGCGCCTACACGCTGCAGGCCGCCATTGCCGCCGTTCACGCCGAAGCGCAAACCCCGCAGGAATCCGATTGGTCGGAGATTACCGGCCTCTATGACGCGCTCCTGCGGCTCGAGCCCTCGCCGATCATCCGGCTGAACCGGGCCGTGGCAGTGGCCATGCGTGATGGCCCTGAGGCCGGGCTTGCCCTCATCGAGCCTCTCCTTGGCCCAGGCGGCCTTGGCCGATATCGCTTTGCCCATGCTGCAAAAGCCGATTTGTTGCGCCGCCTGGGGCGCTTCCTCGAGGCCAAAGCCAGCTATGAGGCGGCGCTAGCCCTCACGCAACAAGAGCCTGAACAGCGGTTCCTGATGCGCCGCCTGGCCGAAATCGGCGGATAGCGCTCAAAAAAATTTCGGTCCGCTGTCGAATCCCGAACCGGCCGTTCGACCAATGAGCGAGGAGGCGATGACAGAGGCCTCCTTTAGAACCGGCAAAACCTTACGACGGAGAGGGTCATCATGGCACAAGCCATCCCCTATTTGGCTTTCGACGGCAATTGCGGCGAAGCCATGCGCTTCTATGAGCGCGTGCTCGGCCTCGGCGCGAAGCTGGAGATGATGCTGAGCGGCGCGGAGTCGCCCATGGCGGCGCAGATCCCGAAGGAGCATGCACATCGGATCTTGCATGCCCGCCTGCGCTTTGACGACGGCTCCTACATCTACGCAGGCGATGCCCCCGTCCACGTGCCCTACGAGGGCGTGAAGGGGGTGACGATTACGATGAATTATCCGTCAATCTCGGCGGCCGAGCCAGTGTTCAAGGCTCTCTCCGAGGGCGGGAACGTCATGATGCCTTTCCAGCCGACATTCTGGGCGAAGAGCGCGGGCATGCTCACCGACAAATTCGGCACGGCTTGGAACATCAATGGCGCGGTGATCATCTGAGCGGGGCGGCGCGCCCGGTGCGCCCGTCATGAGCGAGCCGCCATCGGAAGGAGACACGCATGAAATATCTCTGCCTCGTTTACCTCGATCAGGAGCACTGGAGCGCCTGTCCCGACCATGTGTGCGCGAGCTATGCGCAGCAATTGTCGGACAGCAAGCGGCTGATCGCCGGCGAACCTTTGCATCCGGTGCACACGGCGACGACCGTGCGTGTGCGCAACGGACAAGTGCAGCTCTTTGACGGCCCCTTCGCCGAAACCAAGGAACTGCTCGCCGGCTTCTATCTCGTCGATGCGAAAGACCTCAACGAGGCCATTCAAATCGCCAGCGGCATCCCGCCGGCAAAGCATGGCAGCATCGAGGTGAGACCGGTCCGCCAATTGGAAGTCGGCAACGCCGGCGAGTAGGAACCCGTCACTTTCGATTGAACCAACGACGCAAACCGACTTGAAGGAGAATGCAACATGCGATGCATCGTGCTCGTAAGGGCAACCAGGGACAGCGAGAACGGCGTCATGCCCAGTCCTGAATTGCTAGCCGCGATGGGCAACTACAACGAAGAGCTCTTGAAGGCCGGCATCATGCTGGGGGGTGGCGGCTTGCGTCCGTCCCAAGGAAAGCGCGTGCGCTTTTCCGGCGATAAGCGCACCGTCATCGACGGCCCTTTTGCGCCAATAGATGAACAGATTGCGGGCTATTGGCTCTGGGAGGTCAAGTCCATCGATGAGGCCGTCGATTGGCTCAAGCGCTGTCCCAATCCAATGCTCGTCGACTCAGAGATCGAAATCCGACCCGAATTCGAGGCCGCTGATTTCGCCCAATAATGAGAGATCACGCCGCGCCAAGCCTACGGGCGTGGCACAGCCCGCAATGCGTAAGAAAGAGGATTCCACATGAACGACACATATCTCGCCGTTTTTCTTGGCAGCAAGACGAGCCAACGTATGAAAGCATGGATGGCTCTTCCCGAACCGGAACGGCGCGCAAAGGAACAAGAGGGCATGGCCGCCTGGAAATCGTGGATGGAGAAGCATCATGCCGCCGTCGTCGGCGCGGGCGGACCGCTCGGCAAAACGAAGAAGATCACCGAGCACGCCATCGACGACGTGAGCAACGAGATGGGCGCCTTCATGATCGTCCGTGCGGAGTCACACGAGGCGGCCGCCAAGCTGTTCCAGAAGCACCCGCATTTCACGGTCTTTCCCGGCGAGTCCGTGGAGGTCATGCCGGTTCTGCCGATACCCGGTGGTTGATCGGCGCCAGCGTTCGTTCAGTAATTTCACCGTAAGGAGGAACGACCATGCCCAACACTGTTCGTTTGCACCGCGTCTTGGCAACCAGGCCGGAGAAAGTCTACCGCGCGTTCCTCGAAGCGGACGCGCTCGCCAAATGGCTCCCGCCCAACGGCTTTGCCTGCACCGTGCACCACCTGGAGCCGAAAGCCGGCGGCACGTTCAAAATGTCCTTCCGGAATTTCACGACCGGCGAAAGCCATTCGTTCGGCGGCGAATATGTCCAGCTCGTTCCGAACG
>WNGD01034653.1_pt1 | contig 10349 bp, 8 predicted proteins | sample 5400671 | NCBI WGS metagenome assembly WNGD01 (sample SAMN13153369, study PRJNA577476) | soil metagenome | isolation source: 40 cm soil or saprolite under grassland replicate 2 | place: USA:California | collected 2016-06-15
GCCGCGCAGCCTCATCCATCTTTTCGAGCGTAGTTATCCCGATAGAGTTCAGGATCCTCTTTCCCTCTTCGAAATTAGTGCCCTGCATCCTCACCACGAGAGGCTTCTTCAACCCAACGACTTTCTTTACGTCCACAATTCCCTTTGCGACTTCATCGCACCTCGTAATTCCCGCTAGTATGTTGACGAATACCCTGCTGACCTTCTGGTCACCCTGGATTATTTGTAAGGCCGTCGCGACGTGCTCAGCGTTGGCTCCTCCGCCCACGTCGCAAAAGTTTGCAGGCTTGCCTCCGTAGTGGTTGACCATGTCGAGGGTTGCCATGACAAGACCCGCGCCGTTCCCCATTATTCCTATATCACCATCAAGCTCGACAAACGCCAGACCGTTCTCACGAGCCTTAGCCTCCAAAGGAGTCACCTCGCCACTAACTTCTTTCGCCCGTTCCTGAAATTCTGGATGACGAAAGAGACTGTTGTCGTCCACTATGACGCGAAGGTCCGCGGTAACAAACTTTCCATCATTGGTCTCGATCAGAGGATTGCTCTCGACAAGTTCGGCATCATAGATGACAGACAAGCGATACAAGTTTGAGAGAAGATCAGTCAGAGAGTTCAAGCGCTGACCCGTATAACCAAGCTTCAAACCAACCTGTCTCGCATCATATCCCCGCATACCAAACACAGGGTCGAGCCGATGGTGGAAAATCTTTTCCGGACTCTGCTTCGCCACATCCTCAATATCGATTCCACCCTGGTCTGAGGCTAAAACCGTCTGACACTTGTTCGCCCGATCAAGGACAATACTGCCGAACAGTTCTTTCTTGATGTTCAGCTTCTGCTCGATCAGGACCTTCTTCACCTTCTCCCCCTTGATCGTCATGCTGAGGATCTCGCTCGCCCGGTCACGCGTCTCCTCCGGCTTGCTGCCAAACTTGATACCACCTGCTTTTCCTCTGCCCGCGACCAGAACCTGGGCTTTTATGACAACTTCTCCGCCAATGCGTTTGTGAATATCTCTAGCTTCGTCAGGTGTCGAAGCCAGCCCTCCTCTAGGAGTGTTGATTCCCAAGTTTTGAGCGAGGGACTTGGACTCGTACTCGAATAATTTCATGAGTTTCCCGGACGATTTTCATTCCGGACAAGCAGAGTATTTGGCTATTACCCCCGACTTACCGTAACCCATTTATTATCCCGGAGGCTCCTGATGCCAAGCTGTCGGGTCGGCCGACAGGATCAGAATACTTTGGATAATCACAGCGTCTCGAGAAAGCGTCAGAACAAAAGGCAACTTTCTGGGCCGACCGTCGAGACTACGGGGCTGAGGAAACCTTGGTGAAAACAGTCCTTGACAACTTTTGCGTAAAGAGCGGCATTTTCTGTTCAAGATGCGAAGAGAAACTCAAGAAAGGCCAGATCTCAGACCTTGACGTTAGAGTAATCAGAACAATCACCGAGCTAGAGAAAGAGAACCCGACGCTCCAAGACGTCACCTTCCACAAGGCAGTGGAAGCCGGAGACGTCATGGCCCTAATGGTCGACCGGAGAGGGGTGGACACATTCCTCTCATCAGGAGCCAAACTCGCCAAGTCCCTCGGAGACCGCGTCGGAAAGAGAGTTCGAGTCCTCAACTTCGGCGGAGACGAGCGCGGATTCCTCGAAGACCTATTCACCCCCTTCTCGATTCTAACCATCAACACTATCTGGCTGCCAGACGGAAGCAGGGAGACGAAGGTCATACTAAACGGCCGGAGACCTAGGAGAAACCCTCTGGGGGACTTTGAGGTGGTGAAGAAACTCGCCCGAGAACTCAAAGGTCTTACGTTGCGAATAGAGTTCGAAGACTACTGACAAGTCCTTGGACCATCCCACCCACGACAGCCAAGTAGTCATAGTCGGAGCAGGCGTAGCAGGATGCCAAGCCGCATTCGAAGCATCCAAGAATAATACGAAAGTCGTTCTTCTGGAAGAACACCCACAAGTTGGCGTACCCAGCCACTGCTCTGGAGTAGTCAGTCTCAACGGACTCTCACTGCTAGGACTGAAACCGGATCCCATATTCACGCAGCGAACGATTCAAGGAGCCATCTTCAACCCACCAAAAGGAGAGCCCGTCGAAGTCCGAACAAAGACCCCAGTTGCGATAATAATCAACAGAATGCGATTTGACCAATACCTCGCTAAAAGGGCGGTAGCCGAAGGTGTAACGCTTCATACCAAGACCCGAGTCTCCAGATTCGAACGCTACCCTAATGACGGCGTCGGACTCTCAGTCCAAGATGGACCCCGATACAAGGGAGAGATAGTCATCGACGCCAGCGGTGCCGGCAGCCGACTGCCAGAACAGGCGGGGCTGCGAACCCCGGACTGGACCCAACTACTCCCAGGCTTACAATACGAACTAACTGAGACCAAGCAACAAGGGGACATGGTCGAGCTTTTCTTCGGAAACCACCGCGCCCCTGGGTTCTTCGCGTGGAGCATTCCCACGGGCGACCACAGCGCCCGAGTAGGGCTTGCATGCCGGAAAGGCAATGTAAAGAGGCTGCTTGACGAACTCGTCAAAGACTACTGGCCAAAGTCCAACGTTGATGCGACGAAATCAGGATCCGTCCTAGTATCAGGCCCTGTCGATAAGTGCTGGTCGGAAAACTTCCTGGTCGTTGGAGACGCTGCGGGACAGGTCAAGCAGACCACGGGTGGAGGCATCGTCGTCGGAGGCTACTCTGGCATTCTCGCCGGGAAGGCTGCTGCTAGCGCTGCTAAAGCGCCGCAGGACCAGCGCTGGAAGATCCTGATGCAGTACGACCAGGAATGGAGGGACAAGTTCGCGTCAGATCTGAAGAGAATGGGGATCGCCCACCGAGTTTTCGCTGGACTATCAGACGAGACACTAAACCGACTCTTTGAGGCAGTTAGAGACTATCTTCCAGAGATAGAGGAGTATGCTGACATGGACTTCCAAGGCAAGATCATATCACACATGCTACGCAAGAGAAAATTCGCTGCCCTCTTGCCTCGAGTCGCCTTCGATAGCGTCAAGTCAATATTCTCCTAGGAAATAGATCGACGTAAGATTTCAAACTGGTTTAAGAAGCGCCTTCTTAACGAGGTCGCGGGCGAAGCTTGAAAGTTCTCGTTGTTGGCTCCGGGAAAGTCGGGTCAGAAATCGCCAGAGACCTAGCTCGATCTTCTGAGGTTGACTCTGTAATTGTCGCCGATGCTCAGGCCAAGAATCTGAAAAACGTACGAGGGCATGCAAAGATCATGACCCGCCGCCTGGACATTTCCCAGAGAAAGCCCCTCCTTGCTGCGATGCGCAGCGTGGATCTGATCTGCGGCGCGCTTCCAGGAAGGCTAGGGTTCCAACTGATGACCATCGCTGTCGAAGCGCGCCGAGACCTCGTCGACATTTCCTACACTCCTGAAAACCCGTTCAAGCTTCATGCCGAAGCCCGCGATCAAGAGAACATCATCGTCCCCCAATGCGGAGTTGCCCCAGGATTCACCAACATGTGCGTTGGCGACGCATCTCGGAGGCTAGGCACCATAACGAAAGTTCGGGTATTCGTAGGAGGCTTGCCGCAAAAGCCGACTCCACCCCTAAACTACAGAATCGTGTTTTCCCTAGAAGACGTGATCAATGAATACTCAAGGCCCGCACGAATCATAGAAGATGGCAAAGAAAAGATGGTCGACGCTCTGTCCGGGCGGATCTCTTCCCAGAAGTTTTCCGAATGTACGCGAAATGTACGAGTATACTATGCGGTACCCAGGCCATGCTGAGATGATGAACACTCTCAGAGTCCTCGGATTCTTCGCTAAACAAGAAGTTCAAGTCAACGGCTTCGATGTCGCGCCCCGGAAACTTTCCACAGCCCTGCTCAAAGGTGCGATGTCCTTGGGTCGACCTGAGGATCTGCTAGCATTAAGGGTCGAGGTTGAAGGAAAGTCTGGAAAGAAGTCCATGCTCAGCTATAGAGTCCTAGACTACTACGACGCTCGAAGCAAGGTCACCGCGATGGCGAGAACAACTGCTTACCCATGCACCTCAGTAGCATTGCTTGTAGGTCAGAGGAAGTTGAGGAGTGTCGGGGTTGTCCCACCCGAGAAGATCGCGAAAGACCCTCAGCACTTCGGATTCGTCTTGTCGAGACTCCGATCTAGACGAATCAGAGTCGGAATGCCTTCCTCCTGAGTTATTGTTCGGCGGGTAAATCAGTGGCAAGCTGCACTCGACATTAGCCCTTGATACTTACTACAATCCTGTCAATTTTCACGCGAGCGATTGGTATGGATTGATAGGATAACCTCCCTCCAAGGTCACAGAATTGCCGTTGACAACGTATACCATATCAGTGAAAATGCGGCTAGCGTTCATATAGTAACAGGCAAAACCTCCCGATTTCTCGTCGCTTTCTCCTCGTTTGGACCGTTTTTCGTGTTAATCGCCGGCATCGAAGTTCGTGCATTATCTGTTTTCTGTAAAACATTCTCTTAGTAATCATCCCGAATAGTTAGAGCTACCATTGATCATTAGCGTACTGAACAACAAAGGCGGAACTGGAAAGACCACCACCGCAGTAAACCTCGCAGCCGGACTCTCCATAGAGGGCAAGAAAGTCCTCCTCATAGACCTGGACCCACAAGGAAACGCCACAACAGGCATAGGATTCGAAAAGGCAACCCTCGCGAGCACAGTCTACAACCTTCTATCACAGACCAAGAAAGCAGACGAAACCATTCTATCCACAAAATTCCAAAACCTATTCCTTCTCCCAAGCAACCTGGACCTAGCCAGCGCAGAAGTCGAACTCTCAAGTACGCCAGGACGAGAATACGTCCTGCGCGAGGCACTCGCCCCAATCAGAGAACAGTTCAACACGATCATAATCGACTGCCCACCAAACATCGGCCTTCTCACACTCAACGCACTAGTGACTTCAGACCTAGTCCTGATCCCAGTCCAATGCGAATTCTTCCCAATGGAAGGGCTTCCGACACTCATCAAAGTCATGGACCTCGTAAAGTCAAGACTACGAGCATCATTCGACTTCCGGGTCGTACTGACAATGTTCGACGGGCGAACAGCACTGTCGCGAAAAGTCCAATCCCAAGTCTGGAACAACTTTGGCCAACGAGCCCTGAAGACTGTGATTCCACGGTCTGTTAGAATGGCAGAGGCACCGAGCAAAGGACTGCCTGGAATACTCTATCGTCCAAAGAACCCAGCATCGGAACAGTACAGAGCACTAACCAGAGAGCTACTGCGGATCCAATTGCCTGTCGAAGCTTAACTCCCCTCGCCGCAAGGCCTCATGATCCCTTTCGGATCAGGCCCGTCCTCTTTTTCCTAGGAAAATACGTGAAGGTCTAGGCCTATTCGACGAGATGCTGGTTCCATCGTGCTTGTGACGATTCTAGGAGGCGAGCTTGGTGAGGACCGTATCTGCTAGAGAGTTCTCCAGCATATCCTTGGCTAGCCTCTGGTACTCTAACGATGCCTTGTTTGTTGGGCTGTAGATGATTCCAGGGATTCCTTTGCTCGGGGCTTCTGCCATCTTGACGGACCTGGGAATTACGCTTTTGACAACATGGTCGCCGAACTTTTCTCTCAACTCTCTTTGAATCTTCTTGGCTAGGCCGGTTCGTCCATCGTACATCGTCAGAAGGACTATGAAATCGAAATCGGTCTTTGCCCGCGACTTTACCATCCTGATGAACCTGAGCAGGGTTGGAAACCCGTCCATCGAGTAGAATTCGCACTGAACCGGCACCATCAACAGATCGCAGGCGACAATAGCGTTAACCGTCAGGATCCCGATGTTCGGTGGACAGTCAAGTATTACCACGTCAAACCTTCGCTTCGCCGCCTCGAGGGCCTCTCGTAGAACGAACTCTCGACCTCGAACAGAAGACAACTCAACTTCTGCTCCCGCAAGATCCAGGTTGCTCGGCACCACTGTAAGGTTCTCCACTTTAGTTTCCAGCATCACCGCCTCGATCTTCCTAGACTGGGCGAGAACATCGTAGATTGTGTAGAGGAGTTTCGACTTCTCGAAGCCGAAGCTGACAGTCGCGCTTCCTTGGGGGTCCATATCGACTAGAAGTACTTGCCTTCCCGCGGCAGCTAGAGCTGTTCCAAGGTTGACGGCGGTGGTGGTCTTACCCGTCCCACCCTTGTTGTTGGCGATGCTGATTATCACGTGAAACAGTACTCGTCCCTCGTCGCCGACTTTCACACTCATTGCAGAAATGAGTGACATCGAGCAACGATTTGAGAGATGTCTTGGCAGGAAAATGGCGGGGCTATGGCGTAGTTTTTTCTCCGCGCTCATTCCTCTATATTAATGGCCGAGCTAACTCTATGTTCAGCGCTTTTGAGGATGGATGGTTGAATTGATCGATCAGTTGTGACTAGCTAACACGAAGTAGTCAATAGCAGCTGGCTTTGCATCCACGTGTCCACATTTCCACGCCGAATCGGGCCCGCCTAGGGATCTTAGTAATCCGTCGAGACTCTCTTCTTATTTTGCGGCGAACTCTCGAAGTCGCTCTTCGAATATCGTCCGGGCTGGGAAGCCCATCGAACAGGCGTAGGTGTTGAAGTCGACGATGTTCTTTCCGTTCCGTTTGGCCCTGTTCTGGATCTCCCGAATGCTCTCCCCAACAATCGCATAGGTGGAGGCGTATCCGGGTCCGTTTCCCTGGTGGGCGGGGAAGAGTTGATGGTACACGGTGCTCTTCGCCAGTCCAGTTCTCTTATGTGCCCATTCGATGAAATCCCTCAGGGATTGTTTGCCGGAGTTGATGCGCGCATCGCCGATGACTCGTAGGAATCGCACTATCCTCCACATCCAGGTGTAGAATTCATACTCTTCAGCCCAGACTTCCAACCCGCCCCGCTTCTCGAAGAACTGTACGAGCGCCTTCTCGTCGTTGCTCAGCTTCTTTCCAGCTTTCAGCTTGTCCATGACTTCTTGGAACTCGATCTCTCGCTGGAATGAGATTCCTTCGGACAATGCTCCTGCTAACGGTGTGAACATGACCTCTGTCAGAGTTGGTTTTGCAGCATACGCGGTTGCAGTATTGGACGCATGGACACAGTGGCCGTACTCTTCATGGATCAGCCCGTTGAGCAACTCCCCAGGTACCGTGCTAGGGTCTCTTCTTGGGTCGGTTGTTATCATGAAGATCTCCTTGGGATTGTTTGTGAAGCTGTCGTAGAAGAATGCGCCCGCGCTCGGAAATATCCCCGATAAGTAGAGTGGCGTCTCGATCACTTTTGTCTCGTACTTCGGATTTATCCGGACAATATCCCTGTTCACAACCCGTTGAGTCCGCTTACGTAATTCTCCCAAGAAAGGAAGTATCTCGGTCTGCTTCACAGATCTCTTCGCTGTTATCGCCTTAGAGACATCTTCGGCCTTGGCTACGACGCCGTACTTCTTGGCGAGTCTCTCAGTTATGCGCTTGAATCTGGGAAATTCTCTCTCCAAGAATTTGAGCCCCTTCGCCTCCACCTCCGCTGGCGACTCTGAGTAGTCCCAGAGGCGTCGGAGAGCCTGGGCATAGATCTTTTCCCTACCTAGATCCGCGCCCTCCCGCTTGATTATTTTGTAGACTTCGTCAAACCCCTGGTTCCTGAATCCCTTGACTCTGAAGATGGACGCATACTTTCTGGTAGCCTCCGCAAGATCATCCAAGAGTTCCTTCAGCTGCTTGTCGGTCGTTTCCTTCTTGATCGTCTTGACTATCTCAAGAATCAGCTGCTTGTCGGTCGTTTCCTTCTTGATCGTCTTGACTATCTCAAGAATACCATCGCAACGAATTAGTGTCAATAATCGTAGCCCGGTAGGCCATTTCTTCTGTGAAGTCTCCTGGGCAGCTGCCTGCAATGCTCTGACTGCGTTTCTTGTAAGTGGTTTCAGGTGGCTTGGAACGACTCCTTCCTTGATCAAATAGCCGAAAAACGCGGACAGGACCCCGTCAGGATAAGACTGAGGCTCTTGAAGAGCGAAGCCAGCCGCTAGAGAATCCAGAACCCTCAGTTGTAAATCGTTCTCGGCTTTGAGCCGGAGCTCTTCAGTTCTCTTCGCGATCCGTTCCAGATTCTTTCTGGAAGGAATGAAAAGCTTGCCAACGTATTCGTTGACGCCTTGTAGATAGGTTGTGGCCGGGTCGGATTCCTTGGCGAACTCGAAAATCTCGGCTTCAACATCCGACGCGGGTTTGGGTACTGGCAACTATCATGCAATCCTCGTATATGTTTAGCAATCTCAACTGAACAGTCGACTACTTAATACTAGCCGAAAAAATGGTCTGATTCCCATCTTAAATACAGAAGAGAGCAGTCGCATTGACACACATTGCCCAAGACGCCTCGTTCAACCGCTGCACGAAATTCTAGGAAGAAGGTCTCGAAACGGGACTCACGGACGAACAGACAGCGAGTGTCTTCCGAGGATGCGATCAAAGCGGGCGAACAGATCGCGATGGCCGCGTTTGCCTCCAGCCTAAAACTGGCGGCAGCTTTCGGCACTGCAGCTGCGAAGACTGCGGGACTCGCACTGGCTTCTTTGGCGTCAGGAGCGGACAAGTTTTCCAAACTTGTGAAAGAGGAAGCCATGCGATCCAATGATGGTGGGTCGAGAATCTCAGCTGAATCCGACTCAAACCCTCGTCGAGCTAGACGACGTAACTTGAAAAAAACGCTAGGCCCTAGAGCTCGTCTGGACTCGACGCCTTCCGAATCGGACTAGACACAACTTTCCTCGCGGTTTCAAGCGATCCTTCGATTACGGAGGGTCGGAGAAGGCTCAACAGGGAAGCGCCAATTAGAGTAGCCCCGATTACGAGAATCGTCCTCTCGATAGGGTAGACGACGAAGATCGCGGGCCAGAATTTCAGAGCGGCCTTGCCAAAGACAGTTGCGTAGAGGATGCCGCCGGTCAAATGTTCTATCATTGTTCCAGTGAAGGCGAGCACTGCGACGGGCCCGATCAAGCTGGCGTAGTGGTGAGAAGTTAGCCTAGTCGCGAGACCCTTTGTGAGAGGTGAGACTAGTACAATCAGGGCTGCGAGGTGCATCCATAGGTATGGGATTGGAGGACTGAGTAGTGCGCTTCCTACGAAGATGCTTGTGTAAGGGTTGATGATGAAGAGCGCCATTGTGATCAGAAATATAATCGTGGCCTCTGTCCTTCTCCCGCGTACTACTAGGCTGACTAGCGTTACGTTGAGGGCTCCTGGAAGAAAGTCTAGTCCTGCGAACTTTATTGGATTCCATGGAAAAAGGGAGGCGACCATCGTTCCTGTAAAGACGGCGACAATACCGTAGGCTGGTTCTAGCAAGATTCCGATGACGGGAGCGATCATTCCAGCAGCGGTGATGGTCCCATTGATTCCGATCAATTGATCGATTGGAATGGCACGGAACACGACGTAGACTGCTGCGAGAGTCGCCGTCAGAGTGAGTCTTCTGGTGTCCGTATTGTAGCTCAAAGATTTCAGCTACTGGTCGCCCTTCTCGAGTAATTCAAGCAGTGGTTTCGCCAGCCGCTGCAGCTTGAGGATGCTTATTCCAGTTTGGTCAGAGATTCTTCGAAGGTCCTCATATTCCACCTTGAAGCCAAGGACACGTCCTTTTCTATCCTCGGCTATCTTGAACCCGACGCGATGGGTCTTCCCTCCGATCCTCAGTTGGATTGTTCTGCTTGCTCTGGGGGTAATATGGCGGTTGACAGCGAGCTCCCTTACCCCGAGCGTGCCCGTCTCGGCGATAAGCACCTGTGCAAGGTCCTCCGCGTCCTCCTTCTTCGCGATTACAGTAATCACGTGCCCTGGCCGATTTTTCTTCATGTAGACGGGAGTTATCGTCACGTCTCGGGCCCCTTGAGACATGAGTCTCTCAGCTGCTCGCCCTATGATCTCCCCCGTCACGTCGTCAATGTTTGTCTCGAGTATCACCACTTCATCGTGAGAGTGCGGGGTCTCAAGGCTCTCTCCCGCCATGATTCGCAGAATGTTCGCTACTCCGTCGATATCCTTCGAGCCTGCGCCATACCCAACCATAACAGGCCGAATGGCAGGGTGAGATTGAGAGTAATTTCCGACCAGATTGACGGTTATCGCAACTCCAGTTGGGGTGCTAAGCTCCTGGTCTCCAAGACCTCGCACCATCGGAAACCTGCGGGCTCGAAGAACCTCAGCTACAGCCGGAGGTGGGTTCGGATACGAACGGCCTGAAAAGTGAGAGGTGCCTCCACCAACAGCAACGGGCGTGGACCACCAAGTTGCATTGGCCAGTCCCAGTTCCTCTGAGAGGCGGGCGACTCCGAGGACATCGA
>WNGD01020673.1_pt1 | contig 10348 bp, 18 predicted proteins | sample 5400671 | NCBI WGS metagenome assembly WNGD01 (sample SAMN13153369, study PRJNA577476) | soil metagenome | isolation source: 40 cm soil or saprolite under grassland replicate 2 | place: USA:California | collected 2016-06-15
CGGGCGCTCGATCTCATGCTCGACACGACCGCCGCGCTGGCCGGGGAGGATCCTCCACGGCTCGTCCGTGCGGCACTCGCCGGCAGCCTCGTAAAGGCGTGGGCGGCGACCGGCGAGGCGCGCTATCGCGAGGCCGGCCGCCTGCTGGTTCGGGATCTGGCGAACGACCTCGCGGATCCCGCTGCGCAAGGCGCGGACGGTGCCGTATTCGCCGACCAGGAAGCATTCGTCATCGAGCACGCGCTGATCGCTGCAGCGACGCTGGGCGAAGCCGCGGCGGAAAAACGCGCCCGCACGGCGCTCGATGGTTTGCTGCGGCGCACGTACGCGCGCACCTGGGGCGTGCGGCACGCGATTGGGGACGCTCCAGCGGCAGGACTCACGGCGCCGCTCGGCATGCTGCAGGACCAGGTGCAGGTCGCCGCGGCGTGCCTGGCGGCGCACCAGATCAGTAACGAGTCGCGCTATCTGGCTGTCGCGCTCGACCTCGCCGCCGTTGTCGAGCGGCGCTATGCCGATTCCCTCGGCGGCTACTACGATCTAGCGAATGCGCCCCCCCCTCCCGCGTCATTGCCCACGCCCGGAGATCGAACCAAGCACGTCTTCGACGACGTCCTCCCGGGTCCGAATGCCGAGGTCGCACTGCTCTTTACTCACCTGGCACGGGTGACGGGCGACCTGACCTACCGGCGGCGCGCCAAGGCCACCTTGGAGACGTTCGCCGGCGCCATGCCCGGCGCCGGTGTCCGGGCAACGACGTTTCTGGCCGCAGCGCAGGAAACCCTTGGAACACCGTGACGAAGCCCCCCGGGAGGGGGTCACTGAGATGGTGAACAACGGGGCCCCCGATGTTGAAGTAGTCGCCCGGATCTTGGGCGGCGATGGGGAGGCGTTTGGGATTCTCATCCGGCGATACGAGCCGGGCCTGCTTCGCTTCGCGACGCGCATGCTCGGGAATCCCGACGCCGCGGCCGATGCGGTAGCCGAGAGTCTCGTACGCGCCTACCGGCATTTGGCGCAGTGCCGCGACCCCGAGCGCCTACGCAGCTGGCTGTACCGGATTACCGGGAATCGTTGCCGCAGCCATCTCGCGCGCCGGCACACGAACGACATCTCGCTGAGCGACGCACCGCCGCTCGCAGACGGCTCGGATGCCTGGGCGGCGCTCGAACGAGGTGAGCAGGTGGCGCTGGTGGAGCGCGCGCTGGCCGCGTTGCCGGCCGAAAAGCGCGAGGCCTTCGTCTTGAAGCACGTCGAGGGGATGAGCTACGAGGAGATGGCGACGGTGACGGGAGCGCGCATTCCGACGCTCAAGATGCGAGTCCATCGCGCCCGCGAAGCATTACTGGCGGCGCTGGAGGAGGTCGTACGATGAGCCCAATTGATCCACGGTTGCAGGAAGCGCTCGACAGCGAGCGTGATCCAGGCGAGCTGCCGGCGGATCTGCGGGAGGCGTACGCCCGGCTGATCTCCGCCACGGAGGTGCTCAGTGCGACACCGCGGTTGAGCGTCGCGGCGCGCGTGATGGCGGAGATCCGCCAGAACGCGGCCCCCGCCCCGGCCCACACCAGAGGTCGGGTGCTGCGCTCGCTTCGCTGGCTGGGCCGGCCGATCACCGTGCGCCTGCGCCCCGCCTGGACTCTGGCGCTCGCCGCGGGCCTGGCAGCCACCCTGCTGCTGCGGTTCGGACCCAGCGGCCCGGTACCGGGCGTCGCTGAAGGCGTCGCGAAATTCGTGGGCCACTTCCCCGGCGCGCGGTCGGTCGAAGTCGTCGGCTCGTTCAACGACTGGAGCCGCGGTGCGCTGGCGCTGAATGACGACGACCACGACGGCATCTGGCACGTCGACGCGGTTCTCCCCGCGGGTCAGCACGAGTACATGTTCGTGGTTGACGGCGAACGCTGGGTGTCCGACCCACTGGCGGGGCGATACGTCGACGATGGATTTGGCGAGGGTCAACAGAACTCGCTGCTCATCGTGCGTCCGGCGGCCGCTCAGCCATGAGGGTCCGGCTGGCGCTTGCGCTCGGGCTGGCCGCGGGGCCGCTTACGGCGCAAAACGGCAATCCCCGGCTCGCCGGTCGCGTTCCCCCTGCTGCGCTTCCGGCGATCGACTCGATCATCGCCACCGCGCTGGCCGAGAGCCTGCCAACCGAGCCACTAGTTCAGAAGGCGCTCGAGGGCAGCGCCAAGAACGTGCCCGCCGACCGTTTGGTGAACGGTGTGCGGCGGGGCCTGCTCCAGCTGCGGGCGGCGCGCGTCATCGTCGCGCGCGCCGTGCCGGGCCAGTCTCCCCCCGAAGGCCATGTGGCGGCGGTCTCGGCGGCTTTGGCCCGCGGCTTACCCGCCCCCATCGTGGAGCGGCTGCTGACCGTGGCGCCGAACGAGCCACCCGGCCCGGCGCTGCATGCGGCGGCGGACCTGATCGCGCATCGCTTTGACCCTGATTCCGCCGCCGACTTGCTGGTGGACGCGCACAACAAGGGCTTGCGGGCTGGGCGGTTACTCGACGTGGCGGTCGCCGCCGATCACGAGCTGCAGCGGGGCGGGGGCCGAAGTCCTTCCGAAGCGCTGGCGCACGTCCGGGCTATGCTCCCCAACGTGCCGCCGCCCAGGCGGCCGTGACGCGAGGTGGAACGGGCGGGTCGTAAGAGCAACCCTAAACCCGAGGCTTTGAATGTTTCTCCCCGCAATCGTGTTTTTGAGCCTGGCTGCACAGCAGCCCACGCAGCAGCCGGCCGCCGCACCGGCGAAGCCGACGATGAACGCCTCGCAGCAGGCGGATACGTCGAAGACCAAGCACAAGGCGCGCCGGACGGCCCGCAAGGCGAAACCCGCCGCGGCGGCCCCCGCTCCGCGCGACACGACGAAGAAGCCGTAACCTACGACGTGTAGTCTGAGTTGATCCGGACGTACTCCGGAGAAAGATCGCAGGTCCATACCACCGCCTCCGACCGACCGAGACCAAGGTCGAGTCGGAGGCGGATGGTTTTTTGCTGGAAGATGGCGCGTGCCTGCGCGAGGTCGGCGAGCGCGGTGGCGCCGCCGCTCGCGAGCGTGAGCCAGGGTCCGCCGTTGGTGGATTCAGCTTCCAGCGTCAGTCGGTCAGGCACGAGCGCCACCCCTGCGACGCCGGCCGCCGCAAGCACCCGGCCCCAGTTCGGGTCGCCGCCGTAGATCGCCGTCTTCACGAGCGTCGAGCGCGCGATCGCCCGTCCCACCTCGCGCGCGTGCCCTTCCGTCTGAGCGCCCGTGATGTGGATCTCCAGCCGCTTGCTCGCTCCTTCACCATCCTCCACAACCGCAAGCGCAAGCCGGCGCGCCACTTCGGTCGCGGCCTCTTCGAACAGCTTCCACGTCGTACCGTCGCGTGACGGATCGATCCCCGCATGCCCGTTCGCGAGGAAGAGCACGGTGTCGTTCGTGCTCGTGTCGCCATCCACGGAGATCGCGTTGAACGTGCGGTCGACCACTCGCTTCCAGAACGGCCGCAAGGCGCCGGGCTCCGACACCGCATCCGTGGTGAGGACGCCGAGCAGCGTGGCCATGTCGGGATGGATCATCCCCGCCCCTTTCGCCATGCCGCCGATCGTGATTGGCCCTCCGGGCGTGTCGACCCGCACCGCGCAGTGCTTCGGGCGGGTGTCGGTCGTCATGATCGCGCGAGCAGCGTCGATGCCGCCGTCTGGTGAGAGCTTGCCGGCCGCCTCGCGCAGTCCCCGTTCCACTTTGTCTATGGGAAGGGGCACGCCGATCACGCCGGTCGAGAGGACGAGCGCCGTGCGCGGTGGCAGGCCGGCTGCCTCTTCGGCGCAATGCGCCATCGCCCGGGCGGTCTCGAGCCCCGCAGCGCCGGTGCAGGCGTTCGCGACGCGGGCGTTCATGGCGACCGCCCGCACGCGCCCCGGCTTCTCGCTGAGCAGCGCGGCGTCGTAGATGACGGGTGCGGCGCGCAGGGCGTTCTTGGTGAAGACGCCGGCGGTGGCGCAGCTCGTCGCGCTGACGAGCAACGCCACGTCGAGTGCGCCGTCCGATTTGAGACCGGCGTGCGCCGCCGCGGCGGTGAACCCGCCGGGCGATGTCGCCGAACCGCCGTCTATCGTGGAAATTGCGGAGGACATGGTCGCTTGTGTAACAGTGCTCCGTTTCTTATCATAGCACAACCTTCCCTGGGGAGACTCGTTCGATGTCGGACCCGTTCCTCAGTTCCGACGAATACGACGAACGTGCGCATCAGCTCTACAACGAAGGACAATACGACGACGCCATAGATACCCTGCGCGAGGGCTTGGGGTTGTATCCCCACGCCGTCGAGCTGCACGTCGGGATGGGCTACGCCCGGCTCGCGCGCGAGGAATTTGCCTGGGCCAGGCGGGCGTTCGAAGAGGCGCGCGGTCTCGACCCCGATCACGAGGATACGCTCGCCGGACTGGGTGAAGTGCTCCTCAAGTTCGGGGACCGCGCCGGCGCGCTGGCCTGCTTCGAGCATGTGCTCGCGCTCGGGTTTCAGGACGATCACGACCTCATGTTACAGATCGGTCGCGCGCTGTTTCGTGAAGGCGTGCTCGACCAGGCGCGCCGCTTCTTTGAGGGGGCGCTGCGCGCGCACCCCGACTCCGCCGATGCGGCGGCGTGCGTAGGGTACGCGGCGCACCGGCTGGCGGACGAAGGCGGGAGCCTGCATTGGCTGCGGCGCGCGCTCGAGCTCGACGCGAGCCTCGGCGAAGCGCGCATCTATCTCAGCGGACCGGGCCCGAAGAGCACTATGACGCGCTCGCGATCTGGCGGCTCGTCGAGCTGAAGAAGAGTGTGTACCGCCTGCCCGACGACGATCCCGAGCTCGTCCCGTGGAACGAGCGTCTCACCGAGCTGGCGGGCGACGCCGCTCCCGAGGACATCCTCCTCGCGGAGATCGAAGCGATGATGCCGGACGGCCAGATCCGCGATCCCCGCCAGCTGGAGCTGTTCGGGACGCTGCTCACCGAGCTGCAGGGAATGAGGAACAAGGGCTTCGAGGTCCACCGCGTGAGCACCGTCTCCGGGGCGACCTACGTCGGGACGTGGGAGGAAATCGTGCGGCAGATGAAGGACGACGCCGCCGAATGGGTTGCGGGCTCGCTCGAGGAGTACATGGAAGCGAGCGCCAAGCGCTGGCGCAAACAGACGGGAGTGGCGATTCCGGCCACGGATCCGGAGAGCTTTCTCCGGGCCGGCGCCGATGCTGGGGTCCTAAGAATCCTGCATTAGGCAGTCTTCTTGAATCGGATCCCGATCGACAGCGGCCCATCGCCCAGCGCCATCAGGGTGACCGAGCCGGCGAGCAGCAGCGCGTCGAGCTCGATGTTGGCGTGATGCGGCAGTTCGATGGCGATGATCATCACCGCCATGAACGCCGCCATCGCCGTGGCCCAGAAGCGGGTCCACATGCCGAGCAGCACACACACCGCGCCGACCGTCTCGATGGCGATCACCAGCAATACCAGGAGGGAACTGAGCGACAGGTTCGGGATACCGCCCCGGATCCGGTCCAGGCCGCGGCTCAGGAACACCCCACCAACAGCCAGCCGCATGAAGAACGCGGCGTACGGCGCGAATGAGTTCACGAGGTCTCCGCTAGAACATGGACATCGCGAGGAACGACCGCAGATTGTCGTTCGTCACGCGCAGCCGGGCGGACAGGAGCCGCACGACCGACCATAACACTTTGTAGGCGACGTCGCGGTTGAAGTCGAGGAGGAGCTCGAAGTCGGAACGGGAGATCGTGATGAGGGTGCACGAGGTATTCGCGATCGCGTCGGTGGACCGCTCGGACCGATCGAAGATCGACATCTCCCCAAAGCACGCGCCCGGCTTCAAGACGGCCAGCGCCTCCTCCCCGGAGCCCGGGATGGTGCGCGAGATCCGGACTTCGCCTTCCGAAATCAGGAACAGGCGGTTGCCCGGTTCGCCTTCCTTGAAGACGTATTGGCCGACGGTGTGCTTCTGTTCGCGGCAGACTTCCGCGACCCGGGCCAACTCGCCCTCATCGAGGTCCTGGAAGATGGCGGCTTGTTTGAGCAGCTTGAGGTCCACGGAGGCTAAGGTACGGTCAAACCGCGTTTTGCGGTAGCGGATGCGCTCACGGCGCTGCGATTTCCGCTCGCCGCGCTGTTTCCGTTCGTGGCGTCGCCCATGTGGCAGCTGGCCATCGTCGCGACCGCCGCCGCGAGCGATGTCGCCGACGGGTTCCTGGCACGGCGCTCCGGGTCGTCACGCGCCGGCGCGGTGCTCGATCCCGTCGCGGACAAATTCTTCATGGCGGTTACGTTCGTCACCGTGGCGCGCCGCGGGATGCTGGTCTGGTACGAGCTGATCGGCGTCCTGCTGCGGGATATTCTGGCCGTGCTCGCCTTTCTGGCGACCTGGGTGCTGCGGCGGCCGGTGGCCGTTCCAGCCCGCGCCGGCGGCAAGGCGGTGACGATCGCGCAGCTGCTGACGCTGGTGGCGGCGATTACGGATTGGACCTACACTCGTCACCTCGCATGGGCCACCGCGGCCATTGCAGTGTACGCAATCTGGGACTACGGACGGACCGCAGCGCGCAAAACGGCGTCGTCAACCCCGTGACTCGCGAGGAGACCGACAGTGCCCGGAATGCGAACCATCGTGTTGGCCGTCGCTGCGGGAGCGCTGCTCGCCGCTCATCGAGGCGCGGCGCAACAGTTCCAGCCGCCCAAGAATGGGGCGCACGGCGGGACGCGCATCGGGCTGTTTGGATTCGGCGTGCGCAGCGGCGTCGACTTCAGACGATCCGGGCAGTTCGTGTTGGGAGCGACGCTGGACCTCGGCGACCTGTTCACCAATCGCATCCGCTTACGCCCCTCGGCAGAGATCGGCGTCTTCAACGGCCCGAACAGCTATGTCGGCAATTTCGAGGCGCTGTGGCGCTTCACCGACGACGAAGAGGTGGCGACGCCCTACATCGGGCTGGGCCTCGGCGTGGCGGGCCGCGACGGCTGCGGCGCCGATCCGGCATGCCCCGGGCTCTGGCTCAACACCGTGTTCGGATTCGAGCTGCATTACCACTCCACGTTCAACTGGCTACTCGAGTACCACGGCATGGACCGGATGCGGCGGCACCGGCTGTACATCGGACTGACGACACGCCGGGGCAACTGAGATGGCGAAGACCGCGGCAGTGACGATGCGGTGGCTGCGGGCGCTGCAGTTCGAAGGCAGCGGCACCGGACGGCCGCCGATTCTCGTCGACGGCGATTCGGCCGCCGCCACATCGCCGGTCGAGCTCCTCCTCCTCGCGGCTGCCACGTGCACCGCATCGGATGTCGTCATCATTTTGCAGAAGCAGCGCGTGAAACTCGAAGGTCTGGATGTCACCATGCGCGGGACGCGCCGCGAGACCGAGCCGCGCCGGTTCACGGCGATCGCCTTTCATTTTGCCGTCCGTGGCGAAGGGGCCGACGACGTGAAAGTCCGCCGCGCCGTGGACCTCTCGCTCGAGAAGTACTGCTCTGTCGTCGCGTCGCTCGCGCCCGACATCGCGATCAGTTACGACGTCGCCATTGCCTAGCCTGTTGTTCCTCCTGCCGATTCTGGCCTTGCAGTCACAGCAGCTCTCCGCGACCGAGCTCAGCCTCGGCGCCGCCGCCGTGGTGGCCCGCCGCACGTTTGCCGGCGGCGAGGTTGGTCTCGCGCATCGCCCCAGTGCGGACAGTCGCATCGCGCTGGCGCTGGGTGGTGGCACGGTCACCGGTCGCGCCGCGGCGCGCGCACAGCTGACCCTGCAGCTGCTCGTCAACTCGTCATCGCGCTCCGGCCCCGGACTGTACGCAGGCGTAGGAGGCGCGTTCGCCGCGCGCCGCGGCGCGCCGGGACAGGGGTTTCTCGCGATGCTGTTGGGGATCGAAGCCGCCCCGGGACGCCGGCAGGCGTGGTATGTGGAGCTGGGGTTCGCCGGCGGGGTGCGGGCCGCGGCCGGGTGGCGCGTCCGCTGGTTTCCAAAGTAAAAAAGCGCCTCTGACGAGGCGCCCAATCACACCGACGACAAACTGTCAGACGTTCGCGCCAACGGGAGTCGTTCGGGCCACGACGGGGCGGCAATACCGCTCGCCCAGCACGCGCAGCTCGTTCATCTCGCTCTCGGTCAGGTCGGTAAAGCGATCCGCGAGGTACAGCAACGTGTCGTCGAACCATTCCTTCTGATGCTCTGGCGTCGCCTCCAGCACTCCGCAGCGGAGGATGTGCGAGAACAACTCGTCGCGCGCCTGCTCGAAGGTTGTGGGAATCGAGTACTTCCGGGGCTCACCACGCCTTTTGGCCATGCAGGGGTCTTCCTTTCGGGTTGGCGCCTCATAAAAACGGCGCCGCAAGATAATTAGTTGTGTGGTATAATGCCACAGCAGGAGCGCGGGTTCCCGCGCTCCGGGAGGTAGCAATGAGCGAAGAAGTCTACGGGCCCGATCGAGCACAACGCCTCGTCGCGTTGCTCCGGGCGTTGGCCGAGCGGATCCAAGAGCTGGACCGGACGGGCCGGTTGCTCGATGCGGCGCCGGAGCTACAGAAGTTGCTGGGTAATGCGCGCAGCGAGCTGTTTCATTACGAAGTGCGTAGCACGTACGACACGCCGGACGTGGCCGAGAGCCGCCGCATCGTCGAAGAGGCGGGGGGGAGCGGCGACTTCTCGCTGGACGATCCGGACGACGACGAGCCTTGGCGCGGTGGCGGTGGAGGGGGAGGGGAACTGCTGGCATGAACCGATTCTACGCGATGGTGGCTATACTCGCGGTCGTTCTCGGTATCGCGGTGTTCGCCCTGCTCCGCACCGGCGGAACGGCGCCGGCCGCGGCCGCGGGGGCGCCACCGACGGTCGTCGACGATGGATTTCGCGGCTACACACTCGGGCAGGGGACTGCCCCGGTCGAGATCACGGAGTATCTCGATTTCGAATGCCCGGTGTGCGCGTCATTCGCCACCATCCAGATGCCGACGATCAAGGAGCAGCTGGTCAACACCGGCCGGGTACGGTGGCGCTACCGGGACTACCCGCTGCCGATTCACAAGTACTCGCGCTTCGCCGCGCACGCCGCGCAGTGCGCCGGCGCGCAGGGCAAGTTCTTCGAGATGCACGATCAGTTGTTCATTCATCACCAGTGGGCCCAGACGGGCAAGGATCCCTCCGATCTGTTCCGGAGCTTCGCGCAGGCGGCGGGCGTCGACCTCAAGGCGTACGACGCCTGCATGGAAGCGGGCCGGTACGCCCAGCGCGTCGAGTACAGCCGCCAGGAAGGCGACTCGATGCGGGTCGACGGCACGCCGACGTTTTTTGCCAACGGCAAGAAGCTCGACTTCCGCCGGCTGCCGGGGTCGGACGACTACAAGGTGATCGTCGACAGCATCATCGCGCATTCGCCGCCGAAGCCGAAGCCGCGCTGATGCGGCATCGCCAGGCGATCGCGCTGCTTGCGCTCGTCGGTCTGTTCGTCGCGCTCTATCTCTGGCTACATGCCCTCGGCTTCGGCGGGGCGATCAAGTGCGGTGCATCGGGTGGGTGCGAAGTCGTCCAGACGAGCCAATGGGCGGTGTTCCTGGGCCTGCCGGTCGCGTTCTACGGTGTGGCCGGCTATTGCACGCTGCTCGCCGTGGCGATCCTCGGCCTGCGGCCGACTGCGCTGCCGGAGCGGCAATGGAGCGTTCTGCTCGCGGGCCTCGCGAGTGTCGGTCTGTGCTTTACGATCTATTTGACCTATCTCGAGCTCTTCGTGATCCACGCCATCTGTCGCTGGTGCGTGGGCTCGGCGATGATCATTGCGGCGATTTGGATTGTGGCTGTTGCCGCCCTTCGCCGCCCCCTCGCCGCCCCTTCGCCGCCTACGTCTCCTGAGATTCGTACTGGTCCCGTAGCTTAGCCAGCTTCCACTCCCGCACGCGGTCCCAGGGTCGGCTCCACTCCAGTTGCTTCGCCCAGTCCGCCCAATAACCTTCCGGGTCCCGGCGCGCCCGCTCGTGCGCGGTCGTGTCGCGCACGTGGGCCTGGGCGGTGAAGGATGCCGGGGGAGGAAAACGCCGTTGCTCGTCGAGGAGAGTTTCGATCCGGTCTGTGGCCATGATTCGGGATATTAAGGAAGAGGGTGAGTCTAGCAAGTTGCACCGTGCCGCTCGCTATGCGGCAATGTGCGTGGGTGAGCAAGCTCACCAGTTTAGGTCAACCGCTTGATCCAGCACGGCTTAGACGGTATGGCACTGGAGTCGCATAAACGGCCACGGGAGGAATCATGTCATTACCCGTGGAGCACACATTGATGTCTACGCGCCCGATGGAAAAGCCGATCGCGGCACCGGAGCGGCTCGATCTC
>WNGD01021565.1_pt1 | contig 10347 bp, 8 predicted proteins | sample 5400671 | NCBI WGS metagenome assembly WNGD01 (sample SAMN13153369, study PRJNA577476) | soil metagenome | isolation source: 40 cm soil or saprolite under grassland replicate 2 | place: USA:California | collected 2016-06-15
CCTAAGATCGAATTCCATGGTGGCTTCCTCACAATTGCGTCGAACGTCCCGTCGCCTCAGCTCACCGCATTTGTTCCATCATCACTGATAGCGCGGCGCATCCTCCGCTTTCACGAGGCACCGCCTTTTAAGCCTACCAAGTGCCAGATTCTTAACGTCGCTCACCGCTTCAACCCTGGTCCAGCGACGCCAGCCATTCCCTTGCGGGCGGCGTGCGTACCACCAAGAGCCAACGGGATTCGCCACGCACCTTTCGCAGCTGCACGCGCACGTCAGAGACGCGTACCTTGCTTGCGCGCTCGAGAGCGGGGACGTGAATGACGCTGGCCGTCTGCGGAATGCCCAAGACCACGATCTCACTAGCCGCCTCGTCCACACGCACCTCATACCGGCCTGGCGGCAGCAACTGCCCCCCAGCACGTAAGGGGAGCGGGAATCTCAGTATCACGGTGACTTCTTCGAACCCGTCGAGCCACTACCGGCCTTTGCGCGCTTCTTGGCTTCTTCCTCGATCCCCTCATAGAGGGCGTTTGGATTATGAATCGCGAGCGTCGTGCTAGACGGAGGGGAAATGCCCGCCGCTTTCGCCACGTCAATCGCGAACGTTGTGCAGTTGTACGAAGCGAGGTTGTAAGCGGGTGCGGTTTTGCAGACCTTCTCCGCGTGCGCTAATCCGTTAACGTAATCGGCGTGCTTCAACCCGTAATCGATGTCGATGTAATCTGTTGCCGCTGGCGGCTCATGAGCCGTGTCGGGGTGGTGGACACACCCGGCCACTGATTTGAACGGATTGGTAGCGCTGAAGCCCACCTGCGGCCAGAATCCATAGCTGTACTTGGTCCCCACATTGTCTTGAAGTTTTACCCAGGTGTGCCCGACGTTGCCTGACACCAAGCGACCGAGTCCCTGCTGCTCGCGGTCGACTGCGAGAGTCAGCTTCCAACTCGACGCGATGCCCACACCCGTCGTATCTGGTGGGCTGCAGTCGGGACCGAAGGCACACAGCGCTGGGCTCAACCTCGCCAACCTGATTCCCGTCGATGGCTGCGCTTGTTGCGCGACGTGTACCAGCTCATGAGCGAGGATTTGCTTCCCGCGGGCGGTTCCTGGCGAGAAATAGCCTGAGTCGAACACAATGCTGTTGCCAACCGTATACGCGACCGCGTTCACCGCCCGAGCCGATTCCGCTGCGCGCGGTTCGGTGTGGACGCGCACACTTCCGAAATCGAGCCCGAACCGCGGCTCCATAAACGCCCGGGCCGCCGGGTCCAGCGCTTCGCCAGGTGAGTTGAGCACTTCGTGGACGATCGGTGGTGCGAAAACGGGGTTAGGTGGCAGGATCGCACTCGCCGCCCCAACCTCTCGCGGTTGCGCAGCCGCTGCAGCACGGCTCGGCATGCGCATCACGTGGTTGGCGACCTGATCCGCCTCGCGCTCCAGCCGGTCACCGGGAGAGGTCATGGCGAGCTTCCGTTGCACGAGGTGACCCAGCGCCCGATTGCCCACGCCACGTTGCAAGTCTGCATGTATCCCGACATCCGCCCAGGCGGCAGCCGCCGAGCGTATTTGACGGGACTGGCGCCCCACCGCGGGTGCCGGCATCCGCGCTACGTTAGACATCATTGTTGTGTACAAGAACGCCGCTCACGAAAATGGTTATGGCTGCCCGCCACAATTCGTCCGGTCACCGTTGCCGCACATGTATAGAGCGTCGCCGCCCCGAATCTGTCCAGCCCGCAGCCTCCGCACGGCTCGGCGCGGCCGCGAGGTGGCGTTAGCGCCCCAGTCCGAGTGCAGGCAGAAGGGGCGATACCGCCGGCGCGAGACCGCGCAAGGCACGCTCCAGCGCCGGCCCAAGGCCGAGGATCACCGGCCAGAACTCAACGAAGAAGGCCGCGATGGCTTCACCCATCGCGACGAGCGCCGAACCGATCGCGGCGAGGGCCTCACCGATTCCCAACGCCGCGAGGATCTCGGGCAAGAAGACGATGATCACGACCGCGGCAATGGCCACAAGCAACGCCGCAGCGAGCCCCTTGGCGAGCGCCTCAGCCATGCGGCGCGCGAGCTCGCGCGCAAGGACCAACGCTTCCTCCGCAACGATCTGTCCCAACCGGCGGCGCAGCCGCTCGAGGAACTGGCGGATCACGTCTTCCAGCGTCACCACGCCCGCGAGCGCAGCGGCACAGGCCGCGAGGATCGCCTCCTGGAGCAGCGTCCGCAGCTCCCGCTGGACGGCGGCCCGCACCCGCTGCATGAGCTCTGCCTTGATCCCGTGGGCGATCGATCGGATCAGGGCCTGCGCGTCGCTCCCCAGACTCGCTTCCAGCCACTTTCCGATCTGATCCACTGCGGCGTCGCTGCCGAGGGCGTCCAGCAGCGGCCCAACGTCGAACCCCTGAGTACGCGTCAGCAGCCGACGCACGGACGGCTTCGCGACACGCCACAACCGGTTTATGCCGTCCCGTATCGTCATCTTGTCTATCACGCGGTCGAGCGAGCGGTCGAGCCCCTCCGAGAGCGCGCGGTTGGCGGCGGCCTGAGCGGGGTCGAGCGCGAGGTTGAGCGCACGGTCGAGCTGCTCGCTGCTGACGCCGCATACGATCAGGTTGTCGGTGTCGCGCACGGCCTTGTAGACGAGAATCCCCGGAGCGCACCAACTCAGGGTGACGGGGCGCTGATCGACGGCGACGTGGCGCAGGGTGGAGCGACCCACGGGCATGAGTTCGAAACCCGTGATGCGACGCCGACGGCGCCAAAGGCCATTGTGACCGCTCTTGCCGACGTTGACGTAATGGTGGACCTGTCCCTCGGCCTCGGGAATGCACGTCGGATGCGCCGGTTTGATTTCGGCCACCTCGACGACGCCGCTGTCGCGACGATATGTCAGGTCTGGCTCCCCGTCCCCCGCCCGGCCGCCGACCGTCACACCCCGCTCGCGGCGCGAGGGTCGACTATCGCCGCACGCGGTCCGATAATGGGACCACGAAGCCAACGGAATGTCGCCGATCGGCTCACCGGCCGGGCCTAGCTCGGCCACGAATGCCGAGCGGATCGCGTCGTGCGCGCGTCGACCATTCACAGGCGCTCCTTCGGCGTCGAGGAGCTCATTGCAAAGCACGTGCATTCGTGTTGGGGGTCGGCGTCGCCCGTTCCGCTGCACGGCGCGCCCTACACCGCCCTGCTGCACGACGTGTGTGAGTTCGTGTGCCAACAACCGACGTCCCTGCACAGTGTGAGGCGCGTACATGGCCTGAGCGAAGTAGACGTCCCGGCCGTGCGTGAACGCGAGCGCGTTGAGATCGTCGCTGAACGCCGCGGCTGCGGTCCCCGTGTGAATCCGCACGCTCGCAAAATCCCGGCCGAACTGGGTTTCGAGGGGGGCGCGGACCGATGGTTCGATGGGTCGCCCTCCCGTGCGCACCGCCGCCAGCTGCGATTCGAGCACCACGCCAGCACCAGGGTGCGCGACGTCGCTTCCGGCTGCGCTTCGCTGGATGGAACTGATGCTCGGCACGGCCGTTGGGGTGCCCGGCGGCACAGTCCGCATCACGCGATCGGCCACTGCGTCGGCCTCGCGCTCGTACTCGTCGCCAGGCTCGTTCACGACCAGCTTCGTTTGGACGTCTTCCTCCTCACACTGGCAAGGCGAGCTCCCGCCCCCGCTGCAGGCGCACTTCCGCTGGATGAGGCCACGGCCCGCGAGAAGTCTTCCGAGCGCGCGGTTCCCGGACGCCGCCTGGATATCCATCACGCACCGCGGCGCGGGGGCGTCCGCTGATGGAGCCCCGATCGCTATCCGGCTCGTGAGAGGTCCGTGCCATGAGCGTCAAGGAGGACACGCTCCTTCGACTTGCGATGCGCAATCGATGCACGTTCCCTCGGGTGCCGAGAGATCCAGACCGCCAGTGCGGTACGATTCGTCGCACAACGTGTAGCACGTGCCCGCCGTGAATGAGAGACGCCTCCCCTTCTTCTGGTTCCCGATGTCCTGTTTGAAACTGTCGTGCGGCCGAATCCCCAGAATTCTTTGCAGCTCGCGGTAAAGCTCGCGTGAGCCACCCGCCAGGGCCGCGACATCGGTGCCGCACTTGCGACTCGCCTCGCATCCGATCCAGCAATGGCCGAAGGAGTCCCAAGTGCGATTGGGCAGAAATGGTGCGCCCTCGCGAGCGCAGACAGCCGGAATCCAGCGGGTGAAGGTGATGTCGATCATCGGCCGCTCGAGAGGGCGCAGACAGAAGTATGCAGGGATGGCCCAGAGCGGGCCGCCGACCAAAAATGGCGCAACGGCGAGCGCAGCTTGTCCCAGGGCTGTATTGGGGTCCGTCGATTCGTCGTAGCGATGCAAGGCGGTGGGCGCACCCACGTGACTGACGACATGAGCCAACTCATGCGCAAGGAGCCATTGGCCCGGCCTCGTCTCCGGCCGGTAGCGCCCAGGTGCAAAGACGATGTCCTGGCCGACCGCGTACGCATGGGCATGTACCGCCTGCGCCGACCGGCCCGCCCGTTCGTCCGTGTGGATCCGGACGTCGCCGAGGTTGCGTCTGAATCGGGGTTCCATGAACGCCTGCGTCGATGGGTCGAGCGCCCGACCCGGCTCGCGCAGCACCTCGTGCACGATCGGTGGCGCGGTGTCGGGCCCCGCAGACGCCGCGGCCGCGCGCTGCAGGCCAGCGGGCTCGTCGTTCGTTCGGCAGTCGTCGCAGGTGCCTCCGCACGCGCACCCGCGCTGCACCTGCGGCTTGGGCATCGTCATCACGTGATCGGCGACGCGGTCCGCCTCAATCTCGTACGCATCGCCGGGCTGGTTGACCATCAGCGTCGGCTGGAGACGTCCGAACGCGCGGTTGCCGACCATCTGGTGAACTCGCGGCGGCGAAATCCGCGGCGGCGCGCGCGACGCAGTCGTCCGCGGCGGCGACTTGGCTAGGGCGGCCAGGTACTCGTGATTCACACCGCACCAGCCGCTGGAATGGGCTCGGCTGGCTTCGCCATCAACCGCTCCACGTCTTGGACCTCGCGCGGCTGCCACCGCGGCGGCCGAATGCGCCGCGCTCTCGTCGAACCCGGATGAATCGTGGCGACATAGAACCGATGGTCGGGCAACGGCAGAATGCGATCGGGCGGGACGGCACGGACGAAGCGCGTATCCTCCCCACGATCGACATCCGCGAACCGGTGCGCTTGCCACCACGCTCGGCGATAGCACATGGTGCCCCCTGCCACCCACCGCGGAGCCGTCGGCTCTGGGGCGTACTCGAATGCCCGATGCTGGGTGGGATCGTAGAATAGGACGCGCGCCAACCCGCAGATATCCGTATCGGGATGCTCGCGCATTGCACGCGCCTGATAGGCGATCCGCCACGGCGCTATCCAGTCGTCGTCGTCCCAATGGGCGATCAGCTCGCCGCGCGCGAGCTCGCAGGCGGCATTCCGTTTGGCGCCGAGCGTCATGCGTCGTTCGTAGCGGATGTACCGGATCCGCGGATCGGGCGGAATGAGATCAGCGACGATGTCGGTGCCGCCGTCGTCGACGATGATCAGCTCGCGGTGGGGGTAGTCCTGCGCGAGAAACTGCTGTACTGCGCGCGGCACGAACGCGCGACGGTTGTGGGTCGGCATGATGCACGACACGAGCGGGCGGGCGCCCGTACGCCGCGCCGGCAGATCGCCCACCTTCTCGACGACCATCAGGCTCCGCACGCAGGCAACTTTCTGGTACGCTCCTGTGTCGAGCAGCTCGTCCACGAAGCCGCGCACGCCTGGGAAGTAATCCGCGTAGTCGTGGAACAGCACGATGCCGCCCTGGCGCACGAACGACTCGAAGTGCCGGAAGTCCCGCGCCACATTCACGTAGTCGTGTAGGCCGTCGATGACGAGCACGGCGATCGGCTGCTCCCATGCGACTTGGTAGGAAGGCTTCCGAATCGGCTCGACGAGATTGGTGAGACCCGCGGCCACAAGATTCGCGGTGAAGCGCTCGAAGGTCGGTGGGGTCGTGCGGATGCCGCGATCGACGGCGCCAACGACCCCGTCGTGCGTATCGACCGCATACACGCGGCTTTCAGGACTCACCGCCTGAATCACGCCGCCCAGCAGCACGGTGCAGCGGCCGCAGTAGCTCCCGACCTCCACAACCGACTGCGCGCCCGCCAACCGTTGTAATACGTCGGCCGTCGCGGCGACGACGAGGTCCGCTTCGTCTTCTTCCAACCAGCCGTCGATGGCCTTCATGCGGTCGAGGAGTGGCCGAGTCAGGAGCAAGCGTCGGTCCGCTTCCAGAGGCGGCGCCGGATGGTTCTGCGCAGCGGCGGCGCCGTACCCGCGCCACAATGTCCGCAATCTCGCGCGCAGCGGGTCGGCGTACCGGCGCGGGATGGGATGCATCCAGTAGACGTCGTTCCGTGCCAGCGCCTCATCGATCTGCTGCGGCGCAAAACGTGCGCGGTACTGCACGAAATCGTAGCTGCACGGGCTCCGGACGAGGTCGAAGCCCAGCAGCGCCACGAGCGTGGGCAGGATGACTTCTTCAGTCGCCCAGATCTTGCTGCGCGCCAGGATTTCCTGCAGCTGCCTGTCCGCCGCGAGCTGCGTCAGCGCAGTTGCGGCGTCCCGCGTGAAGGTCGTCGCAGGCCAGAACGACCAATGCACGAACTTGCGCTGCCCATTGGGAAACCGCTCGAGCAGCGGCCGCCACAGCTCGCGTTCTCGCAGCGCCGACGTGGCCGGGCCCACCCGCGTCCCCGCGACTTGCACCTGTGGCGTGTTGACGAGCATACCCGCGCGCGGGTGATCCTGCAGAAAGGTTCCGATGCGTTCGGAGTAGCCGGGGCGCGTGGCGAGCTGGTCGGAATCGACGATCGTGAGCGTGTCGAAGGGCGAGTGCTCGAGCGCGTAGCGCATTGATTCGAGCGCAAAGTCGTGCAGCCGTCCCCAGTGCAGGCGCTGCGGCCGTGGATGGATGCGCACGTCGTAGCGCTCGAGTCCCAGACCATGGTCGAGGAGCGAGGGATCGGATCCTCCGTTGAACAGCAGGATCTCGGACGCGGGATCGAGGCAGCGCAGGTTGCGGACGAGATCGAGCACGCATTCCGGACTCTCGTGCTCCAGGCAGGCGAAGACGTTGCGCATCCCTAGTCCCAGTAGCGCCCGGCACCTGTAGTCAGAATCTCAGGTGCCACGTGGAGCGCGGCAGGATCAGCCAGCTTCTCCCACAGGCCGGCCAAATGGATTGCGCGAAACCGGCAGGGATTCCGTCCGTAGTCATATCCCAGCACGCCGCCGGGGAGACCATCCCAGAGTGGAAGCAGGTATTGCTGGGACGGCAGCTCGTAGGTCGTCGAATCCGCGAACAATGTCGCGACAAAGCCCTGTTCCCACACCCAGGCGCCGCGCGACACGCTGGCACGTCCCTGGAGCATCAAGCGCGCGACTTCCGCAGGCGTCCGCGTCTGGCGAATCCACATCAAGCCAGTGTTGAATCGGCGAGTGGGTATCGGCGCCGCGCGACCAAACACCGCACCCCAGACCGCCACATAGGCGTTTCCATGGTCTGTGTCCGGCATGTACACGGCATCCGCCTGGGCAAACGCCGCGAGCGCGTCAACGGTAGGGCCGAGAACGACCACATCATCGTCCATCGCGCAGAACTCGCCGGGGGGATGCAACAATACCACGGCGAGTTTCAGCACGTACCAGTACTGTGCCGTCAGATCACACAACGCGGCGCCGCCCGCAGTGCGCGTGGCTTCGAGCACGGCATCAGTCGGCACCACCTCCGCGAACGGGAACGCGGTGTCAAAGAGACTGCGCACGGTGGCATTCCATTGATGCTCACCAAACAGGAGGATCCGCGAGGGCGCGTACCCGTTCAGGATCATCGAATAGAGCGACAGGATCGTGCGTAGCGGGGCTTCGCCATGCGTCAGCATCTTGAGTGGCGGTCCATTAGGATGGTCGAGTCGCGCGCGCACGTCAGAGAGGCGAGACAGAAAGACCCGCTCCACGTCCGGAGCACTGGGATCGGCGCGTCGGATCCGGCCTGCCCACATCCAATCGTTGTGTCGTTGCCACTGCGCGACGTCGAGCACGTCTCCAGCAGTGGTGGTGAGCTCGGTCTTGACGAGGGGATGAGCGTCGCGATCGGTGTGCAGCGTCTCGCCGTTGCGACGAATCACGCAGCCATCGTCGGCCCAGATGACCAGCGTTCCGCTCTGCCGAGTGCGAATCTGAAAGACGACGTGAAACCCGCACATGTCGCCGCACACCGCGTTCGGCGGATGTCGGACGCCAATCCGAAAAAACTCTCGCCAATCAACGGTCCAACAGGGTTCTCCGTCGATCAGCTCCCAATGCGGGACGGGCACCGCAGGCATTGAGGGCGCACTCCATTCGGGTTCGGACACCCAACGGCCCTCCTGCTCGACAACGGGGAGGGGCCAGGCGCATCGCAGAATCTCGAACGGGACGTCACGCATGGTCATGCGGCAAACACCACTTGGTTCGAAGCGACGAGAGTGCCTTTCCCGGAATACGTCGGAGTGTCGTCCATTTTTGTGGCGGTGCCTACAACGACGCTCGCTTTCGTATCGACCTTGAACTCGGCATCGAACGTCGTCCCTTTGAGGATGACCTTCTTGCCCTCAATCTGAGTAGTCTGGGTCAGTTGGTCGCTGTTCAGCTTCTTGATCTTGAGTGTGCCGACACCGGGGATGGTGAATACAGGAGTTTGGTAAGGGCACCCGCTGACCTCGACGCTCTTCTCGTCACCCTCAAGGCAGGGACCCTTCGTACCCACTTCTGTCGTCGCGGCACTGCTCGAGATTTTTCCTGGTTGCACCGTGACCACGGCCGGCGTGAACGCCCCGATAAAATTCACTGTGTCGCCATCGACGATGATCAGGTCGGCCATTCTTGTTCCCCGTTCACGGAGCGCGCGACGCGAGCAGCTCGGCCATCGTTCGCCGTTTGAGCCACCGCGCATCGAGCGCGACCTGCAGCAGCCCAAGCTGCCCTTGAAGCCGGTCCAAGGTGTCGATGGGCACCGATTCGTCCGATGTTGTACTGAGCACGTCGTCGATGGTCTTGTCGCTGAATGTCGGGGCGCGCACGAGTTGCGCCGCAGTCTGCATCGCGAGCTGCGCCTTCGCCCGCAGCTCGACAGCTCGGGAGCGGGAGATCCCTTTCGGCAGAGTATCGATTTGCAGCATCGCCAGCTCACCGATCGTGGTCGTCAGTTTCTGATTGGCGCGCAGTTCGATGACGGGGTGGACGGCATAATTGATGAGACGTCCGGTGTTTGGTGTGCTCGTGGCATCCCCGCCGAACAGACCGAATTCGCGCACCGTTCGGGGATTGGAGGATGGACTGATGGTAATGGTCAGCTCGAGCCGGTGGGTCCAACCCCGAGCTGGATGGCCAGCTGCGTCGATGTACCGCATCTCCGTCAACGCCACCGCGCTGCGTGCGATCTCGCGGTACAGCCGTGCTGTCTCCGCGGTGGGCCGGGGAACCGTTCGGTCCCAGGCAGAATCACCTTCGCCGACAGCGCAGAAGCTTATCCCGATCGCATTCGGCTCTTTCCTTAATAGAGCGGCTACCAGGGGCCACGCCGATGAGACGATCAAGTTGTGCCGCCACCGGCCCGACTGCCACCAGACGACGCCTCGTTCCGAGACGCTGTCGCAGTAGCAGCCGGTGGCAGACATCAATGCACGCCCCAATCGCTCATTGAACGTGGCTTTGGTACATCGTCAGGTGTGTGTCGCCCCACGGGACGTACGTCTGCGCGGTAATCTTGCCCGCAGGGTCCACTTTGTTCTTGATGCGGTAGGTGTACAGGTTGAGTGACGTGAGGACTTTCCACGTGGGGAACCGGCGCGGAAGGCGATACGTCGCATCGCCAAGGTCGGAACTCATCGTGGGAACGACATGCGCTGGCGTCTCAATGGTATAGACGTCGAGTGTCCCATCGACGATCGTGTCGGCGCCGACCCACGTATTCGCCGCGATGGCCAACATTTTGGCGTCGTTGGGAACGATGACGGACGCCTCGCGACCGATGAGAAAACTCGTCTCCCAATTGTCGAAGGATCCGATCAGTGCGCCGGCATATTGGTCTGGTGCATAGGGCCCTCCCCGCAGCCGGTACCGTCGCTGGTGTTCCTTGTTTGGATCGATGACGCCCGTTGCTGATGTGGTCGGGAGCGGTCCGCGCTTGCCGTCGACGTCGATACCGCCGAAGCCAAGCACGGTGACGACCTCACCAGGCTTCACCGCCATTCGCACTTCACGCGAGGCTGTATCACGAGGGGTGAGCTTGTGCTGCACGGGCTGGTACGG
>WNGD01012884.1_pt1 | contig 10343 bp, 5 predicted proteins | sample 5400671 | NCBI WGS metagenome assembly WNGD01 (sample SAMN13153369, study PRJNA577476) | soil metagenome | isolation source: 40 cm soil or saprolite under grassland replicate 2 | place: USA:California | collected 2016-06-15
CCCGTTTTCGCGGGGCGCCGCAAAGTTGCGGCGCCCCTTTGCTTTCCGATCGCTTTTTGGCGCGAGAACAATCGAAAAGTGAACTACGCCCTCCCCGCAGTACTCTGGTCGTTGCCGTGGATCGTCCCGCCGCTCATCACGTACTTCCGACTGCGGCATTCACGGTCACTTGACGACGAGAGCGACACTGCTCCAGAGAATCCGCAGCTCGTAACGGTGATCGTCCCAGCGCGAAACGAAGCGCACAACATCGGACGGTGCGTGACGTCGATCCTTTCCACGACGTATCCGAATCTCGAGCTGCTTGTGATCGACGACTCTTCGAGCGATGGCACTGCTGATGTAGCCCGCATGGCTACCGGTGGTGATTCACGCGCACGAATCGTCCGAAACGCGCCGCTTCCCGACGGCTGGTTTGGCAAGCAGTGGACGTGCTCTACCGGCGCCAAGGTCGCGCGCGGCGAGATTCTTCAATTCACTGATGCCGACACGGTTCACGGCCGCGATCTCGTGACTCGTTCGATCAACGCGATGCGTCGTACCGAGGCAGATCTATTCTCCGTTGCTGGCCGTCAGGAGCTGGGAGGATTCTGGGAAAAAGTCATCCAGCCGCAGATCTTCACGATTCTATCGATGCGCTACGGCGGCACCGAGTCAGTGAATCAATCGCGGCGCGTCAGCAACAAGATCGCGAACGGGCAGTGCATCTTCGTCAAGCGCGAGAGCTACGACGCAATCGGCGGCCATGCGAGTGTCCGTACGTCAGTGGCCGAGGACTTGTTACTGGCGCAACGCTTCTTCGCCGCTGGCAAAAGAGTAGTGCTAATGCTCGGCATCAATCAGCTGTCAACGCGCATGTATACATCCCTCGGCGAGAGCATCAGCGGCTGGCGCAAAAATGTATTTGCCGGCGGCCTGGAGTCGGTGCCATTCGGAAGGATGGGTCGGACGTTCTTCCCGCTCGCCCTCCTCTTGCCTCCATTGTTGGAGCTGCTGCCGGTGTTGGCGCTGGTGTTGGCAGGATTCGGCGTGGCGGCAGGCCCCACTGTGTTAATGTGGGCGGCGATCTCATGCGCCGCGACGCTGCTGTGGTGGGTCGTCGCCTACGTGACGATCGGTGACAACCCTCTCTATGCGCTGGCGTATCCGCTCGGCGCTCTCGTGCTGTTGTACATCTTCGTTAGCGCAGTAATTCGCGGGCGACGTGTGACCTGGAAGGGGCGGACGTACATCTCGCAGTAGACCGGCTAAGAATTTCTGGAACTTGCGCGTCTTCAGCATCGTAGGTCAGAGGCACCCTCCAGCTTTCATAGGATTCACTAATGCCCGTACCTGGCGATCTCGGAGCAATCATCGCGTTAACTGGGGTCCTGTCGGGCGTCGGCATTCTGGCTGGCGCTTTCGCGGGTGCTTATTTCTTCGGCAAGAGCCGAGGACAGCAGGAGAATCTGAGAGGCAGTCGAGATCCGGAACTGCAGGACCGTCTAGCCCGCGTGGAGCGGATCGTCGAAGCGACCGCAATCGAAGTCGAGCGGATCAGCGAAGGCCAGCGATTCACGACGAAGCTTCTCTCTGAGCGCAAGTCCGCCGAACCGTAAACGGTCCTGCCATCTCGAACATTGTAGCCCGCTGAGGTCGTCGCCGTAGCGGAAATTCGCACTGAATAGCCGCCAAACGATGCAAGCCGTCGAGCATCGCATCGCTAGCGTCGGCGGGTGCAAACTCTCGAGCGCGCTACCGCTCTGCTACGGGGTGCGACCTCGCTGGACGGACTCGCGGCAATCCTTTTTGAGTTGGGATTTTTCGCGCCAGCCCTTCCTCTCGATGAAAAATCCCGGCAGGCGCTTGGACTTCCAACTGACATCCGGACGGCGAGCATCACTGAAGGAGAAGGTTCCCTGCGTGGCCTCGCCATCGAGCTGGACCGTGGCTCGGACGTCCGTCAGACCCTGACGGCAGTCGCTACACAGCTCTCCAGAAATGCGTCTCAGTTTCTTTGGCTCCTCGTATCGAGACGAGCTGGCACGTCCGACTTGGCAATCGTCTGCTGGTCGTCGACGCGCTCGCATCCACATGTGGTATCTCTCGTCTGCGACCGCGACCGCCTGGTCGAGAGCGACGCGGAAACACTCTGCACCTTGTCGGCAGTTGGACCCGAATCCGATCTGCTTACTCACGCGCGCTGGCTCGACGTGCTGGGCCGCGACGGTATCACGCAAAGGTTCTTTCGGACGATGCAGGCAGTGGTCTCGGGCCTCGCCGACTCTCTCACTGGAGTCATCACTCCCGATGAGCGACGCGAGCTCGCCCTGCTCTACGCTTCGCGGCTGATCTTCCTCTCGTTTCTTCAGACGAAAGGATGGCTGGATGGAGACTTCTCTTTCCTGAGAAATGGATTCGACGAGTGTATCTCACGAGCTGGACGCTACCAGAGAACGGTGCTCGAGCCGCTTTTTTTCGGGACCCTCAACACCGCGATCCGGGCACGTTCGTCACGCGCCCGCAAGTTCGGAAGAATTCCGTTCCTCAACGGTGGATTGTTCTGCCGATCCTCACTGGAGAAACGTACGCGAACGTGCGAATTCACCGATGAAGCGTTCGGCAACGCCTACGGTTCTCTTTTCTCTCGCTACCGGTTCAGTCCGCGCGAAGACTCGACCGCCTGGTCGGAAGCCTCCATCGACCCTGAGATACTCGGCAAAGCCTTCGAGGCACTAATGGCAGTGCCCGATCGCAAGAGCAGTGGCGCGTTTTTCACACCGCAACTCCTCGTGGAGGAAATTGCCGGGCACGCACTCTCATCGGTGCTGGCGACCGACGGCACTCAGGGTGAAATACTTCGTCGCATCAGGGTCCTCGATCCAGCGTGTGGATCCGGAGCATTTCTGGTCTACATGCTCGAGCGCATCGCTACGCTCCGCCAGGAGCATGGTGAATCCGGCCCCCTCGCGGATATCCGGCGTCTCTGGCTGTCGATCGTAATCGAGAGTGGAGACGTCGACCCGATGCGCATAGCCCCGCTTCCGAATCTCGACCGTCACATCCGCGCCGGCGATTCCCTCGCTGGCGGAGCATTCAACGATCGCAGCGCGATCGGCAGCAGAAAAATCGTGAGCCTTCGGCGTCGTTACGCGAGATCGGTCGGACCTAGAAAGCGAACGCTCGCACGCGCCCTCGATCGAATGGAGCGCTCAGCAGCCGTCGATGTGCTCACGCGAAAACGCATCAGGTTGACCGCCGAGCGTAAGGAGATTCTCATCGCGCTCCGCGCCCGAGATCTGTTCGGCGATCGTCACGCCCCCGGTGCGGACGCGCGAATCCGTCTCGATGATGTTCGATCGAGCCTCAGGGAGATCACCATACGAGTGAAAGCATTGCGCAGTGGAGCAGCACTTCCATTCTCCTTCGCGGCGCACTTTTCCGATGTGGCCGCGGCCGGTGGGTTCGATGTCGTCGTCGGAAATCCGCCGTGGGTGCGCGTGCATCGCATCGCGGAGACGTCGCGGGACCGATTGAGGCGAGACTTCGCGGTTTATCGGAACGCTGCCTGGAAAAACGGCGCGGCAATCGCCGGTGCCGGAAAGGGATTCGGTGCTCAGATAGATTTGGCGGCGCTCTTCGTCGAGCGATCGTGCGATCTTCTCCGACCCGGCGGAACTATGGCGCTGCTGCTTCCAACGAAGCTGTGGCGTTCGCTGGCGGGCGGTGGTGTCCGCCAGCTGCTGTTCGACCGCACTAACATTGTGGTTCTCGAGGATCTGACCGAATCGCACGCAGGATTCGCCGCCGCCGTCTATCCTTCTCTTCTCGTTGCTCGGCGGGAAGCCGATCGCTCTGATGATCACATGCCGGCCATCGCGGCAGCAGTCCGCACGCATCAAGGTTCCGCGCAATGGGTGTGTCCTCGCAAGTTGTTGCCCTTTGATGAGACACCCGGCAGTCCGTGGGTGCTGATTCCTCCCGCTGCGCGGCGCGCCTTCGATCGTGTCTCACGCGGAGCCGTTCCGTTCTTTCGAAGCAGCTTCGGCCGCCCCATGCTGGGGGTCAAGACAGGTTGCAACAATGCCTTCATAGTGCGTGTCGAGTCGATCGACGGAGACGTTGCGCGAGTGTGCGGCGGCGGCCGAGTGGGGTTCATCGAGCGCAAGATGCTGCGACCGCTCGTTCGTGGCGAAACGCTGGAGAAGTGGGAGTTGGTTGGGCAGCGGGAGTATTTGGTCTGGCCTCAGGACCAGCAGGGCCGAGCGCTGCGCACCCTCGCTCCGCACGCTCGCAGCTGGCTCTCTCCGTTCCATGAAGCGCTCAGCGCGCGAAGTGATCTTCACGGACGATTCTTCTGGTGGTCGGTGTTCCGTACCGAAAGCGCGAATCACAGTTCACCGCGGGTGGTGTGGGCCGACTTCGGATTGAGTCCGCGCGCGCTCGTCATCGAAGCGCGAGAGCCTTTGGTCGCCCTCAACAGCTGCTACGTCGTGAGCTGCCGGACCACCAGCGATGCCTACGCACTCGCAACCATTCTCAATAGTCCGCTGTGTGCGGCGTGGCTCAACTCCCTCGCCGAGCCGGCACGTGGCGGTTATCGCAGATACCTCGGATGGACCGTTTCCCTGCTTCCGATTCCCGCGAACTGGGATCGTGCTTGCAATTTGCTCGCTCCGCTCGGTGAACGGGCAATGCGCGGCGAGATCCCGACGGATGCGGAAATTGTGAGCGCGGTGCTGGACGCGTATCAGCTGAAGCCGACCGATGTGCAGCCTCTTTTGTTCTGGACCGACCCCTGCGATTAGAACCCGCCGCCGTCGTACGATCACGCATCGCCCGCGTTATGCTCGCCGAAGTGGCGCCGGCGGCGAGGGTAGGATCCATCTCGTTGAAGCCGCACCAGATTTCCGCAGTTGCTCGCCTGTGCTCTGCTCTCGATCAGTTCAACGGTGCTCTGCTCTGCGATGATGTGGGTATGGGCAAGACTTACGTCGCAGCAGCGGTCGGGCGGGAATTCACGCGCTGTCTGATCGTCGCCCCGGCGGCGCTCCTTCCGATGTGGCGTGATGCACTCATCGCCACACATAAAATCGCTGAGATAGTCACGTTCGAGGCGTTGAGCCGCGCTGATATGGATGATTCACGCGAACATCGCGCGAAGCGTACGCGTGAGCGCTACGACCTGGTAATCGTAGACGAGGCCCATCATGTCAGAAGTCGGACGACCAACAGGTATTTCGCTCTTGCCTCGCTCGTTCGGGGAGCCCGAGTGCTGCTTCTCACCGCGACGCCAATTCACAATCGTCGCGCGGATCTCGTCGCGTTGCTTTCGCTTTTCCTTGGCTCGAGGGCGCGAACCATGACTACCGCCGAGCTTGGACTCTGTGTCGTGCGCCGCGAACATGCGCAATTGAACGGAGCTTCGTCCATTCCCAAGGTCGCGCCGACGGTGCATCACCAGATCACGGACAATCAGAAAGTGGTTGCCGAGCTGATGAATCTTCCGCCCCCAATCCCCGTGCGTGACGGCGGACTCGGCGGCGTCCTGATCGGTCGAGGACTCGTGCATCAGTGGGCATCGAGCGAGGCCGCGTTGCACGAAGCGATTCGCAGACGGATCGCCCGCGCGATGGCCCTCCGCGCATCACTCGAAGCCGGGAGTTATCCGAGCGCCCGCGACCTGGAGGGCTGGGTCTACGGAGAAGGGACCCTTCAGCTCGGATTTCCGGAGCTGCTGCCGGTGTCACACGGCGACAATGCTCCATTTCTCGCTGCGGTTGGTGCGCACCTCGACGCGTTGCAGGAGTTTCTGACGTGGTTCCGTTCTTCTACCACGCTCGATGCAAGGCGTGCCGCGATCATTGCTGAAATCAGAAACATTCATCGCGGTGCAAAGATCGTCGCCTTCGCGCAGTACTCGGAGACTGTCTCAATGCTGTTCCGTCGATTGGTTTCCGCCGGACGCGTCGCCATGCTCACTTCTCACGGGGCGAGAGTTGCTGGAGGACCGCTCACGCGAGGCGAAGCTATTGCTCGGTTTGCTCCACGCGCGAGTCGCTCCGCGCCGCCGGGACCAGCCGAGGTCATTGATCTATTACTCACGACGGATCTCCTTAGCGAAGGAGTCAATCTGCAGGACGCTGAGGTCGTCGTGCACCTGGATGTGCCATGGACCGTTGCTCGAGTGGAGCAGCGGGTGGGTCGCGTCGCACGAATGGGGTCGAATCATTCTCGCGTCCATGTTCACGTTTTGCGTACGCCCCGAAGCGCTGCCAGGGTCCTCGACACTGAAATGATCGTGCAGCGCAAATGGAATATTGCCCACGCTTCCGTTGGAACGAGCGCGCCGAATCCTTCGTCGAGCCCGGTGAACAAAGAGAGCGCGGTTTCTGCGCGGAGCACACCGGCGAAAATCGAGCGGCTGAGAGCGATTCTTCAAAGCTGGATCAGCGCCGACGGTGCGGAAAGCGATGACACAATCTTCGCCGCGGCCATGGCGTCGAACGCTGGGTTCGTGGCGGCGATTGTCACGTGCGGTCAGCCACAACTTATTGTGCAGGTCGCCGGCGAAGTGACAATCGATATCGACGCGCAGCTCAAGGTGTGTTCGAATGCGGGAAACGATGAGCTCCCTGCCAGTCTTGTTGATGCCGAGCGCGCTGTCCGTGCAATAGAGAGTTGGTGTACGCGCGACCGAGCTTCAGCGGTTGCTGGTGTTGCAGGATCAAACGCGGCACCGCGGAAGCAGATCATCAGTCGCATCGATCTCGCGATTCAAACCGCACCGCCACACTTGCGGTCCGCCCGATCGACGACCGTCGCGCGAGCCAGGAGAGTCGCGACGGCGCAGCAGTGCGCTGCGGTCGAACAGGAGCTCGCCGCTCTATCTCATTCTGATCTGCCGACGGACGAATGGCTGGAAGCCGTCGCGGCGCTCGACTCGACTCCTGCATCGCCTCGCCGAGCGACAAGCTCCGCGCCCGCGCTCAGAATCCACGCGCTGCTGCTTTTGCACGCGACCCGAGAACCAGTTGGCCGAAACTCCCTGAATGCGTGAGCTAGACCGCCTCGATTTCGCTCGCTGCGCGCTCCAGGATTTCCTTGATCTTCTTGATCTGCTCAGCCGACCTGGATGAGGTCTTCGAAGCGTAGATCGCGCGTCCCACGTTCTTGAACCCGCGGTGCACATCCATCATCGGCTCACCAAAGATGTTTTGCGCGAAGTCTGCGATCTTCGAGAAGATGTCGTCGATCAACGGCTGGTTCTCGGCGAGGTGCTTGCGACCTTCGTCGGTGATCTCGTAGATCTTCTTGCCGCCCTCCTCCGGTCGCGCCGTTGCGTACCCCAGATCCTCGAGCATCGTCAGCGTCGGATAGACGGTGCCCGGACTCGGCGAGTACAACCCGCCGAAGCGATCCTCGATTTCCTTGATGATCTCGTAACCGTGACGGGGCTTCTCGTCGAGAAGGCGAAGGATCACGAACTTCAGGTGTCCCTGGTCGAACATCCGGCTGCCACCGAATGGCCCGCCGCGCGATTTCCCGCGACCGCCCCAAAAAGCGCCGGCGTCGAACCCGAAATTCTCCGGACGTGCCCCGAACGCCCAAGCGAACCCCGGCCCACAGTTTCTGTCGTGCATCGACTTAACCCCCGTCAGGTTGACCTTATCGAGCCAGTGAGGCGCCACTTGCCGCCTGCGATACTACTGGCGATATATCTTAGGCGGGAAGTTATATCGGGCGATATATCTTCGCAAGTCTCATGGCGCCTGCTTCTCTTGCAGCCGATTGTATTTGCGCAGCGCCGATCTCAAGCGATCGTGAGGCAGTCCGTACACCCTTACGCCGTTGGCCCCGGTCATGGTTTCAGCCGCCACCATCGCATTCACTATCGCTTCCTCGGTCGCCTGCACCGTGGCGTAGAAAAGCGGATTCATTCTGGCGTTGGGAAGCAGCTGCGCGCGCACAAGTCCGGTATCCGAAGCCGCCAGTGGGTTCGCCGTCGAAAATGCGATCATCAAATCCCCCGAGCTGTTTTCTCCTTTGCCGCCTGTAACGCCCACACCGAGTGCTGCTCTCACTGCCAGGCGTCGGAGCTGGTGCGCAACCAGCGGCGCATCCGTCGCTACCACCACGATAATTGAACCCATCCCGTCCTGACGTTGATCTGTCGGTGTCAGTGCCGTTGCATTGCACTCTCGCATCCGGCCGGCGAGACCGGGAACAGTCTGACACGGAGTGAGATCGCTGATCTCGCGCCCCACCGGAACCCCGGCGATCCTCAGCTCACTTCTTCGCCCGGCATTGCACTGCACGAGAACACCGACTGTGTAACCGCCGCTCTGCGCGTCCAGCTTGCGGGATGACGTACCGATCCCGCCCTTGAAGCCGAAGCAGACCATTCCAGTTCCCCCTCCGACTGCCCCTTCGTTGACCGGTCCGCGGCTTGCTCCATCCAGCGCGCGAATCGCGTGCTCCCGCTTCACGTGAAAGCCGTTCACATCGTTCAACAGGCCGTCGTAGGTTTCCGCGACTACCGGCAACGCCCACGGCTGACCCGTTGGACGACGCACCATCCAATCGACCACCGCATCGCGAACGACACCGACGCTGTGGGTGTTGGTGATGCTCACCGGGCCCTCGAGGAAACCGGACTCCTCTACCCATGTCGTTCCAGTCATTTCGCCATTGCCGTTGAGCGCAAACCAGCCGGCGAACACTGGATCGGTGGAGGCTCGCCCGCGTGGCAGAATGACCGTAACGCCCGTTCTTATCGGACCACTTCCAACCACGAGCTTTCCCTCGCCGGAGATCAGCGTTACCTGACCGACTTCGACGCCGGAGATGTCAGTGATGGCGTTGAGGGGACCTGGTGTCCCATCGAATGGCACGCCCAGCTCGCGAGCACGCGGCTTCGCCTGCGCCTGCAGCTCAACCGCCAAACTGGAGATCGAAAGAACTCCGATGAGCAACCTCAGTCGCACACACATGTACATGAATTTCCCCTTGAAAGGATTCACCGCTGGGCCAGCGATCTGCGGCCGCCAGTCGCAAAAATACGTTCTTAAGCGCAACGAATCCAAACACTTAGCAATCACCGCCAAAAGTGACTGGCGGGCTTGCATCTTGCCCCTTTCGTATGGGCCAGTGCATTCGCGCACGGCGACGAGCAACCGGAACATGCTCACATTTTTTCCGGCGATCAATTCACCGATCATGATTCCAAAGTCCTACAGCTTCGTCCTCGTTATCCTCTCAGTCGTTGTCGCCACTCTCGGAGCCTACGTCGCGGTGGAGATCGCGCAGCGTGTCCGCGCCACCGAGGGCCGCCGGCGTTTTCTCTGGACCTGGGTAGGCGCCCTGGTTTTGGGACTGGGTATCTGGAGCATGCACGTCGTCGGAATTCTCGCTCTCAACCTGCCGGTCCTCGTCTGGTTCGACGTCGTGCTCATCGTCGCCTCTGCCGTCGCGGCAATTGTCGGCTGCGCAATCGCGTTTGTCATCTTTAATCGAGAGAGAGTTAGCTCGCCTCTTCTGGTCCTCGCCAGCGTCTGCGTGGGACTGGCGATTTCCGGCATGCACTACCTCGGCATGGCGGGCATGCGGCTCAGCGGACACATCTTCTACGACCCGCTGCTGGTCGCAGCATCAGTCGGTGTTGCGATCATAGTCTCGCTCGCGGCACTTGCACTCATTCGTAATCTGATCGCGACAACGCCGCAACCGAAACCATGGCTCAAGAAAGCCGGAGCATCGTTGCTGCTGGGATTCGCGGTAGTCGGGATGCACTACACCGGAATGGCTGCAACCCGCTTCACTGGCGGGCCGACGCTGTGGAGACCCACCGATGATCTCGTTCTCGGGACTTATGGGCTAGGTCTCGCGGTTGCGGTCACTAGCGTCGGGCTTCTCGGCATCGCTCTCGCTGCCACTCAGTTCGAGCGCTGGACCACCACCACCAGAAGTCGGTTCGAGAATCTGCTCGAGCTCGCCCCCCAGGTGGTATGGTTCGGCGAGGCCGACGGTCGGATTACCTACTTCAATCCGTATTGGTACGAGTACACCGGTCACTCCCAGAAACAGACCCTTGGCGATGGTTGGACCAGCGCCATTCATCCTGACGACCGCGAACGGGTCGTCGGCAGTTGGCAGACCGCAGTGCGCGAAGGAAAGGACTACGAGATCGAGCTGCGTTTGCGTCAAAAGGACGGGAACTACTGCTGGTTCCTGGCGCGTGGCCGGCCAGCGCGCGATGAGTCCGGCAAAATCGACGCGTGGCTGGGGATCGCAGTCGACATCGAGGAGCGCCGGAGAGCGGAACAGGAAGCGTGGGCGGCGAGCCAGGCGAAATCCGAGTTTCT
>WNGD01007397.1_pt1 | contig 10342 bp, 8 predicted proteins | sample 5400671 | NCBI WGS metagenome assembly WNGD01 (sample SAMN13153369, study PRJNA577476) | soil metagenome | isolation source: 40 cm soil or saprolite under grassland replicate 2 | place: USA:California | collected 2016-06-15
CCCGCGACACGTGCTCGGGCCGGGTGCTCGGCACGCGAACGAAGGGCGCGACGCCGATCGCGAGCGCCGCGACGCAGATCTGGCTGGTCGTCTCGAGCGACAGGCTCGAGTGCTCGACGTCCACGTAGAGGGAATCGAAGCCGGCGGTCTTGGCGATGCGCGCGATCTCGATCGAGCGCACCAGGCGCACCGTGATCGACGAGACGACCTCGCCGCGCGCGAGCTTCTCTTTGACATTGTTGCGCACGATTTCCCGCGGCGATGCGGACATGGCGTTCCTCTCCGGGGGCAAGTGCCCGCCTATTGCATGCTCGCGCGCACGAGGGAATCCGTGGTCCGATCGGACCGAGGGCGCGATGCGCTACGATATCGCAATCCGCGGCGGGACGGTGTTCGACGGCTGCGGCCGTCCGGGTTAAACTAATCATATCCAAAAGGAGGAGACAAGCTATGGCACCTCTACGCATGCTCGGAGCATTTGCATTCGCCCTGATGGCGGCATTCCCCGTGGCGAGCGCCTTAGCGGCGGCCGGTGGCAGCAAGGCCGCGAGCGCTGGCGACGCGACCGGCGGCAGTCAGCGCATGGATACCGGGAGCGCCCTGGTGCAGCTCGAGGGCGAGCCGCTCGCGACCGACATCACGACGAAACCGCCCCACGGAAAGAAGATCGACTTCGACAGCAGCGCCGTCAAATCGTACCGCGCCCAGCTTTCGGCGCTGCGCAACAGCTTCAAGACGTGGCTGCGCGCAAACGCTCCGCGAGCTCAGGTCACGGGGGAGTTCGACCTGGCGCTGAACGCCGTGGCGGTGCGGCTGAACGGCGAGGCGCTCAGCACGCTTGCCGCTGCTCCGATGGTGCGGCGCGTGGAGTACCAGGGAGTGTATTACCCGATGATCACGGACCCGGACCTGTCGATCATCAGCGCGGTGGACGCGTGGAACAGGGCCGGTGGTGCCTCGAGCGCCGGCGAAGGTGTGAAGGTGGCCGTGGTGGACTCGGGCATCGACGTCGCGCACCCCTGCTTCGACGACACGGGGTACGGGGGAAAGACGCGGCTCGGCGATCCCAGATTCACCAACAACAAGGTCATTGCAGCGAGAGTGTTCAACAACAAGACGCCGAGCCGTGGGTTCACCGCCGAGGCGATCGACTCCCACGGCACGCACGTCTCCGGGACGATCGGCTGCAACCACGACACGCCGGCGACGGTGAGCGGAGTGACGATCCCGCACGGCATCTCGGGCGTAGCGCCGCGCGCGCTGCTCGGCAACTACAACGTCTTCCCGGCCGATGTGGCGAATGCCCGTTCCGAGGATATCGTGAACGCCCTCGAGGCGGCCTACGCTGACGGCTTTGACGTCGCCAACATGAGCCTGGGCGGGGGCGCTCACGGAATTCAGGACCTGCTCACGGTTGCGGTGGACAATCTGGACCAGGCCAATATGGTCGTCGCGGTTGCCGCCGGTAACTCCGGACCCGGCCACTTCACTGTCGAATCGCCCGGATCGGCCGCCCGGGCATTGACTGCCGGCGCGACCACCGTCCCGCATTTCGTCGGCGCCCCGGTTACCGTATCGGTTAACACCTTCGGAGCGGCGAGCGGGGAGTTCGCGGTGGTCAGCAGCGACCTCACGGTTCCGCTGGGAGTCGTCTTGACCCCGACCGGAGCGCTCAACACCGCCTGCACACCTCTCACCGTCAGCCTGACAGGCAAGACCGCGCTCATTGCGCGCGGTATCTGTACCTTCTCGGCAAAGATCCGCAATGCCCAGAATGCCGGCGCTTCCGCGGTGCTCGTCGCGAACAACGTCCAGGGCGACCCGGTGGCGATGGCGAGCGATGGAACCGCTGCTCAACCGACGGTGCCGGCCTACATGGTCTCGCTGAACGCCGGCACCGCGCTGAAGGGTTTCAACGGCCAAGCGTCCACCATCAGCGCGGCGCTCGACTACTTCCTGACGACCAGCGTGGATTTCCAGGCCGGGTTCAGCAGCCAGGGTCCGACCGACGTGGACTTCCGGATCAAGCCCGACGTGATGGCGCCGGGCGTCAACGTGCTCAGCTCGATACCGGTGTCCTTCTGCGGCGGCAACCCGTGCTTCGCGTTCTTCCAGGGGACGTCGATGGCGACGCCGCATCTCGCGGGCTCGGCGGCGGTCGTTCGGCAGCAGCATCCGGACTGGTCGGCGGCGCAAATCCGCTCGGCGGTGGTCAACACGGCGGACCAGGGCGTCGTGAAGACCTTCAATACGGGTGCGATCGCCAACGACCCGAACGTGATCGGGTCCGGCCGGGAGAATCTCCTTGCCGCCGTCGAGTCCCAGCTGTCGATCGATCCGGTCAGCGTCAGCTTCGGCGCCGTGCCGTCCGGCTCCGGTCAATCGAAGACCTACGCCCTGACGCTCACGAACTTGAGCGCCGCCAAGCTCGATCTCGAGCTGAGCGTCAGTTCGGCGTCCGGAGCGGGAGTGAGCTACTCGGTCACTCCCACCGCGAGCGTCGCTGCGGGCGGGTCGACGGTCGTCGTCCTAGCGATGTCGGCGGACAAAGGCGCGGGCTTCGGTGATCACAACGCAGTGCTCTCCATCAGCAGCGGAGGCGCCGCGATAGCCCACGCAGGCGTCTACACCTTGATCAAATAGGGAGCCCATCCATGAACAGCCTCGCCGCTCTCGCCGGCCGCATACTCCTCGCGCTGATCTTCCTCCTGTCGGGAATCGACAAGTTTATGCATAAGGCCTCGACCCTGGGCTACATGATCAAGGCCGGTCTGCCGTTTCCGGAGGTGCTGCTCATCGCCTCGGGCATTATCGAAATTGTCGCCGCGCTGGCGATCATCGCCGGATGGAATGCCCGCTGGGCCGCTGCGGCGCTGGTCCTGTGGATGATTCCGGTCACCCTGGTGTTTCACAACCCGGCGGCCGGACAGGAAGCGATGGTTCATTTCATGAAGAATGTCTCCATCATGGGCGGGCTCCTCGTGCTGTGGGCGCTCGGCCCGGGCGCCCTGAGCCTCAGGCGTTCAGGCTAGGCGGAACGCCCGCCTCGCGGCGGCGCCGCCGGGCGAAGAAGAACGCCAGCGCGCCGCTCGCGCTTTGACTTATTTCTTCGTGAACACCGACTTCGGGATCATGCAGTGCACGCCCTTGCGGATGTCCACCACCTGCGAGACGCGGCAATCGCCGACCATCGAGACGAGCGAGTAGGCCTCGTAGCGCGTGAGCGGCACCCTCTTCTGCGCCGCGAGGAAATCCACCGCCTCGCGCACCGCGTTCACCATCGCCTTGTTGAGGTCTTCGTCGAATCCGACTGAGATCCAGTGGGTTCGCGTCTCGATGCGCGGCCACTCGAGCTTCATGTCCTTGCGCACGATCGGCTGAATCAGGATCTCCTTGAAGGAGCACTCGAGCGCCGTGAGGTTCACCTCGCCGTTCCCCTGGCGGCAGTGCGAGTCGCCGGTCCAGATGAGCCCGCCCTTCAGGAACACCGGGAAGAACACGGTCGAGCCCTCCTGCAGCTCGTTGATGTCCATGTTCGAGCCGTTCTTCCACGGGCGCAGCGTCGAGACCGGCGCCATCGGGTTGTCCTTCACTCCGCCTTTGCGCGGCGAGGGATCGTTGGGGTCGATGCCGACGGCGAACGTCCCGGGGAAGGGTTTGAGATCGATGGTGATCCCCGGCTTGAACTTGGCGGTGCGCGTTTTCAGGTCGAGCGGCATGAAGCGCACGAAGCCGTCGGGCATCTCCGGCGCGAGCGCGCCTATCGTGGGGAAATCCTTGCCCGGGAGGTTGAAGTTTACGGCGAAGGGCTTCGGCACGATCTTGCGGATGCGCACTTCGAGCACGTCACCGGGCTCGGCGCCCTCGACGTAGATCGGCCCGGTCATCGAATGCGGGCCGCCGCCGGGATTGGCCTTGCGCAGCGCGATGATCTCGTCCATCGTGATCCCGGGTTTGATCTTGTCATGCGAATGCATCATGGTCTCGATCGAGACCGTGTCGCCGGAATTCACCTTGAGCTTGGGCGGCTCGTTCGGATCGAGCCAGCCCCACTGCACCGTCTCGAGGGTCGCGGCGAGCGTGTGGTGCTTGCCGCCTTTCTGCTGCGCCGAGACCGTGCTGCTCGCCGCGAGCGCGAACGCGGCGACGAAAATCGTAAACAGGATGGAACGGTGTGGCATGGGATCCCCTCTGTGTTTGTTTTGAAATCGTATCCTCGGCCCGGCCCGCGGGAACGTCAAGCCCCGCGCCGCACTTCGCTACTCCGGCTCGATCTTCAGCTCGCGCACGACGCGGCTCCAGAACGCGCGCTCGCTCTTCAGGAACGCGTCGATCTCCTCGGGCGGTCCCGTGCCTTCGGTATAGATCCCGAGCGCGCGTAGTTTCGGTTCGATTTCGCCGTCCAGGAGGGTGCGGTTGAATTCCAGGTTCATGCGCTGGATCGCTGCGCGCGGCGTTCCGGTCGGCGCGACCACCGCGAACCAGCCGTTGAATTCGAACCCCGGCAAGGTCTCGGAAAAAGTCGGCGTGTCCGGCAGCTCAGGAAGGCGGCGGGGCGAGCTCACCGCCAGTGCGCGAAGCTGACCGCGCTGGACGACCGCGGCGATCGCCGCAATCCCCTGAACGGTGAGCTGGATGCGGCCGGCGACCGTGTCCTGCAGCCCCTGCGCGCCCTTGTAGGGAACGTGCAGCAGGTCGATGCCCGCGCGGATCTTGAGCATTTCGCCGAGCATTCCGGGGAGAGTCCTCTGGCCGGGGCTCGCGAAGGCGAGCTTGCCCGGGTTGGCCTTTGCGAGCGCGATGAGCTGCGTGAGCGAATTCACATTCAGCTCCGGGCTGGCGATGAGGGCGAGCGGGGAGAGGCCGACCATCGCGACGCTCGCGAAATCGTCCTCCGGGCTGTAGGGAAGGATCTTCGCCATGTACGGGTTGATGGCGAGCACCGAGGCCGGAGCGAACAAATAAGTGTAGCCGTCGGCGGCCGCGCGCGCCGCTGCCTGCGCGCCTAGGCTTGCGTCGCCCGCGCGGTTGTCGACGAGGACCTGCTGGCCCAGCTCCCGCGACAACGGGCTGGAAATGACGCGCGCGACGATGTCGGCTACTCCGCCCTGCGCCTGCGGAACGATCATCCTGACCGGGCGCGAGGGCCAGCTTTGCGCGACCGCCGTATCGGTCAGAACGAGGGCGGCGAGCAGCGAAAGGAATGCGCAGCGCATGGATTCGTCGCGTGAAAGACCCGGACATCGCCATGCTAGCATTCCGAGGTGCGATCGGAGAATTCCCGGGACGTTTTCATCATCCTCGCAGGGCTCGCAGCCGCGCTGCTTGCAACGGCAGCGCTCGCGCAAAGCTATCCGGCGAAGCCGATCCGACTCATCGTTCCCTTCGCAGCGGGAGGCGGGAACGACAACGTCGCGCGCCTCGTAGGCAAGCACCTGTCCGAGAGCGTCGGGCAGCCGCTCGTCATCGACAACCGGCCCGGAGCGGGAGGCGCGCTGGGCGCGGAGCTCGCGGCAAGAGCGGCGCCCGACGGCTACACGCTGTTCCTCGGCGGCGTGGGGAGCCACGCCGTCAATCCGAATCTGAACGATAGTCTTCCCTACGACCCGATCCGCGACTTCGCGCCGGTGGCGCTGCTCGCTCAAGCGCCGCTCGTGCTGGCGGTGCACCCTTCCGTTCCAGCCGCGTCCTTCAAGGCCTTCGTCGCTCTCGCGCGCGCGAGACCCGGGCAGCTCAACTACGCCTCGAACGGCAACGGTAGCTCGTCCCACCTCGCCGCGGTGATGTTCGATTCGATGACGGGCGTGGACATGGTCCACGTGCCCTACAAGGGACTGTCGCCGGCGCTCACCGACCTATTGAGCGGCCGGGTGCAGCTGATGTTCAGCAGCGTGGTTGCGATCCTGCCTCACGTCAAGTCGGAGAAATTGAGAGGCCTCGCGGTGACGGGGAGCCGGCGCCTGCCTTCGATGCCGGATCTTCCGACGATCGCGGAATCGGGCGTGCCCGGCTACGAAGCGAGCTCCTGGTACGGTGTGCTCGCGCCGGCGGGGACGCCGCGGGAAATCGTCGCGCGACTGAACGCCGAGCTGGTGAAAGCGCTGGCGCAGCCCGAAGTGAGGACGAGCCTGCTCGCGGAAGGCGCGGAACCGATCGGCGGCACCCCGGAGCAGTTCGCCGCCCACATCCGCTCTGAAAAGGAGCGCCTCGGTAAACTGATCCGGGACGCGAAGATCCGTCTGGAATGAGCGAGATCTCCAACCCCTACACGCGCCGCGTGGCCGAATTCGTTTCCGGACTCCGCTACGAAGCGATCCCGCGCGAAGTGCGCGAGCGCGCGAAGCTCCTCGTCCTCGATTCGCTCGGCTGCGCGCTCTACGGCGCGCATCTCCGATGGTGCAGGATCCTGCAGCGCACCCTCGAGAAGCTGGACAGCTCCACCGCATGCGGCGTGTGGGGAACCGCGCAGCGGCTCTCGGCGCCGCACGCGGCGCTCGCGAACGGCACGCAGATCCAGGGGTTCGAGTTGGACGACGTGCACCGGGAAGGCGTGCTGCACGTGGGCGCGGTGGTGCTGCCCGCGCTCGTCGCGGTCGCTGAGCTCCGCGGCTTGAGCGGGCGCGAGTTCCTGACCGCCGCGGTCGCCGGCTACGAGGTCGGCCCGCGCGTGGGGCTGTGCATGGGACAGGAGCACATCGGCCAGGGCTGGCACTCGGGCGCGACGCTCGGCGTTTTCTCGGCGGGCGCCGGCGCCGCACGCGGCTTGAAGCTCGACGCGGACAGGACGGTCCACGCGCTCGGCATTGCCGGCACCCAGGCGGCGGGGCTGATGGCGGCGCAGTACGGCGCCATGGTGAAGCGCATGCACGCGGGACGTTCCTCGCAGAGCGGGCTCTACGGCGCGCTGCTCGCTCAAGGCGGCTTTACCGGGATCGCCGACGTGTTCGAGAGCGAATACGGCGGCTTCTGCACCACCTTCTCGCGCTCGCAGGATCGTTTCAGGCTCGCCGAGCTGACGGCAGGGTTCGGCAGCGTCTGGCAGACGCTGGGAGTCGCGCTGAAGTTCTATTCCTGCGTCGGCAGCAATCACACCACGCTCGACGCGCTGCGCGAGATGCAGGTGGAGCGGGCGTTCGGCGCGAACGACGTGAAAAGAATCGTCGTGCACGCCTCGCAGGTGACCGTCGATCACGCCGGCTGGAAATACCGGCCGGAAAGCCTGGCTTCGGCACAGATGAATCTCGCGTTCTGCGCGGCGACGTTCCTCCTCGAGGGCGATTGCTTCGTCGACCAGTTCAGCGATGCTGTCGTCGCCGATTCCCGGCGCATGGCGCTCGCCGAAAAAGTCGAAGTCCGGCCCGATCCTGAAATCAGCGCGAAGGGCGCGAAATACCGCCACAGCGTGCGGGTGGAGGTGATCCTCAACGACGGGAGCCGCATGGAGCGCGCGGTGGAGACGCCGCGCGGCAGCGAGCCCCATTTCGCGAGCGAGGCGCAGATCGTAGCGAAATTCGAGAAGCTCGCTGCGCACGCGCTCCCGCGCGCACGCAGTGCGCAGCTGCGCGACGCCGTGCTCGGGATGGAGAAGCTCGACGATGCGGCGCGCCTCGCGCAGTTGATGGCGGTCAGGAGAAAAAAATGAACCGACTCACGGCCGGACTCCTTGCGCTGGGAATGTCTTTGCCGATGGCGGCCGCGCTGGCTCAGTATCCGAGCAAGCCGATCCGCGTGATCGTGCCATGGCCGGCGGGCGGCACCGTGGACGGCGTCGCGCGCGTCATCGGCCCGAAGCTCACCGAGGGGCTGGGCCGTCCTATCGTCGTCGAGAACAAGGCCGGGGCGGGCGGCTCGATCGGGCAGGCGGAGTCTGCAAAGGCGCCTCCCGACGGCCACACCGTGCTGCTCGTATTCGACACGCATGCCGTCAACCATCTGCTCTACAAGAACCTCGGCTACGACCCGTTCAAGTCGTTCGAGCACGTGAGCCTGCTCGTCACCTCCCCGCAGGTGCTCGCCGGTGCGACCAACTTCGCCCCGGGCTCCGTGCCGGAGCTCGTGGCCTTCGCGAGAGGCAATCCGGGCAAGGTGACCTACGCCACGGTGGGCGCGGGCAGCTCGAACCACCTGAATGCCCTGCTGCTCTCCAACCGCACCGGGATCGAAATGACCCACGTGCCTTACAAGGGCGGCGCGCCGATGATGATCGACCTGGTCGGCGGACAGGTGAACGTCATGTTCGTTTCCGCGCCGCAGGCGATTCCGCAGGCGAAGGCGGGCCGCATCAAGGCGCTCGCGATCGGAGCCGCGCGCCGCATCCCCCAGCTGCCCGATACGCCGACCGTCGCCGAGACGCTCCCCGGGTTCGCCGCGCAGTCCTGGGTGGGGATGCTCGCGCCGGCCGGAACGCCCAAGGAGATCGTCGCGCGGCTGAACGCCGAAGCGACGAAAGGGCTCGCCGATCCGGGAGTGCGCGGCAAGCTCGACGCGCAAGGGTTCGACGTCGTCGGGAGTACGCCCGAGGAGTTCCTCGCCTTTGCCCGTGCCGAATCCGAGAAGTGGGCGAAGGTCATCCGCGATTACAATATCCGGGTCGAGTAAAGGAGTCACTATGGCACGCGACACGAAGTGGATTCCCCAGGGCGTGATCCCGGCTGTGCTCCTGCCTTTCCACGAGGACCTGTCGATCGACGAGCCGTCCTTCCGCGCGCATCTGCGCGACGTGGCGGCGGTCGAAGGCCTCTCCGCGATCACCATCAACGCGCACTCGACGGAGGTCGCTTCCTGCACGTACGACGAGCAGAAACGCGTTCTCGCGATCGCGAAGGACGAAATCGAAGATCGGCTCCCGATCGTGCACGGCGTATACGCCGAAGGCAGCCTCGAGGCCGCGCGCATCGCGAGGATGGCGGCCGAGGGCGGCGCGAGCGCCTTGCTCGTTTTCCCGCCCGGGCCCTTCACGATGGGGCAACGTCCCGAAATGGCGGTCGAGCACTTCCGGCGTATCGCCGGCGCGGCGGGGCTTCCGATCATCGCCTTTCAGTACCCCCTTGCCGGCGGCCAGGGTTATCCGCTCGCTACTTTGTTGAAGATCATCGAGGCGGTGCCGCAGGTGGCGGCGATCAAGGACTGGTGCGCGAGCCCGCAGCTGCACGAGCGCCAGATCCGGACCCTGCAGTCGCTCAAGCCGCCGGTGAACGTGCTCACCACGCACAGCTCGTGGCTGATGAGCTCGCTTGCGCTCGGGTGCAACGGCCTGCTCTCGGGCAGCGGCTCGGTGATCGCTGACCTGCAGGCGAAGCTTTTCAAAGCGGTGCGCGCGAACGACCTCGCGACCGCGAGGCAGATCAACGAGCGCATCTGGCCGACGGCCGAAGCGTTCTACGCCGAGCCCTGGGTCGACATGCACAACCGCATGAAGGAAGCGCTGGTGATGATGGGCAAGCTTCCGCGCGCAGTGGTGCGCCCGCCGCTCGTCAAGATTGCGCAAGCCGAGATCGAGCGCGTACGCAAAGCGCTTATTGTGGCGGGCCTGCTCGATCACGCCGGGCGCTCGCTCCGCGTTGCATGAAAAACCGGGGACAGACCACGGTTTTTTCGTGGTCAGGCCGAAAAGGTGGTCTGTCCCCGGTTTCATGAAGATCGAATGCGTCCTCGAGTGCGCCAACCATCTCGGAGAAGGCCCCGTCTGGGACGTCGAGGAAGGCCGGCTCTACTGGGTTGACGGGACCGGCCGGCGCGTCGGCAAGCCCTCGATCTGGCGGCTCGATCCGAAGAGCGGCAAGACCGAGAGCTGGGCGCTCAAGCGCGACGTGGGGGCGCTCGCGCTGCGCAAGAAAGGCGGCGCGGTGCTCGCGCTCGACGACGGTTTCCACTTCTTCGATTTCCAGAGCGGCAAGCTCGAAGCCGTAGCGCTGATCGACGCCGGACAGCCGCGCACGCGCCTGAACGACGGCAAGTGCGACCGGAGCGGGCGCTTCTTCGCGGGCGGCATGGACGACAAGGAGGAGCTGAAGATCTGCGCGCTGTGGCGCCTCGATCCCGATCTCTCCGTCACCCTGGTCGATGACGGTATCATCTGCTCCAACGGTCCGTGCTGGAGCCCGGACGACAAGACGTTCTACTTCGCCGACACCTTCCAGGGCGAGATCTGGGCCTACGACTACGACCTCGCGACCGGCACGCCCGTCAACAAGCGGCTTTTCGCCTCGTTCAAGAACGATCCCGGGGTCGCCGACGGCTCGACCGTCGATGCCGAGGGCTGCGTGTGGAACGCGCAGCTGATCTCGGGCGACCTCGTGCGCTATGCGCCCGACGGGAGCGTCGAGCGGCGCATCGGCATGCC
>WNGD01007398.1_pt1 | contig 10342 bp, 9 predicted proteins | sample 5400671 | NCBI WGS metagenome assembly WNGD01 (sample SAMN13153369, study PRJNA577476) | soil metagenome | isolation source: 40 cm soil or saprolite under grassland replicate 2 | place: USA:California | collected 2016-06-15
AAGATATGGGCGTGAAATACGAGCCTGCCGCAACGCAAAGCGGCAAACCGGAAAAGCCTGGGGAATGGCTTGAATACAGTCCTTTCTTGACCCTGTTGATTTCCGCCCTTGGCGCCGCTTATCTCATCCGCGAAATGGCCGACAAAGGGCTGAGCAGCCTACTCGAGCTCAACCATTACATCTTCGCGTTTCTGATCGTTGGACTCATCCTGCACTGGCGGCCGGGCTTTTTCGTTCAGGCCGTGAGCGCGGCCGTACCATCGGTGGCAGGAGTTCTCGTTCAATATCCACTGTACGCCGGCATCGTGAAGATGATGACGGAATCCGGGCTGGCAAAAGAGCTGGCGCATTTCTTCGTCACCGTCTCAACGCAGCATACATTCCCTGTGCTGGTCGGGATCTACTCGGCTGTGCTCGGCCTGTTCGTGCCGTCCGCCGGCGGAAAATGGCTGATCGAAGCGCCTTATATGTTGGACGCCGGCAAAACCCTTCACGTCCATTTGGGCTGGGTCGTCCAGACTTACAACGCAACCGAAGCGCTGGCCAATCTGATCCATCCTTTCTGGATGCTGCCGCTGCTCGGAATCCTGGGTTTGAAGGCCCGCGATATTGTGGGTTACTCCACTCTGCAATTTGTGGTGCACGTCCCCATCGTTCTTTTCCTCGTGTGGATCCTGAACTACACGCTTCAATATGTAGCGCCGTCGATCCCTTAGGGCTCACGCAAAAATGACTTGGCAGAATGCGGGCTCGGGAGGATCTGACCAATGTTCAATTCCCAATTCTCAATTCTCATCCGAAGGGAGAAGCGCCCGCATGTGTGCGAGCCGTTTGGATAGCCAACGATAGAAAAATTCCGGAACTTTTTTTTGAGATCTTGCGTCTTATTCAAGAGGACAGCATTACCGTTTGAAATTCTCATCCGCTCGATTCGTATCTCGTGCAGGAGAGATCCATGAGAGACGCCTTGATCAGGGCATTGGCGCTGATTCTATTCTCCAGTTTCCTTGCTGCAGCTCAGACTTCAACCGCAAAGTCCCTCCTCGGTACCGTTACGTCAATCAATGCGGAGTCGAAGACGATCGAGCTCAGCCCGATAATGCGGCGCCGGTCCCGCTGAGACTGCTAGCGAACACGATCGTACAGAAGATCGCGCCTGGAGAAACAAACTTGAGAAACGCGGTAGCGATTGGCCTGTCCGAAGTGGCCGTCGCGGATCGCGTGCTTGTCACGTTGGCATCGAATGGTTCCGATCTTTTGCGCATTGTGGTGATGTCTGCGGCCGACATTGCCAGGCGCGGTGAAGCCGATCGCCAAGACTGGATTAAACGCGGCGTTAGCGGCATTGTTTCCGCGAAAAATGGAAATGAGATTTTGCTCAAGGTCAAAACGCCGCGAGGTGATATCCAGCAAACCGTTACCGTCTCCGATAAGACGAAATTTCGACGGTACCCTCCCGACTCCGTGAAATTTGCCGATGCCGAACCGAGCAAGCTGGATGACCTCAGCATTGGCGATCAAATTCGGGCTCGCGGCGAAAAGAGCGCCGATGGGTCAAAGGTGGACGCGGAAGAGGTCGTCTTCGGAACTTTCCTGACAAAAGCGGGTTCGGTGGTGTCCGTCGATCCTCGTTCAAGAGAAATCAGCGTCAAGGAGCTTGGCACTGGAAGACCGCTCCTCATTAAGGTGACGTCTGATTCCGTCATCAAGCAAATGCCGAACCCCACAGATGGACGCGGCGGTCCCCCTGGCAGCGTTGGGCAACTCATCGACACACTGCCGGCCGCAAGGGTTGAGGATGTCCAACCGGGCACATCCATTGTCGTTTCCAGCACGAAAGGATTGGAAACCGACAAAGTCACGGCCATTTTGCTCGTCACCAACGCGGATCTGCTGATCCGGATGGCAACTACGCCATCGGGCAGAGGCGGAACGCTGGTGTTCGGGGCGGGTGGCAGTGGCGGGTTGGACGTGCTTGCACTTCCATAGCATTCCACGAAACAGAAAGGGCTTCGATGAGGGTCATCGCCGGGACTGTTGCATCTTTTATTTACGCCTGCGCCTTATTCGTTTGCATTCCTGGCCGGTCACTCGCTCAGAATCCGCCGCCGGCCAGTCTCCGCGGGATCATCACCGATCCTTCCGGCGCGCGTATTCCGCGGGCCGCCATACAACTGCGCGGGCCGTCTGGTGAACAGACCGAGACAACCGATGCAAACGGACTATATGCATTTACGGGACTCCCGCCGGGCCGATACGACATTCAAATTACAGCTCCTGCTTTCAAAACCGATCAAAAGGAGGCATTCAACGTCAGCGGTCCGACTACTCTCAATGTCCAACTCAGGGTCGAAGGACAGCCGCAAGTCGTAACTGTGGAAGAAGACTCCGCTGCCGCCGTCAGTACGGATCCGGACTCGAATGCTTCCGCAACGGTGCTCGGGAAAAGCGAACTCGACGCGCTATCGGATGATCCGGACGAGCTTGCTCAACAATTGCAAGCATTGGCGGGACCGCCCTCAAGGCGGCCAGATTTACACGGATGGATTTGCAGGCGGGGTTCCTCCGAAATCCTCGATTCGTGAAATTCGGATCAACTCGAACCCGTTTTCCGCCGAGTACGATCAGCCCGGCAATGGACGCGTGGAGATTTTGACGAAGCCCGGAGGCGAAACTGTACATGGTCAGTTCTCGACGCAATTTAACAATCAAGACTTCAACACGCGAAGTCCGCTGTACGTGCAATCATCATCATTGCCGCCGTACAAGAACCTGCTCTGGAACGGCAATATCGGCGGCCCTATCAAAAGGAACAAAGCATCCTTTACATTGGACTTCAACCACCGCGACATTACCGAGAACGCATTCATCCTCGCGACCAATCTGAACAGCAGCCTTAACCGGCAGCTTGTGAATCAGGCCCTGGCGACTCCTCAAAGGTTCACCAGTCTTGTTCCGCGGCTCGATTTTGCAATCAACGCCAACCACACGCTCATCGTCCGCTACGAAGATTCGCGGCAAGATTTCGACAACATCGGAGCCGTCGGTTTTCGGCTGGCCGAAACGGCTTACAACCAGAAAACCGCGGGACACACGCTTCAGGTGACAGAAACTGCGCTGTTGAATCCGATGCTTGTCAACGAGACGCGCTTCCAGTTCTCACGTTCCACCAGATCCAGCACAGGCGCGGGCTTATCCCCTTCGATTTGGGTGCAGGACGCATTCACAGGCGGAAGCGCCACTGCGGGCACATCCAATAACGAGACAAACCGGTGGGAATTGTCGAACCTGACCATTCTCAATCATGGACCTCATACGGTGAAGTGGGGCGCACGCCTGCGCCAATCGTTCAACAACGACACGTCGATGAACAATTTCAACGGAACGTTCACGTTCTTCGGCGGCAGCGGGCCGGCGCTCGATGCAAATGACCAGCCCATCGCAGGGACATCCGTGCAGCTCACCGCGCTGGACGTATATCAGCGGACCTTGCTCCTGGAGCAGCACACTTTTTCCCCTGCCGAAATCCGTGCGGCCGGCGGGGGCGCATCATTGTTTAGTTTAAATACGGGTAATCCGTTGACCCGCGTCACGCAGGTCGATCTGGGCGCATTTTTTAACGACGACTGGAAACTTCGACCGAACTTCACACTCAGCTATGGAGCGCGGTACGAAATGCAGACCAACATTCCCGACGCCAGAGATTGGTCTCCGCGTTTCGGCATCGCGTGGGGAATCGATGGCAAAGGAAGCACTCCAGCAAAGACTGTCTTGCGCTTCGGAGGCGGCCGCTTCTACCAACGCGTCGGTGAGTTCACGATTTTAAATTCCATCCGCTACAACGGGCTCACGCAACAGTCATATCTGTTGACGAATCCGGACTTCTTCCCGAAGATTCCGTCATTGAGTTCTCTCCGAAGCAGCCTTCAACCCCAGACCGTGCAATTGCTCTCGAACACCATCCAGGCGCCGCAATTGATTTTCGGAAGCGCGGGAGTGGATCGGCAGATCAACAAGTACGTGCGCTTTAGCGTGAACTATTACAGGTTGCGGGCAGTGCACTTTCTGCGGCAACGAGATATCAATGCCCGGCTTCCCCGGACGAACCTCTTTCCATTCGGCGATAGCACGGTTCGAATGATGACGGAATCAAGCGCGCGGGCGGAGCAACAACAATTCGTCATCAACCCAACAATAAATTACAAGAAGCTCTCTTTCTTCGGATCGTACGTACTAAGCTCGACTAAAGCCGATTTCGATGGACTGGCGGCAGACCCATACAATCTGCGGGCGGATTGGGCGCCGGCTTTCGGCGATATCCGTCATCGTTTGACGCTGGGCCCGACTTTCCCCCTGCCATTAAAGATGATGGTCAACACGCTCTTCATCTATACGAGCGGCCCGGTGTACAACATCACCACGGGTCTCCCCGATCCGTCAGGCGACGGTGCGGCAGTTCAGCGGCCCGCGCTGGCGAACCTGTCTCGGGCGGCATGCGCAGGCGCAACGCTGAAATACGTTCCTCAATTCGGCTGCTTCGACCTGTTACCGGCTCCAGGTACGCCGATGATCCCCAAGAATTTTGGACGTGGGCCGAGTAGCAGCAATATGACATTGCGCGTATCGCGGACATGGGACTTCGTCAAAAAGGAGTCGCCTGGAGATGCGCGTGGCATCGCTGCCGGTCCCGGAGCAACTCCAAATGCTCCAGGCCCAGCGATTCCCATGAAGTACCATCTGACGTTCGGCGTATACGCGATCAATCCGCTCAATCATCCCAATTTTGCGGCGCCGAATGGCAACCTGACTTCTCCGTTCTTTGGAAAGCCGCTGAGCTTACAGGGTATGTTCGCGAATGGCACCTTCAATCCAGGTAACGGGACCTACAATCGGAAGATTACGATGCAAGTTCAATTGACTTTCTGAGATAGCCCCACCAGGTAGAAAACTTCCACCATTCGTAAACCCTAGCGTGGTCGCTGGTTTTAGCCCGCGTCACGGCGGGCTTGCGCCCGCCATCCGGCGCCTACGGGGCCGGCGATCCAGGATTCTGCTTCTGCCGCTGCCATTCTTCCATGAACGTGGCTTCGCGCTCTCCGACGTACGCTTTGTAGCCAGCGGGGTCGATAAATGGATTCGGCCCGCCGCTTTTCATTTTTTCGTACTTTGCCTTCAAGCCGAAATAGGCGCCGTGCGCGCCTAAAAACAGATCCACAGGCAGGCTCTTGAGGACCTTGAACGTCTTCACATAGTCGTCGGCGATCTGCGGATAGTTTTTGTTGCCGACCAGAATGTAGCCGCGATTCACATTCGGACTGCCGATGATCAGCGCATTCAGTTTCCGTCCGCCCTCGTCGACCTGCATGGTCCATGTCGTGCAGCCTTTTGTATGGCCGGGAGTCAGGTGAGCCGTCAGCTTCGAGCCGCCAAGTTCAACCGTGTCTCCATCATGCAGCACGCGATCGACGTGAGCGCCAGGGCGTCCCGGGGCGGTGCTTTCCGTTTCGGCAACGTCCGCATCCATGATCATCAGCCGCGCGCCGGTGTCTTTCTTGATGAGACCCACCGCCGCATCATGATCGCCATGCGCGTGGCTGGCGAGGAGGATCTTCGTATCGCTGTATTTAAAGCCAAGCTGCTCGATGCTCTTTTTGATGAGCGGCACATCCTCAGGGAAATCCGAATTGATCAGAATGTTTCCCTGCGGCGTGTTGATCAGATAAACAGCGAGATCGGCCGTTCCGACCCAATAGAGATTCCCCGCAATCTTGAACGCCGGAAACTCACGATGAAAATCCGGATTCTGCTGCGCCACAAGCGGCGTTGTGAATACGAGGAGCGAGAACAAAACATGTTTAATGATGCTCACTAAAACCTCCTTTCAGCGGATGCCGCGCTTCTCGATTTTGAACAAGATTATCTCCAGTTTCGCTACAGCCTCAAACGTATTTAGGTACGCACTGCACCGCTACCCTCGGCGTTATGTTGGGAACTGTGAACTACGAAGGGTTGACCAGCCTTCGCGCCGATGAAGAGGTTGAGGCTGTGGAAGCGGCTATGAAGCCTACGCTGATACGGCCGGTTCGAGTTGCAGCGGCGAAACTTTCATCGAAAACCACCTGGGGGATCGATTTCCTGCATGTACCCGCGCTTTGGAACCAAGGTTTGAACGGCAAGGACATTCGCGTTGCACATCTGGACACTGGTCCGGAACCACTTATTTCGACGTCCAGTGAGAATTTTTATTTATTAGCGCGATATGTATTTTTTTCGGGTCTTGCCGCCCTCTTTTAAGCAAACGGACGGATCACAACAAAGCACACACAACCACAGAGAGAGTAGCCATTCGTGCGTCTGAGTCGAAGGCGGCGGTCTTCGTTGTGATTTAACAAAGGTATAGACGGGGATTTGACGCTTCGTTTTGCGAACGATGAATTAGGAGAGTGCTGTGTTGTGGTCAAGTAGGCCGATTAACACAAAAGCGTTCGATTATTACCCATCGTTAAGAAAGGTGCGTGAGCACTTCGAGATCAGTTATGCCGAGCCGCTCTCCTTAGCAGCGGCCGCGGCCATCGCCAGCTTAGAAGCCAAACACTTCTCCAAAGTCTTCCGCAAGAAAGTGGGCATCGGTTTCAAAGAATGGATGGACGTCGTCCGAATTGGCAAAGCGATGGACGCCATACAAGCCGAGTATCAGTCCCTCTCCGACATTGCCTTCGCTGTTGGGTTCCAGGATCTGAGGACCTTCCAACGTGCCTTCAAGCAACACGCACACATGAGGCCACGCGAGTATAGGAGGGAAATTATGATCCACCTCGACAATCCACAAGTCGTATAGAAATTCACGACAACTGCCGCAAATTTCACCCGTTCTGCCGCGACAAGAGGCATGCAACAGGAGCAACCTTTCTCAACGTAACAATTGGACTGCAATTTACGACGGCGACGCTGGACTCTTAGTTGGTGACCCAGTCGGCACAGTCTTCGAGCGAGCAGATGCGTGGTTGGACGAACCTGAGATGCTCGGCTTTAGTCGTGTGCCTCGGAGGTGAAGTATGGTGATGAAGCGAGTTCTTTGGTTCCTGTTCCCCTGCGTCTTGATTCTTATGGTCCCCACGGTCGCGCAGAGCCAGACGATCACGTACCATGTCCACGCGGAACCTCTAGCGCCCTGGGACAGTCTTACACTCCTGCTCCCTGGGCCGGACGTGGCGAGTACTTATACCGAAAGTGCCTGGAATCTCAAGAACGCCGCTCCTGGCTTCCTGCTAGAGCGGTTTGTGTGGATCCGTTCCGCGGTGACGCCAGTAGCGGGAACAATTCCTGCGAATTCGATCGCTACGTTTAACGTATGGATGAAGAAGACAACCGATTACGGAACAATTTACCCGTACCTGAAGTTGTCGGTGTACACGTGGAACGACCCATTGACTGGTAATAATGTGACGTTGTGCAGCGTAACCGGATCCACCGCCCTGACGACCACACTGACGAAGTACACGCTGACGTGCGTGATCCCGTCGGATATCGTCGTCAGTTCAACGCGCGCGTTCTTGGTCGATGTCGGAAATTACGTCACTGTGACCCCAGGCCATAACGTTTATGTACGGATCTATTACGAGGGCACGCTCGATGGCAATTACGATTCGACCGTCGTTGTGCCGCAGCCCCTCCCGCCGAACATCACGAGCCTGACACCCAATACCGGACCCGTTGGTACGACGGTCACGATCAGCGGAGCACGGTTCGGCGCCACGCAAGGCACTAGCACCGTTCGGTTCAACGGGGTGACGGCCTCCCCGACGAGTTGGAGCAACACAAGTATCCAAGTTCCTGTTCCTTCTGGCGCCGCAACCGGTCTAGTCGTGGTGACGGTCAATAGCCGTGCCAGCAATGGAGTGACGTTTACCGTACCGCCTCCGTCCATCACCACGATTTCCCCCGCCGGCGGTGGAGCCGGTACTTACGTGACGTTGACGGGCACTGGATTTGGCGCGACGCAGGTCTCAAGTACTCTCACGTTCAACGGCATAGCAGCACTTCCCAGCAGTTGGTCCAACACCAGCATCCTCGTGCCGGTCCCTGGCAACGCGTCGACCGGCCCTGTGGTGATCACCGTTGCGGCCCAGGCTAGCAACGGGATGACCTTCACGTTCTCAACGGCGGGGAGTATTGCTGGCGTGGTCCGTCGGGCTAGTGACAATGCCCCCGTCAGTGGCGTGGTAGTAAAAGCACTGCAGTCCGGGACCGAGCTGGCATCGGCAACGAGTGCTGCCGACGGATCGTACTCACTGCCCAATCTCGCCGCCGGCATCTACGACGCCGCTGCCTATCCAACCGCCTATTTGGCAGCGGTCAATACGGGTACTATCGTCTCGGCAAACCAAACGACGACCGTCAATTTCTCGCTCGCCAAGCCCACGATCAGCCTGTTGTCCCCAGCCGCGGGACCGGTAGGCAGCACGGTCACGATCAAGGGATCCCAGTTCGGATCTGCGCAAGGTGCGAGCACCCTCGCGTTCAACGGCGTTGCCGCCTCGTCGACTAGTTGGAGTGACACCTCCATCGACACGAGCGTGCCAGTGGGCGCAGCCACCGGGCCGGTCATCGTCACCGTGACAGGCGTAGCCAGCGACTCCGTCACGTTTAGCGTGGGAATCGGGACGGTTAACGGCGCCGTCACTCAAGCTGGTTCCGGGACACCAATCGTCGGGGCACTGGTCGAACTGCTGCAGGCCAATGTGGTGAAAGCCAGTACGGCGACAGCGTCCGGCGGAACTTACTCGGTCTCGAATCTCACGCCGGGCGCGTACGACCTTCGTTTCTCCAGCACGGGCCTGGGAACAATCCTAAGCGCCGGCAATGCCATCGCTGCCGGCGGCAGCATTACCGTCAACGCCGCATTACCGAGCCCCGGTACCATTTCGGGAAAGGTAACGAAAGCGGATGGCGTCACGGCGATTGCAGGGGCGAGTGTCGCCATTTTGGTTGGAACCACGGCGGCCGCGGCCATCACGACCGATACTTCCGGGAACTATGCCGCGACACTGCTAAGCGCTGCGACGTACGCGGTGCAGGCGTCTGCATCGGGCTATACGACGCAAATGCACACTGGAGTGACGGTCACCACGGGCAACACGAGTACGAGCGATTTTAGTCTCGCTGGCCAGTCGATCATTTCCTACACGTACGACAGTCTCGGCAGACTCATTGGCGTCGCAGATTCTTTGGGTGGCGCAGCGACCTACACGTACGACGCGGCGGGAAATCTGATTTTGATAACGAATCCATGAACGGCGATAACGCATGAACAGAATCACATTGGGGACGATTGCACCGCTGTAATCGGTCGGGAGAAAGAGTAATGAGACAATTCTGTAAACGTCGTTTGGCTGAGCTTCTGTCCATCCTATTGATCGTGAGTACGCTGCCGCAAGGCACGGAAGCGTCGCGGTCTGTGGGTCACGCCCCAATAGCGGGAGGCTTGCGCTTCGCGCCTAATAATGCTGAACGAGCGAGCTTGATGCCAGCGGCCAATACCATAATTCGAAGACCGCAGCCCATGCGCGTTGCTTACGCGCCACCACAAGAGTCGCGAGCAACGAGTTCTGGTCAGCTTCCTGGACAAAGCCGCACTCGGCTGCCCGATGGCGCCTGGTTAGTGATTGGTGGGAACGGAAGCGACGGTCCGGTCGGCGCCGCCTGGGTGGTAGACGCCACGACTGGGTCCGTAACCTCAGTGCCGGACGGTCTTGTGCATCCCCGGGCGTGGCACACCGCAACCGTGCTTCCTGACGGCACCGTGATGATCGTGGGAGGGATGGATGCGAACGGAAGCATCGAAGAGAGCATGGAATTGTTCACCCCGGAAACCGGGAAGTTTGCTCTCGTGCCCGGGACTGTAACGCCACGCGCCCACCATACGGCCACGCTATTAACCGATGGTCGCGTGCTGATTGTGGGTGGAACTGCGAGTGATGGTCAAGCCACCGACTCCGCAGAATTGCTGGATTTCCACAACAACCACGCGATGGTATCGGACGCGCTCTTAGGAACCGCTCGCCAAGACCAGACCGCACGGTTGGTCCCCGGCGGCAGCGTGCTCCTATGGGGAGGGGGCGACCGGTTCGGCCAAGTCTTGAGCTATGGCGAGCTGTTTGATCCGGTGACGAGTTCTTTCCGCATCGAAGCGACACCCCAGACCGTTGATCCAAACCTTAGCGTTGCAGCGTCGATACCGGAGGACAGGGAGACGGATGTTTCCGTCGACGTGACTATCGCCCTGCGTTTTTCGCATGTCATCGCAGTCCAATCGGCCAACGCGCGAACCGTTCAGTTGAGC
>WNGD01032379.1_pt1 | contig 10342 bp, 12 predicted proteins | sample 5400671 | NCBI WGS metagenome assembly WNGD01 (sample SAMN13153369, study PRJNA577476) | soil metagenome | isolation source: 40 cm soil or saprolite under grassland replicate 2 | place: USA:California | collected 2016-06-15
GTGGTCACGTTCCACGCAAGCCAGAAGTTGAAGGCGCTGGTCGAGCAGACCCATGGAAAGCAAGGCGACCAAGGATAGCCTGCCGCCGATTCCGGCGAAGCGCTACTTCACCATTGGGGAGGTGAGCGAGTTATGCGGGGTCAAGCCGCACGTTTTGCGTTACTGGGAACAGGAATTCACCCAGCTTCGTCCGGTCAAGCGCCGCGGCAACCGTCGCTACTACCAGCACCACGAGGTGCTGCTCATCCGCCGGATCCGCGAGCTCCTATACGAGCAGGGATTCACTATCAGCGGCGCGCGCAACCGCCTGGATGAAAGCCTGAGCGCGGCGTCGGCGCGCTCAGCGAGCTCGTCGGCCTCTGCCCCGCGCGGGCACGAGACGCGAAGCGTCGTTCTCGCAGCACTCAAGCAGGAGCTGAAGAACGTCATCGAACTGCTGCGCTGAAACGAGGCGAATTGTCTCACCCGCTCTGATATACTTTTCACGCGTCGGGGCGTAGCGCAGCCTGGTAGCGTACCTGCATGGGGTGCAGGTGGTCGCGAGTTCGAATCTCGCCGCCCCGACCATCAAATCAAGTAGTTGCTCCGTCGAGCGTGGTTATTCAGACCTTTCCTCGCGATCTTCGGAGCTTTCCTCGCGATCGTGCATCAATTCGAATCCAAAAATGCGGCTTCCCGCGTTGATGTTAACCCCGTCCCTATTTGTAAACAAACCTGCGCTCTCCGCGCCGACACCCCAATAAACCATGTTACCAACGACCTGAGGTCCGCCTTCGGCACTGCCCGTCCGCATCACGGAGCCGTCGGCGAGCATGATCTGGTTATGAAACTCAAAGAGCTTCCTTCCAGACTCGGCATCTAGGGCGACCATGGTTCCCTTTCCGTCCTGATACCCGATAAACACGACTCCATTGCCGACGCTCAGCGTCCCAAAGGCCTGCCCATTGCCCAGAGTACCCTTGATTCCATCGTACGCAGGTCGCTGCCACAAGATTTCCCCCGAACCGGCATCGCCCGGCGCAGCCTAGAGCTTTCTCAGCACCCTGGCCGCCCGCACCGCATCCTCGGCCGAGTCAAGCGCAAGAAAGCCTGCAAACTTCCGCCCGACCGCGGTCGCCGAGAACGCCCGGAAACTGATCCCAGCGTTCGCCAGCGCCCGCACGATCGCCGCCGAAGTGCCGGGCTTGTCCGCGCCCTCCACTCTGACCGTGTGGATGCCCTCGGCCTTGGCAAGGCCCGCAGCTTGGGCCGCTTGAAGCACCTTCGCCCCTTTGACGGGCAGGACGAACAGCAGCCCTTTGCCGGGCAGCTCGGGCGTCCGACGCGCGAACGCGAACTCGAAATTCGCCCCGGCCTTCGCGACGGGGTCCAGCACGCGGGCGGCTCCGCCCGGTTGGTCTTCGATTGTTGCCGACCACATGTCGGCGCTGCTCACCTTGAATTTCATCGTCATGATGCACCTCCTGATGGCACTCCAGTATAGGCCGGGCAGGCGCCGTTGAATGTCCACTTTGGTCGATACCAGCCGCAAGACGGTCGGCCACGGCCAAGCGGATCTGGACTCATGGCGAGCAGGTGAATCCTTCTAAGCAATTCCCGGGAAACCGCGCCGGTTCTAGGGATGTTCCGGGATACTTCGCTTAGAAGAAAACAGTTAAGCTACTGTTTTTGGGGGAAACCACGTGCGCATGGGGTGCAGGTGGTCGCGAGTTCGAATCTCGCCGCCCCGACCGTCTCGAGACATTCCTCTCTCCGCACGAGGCCTTGCCCGGATGAAATGGATTTGCGCCGCCGCGCTTGCCGCCTTGACGACTACCGCCTCCGCGCAAGGCTATCCAGCGCGTCCCGTAAGAATCCTGGTGCCGTTTGCGCCCGGGGGCGTGGCCGACATCACGGCTCGAGTCCTCTCGCAAAAAATAGGCGAGGGCATGGGGCAGCAACTCATCGTCGAGAACCGCCCGAGCGCCGGGGGGATAGTTGCCTCCGAAGCGGTCGCCAAGGCGGAGCCGGACGGCTATACGCTTCTTTTCATCACCAATGGCAATGCGGTGAGCGCATCGCTGTTCAAGTCGCTGCCCTACGACACGTTGAACGACTTTGCGCCGATATCCACGGTCGGATTTTTTGAACTTGTGATGGTGGTGAACTCGGATTCGAAGATCGGTTCGGTGGATGAACTGATTGCGTTGGCAAGAGCCAATCCCAACAAGCTCAACATCGGCACAATCAACATCGGCAGCACACAGAATCTCGCCGCCGAACTGTTCAAGTCAATGTCCGGAATCGACGCGCAGGTGGTCCCGTTCAAGGCGACCCCAGCGGTGATCACCGCGCTAAAGAGCAATGACGTCGCGGTCGCCTTCGAAATCCTCGCGCCGGTATTGCCGCAGATAAAAGGTGGCGCGCTCAAGGCGTTGGCCGTGACCTCCGACAAACGCTTCTCGGAGCTACCGAACGTGCCGACAGTTGCCGAGAGCGGCGTACGAGGTTACCAGGCGGCCTCGTGGAATGGCGTCGCCGCGCCGGCGAGAACCTCCAGAGCGATCGTCGACAGACTCAACCTCGAAATCAACGCAGCGGTCACCTCATCGGATGTAAAGCTGCGGCTGCGGGGACTTGGCATTGACGCGCGAGGCAGCACACCCGAGGGGCTGCGCGAGCTGCTCGTCTCCGAAATCGCCAAGTGGAAAGCCGTCATCGAGCGCGCGAAAATCGAGAAGCAATAGACGCCGCGCCGATGACCAGGTTCATTGCCAGCCCCGACCCGAATCCCGTCAAGCCGAAGTACGTTCCGCCGCCTGGCGCTTGCGACGCCCACTGCCACATATTCGGCCCGGCGGCAAAGTTTCCCTACGCACCCGAGCGCCGCTACACGCCGCCCGACTCCCCGAAGGAGAAGCTGCGTGCGCTGCACGAGCATCTCGGGCTTTCACGCGCGGTGCTCGTGCAGGCGAGCTGCCACGGCACGGACAACCGCGCGATGCTAGATGCCATCGCTTGGTCCCGGAAGTTCGAGCCGGGCGGTGCCTGGCGCGGGGTGGCGATGGTCGGGGATGACGTAACCGCCGCCGAGCTTGAGGCATTGCACGCGGGCGGAGTTCGCGGTGTGCGCTTCAATTTCGTGCGGCACCTGGGTGGCGCACCGGATCCGCGCGTGTTCGAGCGCACGCTCGCCATGATCGAGCCGCTCGCCTGGCACGCGGTGCTGCATTTCGACGCGGAAGACATCGGGGTTCACGCAGAAATGTTCCGCCGCTTGCGCGTGCCGTTCGTGATCGACCACATGGGGCGCGCTCAGGCGCAGCTCGGTATCGATCAGAAGCCTTTTCGCGCGTTGCTCGATTTGATGGATTACGAGCTCGCCTGGGTGAAATTGAGTGGACCGGAGCGCGTGTCAGCGGTCGGAAAGCCGTTTCACGACGCGATGCCGTTCGCGGCGGCGCTGCTCGAGTCGGCCCCGGAGCGCGTGCTGTGGGGAACCGACTTTCCTCATCCCAACGTGAAGACCATGCCGAACGACGGCGAGCTGGTCGACTTCTTCGCGAAGGTCGTCCCGGACGAGGGGCTCAGAAAACGGATCCTGGTGGACAACCCCGCGCGGCTCTATTGGGAGGACGCGAAAGCCGCGCAGGTGTTCTCCTAGTCTTGAAGCTCTATCTCGCTCCTGAAACGCAGTATTGGCGCTACTAACCCGCAGCGATTAGCTTGAGCGAGAACGCTTTCGTGACGGCGTGGCGGGAGTTGGCGGCGCCGAGCTTGCGCCGCACATTCGAGAGGTGGAACGCGACGGTGCGCTCGGAAATCTGCAGAGCCTGGCCGATTTCAGAAGTCGTTTTGCCGCGCGCCGACGCGATCAAACATTGGCTCTCGCGGTCGCTGAGAAGCCGGTTGCGAGCGCCGTCGAGCTCTCGCGGCGGCCCAACCCGGTCGACGCCGCGCCGGGCAATGCGCGCCGCCGCGTAGTGAATGGCGCACGCGACGAGCTGGCAATCCGGCAGTGTTGCGAAGATTCGGCGCTCCGCCGCGGAGCCGCCGCGGGCCAACGCGAAGGTGGTGAGGCTCCACTGCCCTCGAGGTCCGTGGACGGAGCAGGAAACCCCCGTGGCGAGCCCGAATTCGCTCGCCTTGGCGAAGGCCTTGCCATGCCGCGCAGCGATCTTTCTCCAGGGCAAAGGGGTAACCTCCTGCAGGGCGAGACGGCGCAGCGGACCGGGCAGGAGATCCCTGCCTCGGTCGGCGCAGTATCGGTGCCAGTGAACCGGAAAATTATCGAACCGGACTTCGTGCGTCGCGCCGCGCAGCTGGGAGAAGCGGCCGCAGAACATGAAGTAGCGGAAGCCGAGCTGCTCGGTGATGAGGAGCACTGCTTTCCTGCCTTGACTTCGTCCATTGTGCGGCGCAATATCCTGTCGCCTTATCGGATATTTCAAGGTTTTCAGCGAAAAGCTGCGTGGTGAACCCAACGTTCTCTTCGGCCGAGCAATTCACATCTGCTGCTCAGGCCCTGGTGCAGAATTTCCTCGGCTCGCTGGGTGTCCCGCCCGATTCCGAATTTGCACGTTCGCTGGAGTCGGTAGGCGTTGACTCCGCCAAGTTCGCGGCCCTTCAAGCGCGCTACTTCCAGCTGCACGCCGCGCTGTGGCAGTCGGCGCTTACCCGTGAGGCCGGGCGCGATGCCACACCGATAGCACCGCCCGATCGCGGCGATCGGCGCTTTTCCTCCGCGGAATGGCAACGCAATCCCTGGTCCGATTACTTGCGCCAGAGCTACCTCATCAATTCGCGCTTTCTGTCGGATTGGATCGAAGCGCTCGAAGCGGAGCCGCGCGCAAAAGAGCGCCTGCGTTTCATCGCGCGCCAGTTTTGCGATGCAATGAGCCCGGCGAATTTCGCCGCGACCAACCCGGACGCACTCAAGCTCGCGCTCGAGACGAACGGCGAAAGTCTTACCCAGGGAATTCGCCGGCTCCTCGAGGACGTGCACAGGGGGCGCATTTCGACCACGGACGAGTCCGTTTTCGAGGTCGGCAAGAATCTCGCGGTCACCGAAGGAGCGGTGGTTTTCGAGAACGAGCTGATCCAGCTGATTCAGTACAAGCCGGTCACGCCGAGCGTATTCAAGCGACCGCTCGTGATGTTTCCGCCCTGCATCAACAAGTATTACATCCTGGATCTTCGGCCGGAAAATTCCCTGGTGCGCTACGCGGTGGAGCAGGGCCATACGGTGTTCATGGTGTCGTGGCGGAACATCACCGAGGAGCTCGGTCATCTCACTTGGGACGATTACATTGAAAGAGGCGTGCTCAAAGCGCTCGAAGTGGCGAGCGCGATCTGCGCCGCCGAAAAGGTCAATGCGCTCGGTTTCTGCGTCGGCGGCACGATGCTCGGCGCCGCGCTCGCGGTCGTGGCCGCGAAGGGCGACAATCGCGTAGAGAGCGCGACCTTCCTCGCCTCGATGCTCGATTTCTCGGACACCGGCGACATCGGGCTTTTTATCGACGAGGCCAGCGTCGCGGTGCGCGAGGCGGCGATCGGTGGGGGCGGCATCATGCCCGGTCGCGATCTCGCGCTCGTGTTCTCGGCGCTCCGCGCGAATGACCTCGTTTGGTCATACGTGGTCAACAATTATCTGAAGGGCAAATCGCCCGATGCCTTCGACCTGCTCTACTGGAATGCCGATTCCACCAATCTTCCCGGACCGATGTACTGCTGGTATGCGCGCAACACCTATCTCGAGAACAGCCTGCGCGAGCCGGGAAGGACAGTGGTTCTGGGAGTGCCGGTGGATCTCGGGAAGATCACCGTTCCGGCCTATGTGCTCGCCACGCGCGAGGACCACATCGTGCCTTGGCGCACCGCCTACCGCACGACCCGCCTGCTTGGGGGCGAGATGCGCTTCGTGCTCGGGGCGAGCGGGCACGTCGCCGGGATCATCAATCCCGCCTCGAAGAACAAGCGCAGCCACTGGACGGGCGCCCTGGCTGCGGACCCTGAAGAGTGGCTCGCCGCCGGAAAGGAAAGGCCCGGAAGCTGGTGGACCGACTGGAGCGCCTGGCTCGAGGGTTTCGGCGGTGAGCGGGTCAAAGCGCGTGCGCGGCTGGGTAATGCGAAATTCAAACTCATAGAGCCCGCGCCCGGGCGCTATGTCAAGCACCGAATCGGATGAGCATCGAAGGAAATGATTTTCCGGGGAGAGATCGGACCATGACGACGGCGGCAGCAGAGAAACGGGCAGCCACAAGCTCCGGCTCGGAGCCGGTACGGGAAGCCGTGCCTCCCCTCAAGCAGCGCATCGCGTTCGTGAGCGGCGGCATGGGCGGAATCGGCTCCGCAGTGTGCCGGCGACTCGTGCGAAACGGCGCACGAGTCGTTGCGGGCTGCCTGCCCGGCTACGAAAAGAAGGACGAGTGGATTGCAAAGATGCGCAGCGAAGGCCTCCAAGTCCACGCTGCCGAAGGCGACGTCGACGACTACGAGTCCTGCGCAGACATGTTCTATCGGATCGGCTCGGTGATAGGTCCGGTGGACATCCTCGTCAACAATGCGGGCATTACGCGCGACGGCGTGTTCAAGCGCATGTCACCCGCCGACTGGTACGCGGTGATCAACACCAACTTGAACAGCGTCTTCAATGTCACGCGGCAGGTGATCGAGGGAATGATGGAGCGTGGCTGGGGACGTATCATCAACATCTCCTCGGTCAACGCGCTGAAAGGCCAGTTCGGTCAGACCAACTACTCGGCCGCGAAGGCAGGCATGCACGGATTCTCCAAGGCGCTCGCGCAAGAGGTGGTGAAAAAAGGTGTCACCGTGAACACGGTGTCGCCCGGCTACGTCGAAACGGACATGGTGCGCGCGATGAAACCGGAGATCCTGCAATCGATCGTCGAGCAGATTCCCATGGGGCGGCTCGCGCAGCCCGAGGAGATCGCGAGCCTCGTCGCCTACCTCGCCTCCGAGGAGGCCGGCTACATCACGGGGGCGAACATCTCGATTAACGGCGGACTGCACATGGTTTGACTCCGATCCGAACGGTGCAATAATCCAGAGCATAATCGGGAGGGCATCGAGGTAGGGAGGAATGATGGCAACGAGGCTGGCGCTGATCACGGGAGGCATGGGCGGGCTGGGGGAGACGATCAGCACGAAGATGGCGGATGCCGGATACCGCGTGGCGGTGACCTATTCTTCCTCGAACAAGACGGTCAGCCAGTGGATCGCCGAGATGAAGGGCCGCGGTTACGATTTCCGCACCTATGCCTGCAACGTCGCTGAATTCGAATCCTGCAAGGCCTGCGTCGAGAACGTGACCCGGGACCTCGGCCACGTCGACATCCTCGTCAACAACGCCGGAATCACCCGCGACATGACCTTCAGGAAAATGACCAAGGGCGACTGGGACGCGGTCCTGCACACCAATCTCGATTCCGTATTCAACATGACGAAGCAGGTCTGCGACGCAACGTGTCCTCGGTGAACGGCTCGAAGGGCGCGTTCGGCCAGACCAACTACGCTGCGGCGAAGGCCGGCATGCACGGCTTCACCAAGTCGCTCGCGCTGGAGGTGGCGAAGAAGGGCGTGACCGTCAATACCATTTCGCCGGGCTACATCGGGACGAAGATGGTGACGGCGATTCCGAAGGAGATTCTCGACTCGAAAATCCTGCCGCAGATTCCGATCGGACGGCTCGGAAAGCCCGAGGAAATCGCCGGGCTGATCATTTACCTCTGTTCGGAGGAGGCCGCGTTCGTCAACGGCGCGAACATCGCCATCAACGGCGGGCAGCACATGGCGTAGGCGGGCTGGAGGGTCGACTGGATGGAATCGAGCGGCAATCTCCAGTATCATGTGGCACCGCAACACGCGTGCGACACGATGAGGCAAGGGTCCCGATGTCTGAACCCCCCCGACTGATCAAGAAGTACCCGAACCGCCGGCTCTACGATACCAAGACCAGCGTGTACATCACGCTCGCCGACGTGAAGAAGCTTGTGATGGGCGGCGAGGAATTCCAGGTGGTGGACGCGAAAACCGGAGAAGACCTGACGCGGTCCATCCTGCTGCAGATCATACTGGAGGAGGAAGCCGCCGGAGCGCCGATGTTTTCCTCGGACGTTCTCACCCAGTTCATCCGCTCCTACGGGAACGCCATGCAGGGCATGCTCGGGGCGTACCTCGAGCGCAACATGCAGTTGTTCGGCGAAATCCAGAAGAGCATGCGGGAGCAGTCTCAGAAGCTCTATGGAGAACCCACCAAGCTCAACGAAGAGCTTTGGAAGCAGTTCATGAGCTTCCAGGGCCCGGCGATGCAGAGCTTGATCTCGGCGTACATGGAGCAGAGCCGCAACGTGTTCCAGCAGATGCAGGAGCAGCTGCAGAACCAGACGCGCAGCATGTTCTCCGGCTTCCCTTTCCCTGGATTCCACGGAGTTCCGGGATTCGGCGCGCAACCGGCCGGCGCGCAGCCATCGCCGGGCGACAATAAGACGCCCGGCGAGGAGAAAAAGTCCTGAAATCTTTCACACCGTGGCGCAAGGTTTAATCTAAAGCATGGCCGCGGCACCGAAGGTCGGGTTCGTCTCGCTCGGCTGTCCCAAGGCTCTGGTCGATTCCGAAGGCATTCTCACGCGCCTGCGCGCCGAGGGTTACGCGATCTCGCCTTCGTACGACCGCGCGGATCTCGTCGTCGTCAACACCTGCGGGTTCATCGAGTCGGCGATGCAGGAATCGCTGGATGCGATCGGCGAAGCGCTCGAGGAAAACGGCCGGGTGATCGTCACCGGCTGTTTGGGCGCCAAGGGCGAGGTCGTGCGGCGGACCCACCCGAAAGTCCTTGCCGTCACCGGCCCGCACGCGCTCGAGGAGGTCATGACGGCGGTGCACGAGCATCTGCCCAGGCCTCATGACCCCTTCACCGACTTGGTGCCCCCCCAGGGCATCAAGCTCACTCCGCGGCACTACGCCTACCTGAAGATCTCCGAAGGCTGCAATCACCGCTGCACGTTCTGCATCATCCCCTCCCTGCGAGGCGATCTGGTGAGCCGGCCGATCGGCGAGGTGATGCGAGAGGCGGAAAACTTGGTGAAAGCAGGCGTCAAGGAGCTGCTGGTGATTTCCCAGGACACGAGCGCCTACGGCGTGGATCTCAAGTACCGTACCGGTTTCTGGGGCGGGCGGCCGCTCAAGGCGCGCATGGGCGATCTGGCGGCGACCCTCGGAGAATTGGGCGTGTGGGTGCGGCTCCACTACGTTTATCCCTATCCGCACGTGGACGAGGTGATCCCGCTCATGGCCGAAGGCAAGGTCCTTCCCTACATCGACGTTCCGTTTCAGCACGCGAGCCCGCGGATCCTGAAACTCATGAAGCGTCCTGCAAGCGGGGAGGACAACCTCGAGCGCATCCGCGCCTGGCGCAAAGTCTGCCCGGATATCACGATCCGCAGCACCTTCATCGCCGGCTTCCCGGGCGAGACCGAAGACGAGTTCCGCGAACTGCTCGATTTTCTCGAGGCAGCCGAGCTCGATCGCGTCGGCTGTTTTGCGTATTCGCCGGTGCAAGGCGCGAAGGCGAACGAACTGCCCGGCGCGCTCTCGAACGAAGTGCGCGAAGAACGCCGTGAGCGGCTCATGCACCTGCAGGAGAAAATCAGCGCACGGCGTCTGAAGCGCAAGCTCGGAAAGACCATCAAAGTATTGGTTGACGAATTGAAGGCGGGAGGAGCCGTGGGGCGCTCCGCCGCCGACGCGCCGGAAATCGACGGCGTGGTGCACATCGAGGACGGGCCGAAACTCAAGCCGGGAGATTGGACCCAGGTGAAGGTGCTGCGCTCCGATGCCCACGACCTTTGGGGGAGCGAACCCGCAGGCCACCGCCGCGCCGCATGACATAGGAGATTTTCATGGCCCAGCGTGAAGTAGTGGTGGTGAGCGGCGTTCGCACCGCGATCGGCGGCTACGGCGGGTCGCTCAAGGACGTCGCGCCGACCAAGCTCGGCGCAATCAGCGTGAAGGAAGCGGTTTCGCGTGCGAAGATCGACCCGGCGACGGTCGGGCACGTGGTATTCGGCAGCGTGATCCACGGCGAGGCGCGCGACATGTACATCTCGCGCGTCGCAGCGATCGAGGGAGGGCTGCCGGTTGGCACGCCCTGCCTGACGGTCAATCGCCTGTGCGGCAGCGGGCTGCAGGCGATCGTCTCGGCGGCTCAGCACATCCTGCTCGGCGACACGGACGTCGCGCTCGGCGCGGGCGCCGAGAGCATGAGCCGTGCCGCGTACTTCATTCCCGCAGCGCGCTGGGGTCAGCGCATGGGCGACTCCTCGCTGATCGACGCGATGTCCGC
>WNGD01007402.1_pt1 | contig 10341 bp, 9 predicted proteins | sample 5400671 | NCBI WGS metagenome assembly WNGD01 (sample SAMN13153369, study PRJNA577476) | soil metagenome | isolation source: 40 cm soil or saprolite under grassland replicate 2 | place: USA:California | collected 2016-06-15
TCGGGCGCCGAGAGCGGCGCGCAGGCGAGCTGGCGATCGGGAAGGTCGATGCCGTGTCGGGCGACCGCGTGGTCCATGCGCTTGACGTAGTCGGTGCACACCTGGTGGCCGAGGCCCCGCGAGCCCGAGTGGATGAGGAAGGTGATGCGACCGAGCGCGAGGCCGTACGCCTCGGCGGCCCGTTCGTCGAACAGGCGCTCGACCCGCTGCACCTCGATGAAGTGGTTCCCCGACCCCACCGTGCCGAGCTGGCCGGAGCCGCGCTGGCGGGCCCGCTCGGAGACGGCGTCAGGGTCGGCGCCGGCGAGCCGTCCACGCGACTCGGTGTGCTCGACGTCGCGCTCGGTGCCGACGTCGCGTAGGTCGAGTAGGGCCGCCGGGCCCTCGCGCAGGACCCGGTCGAGCTCGGCGCCCCCCAGCTTCAGGGCCGCCTCGCGCCCGGCTCCCGCCGGCGCCAGGCGGGAGATCTCGTGGACGAGCGACTCCTTGCGCTCGCCCAGCTCGTCGGCCGCGATCGCCGCCACCAGGAGCCGCACGCCGCAGTTGATGTCGTAGCCCACCCCGCCCGGGGAGACGACGCCATCGGGCGGCTCGGTGGCCGCCAGCCCCCCGACCGGAAAGCCGTAGCCCTGGTGGATATCGGGCATCGCCAGCGCTGCCCCGACGACGCCCGGAAGGGTGGCGACGTTCTGCAGCTGCTCGAGCGAGTGGTCGGTGCGGATCGCCTCGAGCAGCTCCGGATCGGCGAACACGCGCGCCGGGACGCGCATGTCCCGCCTCGCGGTGGCCGGGATCTCCCAAAGTGTCTCGTCCAGCTGTCGAAGCTCGGTCATCTGCCCGTGGATGGAGAGGCGCGCGCGAGCCTTGGGGTTTTGAGGCGTCTTACCCGCTCGAGGCGGGCCTAGACGTCAAGGATGACCCGCGCGCGCCAAGTCTCGTCTTCCTCCCATATACCCAGTCGATGGTAGGTCACCGCCTTGACCAGGGAGGACGGGGATGCCCGGCGCCCGACCACGGTCGCTTCCAGCGCCTTGCCGGTCAGCTCGAGGCGCTCGGCTCGCGCTGGGACGAATCCTTCGCTCTCGGCCAGGTAGGCAAGCTCGCTGAGCCACTCGGCGAGCAGGGTGGCGCGGTCGGGCGCGCTGGCACTCACCTCCTGGCGAGTCAGCTCGGCGCCCGTCTCCTTCTCGCCTGCCCGCTCGGCGAGCAGCCCGCTGAGTGCCGCCAGCGCCTCCTCGAACACCCCGTGCTCGGTCGCCGCCTCGAGCTCGAGCTCGAGCTCCCCGGTGTGGTCGACCCAGCGGTACACGGACGCCATTCTCCCGCGGCCGTGCACGCCGATAGGCTGACGGCGTTGAGTGCGAACGAGCAGCCTGAGCTTCCGGCGCGCTACGGAAGTCGATTCTTCATCGAGGGGGTGCCGGCCGACAAGTTCCCCGAGTCCGGGATGTCCGCCGAGGACGCCTACCAGCTGATCGAGGAGGAGATGGAGCTGGACGGGGACCCGGGCCGCAACCTGGCCACCTTCGTGACCACGTGGATGGAGCTTCCGGCGAAGATGATGATCACCGAGAACCTCCACCGCAACTTCATCGACCACGCCGAGTACCCGCGGACCGCGGAGATCGAGAGGCGGTGCATCCAGATGCTCGCCGACCTGTTCAATGCGCCCGGGGAGACCACCGGCGCCCGCTGTCAGGGCTCCTCCGAGGCGATCATGCTCGGCGCGCTGGCCGCCAAGTGGCGATGGCGCAAAGCCCGCGAGGCGGCGGGGCTCGACACCACGAGGCCGAACCTGGTCTTCGGCGCCGACGTCCACGTCGTCTGGGACAAGTTCTGCCGCTACTTCGACGTCGAGCCCAAGACGATCCCGCTGCAGCCCGGCAGGTACACGATCGGCCCCGACGACGTTGAGCCGCTCCTGGACGAGAACACGATCGCCGTCGCCGCGGTGGTTGGGACGACGTTCACGGGGCACGCCGACGACGTCGTCGGGATCGACGAGCTGCTGCGCTCGGTCCGCAAGGAGCGGGAGCTCGACATCCCGATCCACGTCGACGGCGCGAGCGGCGGCTTCGTATGGCCCTTCCTGTATCCCGAGGAGGCCTGGGACTTCCGGCTCGAGCAGGTGCGCTCGATCAACGTCTCGGGCCACAAGTTCGGGATGGTCTACCCGGGGATCGGGTGGCTCGTGTTCAAGGAGACCGCCGACCTCCCGGACGACCTGGTCTTCTACGAGAACTACCTCGGCCAGACCGACGCCACCTTCACGCTCAACTTCTCGACCGGGGCGGCGAAGATGCTCGCCCAGTACTACAACATCTGCCGCTTCGGCAAGCAGGGCTATGGCGAGATCATCGGCGCGATGGAGAAGAACGCGCGCTTCCTCGGCGATCAGCTCAAGGCTGGGGGGAGGTTCGAGCTGATCGGCGCGGACGAGCCGCAGCTGCCGTTGATCGTCTTTCGGCTCGCCGCCAAGGATCTCGCCTACGACGAGTTCGACGTCGCCGCCCAGCTCGGCGCCGAGCGGGGCTGGATGGTCCCCGCGTACACGCTGCCGCCGGACGCCCAGGAGGAGACGATCATGCGCGCGCTGGTCAAGGAGAACGTCAGCCACGCCGCCGGGCAGACCCTGGCCGACGACCTCGTCCACGCGTGCGAGACCCTGGACCGCAAGGGCGGGCTCCACGAGCGCGACCGCGAACGGGTCAAGATCGGCACGGGTTACTGACCCCGACCCTCTAAGCGCCCGCCGGGAGCTTCCCCTCGACCTCGAGCGTGTCGCGCAGGCCCTGTTCCAGCCCGCGGGGTGAGTAGCCGAGCTCGGCTATCGCCTTGTCGTGCTTGGCCCAGAAGGTGACGTTGTCGGCGGAGCTGATCAGCTCGCGAAGGTTTGGGCCCTGGTTCATCACCTTGCCCACGATCGGCCCGATGGGCGCCATCGCCTTCATCACCCCGGTCGGCAGCGTGCGCGTTGGCGCCTTCTTGCCCGCCGCCCGCGCCAAGGTCTGGATCAGCTCGCGCATCGTCGTGATCTGGCCCCCGAGGACATAGGCCTCGCCGACCTTGCCCTTGTCGAGCGCGAGCAGGACACCGGCGGCCACGTCGTCGACGTGGACCATGTTGAAGCCGAGGTCGGGGAAGGCGATCAGCGGCATCCGCCCGGCGAGGAACTGGTTCATCTGTCTGCCGACCGCGGAGTGGTCCTCGGGCCCGTAGACGCCACCCGGCTGGACGATCACGCACGGCAGCGCCTCCTCGGCGATCAGGCGCATGGCGAGCCTGTGCGCCTCGACCTTGGTCTCCTCGTAGTAGGACGTATAGCCGGCGCTCGGGTGCTGGTAGGACTCGTCGACCACCTGGCCCTTGGTGTTGCCGAACGCGCCCACAGTGGAGATGTAGACGACCCTGTCGAGCTTCGCCTCGAGCGCGGCGCGCAACACGTTCTCGGTCCCGATCACGTTCGCCTCGTACATCGCCCGGTGCTGCGAGGAGGGGATCCCGACCTCATATACCGCGGCCCCATGGATCGCCGCGTCGCAACCCTCCATCCCGGCGCGGATCGCGTCCTTGTTCGAAAGCGTGCCGGGCACGAGCTCGCAGCCCAGCTCGGTGAGCGCAGTGCCCTTGTCGGGGCTGCGGACCAGCGCCCGCACCTCGTCGCCCCGCTCGCGCAGCATGCGGGCCACGTGGCCGCCGATGAACCCGGTCCCTCCGGTGACGAATACCCTCATCCGCGCCGAAGCCTATCCGGGTCCGGACAGCCACGCGCGAGGCGGGTCTGGGGGGCGGCGGCTGGGCGGCCTACACTTGGATGAGTGCACAGAACCCGCCAAGGCCGCATTGCGGAAACCCATTACGGGGCCGGCGGAGCAGGCGTCGAGAATCCCCGTGCTCGCCAGCGCGCGCTCGCGATCGGGGCCCTGCCCGCCTCTCCGGCCGACGACGAACCCCTTGCCGAGCTCAAGGAGCTCCTGCGCACCGCCGGCGTCGCGACCGCCGGCGATCTTGTCCAGATCCGCGCCCGCCCGGACCCCGACCGCTACCTGGGGCGCGGCAAGCTGGCCGAGCTGAAGTCGGAAATCGTCCGCAGCGACGCCAACCTGGTCGCCTGCGACGACGAGCTCGTGCCGCGCCAGGAGCGGAACCTCGAGGCGGCGCTCGGCGTGCCGGTGATCGATCGCACCGCGGTGATCCTCGACATCTTCGCCGACCACGCGCACAGCGCAGAGGGAAAGCTCCAGGTCGAGCTGGCGCAGCTCGAGTACAACCTCGCGCGCATGCGCGGACTGTGGACCCATCTCGAACGGCTCGGGGGTGGGATCGGGACCCGCGGACCGGGGGAGACCCAGATCGAGACCGACCGCCGCCTGGCCCGTGACCGGATCTCGAACCTACGACGCCGCCTGGAGCGCTTGGAGCGAAATCGCGAGGTGATGCGGGCGCGACGCGACGACTCGGCGCTCCCCATCGTTGCCCTCGCCGGTTACACCAACGCGGGCAAGTCGACGCTTCTGAACGCGCTCACAGGGGCGGGGGTGGGAGTGGGGGAGAGGCTCTTCCACACCCTCGACCCGACGACGCGCGCCTACCGCCACCACGGTCGCCGGTACCTGGTCACCGACACGGTCGGCTTCATTCGCAAGCTCCCGCACCAGCTCGTCGAGGCCTTCAAGGCGACGCTGGAGGAGACCGTGCTCGCCGACCTCATCGTCCATCTGGTGGACGCCTCAGAGCCGGAACACCGGCGCCGCGAGTCGATCGCCGCCGTGGACACGGTGCTCGAGGAGATCGGGGCGGGGGCGGCGCCCCGCCTCCTGGTCTTCAACAAGGTCGACCTCCTGGATGCCGACGAGGCCCGCGAGCTGACCATCCACGAGCCAGGGGCAATCGCGATCTCCGCCGCGACCAGCGAGGGCCTCGAGGAGCTGCGGGAGCGGATCGGGGCGGCGTTCGAGGAGACGCTACGACCGGTGGAGCTGCTGTTCCCCTATTCCGAGGGCGGCGTGCTCGCCGAGCTGCACACCCTGGCCGGCGACCTCGAGCGCGAGGACCGCGCCGAGGGGGTCGTGGTCAGGGCCCGGATCCCGGCCGCGCTCGTGCACAGGTTCTCGGACTTTGCGAGAAACGGCGTTGGTCCCGGCTCGGGCGGGAACGGAACCGCCTAGGCCCGCTCTACGCTCCAGCCCGTGGAGCTCCGCGTCAGTCTGCTTCGGGAAGGTGCGCGGCTTCCCAGCCGCGCTCATGACGGCGACGCGGGACTCGACCTGCGCGCCGCCGAGGCGGCGACGATCGGGCCGGGGGAGAGGGGCGACGTCGGCACCGCCATCGCGGTGGAGATTCCGCCGCGCCATGCGGGCCTGGTGCTGCCGCGCTCCGGGCTGGCGGCCCGGCATGGGATCGCCCTCGTCAACTCGCCCGGGCTGATCGACTCGGGATACCGCGGCGAGGTCCGGGTCCTGCTCTTGAACACCGATCGCGAGCGCTCCTTCGAGGTCCATCCGGGCGACCGCATCGCGCAGCTCCTCGTGACGCCGTTCACCGACGCCGAGCCGGTCGAGGTGGTCGAGCTGGCCGCCAGCGCGCGGGCAGAGCGGGGTTTCGGCTCCAGCGGTCGCTGAGGGCCGTCAAGCTCGCTCGAGCGCCCGGTTCCAGGTCCAGCGCCCGCCCTTGCCGCGCTCGGCGACCAGATCGTCCTCCACCGGGGGATCGTCCTGCTGGTCTCGGCAGCCGGTGGCGGCAAAGCAGCGAATGCGCACGCGATCGGTGCTCGCGTCCATCCGCAGAAAGCTCTTGAACATCGGCGGCTCGTTGACGTCGAACCAGAGCGCCAACAGCGGGTGCAGCGGCCCGTGGGCCCGACCGGGAAGGGGCACGAGGCGCTCGGCGGCGCGGCGGGCGCGGTCTGAGAGCACGACCTCGTCCCGGCCTCGGCGAACCGGTTCGATGTCCAGCCTCTCGCTGAGGTAGGCGGCCGCCTCGTCGGGGGAGATCTCGAAGTAGCCTCGGCCAAAGGCGAGCTTGCGGTCATAGAGGCGGCTGAACAGCGCCAACGAGTCGCCGCGGCGCGGGTAGCACAGGAAGGCGTCCTCGTCGACACCGGGCAGGCGAACGCGCGGGATGTCGTGCGTTGGATGCATGAACGCTCCGCCGCCACCCGCCACCACGTACTGGAGCGTCCGCCCGTCGTCGAGCTTGACCGGGTAGCGCTGGTAGTTGTGAATGTCTCCGCCAATCGCCGCCAGGTAGCCCGAGTCCGGGTCGCGGACGATCTCGTCGACCGTGCCGCCGCCCTCGATCGGGCCGGGGTTGTACTTGCCGTCGACGTAGAGCGGCTTGCCGGTCAAGAGGATCTTCGCCCGGCTCGGGTCTTGCGAGACCTCGCGCAGCCACTCGCCCTGCTCGCGGTCGAGGCCGCCCAGGATTCCCGTGTCGATGCCGACGATCCGCACCGGGTCGGTCTCGATCGTCCAGTAGGGCGTGCGCTGTCCGGAGCGCTGGCTGGGGAGCGACCGCCACGAAGCGCGGACGCTCGCCTCCTCGGGTCCCGGTGACTCCGGGCGACGCCACAGCAGGCGATGTACCGCCCGCTTCCACGAGGGTTGGCCGCGATTGAACGTGAACTCGGGCGCGCCCATCTCGTCGAGCCCGCACATGTGGTACATGAAGCCACGCAGCTCGGCGTACCAGTCGTGGTTGCCGGGAATCCCGTAGATCGGGGCCGAGTAGTCGCGTACGGGCGGTAGAACTTGTCCGCGTACTCGTTGACGTTGCCGGCGGGATAGATGACGTCACTCATGATCACCATGAAGTCGGTCCCGTCCCAGGTCGCCTCGAGCGGCGGGATCGTGGCCCACTGCGACGCGTCGCCCTCTCCCGGGTCGCCGAGCACCATGAACGAGACATCGGCCTCGCCCGTCCGGTCGATCAGCCGCGGCTCCGGTGCGCCGGCGCCGTCCGCTGCGGTCCAGGCCGCGCGCATCCAGGCTCGCCGGAGGTCGTTGACGGGATCCCCCGCAACCCGGGCCACGGTGTCGTTGCGCGCCTCCCACAACATGCGTGGCTGAAGCCACGATAGCGGCGGCTTATCGGGGATGAAGGCCCGGAAGCGGCCCGGGGAGCAGGTCCAGCCGGCGCCCTGGAGCGACTCGCGGGAGTTCGGGGCGGCGCTCGGCGGGGGCATTCACCGCACCCTACCCGCGCTCCGGGCGAGGGCACAGGCGAGCATCCCGAGGAGCGCCGGCGGAGGCGTCTCAGGTTCCGCTCAGCTGAAGCTGAATGGTGGGTAGCGGTCGGTCACCAGGAGGAAGGCGTATGCCGAGACGCGGTTTCCCCACCGGATCACGCTCTCGACGATGTCGAACAGGCCGCGCGGATAGCGGCCCGTGAACAGGATCGCGAACCATGCGATGACGACGCAGAAGAATCCCAGGATCCACAGGACCGCAAGCACGATGTAGTGAGGGATAGCCAGGAACCACTTGACCAGGGGCAACCAGCGACTGAGGTCTCGCTCCGCGTCCGGGTAGGGGAAGTCGAGGCGAACCGACTGGCCCTCGTCGGTGGAGGGATAGCGATCGTCCATCAGGGCCAGGTAGATGTAGATCCTGTTGCTGAATCGCAGCAGCTCGAGGTTCCAGTCGAACCACCAGCGCGGGTACTTGCGCCGGAAGAGGATCATCAGCAACGGCGGTATGAAGAGGATCCCGGAGCCGCCGGCCGCCCACGACGCCGCGCCGGGGCTGAAGCTCGCCTCTCCGCCCCCGATCGTCGCGATCAGGATCAAGATCGGGATCGTCGTGAAGATGCGGAAGAACGTGGTCAGGCGGTTGAGCGGTCGATCGGGGTAGTCGACCGAGAACTGAACCGGATAGTCGCCGTTGGGCATGACGGACTCCTTCCTTGCGGGATAAGACCGGCACGGGGGAGGCTATAGCCCGCGCCCGGACGACTTGACGAAGCTCAGCCGCGAAGCGCCGCCTGCCGGGCGCTCTCGTGGGCGGCTGCCTCGAGTGCGTCGTCTAGCGGCGCCAGCTCGGGCTCGGCCCCGTACCGGCGGGCCAGGGCGAGCTGGATCAGGCGGTCGGCCAGCCAGGCGTTCTTGGGCAGCAGGGGGCCGTGCAGGTAGGTGCCGATCATGTTCTGACGCCGCACGCCCTCCAGGCCGTCCGTGCCGTTGTTGCCGTGGCCGCGGATCACCCGGCCCAGCGGCTCGGCGCCGTCGCCCAGATACGTCCGCCCGCCGTGGTTCTCGAACCCGGCCAGCTCCCTGGATCCGTCGCCGAGGTCGACCTCGATCTCGATGTTGCCGATCAGCCTCGGGCCGGGCTCGCGCACCGTCTCAAGCTCGGCGAGGCCGAGGCCGCGGATCCGCTCGTCGCCCAGCTGGTAGCTGTGGCCGAGGAGCTGGTAGCCGCCGCAAACGGCGAGCACGACGGCGCTGCCCTCGACCGCCTCCGCCAGTGCCGCGCCCTTGGTCGCCACCATGTCCTCGGCGACGATCCGCTGGTCGCGGTCCTGGCCCCCGCCAACGTAGATCAGGTCGTGAGCAGCCGGGTCGAGCGACTGGCCGGGCCCCGCGGCGGCGTACGAGAAGTCGATCCCGCGCCACTCGCAGCGTCGCCTCAGGAACAGGATGTTGCCGCGATCGGCATAGATGTTCATCTGCTCCGGGTACAGCGCGACGATGCGGAGCTCCATCAGGGCCCTTCCAGGATCACGACCACCGACCCGAGGTAGCCGTCCGCGGGTGCCACCTCGAGGCGGCCCGCCGGACGCAGGCCCGCGCTCGCGGCCTCGGCCTCCAGGGCGTTTGCGTCCAGGGGGTCGAGACGGTCCGTGTGCACCTCCTGGCTCAGCGAGCCGTCGGGGGACACCGACTGCCGCAGGCGGCGAATCTCCACGCCACCCCCGGTGCTGCCCACGGCGACCGGAAGGCTCGAGTAGACCCAGCCGTCGCGCTCGCGGAGGTCGGGAAGCGCCGCGGCGGGGCCGTCCAGCCAGGCGGCCGCGGGCTCAACGATCCCTGCCGCGACGCGTCCCGCGGGTGCAAGGTGGGCCGCCGCCCGATCCAGAGCAGCGCGACGCCCGGCCCCTCCGCCCAGCATCTGAAGCAGTTGCATGGGAGCGACGATCAGACCGAACTCCCGGTCGAGCTCCAGAGCGCGGATGTCGGCGCATGTCGCATGTACCGCAAGCCGCTCGGCGGCGGCACGTGCGGCCAGCGCTTCGAGCAAGGACGGATCGGCGTCCACCGCCCACACCTCGCAACCGCGCCGCGCCAGGTGCAGGCCGACGCGGCCGGTGCCGCAGCCCAGTTCCAGCACCGGGCCGTCAACGGGGTCCGCCAGTGCCTCCCAGACGGCCAGGTCCGCCGTGTACCCACCGCACTCGACCTCGTGCCAGACCGCCGCCGAGCTCACGCCCAGTACCTGCTTGCCAGACCCCGCCTCGAGAGCAGCGTGCGGAGCTCGAGCAGGGCGGTGTAGGTGGGAAGGGCGAACAGCGTGCCGTCGGCCACGGCCACGGCCCGGTCGAGCGAGCGGTCGATCGCCTCCTCGACCTCGATCGCCTCCGGCGGCATGCCCGCGTACTTCAGGCGCACCGCCATCTCGGCGGCCCGGGTGCCCGCGCAGACCACGCGGCGGACGCGACCGGCGAGCAGCTCGAAGTCGGCGTCCCAGACCCAGGAGACGTCGCGGCCGTCGGCGATCCGGTCGTTGAGCGCGACCCACAGGTCAAGGCCGTCTCCATCGTCGCCGCCGGCCTCCAAGAGCAGGGTGCGCAGCACCTCGTTGGCGCCGGCGGGGTTCTTGATCAGCAGGATCGAGAGCGACTTACCATCGACCTCGATCGTCTCCACGCGCCCAAACACCGGCTCCATCTCGTCCAGGGCGCCGGCCGCCTGCTCGAGCGGGATGCCGACCCGCAGCGCCGCGGTCAGCGCGGCGAGCGCGTTGTAGACGTTGTAAAGGCCGGGCAGCGGGAGACGCAGCTCGACCTCTCCCTGCGGCGCCCGCACCGCCACGCGTGAGCCGCGCATTCCCTCCAGGTCGATGCGAGTGGCTGCGACGTCCGGCGGCGGACGGTCGGCCCGGCAGTTGGGACAGGAGTAATGGCCCAGATGCCCGACGAAGGACCGCTCGTAGACGTACGGCGCGCCGCAGCGGCGGCAGTGCTTGGCGTCGAATGCGTGCTGGAGCTCCGGCAGCGCCTGACTGGGATCGTCGATCCCGAAGTAGGTGACACCGGGGCGGCGGGCCAGGTCGCCGTCGCGGCCGAGGTCGGCGATCAGCGGGTCGTCGGCATTGAGCGCGAACCCGGTCCGGCCGGCGCGGGCGG
>WNGD01007409.1_pt1 | contig 10338 bp, 11 predicted proteins | sample 5400671 | NCBI WGS metagenome assembly WNGD01 (sample SAMN13153369, study PRJNA577476) | soil metagenome | isolation source: 40 cm soil or saprolite under grassland replicate 2 | place: USA:California | collected 2016-06-15
CGATAAAACGTGATGCGTTCCATCGAGAGTCCCCGCAACGCTGCGCGCGCCTCGGCTTCGTGCGCCACGTTGCAAACGTTGATGCAAACTGGCTCCGATTCGATAAGCCCTTCGACCATCGCCCGCAAAGCCGGCAAAACACGATCGAATGAATCTGGAAAACTTATTCCTTCGCGGCGCGGCCAAGAAAGCCAGGTGGCAGCGTGAACTTCCCATTCCGCTGGCATGCGATAGCCAAGCCGCGCGGGAGTCTGTGAAGTCATCCGGCAAACGTCCAACGCCGAACGCTCAACGTCCAACTTCGAAATCGCAGTGACGGTTCTGGGGAGCGCACGCGCCTCGCCTGCGGCGATTGGCGCCCTCGCCAATCGCTGGGAAATACCAAAGCCACTCATCGCAGCCCCGCCAGGGCAATGGTTTGCGGCGAGTGCGTCGCGAACAGCACGCCAGGCGCGTGCGCTCCCCAGAAGCTCCGCCCTCGTGGGACCGATTCCCCCCGCTAAGGCGCCCGCGCAGGTGCCGGTTTGTAAATCGCGCCCACCATCGCGCCGACGATGATCATCTCGACCAGGCCACTGACGCTGCCGTAAACGATCAACTTTCCGGGAAAAGGTTGCACTGCGTAAATGCCCATGCGCATGCCGATCGCTGCGATTTCCAACAGGATACCAAGGCGGATTCCCGCGATTACGCCGCCGCCAGCGAAACCGCTCGTATAAATCATCACGAATGCAAAAACGACCAACGCCTGGCCGATAATGATCCAGTGAAACAAGCTCATCATTTCACTTTGCGACCGCCAGAGATTTGGTGTTTGCGCGTAGATATCTTTCAGCAGCACACCGTTAAGGAGCCATCCCCAGAAAAAGATGAAAATGTACGCGGCAACGAATGCGACGATGAATCGCTTCATGAATCTAGACCTAAGTGGCCGTATGCGCGCTCGGCTTGTAAATCGCTCCGACGATTGCCCCGGCGATTGCCAACTCAATCAGACCGCCGATTCCCCAAAAGCCGAGGAGCCGCGTCGTAAGCGGATGCACTGCAAACTGAATCAGATTGGTGCCAAACCCCAGCAACGCGAGTAAAATTCCATATCGAGCTCCGGCACCCGCGCCTCCGCGACCAAAACTGGCGAAGATCATTGTAAAAAAGAAAACGAACACAAGCTGGCCCAGAACCAGCCAATGAAAAAAGTGCCTCGTAAATTCCTCTGCCGGCCGCATGAGACCTGGCGGGAGGGCAGCATACGTTTCCTTGAGGACTATGCCGTGAAAGATCCAGTCGTAGAGGAAGATGAAGATGAACGCTGCGATGAATGCGATAAAGAATTTTTTCCAGTTCATAATTTCTTTCTGTTGAGGTTTTTGTGAGCTCCCAAAAGCCCTGGAAGGTTCATCGCAAAATGGCGATCAGCTGTCGATCTAAATTTTAGCTGCCGCCAGCCGCTCGCATCGGCGTTTGCGCGAGGTGGGGTCGGAGTGAAGGAATGCTCAGTGACGGACGGCTCATAGAGCCGTGGCTACAGGGCGCGATGGAGTTCTTTCGCTCTCAGTCTTCAACCCGAGCTCGCGCAAAAGGGTAACGTCGGCATCAGCCCCGGGATTTTTTGCGGTAAGAAGTTTGTCGCCGTAAAAAATTGAATTTGCGCCGGCGAAAAAGCAGAGCGCCTGGCCTTCGCGCGAAATCCTGGTGCGACCCGCCGCCAAACGCACGCGCGCTTTCGGCAGCGCGATCCGTGTGACGGCGATCAGCCGGACAAGCTCAAAAATATCGACCGGCGACTGATCGGCCAGCGGTGTACCAGGCATCGCCATCAAACAATTGATCGGCACACTTTCTGGAGGCGGATCGAAATTACTCAATACTTCCAACATGCGAAGGCGATCGACCTCGGATTCGCCCATCCCAATGATCCCCCCGCAGCAAACCGACATCCCGCTTCCCTGCACTGCGGCAATCGTGTTAAGGCGATCCTGGAACGTGTGTGTGCTCACAATTTCCGGATAAAATTCGGGCGAAGTGTCGATGTTATGATTGTAAGCGGTCACTCCCGCCGCCTTCAGTTTGCGCGCTTCCACCGGTCCGATCTCACCCAGCGTGACGCAAACCTCCATGCCGAGCCGGCTCACCTCCCGCACGATCCCAAGCACGCGCTCAAATTTTTCGGAGCCATCGCGCACGCCGCGCCAGGCTGCGCCCATGCAAAACCGCGTCGCGCCTTGTGAACACGCCCCGCGGGCGGCGGCCAGAACATTTCCAAGCGACAACAACTCTTCGCGCTCGATGCCCGTGGAATAGTGAGAGGATTGCGCGCAATAAGCGCAATCCTCGCTGCAGCCGCCCGTCTTGATGCTGAGCAAACTGCAACGCTGCACTTCTTCGCCGCGCCAGTGCTCGAGATGCACAGCCCGGCTTTGCGAAATCAAATCGAAGAGCGGCTGATCATACAGTGCATGCAGCTGATCAAATCTCATCGCGTGGCCGCGATGTTAAATCGAAAATCGAGATTGAGCCACAGATTAACACAGATTTTCACAGATGAATCTGAAGCAGCTGAAGCTGCAGTGGCAGGCGCGTCGCCTGCAAATTTACAGAATGAAGCCAGGACGGGCTAGCTTTACAGAAATCGGCAATCGAAAATTAATTAACCCACTTGCCGTCTTCGGAAATGAGAATCGGCAGTTCTTCCATCATGAATTGGGTTTTCCCAAGCGCGCCGATCATGTGCGTGCCAGTCGCGCGATACCATTTCTTCGACATGCTCTCGCCGGTATGGCAGCCCCAACTTTTGACGTAGGCATTACGCGCGAAATCGCGCCGCCCGATCTTGCTCAGCTCGTCCTCGTGCAACCACGATTTACATGCGCTGTCGATGTTATTGCTATAATCGAACATGAAACAGGCCCGATTCGAGTGTCCGAAATATTCAAAATCGGCAATTTTCACCTGATCTCGCGGCTGGCCGCTGTTTAGGTAATTGATCACATCCGAGCCCGCGCTAAACCAAACGAGACTGAGATTAAATTTTTCGCGCACGGAATCGATCAAGCTAATTAGATCCTGGTGTTCCTGCTTCGCGCGATCCTCATAACCTTGCTTGTAAACAAGCCAGGTGATCTTTGCGTCCGGGCTGAGCTGTGTGCGCAACTGTTCAGTGCGTAATCGCGCGGCGCGAACAAAGTTGGCCCACCAATGATCGTGCGGATAAGCTTTGTATTTCTCCCACTGATACATGGAGGGTCCGCCGACGAGGATGATGTATTCACCTGATGCGGGCGAGGCTGCCTTCGCGCCAGGTGCCAAGATCGACAATGCGCAAACGAGCAGGAGGCGTTTCATCATGGCTGGCGAAAGCATTATTTATGCAGGACGCAAAATTGCGCAAGTTGTAGCGGCGATCGGTGATCGCGGCAGCCGGCATCAACGATGCCGGCTACAACACATCGATCTCCCCGCGCACCAGATCCTTCCACGTTTGCCGTTTTCGAATCAGCGCGAATTTATCTCCCCGCACCAGGACCTCCGCCGGCAACGGACGCGAATTGTAATTCGAAGCCATCACAAATCCGTAGGCGCCCGCGCTCATGATGGCGAGCAGATCGCCCTCCCGCACTTCTGGCATTTCGCGATCAAGCGCAAAAAAATCTCCGCTCTCGCAAACCGGTCCGACAATGTCGATTTTTTCCTTTTTGCTCGCTTGCCGCGCCGTAGCTCGCCGCGGCGACCGAAGGTGGGTGCCCTTACTCGTGCTCGTGATCGGCTCTTCCACCGGAACAATCTCGTGATAACTGTGGTAAAGCGCTGGTCGAATGAGATCGTTCATTCCCGCATCCACGATCGCGAATTTTTTCTCACCGGTGTGCTTGATGTAGCGGACGTGCGTGAGCAAAACGCCCGCGTTGCCGACGAGTAACCGGCCCGGCTCGAGAAAAATCCGCAATTTCAGCTCGCGCAGCGGCGGCAAAATCGCATCGACATATTCCCGGATTGACAATGCAGTCTTACTCTTGCTCTTGCTCGCCCGCCTCGCCGTAGCCCTGCGGAGGCGGGTGTTCGCAATCGTCCTCGAATTCCACCATTCTTTCGCGCCGCTTTCGAAGGAGGATTCGTAAACAATGCCGAGTCCACCACCGACGCTGAAAAATTCGATTCGGTATTTTGACTTCAAGTCGCGCACGATCGGCGTGATTTTTTTTATCGCATCCGCGAACGGCTGGGCGTCTGTAATCTGCGAACCGATATGCATCTGCACGCCGACGATGTCGATGTTGCGCATGTTCGCAGCGCGCTCGTAAACCCCAGCCATGCGATCGAGCGCAATGCCGAACTTGTTCTCGCGTGAGCCGGTCGAGATGTAATCGTGCGTGTGCGGATCGACATCGGGATTTGCGCGCAGTGCAATCGGAGCCCGTAGATTTTTCGCGCCAGCGATGCAGTCGATGTAATCCAGCTCCTCCTCGCTCTCGACGTTGAAACTGTAAACGCGCTGCTCGAGGGCATACTCGATCTCCTCACGCGATTTGCCCACCCCGGCAAATGTGCAGCGAGTCGGATCGCCGGCTGCCGCGAGCACGCGATAAAGTTCACCGCCCGAAACGATGTCGAAGCCTGCACCCGCTTGAGCGAGCAACTTCAGAATCGCGCGATTCGAGTTGGCTTTGACCGCGTAACAGATCAGGTGATCGAGCGGCGCGAACGCGGCATCAAGCCGATGATAATGATCGAGAACCGTCCCTGCGCTGTAAACGTAAAGGGGCGTTCCAAACTTCTCAGCGACGCGCGCAAGATCGACATCTTCGCAGTAAAGCTGGCCATCGCGGTAATGGAAAAAATGCATGTTGTAGCGGCGTTTGTGTCAACGCCGAAGCTAAAATATTAGGCGCTTGGCACAAGCGCCTCTACAACGTTCAGCGTCCTACCAGGCCAATGCCCTAAAACCGATGTTGAGAAGCCCGATCAACGCCACTCCCGCGGAAAAGCTTGTTACGACAAGTTTCTTTCCGTGCTTCAACATTTCTCCGAGCACCGCGTGCGCCGCCAGATAGAAAAATCCACCGCCAACGTGCGCCATGATTAAGCCGAGCCAAAAGATGGAAACCTTCGCCAGGAAGAAAAAGCCGATCGCTCCACCGAGGAGCGTTGTTGCTTCAACCGCGGCGACCCAGCTGAGCGCGGCGCCCCGTTGCAATCCAGCGCCGATTAAAAGGCTGCCCAGCGCGAGGCCCTCAGGAATTTTGTGAATGCAGAGTGCAGAGAAGAGCGACCATTTTGTCGCTTCTGCCGCCGGAGCTTCCTGTTGAATTCCCAAGGCCAAACCGTCGGTCGTGCTATGAATGGCCAATGCGATAATCAGCACTGTCGCGATTTCGCTAAAATGTCGCGTTGCGTCTGCATCGAAGTGGCTGGCCGCGCAGGCGGGACAAACGTGATGAACGTATTTGCTAATGAAGAAAAACAGCGCGTATCCGGTAGCGGCCGCCAACGCGACCGCCCACCAAGTACTGTCGCTCAAACTTTCTGGCAAAATCGCAAAGAGCGTTACGCCGAGGAGCGTGCCGGCCGCCAGACTGATCAACGCGCAAAGCGGCTTGTGCGCCAATTGGAGCGACGTGCTGATCGATCCACCGACAAGGGCGAAGGCATAGGCCGCGACGACCTGCCACAAAGTGATTTGCCCGTTCAAGAAGTTGCGAGCGATTCGTGATCTTCGCGGCAGTGCTGCGTCTCGATCGTAAGGTGAACCAACTCGTCGTGTTCACGAAGGAGTCCTCGATAATGGTCCGAACTCTTAGGCTCGTGAGCCACCACTGAAACAATCGCTGCAAATTTGCCGATCCCCACTTGCCAGACGTGCAGATCGGTCACGAGCGAATCGCCGTCGCTTTCCACAGTGCGTCGGATTTCCTCCGGCAGATCGGATGCAGAGGGAGTGCGATCGAGCAAAATGCCGCTGGTATCCCGCAGAAGAGTATAAGCCCAGGAGAAAACGACTCCGCTGCCGACAATTCCCACGACCGGATCGAGCCACGCCCAGCCGAAGAATTTGCCGCCCGTTAATGCGGTAATTGCCAGCAAGGAGTTGAATGCGTCTGCCAAGACATGCAGATAGGCGGCGCGCAAATTCAAATCGTGATGATGAGCGCTGTCGGGTCCGCTTTTGTGATCGTGATCACCAAGCAGGATTGCGCAACCCAGGTTTACCAGCAACCCGACGCACGCGATACCGATTGCCTCGTTAAAATGAATTGTAAGTGGAACAAATAGCCGGCGGACCGATTCGCCAGCCATTAAGAACGCAACGATCGAGAGCACCACCGCGCTGGTGAACCCACCGAGCACACCAATTTTTCCGGTACCGAAACTGAAGCGCACGTTGGCGGCATGCCTGCGAGCGAAATAGTAGGCCACCGCCGTTATGACAAATGCAATCACGTGCGTGCTCATGTGCCAGCCGTCGGCCAGCAACGCCATCGAATGCGACATCAAACCAACGGTGATCTCGACAACCATCATCGCGGCGGTAATACCGATCACAATACGGGTTCGACGTTCCGCTTTTGTAAAATCCGGAACGAAGTCGTGTGCTTTCCGGAAACGGGAGTGATCTATCCGATGCATCTGATGGAAGATACCGCGATTATCGAAACGTCAGCAAGAAAGGCGTGCCGCAGCGAACTTCAACCGCGGCCAATGCCGGATAATCGATTGCGAATCAATGCATACATCGACACAGCGATAAGCAGCGCACCGAAAGTGCAGACGATCGCTGCGCCGGACGGCAGGTCCCACCAAAAAGAGAGAAACAGGCCAGCGATTCCGCCGACCCACGCGATCACCCACCCGATGAGCAAGCGGCGACTGATTCTCGTCGCCAGGTTGATTCCGCAAACGGCTGGAACAATCAGATAACTAAAAACGAGCAAAACGCCGGCGATGCGAACAAAGCTTGTCACCACCAAGCCGAAAACGGCGTAGAAGAGAAAATCCCACCAGCGCACGCGCAAACCTTTTTGGTAAGCCCGATCACGATCGAACGAGACGAGCAGGAACGAGCGGCGCAAAATGAAATGGAAGACGCCGACGGCGACAAAAAGTGCGAAGCATTTCCAAACTTCATGCGGCGTTACGAGCAGAATATTGCCAACCAGCATGTTCTTGATTTCCTCGTCGCCTTCCGCCGCGCGGCTGAGCAGCAAGACCGCAGCAGCAGCCGCCACGACATAAGAAATTCCGATGACCGCTTCCTGCGGGATTTGGCTCGAACGTTTTCCGGTTGCAGAAAAAATGGCCCCTCCGACTAAAGTGAATCCGAGCGCGATGCCGAAAGTGGTCCAACTTTGAAGGTCGAGATGAAATAGAACCGCGAGACAAATTCCAAGCGACGCCATTTGCGCCATGGCGATGTCGATGAAGATGATGCCACGCTGCACGACGTGGAGACCGAGATAAACGAGCAACCACGGCAAAAGAACGCAGGCCACGATTGGCCAAAACATCACCTCCCACATAACTATTTCAGCGCTGCGGCCAGTCGCGAGACGAGGGTATCGATGAGCTTCACGTAACTGTCCGTTCCCGGCAGGCCACCCGGGAATTGCGAAAAGTCGACAACTTTGGCACCGGTCGCACTCGCAACTTTTTCCGCGATCCTGCGATCGTGAAACGGCTCGACAATGATCGCTTTGATGTGTTGCGTCTTCATCTGCGCGATCACTTCGGTGAGATGCGACGGCGATGGCGGTATTCCGGGCTTCGGTTCAAGGAAGATGTCGATGTTTAAACCGAAGCGGTGTGCAAAATATGGCCACGAATCGTGATAAGCAACAACGTGCTGGCCTTTGAACGGCAGCATCGCCGCGCCCCATTCTTGCAACTTTGCGTTAATTGTCGCTTCGAATTTCTTGTAGTTTGCGTCGTAAAATGCGGCGTTTGCGGGATCGAGCGCGGCGAATGATTGCGCAATGTGCTGCGCGACCGCCTTGGCGATGATCGGATCGGACATAAAGTGCGGGTTACCGAGCGCGTGCACATCCCCTGCAGCGCGCGTCACATTCGCGGGCACGTTCATGAGACGAACTCCCTGCGAAGCCTGAATGCGCCCAGGCTTGCCGATCTCGATTTTCGGGTTGCGCGCGTTTTGTAAAAGTGGCGGCAGCCAACCGAGCTCGAGCTCCGCGCCGCCATCGATTAAGACGTCGGCGCCGCGCATCGAGACGACGAAACTCGGCCGCGCATCGACAAAGTGCGGATCTTCGGTCGCTTTCGCTAGAACAATTACGTTGACTTTGTCGCCGCCGATCTCGCGGGCGAGCGAACCAAAGTCGGGCAAAGTTGCGACCACGCTGAGTTTTGCTTGAGCAGACGCCAATGCTCCGAATACGAACAGCAGCGATGCAAGCAAGCGGAAGATAGGCATCTTGCCTGTCCTTGCGCGTAGGCTTCTAGCCTGCCCCGAATGAGCATGGACACGCTGGAAGCGTGTCCGCCGAGAAAGCCTGGAAGGCCGACTTCCGAAGCGGTCGGCGACCCCGGCTACAACATGCAGGTGAATAGCGTTGGAATTTTTCATATCGATCTTTGTTTAAAATTTATGCGCTCCATGTGCGCCCAGAATGAATTCCCACTGGAGAAAGACCGACTCGACTTGCCGTCCGGAGAGGAAAAAATTCTCCTCCAGAAAATCCTGATTGTACTGCAATCGGATTTTTGAAAACTCAGTCGGATACCAGGTGAGATTAGCGCTGATCCGCCAACGTGATTGCCGATCTAAGTCGTCGGTAAACTTGGAATCCTGCATGTCGACATAGTCGCCACGAATGCCAGCGACCCATCCTTTTTTAAATCCCCATAGCACCTGCGAATACATCCCCCAATCGTGAAATGTTTCCGCGACAGGAAAAGAATCATTTGTGCCATGGCCGGCTTGGAAACGGCGATACATGAACTCCGTCTGCCATTTCACAAACGGAAAACCCCCTTCGGCGTGGGAACTTTTCCACTTGTAAAGGAGGTCTGCGCCGTAAATCTGAGTGCGCGAATTTGCGCCGGTCTCGTTGGAGCCAAACGCGCCCGAAACGCCGGCCAGGACGGTCTGCGTGTCGCTCAAATTAAAGGAATTCTCGAAGCGTGGAATCCAGACAAAATCCTGCAAGCCGCGTGCCTCGCGATCGGTCGTTATGCGGTCGAAAAACATTCCGTCGTCACCAGGATTCCGAAACGAAAATCCCGTGCTGCCGCGCCCATTTTGCGACGCAAAGATCAATTGCGAATACCACGGCAGAGGTAGCGTCCAGGAAGTTTGTGCGCCAACGCCACGCAACCCGTCGGGCCCGAGAAATAAGCCGTTGACGAGAGGCGTGTCTACAAAATCCCAAGTGTGTGGATGCGTCGGGTTCAGCCGGCCGAAGGCGGCGAAGAATTGGCCAGCTTTCAGTTGCAGATTATAGGGCAGGCTCGTGGTTTGCATGAACGCTTCCTCTACTTCGACCTCGGTTTCGTTGTCGTTGTCCAACTTGAAAACGATGTTGGCGAAACCTTCGAAGTAAGGATCGACCGCGCCGTCAAACGCCAGCTCGGTGTTACGCGCGTTGAAGCCGCGCTGCTGCGGATCGTGGTCGCCGACCTCGATGTTATTGAGATCGCGCGCGCTGGAGTAAGCAAGCGCAAACAGGCCGTCGAAGGAAATGTTCATGTAATTTTTTCCGCCGCCGATCGTGATTGGCTGCGTTAACGATGCGCCAGCACCCGTGCTTGAGATCGTTTCCGGTGCAGATGTCACGACAGAGGTGTCCGTTGTCGGGAAGCTGCCGGGGAGAGTAGAAGCGTTTTCATTTACGCCGGCCGCAGGCGACGATGTCGGCGCAGCTCTCGATGAAACAACCGAAGTGTCCTCAGTTGGAAAACGCGGCAGTGCACTCGCGCCGGGGGCGGGCGGATTTTCAGCACCCGCAATAGGAGAAGGCTCGGGATTTTGCGGAAGTCCCGACTCACCCGTGAGGTTTGCCTTTTCCAACGCGGCCTGTTGATCTTTCACTTGCTGTTGCAACGCTTTCACCGTGTCGGTGAGGGATTGCACTTGCTGGCGCAGCGCTTCCAGATCCGCTGCTGTAGCTGGCGTTGCATTTGAAACTGTCGGCGCCGGCGATGAACTGGAAGCGGACGGCGCTTCTTGCGCGAAAACGGTCGCCAGCGGGAAAATCGCCAGCGTTACCAAAATATTTTTTTTCATTCAAAACTCCTGACTTAAAAACTCGGGCGTCAACGCCCGAACAATTCAAACCTTGCTGCGTTCGGCGCGCGTTGATCCAGCGGCGTAAGGAACGCGCTAAGCGCCGC
>WNGD01007410.1_pt1 | contig 10337 bp, 7 predicted proteins | sample 5400671 | NCBI WGS metagenome assembly WNGD01 (sample SAMN13153369, study PRJNA577476) | soil metagenome | isolation source: 40 cm soil or saprolite under grassland replicate 2 | place: USA:California | collected 2016-06-15
ACGGCACACAGTTCGTCTTCACGCGGGCGAAGCCGGGATCTGGGTCCGGTCTCGACCAGACCGGCGCGCTGTTCGTCGAGAACACCGACGGCACCGGCCTGCATCAGATCACGCCTTATGGCCTCGCGAACTCACACGATGAGGGGACCGCGCGCTGGTCGCCGGACGGCAACGAAATCCTCTTCGCGGCCCTCTTCGGACGGTTTAGTGCGGCGTCGCTCTTCGTCGTCCATAGCGATGGCACAGGTCTGAAGGCGATACATCTCTCGACCCCCGGGAGCGCCTCCTTTCCCCTCAACCCGGATTGGTCGCCCGACGGCACGAGAATTATCTTCTCGCTCTTGCTAAGCCCCGGACAGGAGGACATCTACACGGCGAGGCGCGACGGAACGGACGTCAGGCGGGTCACAGATACACCGGAGTCCGAGGACCGCGCTAACTGGGGCACGCATCCGCTGGCGCCGTAGGACATATTCGAGCCCTGGCCCACGGCACGAGGGGTTGCGCGGCGTGGGCCAGAGGCTCGTCAACTGTGTTTCAGATCGAGCTTCCAGCCCTCGGCCTCCTCGTGCCAGAATCGGGGAATGGCGGCCGCAGGCTCCGCCGCTCGAATGCGATTCGCGGGCATCGCCGTCCTCGTGCTCACGCTCGCCTATGCGATCGCCGCGATTCTGGCGGTCCCCCGGTCGGCAGAGCCGCTGACGTCCTACGCCGGCGCGTCCTACGCCCACGCGTCCACCGCGGCTCACGCTGCCGACCTCGCGGCCGGGCTCGGGCTCCTCGCCGCGGGTCTCCTCGCCTGGACGGAGCCGCGGACGAGGCGCCTCGCTGTGCTGGCCCTGCTCGCAGGAGTCGCCTGGTTCGGGCCGGATTGGGATGGCTGGGACGGCGGACCCGCGTTCGTCCGCAGCCTCGGCGCCGTCGTGACACCCTTCTTTCTCGCGCTCCTCTTCCACCTCGTGCTCGCTGTTCCGATCGGACGGCTCCGGTCGTGGCCTACCCGCGGTCTGGTCGTTGCCGCCTACGCGGTGGCCGCGTTCGTGAGCCTCGGCCGGGCGCTCTTCCGCGACCCGTTCCGCGATCCCTACTGCTGGCGCAACTGTCTCTACAACTCGTTCCTCGTCCACGCCGACCCGGGGGTCGCGGGGACCCTCGACGACGTCTGGGTCCGCACGAGTCTGGCCATCGGCCTGCTGCTCATCGTGATGGGCGCCTGGCGGCTGCTCACGGCGAGTGGTCCGGCACGGCGCGTGCTGTTGCCGACGCTCGTTCCCGGCGTGCTGGCCGGTGGCGCCGCGAGCGCCTACGCGGTCGCGCTCCTGCGCACGCCGCTCGAGGACCCGCGCAGCGCAGGGTTCTCGTCCATCTTTCTCACGTTCTCGCTTTCCGTCGCTTCGCTCGCGCTCGGTCTCGCCCGGGGAGTCCTCGGGACCCGCCGAACCCGAGCCGCGGTCTCGCGGATCGCGGGCGAGCTGGGAGAGGCTCCGCCCCCGGGCACGCTGCGACATGCGCTGGCCGTCGCCGCGGGCGATCCCGCTCTCGAAGTGGCGTATTGGCTTCCCGGCACGCGGCGCCTGGTCGACGGACGTGGAAAGCCCGTGCAAGCTCCGGTTCCAGGGCACGGCCGTGCGGTGACGCCCATCGTCAGGAACGGGCGGCCGGTGGCGCTCGTCGTCCACGATGCTGCGCTTCTCGAGGGACCGGCGCTCGAGCGTGAGATCGGATCCGCGGCGCGACTCGCCGTCGAGAACGAGCAGCTCCAGGCCGAGGCACTCGCTCAGCTCGAGGACCTTCGCGCCTCGCGCGCTCGGATTGTCGAAACCGGCGACGCCGAGCGGCGGCGCCTCGAACGAGATCTCCACGACGGAGCCCAGCAGCGTCTCCTCGCTCTCTCCTACGACCTGCGCCTTGCGCGGGGCGCTGCCGAGGCGGACGGCGACCGGGAACTCACGACGCTCCTCGCCTCGGTGGCCGACGATGCCCAAGCTGCGCTCGGAGAGCTGCGTGAGCTTGCGCACGGGATCTACCCGGCGATTCTCGCCGAAGCGGGCCTCGCACCCGCATTGGCGACGCTCGCCGACGAGGCGCCGTTGCCGGTCGAGCTCGGCGAGGTAACGCCCGAGCGTTATCCCGGACCGGTCGAGACGGCTGCTTACCTCACGACCTCCGAGGCGATCGACGATGCCGTCGGGCGGGGAGCGTCGTTCGTCTCGGCTGATCTGCGTCGCGAGGGCTCACGACTGGTGGTCACCGTCGGAGACGACGGCGCGGCCCGCACCTCGGCCCTCGTCCACGTGGCAGACCGCATCGGCGCGCTCGGTGGCACACTCGAGGTCGAGGCGACCACTCTACGTGCGGTGATCCCGTGCGGGTAGTCGTCGCCGACGACGTCATGCTTACGCGCCAGGGGATCGTCCGGCTGCTCAGGGATGCCGACGTCGACGTGGTCGCGGAGGCGGAGGATGCCGACTCCCTGCTGCGCCACGTTCGCCTCGCCCGCCCCGACGCCGCGATCGTCGACATCCGCATGCCGCCCACGCACACCGACGAGGGCCTCGTCGCCGCAGAGCAGATCCGCGCCGAGCATCCCGACGTGGGGGTGCTCGTCCTTTCCCAGTACGTCGAGCCGAGCTATGCGATCCGCCTGCTCGAGGAGCATCCGGAGCGCGTCGGCTACCTCCTCAAGGAGCGAGTCTTCGACGTGGCGATACTCGTCGACGCGCTTCGTCGCCTCGCCGACGGCGAGACTGTGATCGATCCGACAATCGTCTCTCGCCTCGTCGGCCGCCGACGCCGGCATGACCCGCTCGAGGATCTGACCGAGCGCGAGCGGGAGGTGCTGGGCCTGGTCGCGGAAGGCCTTTCGAACAAGGCGATCGCCGGGCGGCTCTTCGTTACCGAGCGCACCGTAGAGGCCCACGTGAAGCAGATCTTCCTCAAGCTCCGGCTCGATACGAATCCCGAGTCGCACCGGCGGGTGCTCGCCGTGCTCGCTTACCTAAGAGCCGGCGCAGGGGCAGGGTAGTCGCGGAAGGCCGCGACTGGTCGGAAGTAGGCCGACGATGCTGCTTGAGCCAGTCCCGCGCTAGGCACGTCGTTGGTGCGAGCGTCAGCCTGGAATCGGGCGCAGCAGAAACCGCCACGAGCTGCAAGCGTTCTGCAAGCAGCGGGCTTCCGCGGCGATGTCACCGTGTTCCGCCTAAATGCACGGTCGCGGCCGAAAACTGGCTCGGAGCTGGTGTTTCGGCGGAACACGGCGGCACGCGTGTACTCAATCGAGGCGGCTCAAAACCCGGAGGTCGCAGGTTCAAATCCTGCCCCCGCTACTGGAAAGGCCCGGGAACGGGCCTTTCCTCTACGAGCGCGGCATGCCGTGCCGCCTTGACGGCTACAACGTGCGTGCGGTCACGCGGCTGGCTGCCGAAAGTACTTCGTCGACGACCCTCCGTACGTCCTGTTCGGTCGTCCGGTGATTGGTGATGCAGGCACGCAGGCCGGCCGTGCCGCGAACGCTTGCGTTCGAGAGCCATACGCGACCCGCCTGATTGACGTCACGGAGGACTGCGTCGTTCAGTTCGTTCAGCGTGTCGGCGTCCCCGTCTGACCAGCGAAAGCAGACGGCGCTCAACTCGACCGGGGCGAGCAACTCGAGCGACGACGTCTCCTCGATCAGTTCGGCGAGCGAGTTCGCCTGCGCGAGGTTTTCGGCGATCGCGGCGCGGAAGGCCGCCAGACCGTGGTATCGGATGGAGAGCCACAGCTTCAGCGCCCGAAACCTGCGGGAGAGCTCGATCGTCTGGTTGAAGAAGGCGAACCCCTCGATCGGGTCGTCGCTCGTCGTCTTCACGTACTCGGCGCTGTAGGCGAAGGTGCGTCGGGCGGCGTCGGCGTCTCGATACAGGAGGACGCTGCAGTCGAGTGGTTGGTAGAGCCACTTGTGCGCGTCGAGTGAGACCGAGTCGGCCTCCGACATCCCGATGAACTTTTCCGGCGCTGCGAGCGCCGCCGCCGCGCCGTAGGCGCCGTCGACGTGGAACCAGAGATCGTGCCGCCGCGCGATGTCCGCCAGGTCAGCAAGCGGATCGATCGCGCCGGTCATGATCGTGCCGGCCGAACCGACCAGCGCGATTCCGGGCAAACCAGCTTCGCGGTCACGCGTGATCATGGCCTCCAGTGCCGGAACGTCGATCCGCATGTGATGGTCGACCGCGATCAGGCGCAGGTTCGCGCGTCCAATACCGAGCAGCGCAACCGCCTTCGGAATCGACATGTGGACCTCTTCGGAGGCGTAGACCACGCCCGGCTGCGCACCATCTTCGTTCGCAGGAGCGCGCGACTCGCGCGCCATCGCGAGCGCCATCAGGTTCCCCAGCGAGCCGCCACTCGTGAAGGTGCCGGCGAAGCCGCTACAGCCGATCGCCCCGGCGAGCCATCCGAGGACGCTCCGCTCGATCGCCACCGCAGCGGGTGCCGAGCGCCACGCCGTGACGTTCTGGTTCAGCACCGACGCGTAGAGGTCCCCCAACGCCCCGATCGGGTCGCCGGACCCCAGAACGTACGGGAGCCGGCGTCCTGTCGGCGCCCGCACGTGCTCAGCGATCGCCTCGAGATCCCGCAGGATCGCTTCGCCGATGCCCTTCTCGGGCAGGGGCAGGTCGAACGCAGCCGTATCGATCGCCGAAGTCGCTGAAACGGTCAGCCGATCGTCAAGCCCGGCCAGGAAATCCGTTGCGAGCGCGCTGACACGTTCCGCAAGCGAACGGAACTCGTCGGCCGAGACTTGCAGTGGCGGCATCGAGTCAAGTCTCACCGATGCCACGCTACGGGACAACGGTACGAGCATCCTTGCCTCTCCTCGCTTGGGAGGGGGTCAACGCGTCAGAGCCAAGCGCGCGACCTGGTGCGACCTTTGTCGCCTGTTCGAGCAACTAACTCCCACAAGAAACCACCGGGCTGCAGCGGCTTCTTCAAGCCCTCTGACGGACTCGAACCGTCGACATCCTCTTGCCATGAGGTGGTCCCACTGAACTCCTGCATCGGCTCGGGACTGCAAGCGTTGTGCAAGCATCGGGCTTCCGCAGCGATGTCACGTGTTCCGCCTAAATACAGCGTGTACGCGAGATTCTGGCTTGGAACTTGCGTTTAGGCGGAATACGGCGGAACGCGTGTACACAATCGAGGCGGCTCATAACCCGGAGGTCGCAGGTTCAAATCCTGCCCCCCGCTACTGCGAAAAGCGCCGGAAGCGGCGCTTTTCCGCTTGGTAACGGCAGGTCTGTCAGCCGATTGAGCGCTGCGCAGTCGCCTTGATGCGGTTTTGTACTGATCGAAGCTACGGGATTGATCGGACGCCCGGTCGGCGCGGCCCGTGTAGACGGTACACCGATGAAGCGTGTCGTCGTTGACCACTACGGTGGGCCCGAGGTCTTGAGGGTGGTGGAGGCCGACGATCCCCGACCGGGGCCCGGCGAGGTGCGCGTCAGGGTTCTCGCCGCCGGCGTGTCCTACACCGACGCAATGCTGCGCGCCGGCACCTACCTCGGCGTGCCGAAGCCGCCGTTCACGCCCGGCTACGAGCTGGTCGGCGTCGTCGAGGAGCTCGGCTCGGGCTGCTCGCGGCTGCGCGTCGGAGACCGCATCGGCGCGCTGACGGTGTGGGGCGCCGACGCCGAGCGCGTCTGTGTCCTGGAGGCGAACGCGGTCGAGGTGCCCGAGGAGCTCGACCCGGCGGAGGTCCTGAGCCTCGTATTCACCTACATGACCGCCTACCAGCTCCTCCACCGCACGGCGAAGGTGAAGCGCGGCGAGTCTGTGCTCGTGCACGGCGCGGCCGGCAGGGTGGGTACCGCGGTCCTCGAGCTGGGAGCGGTCGCCGGGCTTCGCCTCTACGGCACCTGCTCCGCGCGCGACATGGCCGCGGTCGAACGGCTGGGCGCGGTGGCGATCGACTACCGCAACGAGGACTTCCTGGCGCGGGTGCGCGAGCTCCCCGGCAAGGGCGTGGACGTCGTCCTCGACGGGCTCGGCGGCGCGCTGTCGCTGCGTTCCTTCCGTGCGCTGCGGCCCGGCGGACGGCTTGTCATCTACGGCCACTCCTCCACGATCTCGCACGGGCACAGGAGCTGGCGAGGATGGATCGAGTGGTACGCCGCGACCGCGACCGTCGCGCTTTGGGGCCTACTCTCGCCCCGCCGGCAGGTGTCCGCCTACCGGATTCAGAAGCTGCGCGAGGGCCACCAGGTGATTCCGCGCGGAGCGCGCCGACCGCTTCCTGTGGGTGGAGGTCCCCGCAGCCCGGAGTGGTTCCGGGAGGACTTCAGCACGCTACTCGAGCTGCTCCGTGAGGGCAAGATCCACCCGGTCGTGGCCGAGCGCCTGCCGCTGTCGGAGGCGCGCCGCGCGCATGAGTTGCTGGAGCAGTCCGCATCTGTGGGAAAACTCGTGCTCGTGCCCTAAGCCGGGAGGAGGCTCGCTGATGGCGCTCGACGTCCGTGCCGGCCGAGTACGGCGGGTCGTGTCCGGCGGGGTTCGGCGGGCACCGCGGGCGCGCTACCTGGCCGATCGCCGAGCACGGCCTGATCGGCGACCTGCACACCGTTGCGCTCGTCGGCACCGACGGGACGATCGACTGGTACTGCTGCCTCCGCGCTTCGACTCGCCGAGCGTCTTCGCGGCGATCCTCGACGCCGACGACGGCGGTCTGTTTCGCATCTCGCCCGACTGCGACGGCTGGAGCTCGAAGCAGCTCTACCTCCCCGACACCACCATCCTGATCACGCGCATGGAGCGCGGCTGGGACGCCGCCCGCGGAGCCTTCGTCCAGAACTACGAAGGCGACGTGCTCGACGCCTCCCTGCTGCTCATGCCCCTGTGCAAGTTCATCGCGCCCACCGACCCGCGCTGGATCTCCACGCTCGACGCCATCACCGCGGAGCTGGTTTCCGACAGCCTCGTCTACCGCTACAACGTGGAGGCATCGCCCGACGGGATCGCGGGCAAGGAGGCGACCTTCTCGCTGTGCTCCTTCTGGTGGGTGGAGGCACTCGCCCGGGCCGGGCGGCTCGACGAGGCGCGGTTGGCCTTCGAGAAGATGCTCACCTACGCGAACCACGTCGGGCTGTACTCGGAGGAAATCGGGCCGACGGGTGAGCAGCTCGGCAACTTCCCCCAGGCCTTCACACACCTGGCACTGATCAGCGCCGCCTACAACCTCGACCGCCAGCTCGGGTGACAGGGCAGTAGCGTCAGCGATGCGAAGAAGCCCCTATTCCGGCGCGAGTGAGACAGGAGCGAGTGCATGAGACATCTGGGAAAGACGGCGCCGTTCCGTGGGCCGCACGGCGAGGTCGTCTCCGGCAGCATCGCCGAGATCGCGTATTTCCGGCTCGGCGGACTCGATCAATGGGTGCTGATTCGTGGCGAGAGCATTGCCAACCAACCGTTGATCCTGCTACACGGCGGGCCAGGGCTCAGCGAGACGGTTCTGTTCCGTCACTTCAATGCGCCGCTCGAAAAGAGCTTCACCGTCGTCTATTGGGATCAGCGCGGCGCCGGCAAGTCGTTCGACCGCACGATCCCTCGATCATCCATGACCGTCGAGCAGTTCATCTCCGATCTCGACGAGCTGGTCGATGGCGTATGCGCGCGCCTCGGCAAGGCAAAGGTGGCGATCTTCGGCCACTCCTGGGGCTCTGCTCTCGGGGTGCTCTACGCCGCGCGCTTCCCTGAAAAGGTCGCGGCGTACGTCGGCAGCGGGCAGATCGGCGACTCGGTGGCGGGCGAGTCGGCCTCTTACGCGTTCGCGCTCGCCGAGGCGCAGCGTCTCGGCAAGCGCCGGGCGCAAGAGAAGCTGCGCGCGATCGGCCCGCCACCGCATACCGCCGACGAGTTGTGGACGCAGCGCCTAACGCTGTCGCGGTTGGAGGGCCGCATGCGCCCGACAGCGCTGTGGAAGCTGGGACGGGCGGTGCTCGGCGGCCACGAATCCTCGATTCTCAATCTGCCGAGCACCATGCGCGGCTTCCGGTTCTCGCTCGGTGCGATGTGGACGGAAGTTTCGCGCCTGAATCTCATCGAGCTAGTTCCCGCGTTGCAGGTGCCCGTGTTCTTCTTCCTTGGGCGCAACGATCACTGGGTCCCCGCGGAGATGAGCGTCGCATATGTCAACGCACTAACCGCGCCTTCGAAGAGGCTCGTCTGGTTTGAGGAATCCGGCCACGAGCCGTTCGTCGACGAGCCCGCGAAGTTCAACGCTCTGACGGCGGAGTTGGTTCGACCAGCTCTGCCCTCCGAGTCGTCGGACCCGCTGGTTGACGCCTGACGGCTAAGGTGAGTGCTGTCAGGCACGCACTCAACCGGCCTTTCGCCGGTTGAGCGGGCGAATCATCTACACACAATCCTTGGCTCTGCTGTCGACACTTGGGCGTCTTTGTCGCCCATCGGCACGGTCGGAGCGGTCCAGAGACCTCTGTGGTACCCCGGCGAAGGCGGCTCAATCTTCGCTTCGACGCCACTGGGAACGATCAGGGGTTGTGGTCGGGACGGCGCGAGGATTTGACACTGCGGAAAGGACACCACCGATGACGTAGTCGTGATGGTGACCGCGGTGGTCAGCGAGGAAATCGAGCGCTGCAGAGGCGCCAGGCTGCAAGCGTTCTGCAAGCATCGCGCTTCCGCGGGGATGTCACCGCGTCCCGTCTCGGTGCAGCGCGTGAGGCCCGATCTCGCTTAGAACCTGCGTTTCTGCGGAGTACGGCGGAACGCGTGTACCGAATCGACGGTGGCTCATAACCCGGAGGTCGCAGGTTCAAATCCTGCCCCTGCGAAAGCGCCGGATACGGCGCTTTTCGCGTTTCCGAGGCAGGTTTGGCGCGCCGTCGGGGCAGCGCCCTTGACGTTTTGCCTGCCCATCAGTCAACCTCGGGTCCGGTGACTGCTCGTCGCGTCATCCTCATTGTCCTCGGCAGCATCGGGGTCCTGTTCGGGCTAGCCGTGATGGCAGGGGGAGGCTTCCTGCTCTGGGCCGACCGCACACAGCGCGAGGACGGCTACCTGACGACGCCGAGCGAGCGGTTCGCGACCCCGACCTACGCCCTCACGCGCACGCGGCTCGAGGTTGACACCAACGGAGAGGGCTGGGTCTTGAACGAGAGCTGGTTCGGCAAGGTCCGGATCCGCGGCGAGAGCCCTGCCGGGAAGACGCTCTTCATCGGCATCGGGCCGCAGGCGGAGGTTGCCAGGTATCTCGGATCCGTCGCCCTCGCGAATGTCCAGGACCTCGACTTCGATCCCTTCCGCGTCACATATCTGCCGGTCACGGGGGGCGCGCCGCAAGCGCCGCCGACCGAGCAGTCCTTCTGGGCGGCCTCGGCTTCCGGGGTCGGAACGCAGACGCTGACCTGGAAGGTGCGCGACGGCGACTGGTCGGTCGTCCTGATGAACGCCGACGGCTCGCGTGGCGTCACTGCGGACCTCGACCTCGGCGCCAAGCTGTCGTTCCTGCTCTGGGTCGGCATCGGGTTGCTCATCGGCGGGGTGCTCGTCACCGGGGGAAGCGCCGCGCTGGTCGTGCTGGCCGCGCGGACACCCCGGTCGCCGCGTGCACCGCCGGAGGCTGCTACCGAGAGCCGCGGACCAGGAAGTACACCGGCAGCCGAGCCTCCCGACGCACCGACCGAACAGCCCCCGCCCAGCTGAACGCTCTCGTCAGTTCGACCTAAGCCGAAAACAAGGCTCTTGGAGGTGCCGGGCCTAACACAGACGATTCGCCCGGAAACCTCCGAACCTCTTGACCGACTGGCCACCGGGGCGTAACGTCGTTCATCGACCGCGAGGGTACGGAGGTAGGGGTTGGCAGGCTCCGTCCAGAGGGAGAATCTCGCTGCGCGCGCGGGCCGGTGGAGCGCGAGGCACTGGAAGACGGCCGTTTTCGGCTGGCTCGGGTTCGTCCTCGTGGCGTTCTACCTGGGAATGGTGGTGGGAACAAACTCGCTGTCGGCGAACGAACCGGGGCCGGGTGAGTCCGGCCGAGTCCAGCAGGTCCTCAACGACAAGTTCGAGCAGCCGGCCAAGGAGCTGGTGCTCGTTCAGAACTCCTCGCTGACGACGCGGAGCGCGCGGTTCCAGGCCGCCGTACAAGACGTGATTCGGCGGCTGGGGGCGCAGCCGAATGTCACCAACGTCGAGTCACCGTTCGCGACAGGCAACTCAGGACGGGTATCGAGCGACGGGCGATCGGCGCTGGTTCAGTTCGACATCCGCGGCAAGTCCGAAGACGCCAAGGACAAGGTCGAGCCGATCCTGGCGGCGGTCGCGGACGCGCAGGGCGCGAGTCCTCA
>WNGD01007414.1_pt1 | contig 10335 bp, 8 predicted proteins | sample 5400671 | NCBI WGS metagenome assembly WNGD01 (sample SAMN13153369, study PRJNA577476) | soil metagenome | isolation source: 40 cm soil or saprolite under grassland replicate 2 | place: USA:California | collected 2016-06-15
GCATCCGCGGATCTACGATGCGGCGGGGGTGCAGATCGGGGGCGACGCCGACTTCCAGCAGTCCGGCTACAAGATGTCGGGGAACCTGAGTTTTGGGGGCCGGGACGACTGGACGCTGGCGCTGTTTTACGCGGCGGGCTACAGCTTCTGCGTGAACCCGACGTATATGACGAGTTTTGGGATGGGGAACAACGGGCAGAACGGGTCGGTGGACACGGGGCTGGCGTGGTATTTCGCCGGCGTCCAGATCCGTACCGACCGCTGGCCCGGCCCGTAAGAGCGGGTTGAAGTAGCGGAGCAGGACGACGTCTTTTCAGGGGGAGCGGAGCCAGTCGACCAAACTGGCGACGCTCCCCCGTTGCATGTGCGCAACAGTACCCTCAGCGCTGCGACGGGCCCGTCCTCGCCCCCGGCCGAATCCGTGCGTCGCCTATGCAGCACAATCCTTGCGAGCAGAGGGAGTGATGAACCGCCTCGCGGCCAAGATCCTCAAGAACATCCCCTCGGTAATGTCGAATCCCCGACGGGCGTGGCGGCTGCTGTCCCGGCGGCTTGTCCCGATGGGCGTGGTGTGGACCGATCCCGATGCCTATCAGGTGGTGGGGAGCCGGACCTTCGGTCGCGCGCCGCGCGTCGCGCTCACCGATGCGTTTCCCGGCATCGCCGCGGTCGATGTCTGCATTTTGCGGGCATTCGACCGATCACTCGAGACGTCGCTGAGCCCGCACGAGGCGCTGGCGCTGGCCGCCATCGGCAAGTTCACGGGCGCGCGACGGGTGCTGGAAATCGGCACGTTCGATGGGAACACGACGCTCAACCTCGCGGCGAACTCGCCGCCCGATGCCGTGATCACGACGGTCGATCTGCCGCCGAACTGGACGGGCGCGCTCACGTATCCGGTGCCGGACCTCCTGGACAACTTCACCGGCCCCGCCAGCGCCGCGGCGCAATTCCGGGATACGGCCTATGCGACCAAGATCCGACAGATCTACGGGGATTCTGCGGCGATCGACTGGACCGGCCTCGGGGGGCCGTTCGATCTGATCTTCATCGACGGAAGCCACTCTTACGACTACGTGAAGAGCGATACGCGCCATGCCTTCGGCTGCCTGTCGGCCGACGGTCTCGTGGTCTGGCACGACTATGGGATGATCGAAGATGTCAGTCGCGCCGTGGACGAGGTGGCGAGTACGGTGCGCGTCGTGGCCATTCGCGGCACCAGACTCGCCGTCGGAAGGCCCGGCTAGGACCGCAGCGTGGAGACCGGTTTGACGGCGACGAGCCGGATTCAAGCGATCCTGGCGACGGACGAGCACGCCGACGCGATCGCCACCTTCTATCGGGAAACCTGGGGCGAGCCGGTGACCGCGGACTCGATCCTGGCGGGGCGGCGCAGCGCGGCGGCGGACAACGTCGCCGCGCCGGGGGAGGTCCCGCCGGTCGCGATCGTCCTGGAAGGGGATCGCGTCATCGGCCATTACGCCTCGATCCCGTACCGGATCTGGGACGGGGTGACGGAATCGCCGGCCCACTGGGTCAAGGGTCTGATGGTCGTTCCTGAGTACCGGAATGGCCCCGTCGGGTACCTGGTGGTGAAAACGCTCACGGCGCAGCTGCCGCTCGCGACCGCCCTCGTCGTCGCTCCCGCGGCCCGGCGACTGTTGAGCGCTTTCGGGTACAGCGATCTCGGTGCGATCCCGAACTACGTGCGTCCGCTGCGGCCCGGGCGTTTGGCCCGGCGGCTGGACGTCACGGAGCTGGCCCCGGCGCTGCCGCGGTGGGTATCGGCCGGCATGGGGGTCGCGCAGCGCGTGGGGCTCGCCGGTCTGGCGGGTGGTGCAGCCGGTATCGCGCTCGACCTCATTGCGACGGCGACGCGTCGACCTGCCGCCCGACTCGACATCGGATGTGCCTCCGAGCCGCCGAGCGGTGAGGAGTTGGACGAGGTGTGGGCGCGAGCGCGGAGCACCTTCGCGGCGAGTCCGGTGCGGAACGGGCGGTACCTGCGGTGGCGCTTCAGCGCGGCCGCGACGGGCGAGCCGTACCTGTTCGTCACCGCGCGCGACGGTGCGCGCCTGGTCGGCATCGCGGTGCTGCGCCGGCCGAGGGCGATCAGCGACCGCCGCCTGCACGGCCTCCGCGTGGCGACGATCTCCGATGTGGTGTTCCCGTCTCGGCGGGCCGAGGTCGGCCTCGCGCTCCTCGGCGGCGTCGAGCGGGCGGCCCGCGCGGCGGAGGCGGACGCGATCCTCTGCACGACGAGTCAGCGCGCCCTCGCGCGACTCTTGCGGCGCCAGGCGTACCTGCGTCTGCCCGGCAACGTGCACTTCCTGCTGCGCGACGGGACGGGGAATGGTCGGTGGCCGCAGGACCTGGCGTCGTGGGGGCTGGCGCGCGGGGATGGCGACGCCGACGAAGTGTTCTGACGAAGGAGCGGCAGCGATGACCGAAGACGCCGAAGCGAAACTGCAAGCCATCTTCCGCGCGGCGCTGGAGCTCCCGCCTCACGCCAACGTGACGCGCGCCGGACAGCGCGAGGTCGCCAGTTGGGATTCTCTGGCTCACGCGATGCTGATGCTGGCGATCGAGAGCGAGTTCGGGGTGGCGATCGACGCGGCCGACCAGATCCGCCTCACTTCGTACCCGGCGATCCGCGACTACCTGGAGGAGCGGGTCGCCCGCGGAGCCGTGCCGTGAATTTCCTCGAGGCTCGGCGCGTACTCGACGCGTTCCGGGGGGGCGAGGCGCTTTCCTTCGCCCTCGGGCTCTCGGGGACCGGGGAGCCGTTCGAGGTATACCTGCGCGCGGCGGCGGCCAAGCGCGGCCGGGCCGCCGAGGTGAGGTTCCTCCCGTTCAACACCCTCGCGCAAGCGCTCCGTCAGCCACCTGATCCCGCGGTGGTGGAGGTGTTCCTCCTCCTGCCGTGGGACTTCGTGCCCGAAGCCGACTGGCGGTCGGGCGTCGCGCCAACGGTGGACGAACGGCAGCTGCGCAGCCAGGGGATGGAGACAGCGGGCTTGCTGACTCGGCGCCCGGCCGCCCGCCTGCTGTATCTGCCGGCGCCCATGCCGCCGCTCTGTCGCGAACCGGCGGGGGGCGCCGCGCTGGCCCGCTGGATCGAGAGTCTGGCGATCGGACTCGGCGCGCGCCTGCTGCCGGCCGAGGCGTTCACCCTCGGCAGCTACTTCTCCAGTGGTTGCCCAATCGGCGGAGCCTGGATCGGCCGGGTGGCTGAGGCGGTGGTCGAAGCCGTCGTGGAGCGGCCAGGCGAGCCGAAAAAGGTGCTGATCACCGATCTGGACAACGTGGTGTGGAACGGGCTCCTGGTCGACGACGGACTCGACGGCATCGCGTTCGAGCCCACGGGTCGTGGCTACCGCCACTTCGTCTACCAGAGTCTGCTGCGCCGGCTGCGGGGCGAGGGCACGCTCCTGGCGGCGGTGAGCCGCAACGACCACGACGTGGTGGCGGCGCCGTTCCGCTCCAGTCGCATGGTGCTGCGGGAAGAGGACTTCGTCGCGATCATCGGCAGCTACCACGCCAAATCCGCCCAGATTCGCGAGCTGGCGCGCCAGCTCAACCTCGGGCTGGACGCCTGTGTGTTCGTCGACGACAACCCGGTGGAGCTGGCGGAAGTGTCGCTGCAGCTGCCCGAGGTGCGGTGTCTGGCGTTTCCGGCGCACGACGACGAGCTCCCGGGCTTCCTGGACAGCCTCGCGACACTGTTCGCCCATCACGACATCACGGCGGAGGATCGCGAGCGGACGGAGATGTATCGGCGCCGGCTCGCAGGGATGGTCCCGAGCGATTTCGAGGGCGCGGATCTGACGCGCTTTCTCGAGGACCTCAAGATGACGTTGACCATTCACGATCGCAGTCGCGGCGACTGGACCCGGGCGGTGCAGCTCATCAACAAGACCAACCAGTTCAACCTCAACGGGCGCCGGGTCACGGAGGCGGAGGTGGGAGCGATGCTCGACGCCGGGGGCCGCCTGTTCGGCGCCGCCCTCGCCGACCGCACGGGGGACCAGGGGGAAATTCTCGCCTGCCTCGTCGCGCCGGACGGCACGATGCAGTCGTTCGTGATGTCGTGCCGGGTGTTCCAACGTCGCGTGGAATACGCCTTCCTCGCCTGGCTCGCGGCCCAGCCCTCCCCGCCCACCGCCCTGCAGTGGGCCAGCACGTCGCGCAACGCGCCGTTCCAGCGGTTCCTCGCCGAGGTCGCGGGACCGCTCGACGGCAACGGGCTCGTGCGCCTGGATGCCGCGGCCGTCGCGGCACGCCACGCCTCAGACCTGGCGCTGTTCGCCGTCTCGGACCCCGCCCTATCGCGATGATCCCCCGCGTTCCGTTCCCGGGAGGCGCGCGCTTCGCGTTCACGGTGATGGACGACACCGACGTCGCCACGGTCGAGAATGTGCGGCCGGTCTACCGGCTGCTGGAATCGCTGGGGATGCGGACGACTAAGACGGTGTGGGCGGTGCGCTGCGAGGAGGGGAGCGAGAATTTCTCGCTCTCTGAGACGATGGACGACCCGCACTATCGGGACTTCGTCCTCGATCTGCACGCGCGCGGCTTCGAGATCGCCTTCCACGGGGCGACGATGGAGACCAGTCGTCGCGAACGGACGGTGCGCGCGTTCGAACGCTTGGGCTGCGCCCTCGGGGCGCCGCCACGGGTGCATGCGAACCACTCCTTCAATCGCGAGAATCTGTACTGGGGCGCCGGGCGGCTCGACGATCCGGCGCTGCGCCTCCTCTACGGCACGGTGCTGCGGCATGGAGCGCAACGGTACGAAGGCCACCGCCCCGGGTCGCCCTACTGGTGGGGGGATCTCTGCGCGGAGCGGATCGAGTATGTCCGCAACCTGACCTTTTCGGAGATCAACCTGCAGCGCATCAATCCTTCGATGCCTTACCGGGACCCGAGCCGGCCGTACGTGCGCTGGTGGTTCTCGGCCGCCGACGCCGAGGACGTGGACGAGTTCAACCGCCTGCTGCGACCGCGGAACCAGCAGCGCCTCGAGCGCGAGGGTGGGGTGTGTATCGTCGCCACACACTTCGGCAAAGGCTTCGGTGGCGACGGCCGGGCCCACCCGGAGACCCGCCGACTTCTGGAGCAGCTCGCGGCCCGCAACGGCTGGTTCCCGCCCGTCGGGGAGCTGCTCGACTGGTTGCGGGCGCAACGCGCGGACGAGAGGCTTCCAGCGGGCGAATGGCGGCGGATGCAGTGGCGCTGGGCGCGCGACCTGCTGCTCCGCGTCGTGAGGAGAAGGCTCGGTTGAAGGCTTCGCTCGGCCGGCGGAGTCTGCTGCTGCTCGGTGCCGGGGCCGTGGTGGGTTTGGCGGCGGCGCTGCTCCGCCTCTCGGGGTGTCTCGCGCCCGCGGAGCGGTGGGATCAGGGGGTGGTCTTCCAGAGTGACTGGAATACCGCTACGGGGACATCCCGGAATGCCGTGCGGGATGGAGGCCGGTGGAAGAACTACTGGGAGTTCAACGGCGGCCGCCCCGGCCAGCTTCTCTCCGTCGTTCCCGGGGCCAGCGTCAATGCGCCGGGCGGCCGCAATGCCCTGAAGGTGGTGCAACGCGGGACGTCAGGGTATGCCGCGAACGTGCAGCAGGACAACGTCGTTCCACCCTCCACGGACTTCTACGTGCGGTTTTACATGCGGAACGACGACACCTCCGCTGCCGGAGATCACGTGGTGACGGTAGACACGTGGAAGTACGCCAACCTCACCTTCATGCGGAAATCCAGCAGCAGCACCGGCTGGCAGTTCGTCATCAGCATGTACGGGTGCGGCTACACGTACCCGATCGGACACTGGGGGCCGGACCTGACGCTGAGCCGCGGCGTGTGGTATCGCTTCGAGTACGGCGTCAACTTTATCGACGGGACCCACATCCAGGTGCACGCGCGGGTGTACGACGCGAGCGGCGTTCAGATTCTCGGAGACGCCGACTTCCGGCAGACGAACTATGGAGGCGAGAAGTGGAATGGGCGCAGTGACTGGACGCTCGCGTCCTACTACGCCGCCGGGTACAACTTCTGCGTCAACCCGGAGGCGTTGACCCATTTCGGCATGGGCAACAACGGGCAGACCGAGTCGATGGACACGGGGCTCGCCTGGTACTTCACCGGCGTCCAGATCCGCACCGACTGGTGGCCCGGCCCCTGATTGGCGCGAACCCTAGCCGGCGGCGCGAACGGGCGCCGATCGGCCGAGGAGCCCGTCGTACGTCGAGCGGATCCCCCGGCCCACGAGACTCCAGCTGTAGCGCTCGACCGCCTGCCGTCGCCCGTTGCGCTCGAGGCGGGCGCGCAGCGGCGCATCGCGCAAGACCTGCAGGACCGCTTGGGCGATCGCGTCCGGCGTGTCGCGGATCAGGATGTTCTCTCCATCAGTGGCCTCGAGGCCCTCGCAGCCGATCGCCGTGGACACGACTGCTTTTCCCATGGCCCAGGCGTCGAGAATCTTGAGCCGCGTTCCTCCGCCGATGCGGATCGGGACGACGCAGCAGCGCGCCTCCGCAAGCGCCGGCCGGATGTCCGGGAGCGCGCCCAGCGCGGTCACGCCGGCCACGGCGTTGTAGCGCGACCGGTCCGCGGGGGCGTTGTCGCCGATCAAGCGCAGCGACGTCGCGTGGTTCCCGGCGCGGACGATGGGCCAGATCTCCTCGAGCAGAAACTCCACCGCGTCCCGGTTGGGGTGGCTGTGGGTCGGTCCCACGAACACGAGCCGTCCCGCCACGGTCTCCGCACCGTTCGGCTGGAAGTACTCCGTGTCGGTGCCGTTCGGCACGACCGTCGTGACGGCCCCGGGGGCGAGGCCCCGGAGGATCCGGGCGTCGACCTCCGACATCATGACATTGAGGGCGAACCGGGGACACAGCTCGCGCTCCAGGCGCTCGAGGCGGGCGACCTGGAGCAGCAGATAACGTCGCCGCGCGGCCCCATCGAGACGCCGCGCCCGCCTGCGCAGCAGCTCGGAGTCGATGTCGTGATGCGTACAGGCGACCGGCGCGCTCGGCAGGTCGGGGAGCCAGCGGTGGAGGTCGAGGCTGTCCAGGTGCACGAGGTCCGGGGTGCGCGACCGGAGCACCGCGCCCAGCCGCTCGGCGAACGCGGAGCTCTCGTATTCGTAGAACGTATAGGCGTGACCGCTGAGGACGCTCCGGAGGTGGTCCCAGACCCGACGGAGCGCCGATTGCCCGTTGGGAATCGGCGTCGGCTCGGCGACGAACGCGGCGGTGCCACGCAGCGCCTGCCACGCCGCGTCGCGTGCCGCGCGATCGGGCTGGTGATTCACGCGCGAGAACGCCACCAGGTCGATGTCGTACGCGGCGTGCAGTTGCCGCAGGATATTGAACGTGCGTGTGGCGACGCCGCTGTGGGGCGGGTACGGGAGACAGTGGGAGAGGAAGAGGAGACGGGGTCGCGCGGACACGGGGCGCACCGACCTCACGCCGGGGCGCCGTGCCGCTGCGGCGCGCTGCGGGCGGCGTCGCTGCGCGCAGTCTTGGCGAGGGCGACGGCCAACGCCGCGAGCGTGTAGAACATGTCTGCGAACCCCAGCGACAGAAAGAACGCCCCGACGACGAACCCGAGGATCGCGGCCATAAGACTCTGGGCGAGCCGCGCGACCTGATCGGTCGAGGGACTGGCTCGCGTCCATTGTGCCGCGACGCGCCGCAGAGACCGCAAGGCGGTCGCGATCACGCCGATGAACAACAGCAGGCCCGGAATGCCGAGCTCGGCGCCGACCTGCACGAAACTGTTGTGGGCCGCTCCCCACAGGACGCCGATCCCGCGCTCCTGGCGTCTGGCCAGGGGCGAGATCGTTCCTTCCGCCACCTGGAAGTTGAGGAGCCCGACGCCGAACACCGGGTTCTCGACCATGTACCCGACGCCGCGCGCCCAGATCTTCAGCCGCCCGGCCTCCGACGTCGCGTTATAGTCTTGATGGGGGTGCACGATCGTCTGCATCTGGGCCCAGTACCGGTCGCTCGCACTGGTCCCCGCGACGGCGAGGATCACGATGAGGCCCGCCAGCCGCGCGCGCGCCGGCACCGTCGTGAAGCCCAGCAGCACGAACGCCGTGACGGCGAGGAGGGCGAGGAAGCCTCCCCGGGATCCCGACCGGATGAGTCCCACCGCCAGCACCGCCAGGCCGGCGAGGGCGAGCCCGCGCGACAGTGGCCGGGGGTGCGCGAGCACGAAGTACAGGCCGAGCGGCATGGCGGTCGCGATCAGAGTCGCCATGTCGTTCGCGTCGTAATAATAGAGGCGGCCGAGGCGCCAACTGTCGGCCCCGAGCTGGAAGCGTGTGAGCACCACCGCCGTGTACACGACGGTCACGGTGAAGTAGACGAGGGTCAGCCGCTCCACGTCACGGGCGTTGCGGACGCTTCCGGCGATCACGAAGAACATCACGACGGTTCTGGCGAAGTCGGTCCAGGATTGAAATGCGAGACCTTGATGCAACGCCCCGGGAACGGACAGGGCTGCCCACAGCAGCAGTCCGACCACACAGACGGTCGTGCGGAAGCGGAGCAGACTGACGCGGCGCGGGGCCGAGCGGTCGAGCACGAGCAGGCCGATGGCCAGCACCGCGGACAGCAGCGCGGGCTTGAAGGGGAGCAACGCGGGAAACAGCTGATGCACGCGGCCTACCGACGTGGCGAGATAGACGGCGACGCAGACGAGCAGTGGATCCCAGGCGGCCGTCCCGCTCTTCACCCGCCGGGTCGGCGCCGAGGCCCAAGATGCCCCGGGCTGGCGGAGGACTTCATCCATACGCCCGGCTCACGCTCGGGGCGGGAATAGTCCGCGGCTCCGGTTTCGCGGACCGCGAGTCCTCTGCCGCGGCTGCCAGTGCTCCGGCCGCCACCGTGGGATCGTAGCGGCGGGGCCGTAGGATGGACCACGCGGCCACGGACCGGCCGCGCGCGCCGCTCGCGAGGCGGCCGATGAGTCCCACCACCGTCAGGGCACCGGCCAACAAGCTGATCGGCACCCACAGTACGCGCCCACGCCAGCCGTGGCGGCGGAACAGGTCCAGGAGCTGCCCGCGGGTGCGGACGCCGGGGTCGATGAGATTGATGATCGCGGGCGCTTCCGTGAAGCGCTCCGCACACCACGCCACGACGGCGCCGGCGCGCTGCACCTCGCACACCGCGAACGGCAGCCCGGGGCGGCCCAGGCCCAGATGCCACGAGCCGAAGAGCCGCCGCCCGAGCAAGCCCGGCAGCTCGATACGCCGCCAGTCGACCAGGGCCGCCGGCCGGACGATGCGAGCCTGAATCTCCCGTCGGCTCACCGCGGCCGTGACGAGCCGCTCGGCGGCGCACTTGCCCCAGGTGTACGCCCCGAGACGCTCCGGGTGATCCGCGAGCGGCGTCCGCTCCGTCTGCCGCTCCCAGAAGGGGCGCGGCGGGCGCAACACGGAGATGGTGCTGACGTACACGAGTCGGCGGACCTGAGCGGCCGCCATGGTACGCAGCAGCTGGCGCGTGGCGCCCACCGTGTTCCGCTCGTGCGCCTCGAATCCCCCGGCGGTCTCGGCGGCGGCGTGCACGACGACCGCCGCGCCGGCGAGGACGTCGGCCGGGATCTCCGCCGCGAGGTCGGCGCGCCGCCACTCGTGGACGTGCGGGTCCTCCGGACGCTCCGAGCGACCGACGCCCCGCACCCGAAAGCCGCGCCGGGCCAGCTCGCGGCTGATGGCGCGACCGAAGAACCCGGCGGCCCCCGTGACGACAGCCACGGGCCCCGTGGGCGATGCCGCCGCGACCGCCGGGGCGACGGCGACCGCCTCCGCGGCGTTCCGGACGTTGGCGGCGAGTTGCTCGTAGATGGCGGTGACGCGCCGCAGGTGGTCGACACTGAGGGGTGAACAGTCGCCGGCGGCGACGCCCGCGTAGAAGTCCCCCAGGAGCTCCGCGAGCCCCGGGTAGTCGGCGCCGCGCACCAACCGCTTGGCGAGGCTGGTCGCGCTGCGCCAGGCGAGCTGGGCGGCCTCGAGGAACGGGTTGGCGATCTTCTCGATGGGGCTCGTCCCCTCGTTCGCCGCGCCGACCACGATCGCGCGGACGAAATCGGTCGTCAGGGTTCCGCCCGCCCCCGTGACGGTCAGCGTCGAGGCCACGGGGCGGGCCCGCAAGCTGACGCTGAGACGGCCCATCACCTCGCCCGCCCGCAGCAGCGCATGCAGCGCCGTCGGTGTGGCGCTGGTGTGGAGGATCTCCACCGGCGCCTGCGGCGGTGCGCAGCGATCGAGAGCGGCGACGAGGGTGTACAGGGGATGGGGGAGGATGTCCAGCAGCTGCTCTCCGAG
>WNGD01007421.1_pt1 | contig 10329 bp, 10 predicted proteins | sample 5400671 | NCBI WGS metagenome assembly WNGD01 (sample SAMN13153369, study PRJNA577476) | soil metagenome | isolation source: 40 cm soil or saprolite under grassland replicate 2 | place: USA:California | collected 2016-06-15
GTGGGCTCGCGCCCCCGCTCCTGGAGCAGCGCTGAGGACCGCTTGCCGATGCGATGCAGCGTGCCGGCGCGGTTCAGGGGCACGCGCACGATGCGCGACTGCTCGGCGAGGGCCTGGAGGATCGCCTGGCGGATCCACCACACGGCGTAGGAGATGAACTTGATGCCCTTGGTCTCGTCGAACTTGTGCGCGGCGCGGATCAGGCCGAGGTTGCCCTCGTTGATCAGGTCGGAGAGCGCGACGCCCTGGTTCTGGTATTTCTTCGCGACCGACACGACGAAGCGGAGGTTGGAGCGCACCAGCTTGTCGAGCGCCTCCTCCTCCCCCGTCCGGATGCGCTGCGCGAGGGAGACTTCTTCCTCGCGCGTGATGAGGGGGTACTGGCTGATCTCCCGCAGGTACTGATCCAGCGAGCCTTCGTCGAACGAGGCGCGTTTCGCCGTGTTCAGGCGCATGGCGTGATCACTCCCTCCGGAAGCGGGACGGCGGCCAGACGGGTCAGTGGATCACCGAGCCGAGCCGGCGCCAGCGAATGTCGGTCAGCCACGGCAGCGGATCGCCGGCCGCCCCGTCATAGCTGAAATACACGACGAGCGGGCGCCCCTTGATGGCCGCCGCGTCCACGAACCCCCAGTAGCGCGAATCGAACGACTTGTCGCGATTGTCTCCCAGGACGAAATACTTCCCCGGCGGCACGACCAACGGCCCCCAGTTGTCGCGCGTCGGGTGCGCGCGGCGCGGGTCGTCGATCGCCCCCACGAAAAAGGGGCGCTGCCAGTCGAACTCGGGATCCCAGGCATCGTGCGCCGCGTCCACGCGCTGCACGTACGACTCGACGAGGGCGGTGTCGTTGACGATCATCTGCCCGTCGCGCATCGCCACCGTATCGCCGGGCACACCGACCACGCGCTTGACGAAGGTCTGGTCGGGGTTGCGCGGAAACGGAAACACGACGACGTCACCGCGCTGCGGCGTCCCGAACGCCGGCAGCCGCGTGTGCGTCCCCGGGATCGGGGCGCCGTAGATCGCCTTGTTGACGAAGAGGAAATCGCCCGGGAGCAGCGTGTGCTCCATGCTCCCGGTGGGGATGTGAAACGCTTCGATGAGGAAGGTGTGAATGAGGAGGAAGAGCACCAGCGCCATGCCGAGCATCCGCATCCAGCTGTCGAACCAGCGCGCGAGTCTGGAGCGCCGTTTTTCGGGGGTCGTGGGGCCCGCCGGCGAGTGGTTCACGCCGGGGACCGCCTGTGCCGCCCCCAACTCATGCATGTAGTTTACGTTAGCAACGGTGCCGGTATGGCGCAACGGTCACAGCCCATCCTCGAGCCCGTCCCCAGCACCGGACCCGGTCGCGGAACTCGGGCAGCGGGTCCTGGTGCAAGACGCGCGCCGCGATACACGCCGCCGACGACTCCCGTTCCACCTGCGACCAGGTCACCACCACTCCGGCGAGATCGCTGAAGCAGTCGGCGTCGAGCGGGGAGCCGCCGGCGCTCAGAATAATGAGAAGGGATTCGTGAGACACCGCCAGACGGTAGCGACGGCCGTGTGACGAGTGTCACCGGATTCACGCGGAGAGGAGCATAAAAACGACAGAGACGGACGGCGGCGGCCGCCTCCGTTATTCCGTGTCGATCTGCGCCCGCTGCAGCTTCCCGGAGTAGTCCACGTAGACCACCTTGGTCTCCGAGTAGAAGTCGTAGACCTCCCAGCCGCCCTCGCGGTGGCCGTTCCCGGTCTGTTTCACCCCGCCGAATGGCAGGTGGGCTTCGGCGCCGATCGTCGGGGCGTTCACGTAGGTGATGCCGTTGTCCAGGTCTTCCATCGCCCGGAAGGCCCCGTTGACGTCCCGCGTATACAGCGAGCTCGACAGGCCATAGCGGACGCCGTTGTTGACCTGGATCGCCTGATCCAGCGACCCGACCTTGAGGACCGACAGCGCGGGCCCGAAGATCTCCTCCTGCTCGACCCGCATCCCCGGCTTGACGCCGGCGAAGACCGTGGGCTCGTAGAACCACCCGCACTCGAGCCGCTTGTCTCCCGGCGTCCGGCCGCCCAGCACGACCGCCGCGCCCTCCTGTTTTGCGATCCCGACGTACTCGTCCACCTTCTGACGCGCTTCCTCGTGGATCAACGGCCCCACGTCCGTTTGGTCTTCCAGCCCGGGACCGAGCCGCAGCTTGCCGGCGCGATCGCAGAGCATCGTGAGGAACCGGTCGTGAATCTTCTCGTGGAGGATGAGCCGGCTCGTCGCCGTGCAGCGCTGCCCGGTGGTGCCGAACGCGCCCCACAACACGCCGTCCAAGGCGAGGTCCAGATCGGCGTCGTCCATGACGATCATCGCGTTCTTGCCGCCCATCTCGAGCGACAGCCGCTTGTGCATGCGGCCGCACGTGGCCCCGAGAATCGCGCCCGTCTCCGTCGAGCCCGTGAACGAGATGACCGGCACGTCCGCGTGCTCGACCATCGCCCGCCCCACCACCGACCCCTGCCCGTGCACCAGCTGCACCACCTCCGGCGGCAGGCCCGCTTCGATCAGCACCTCGACCAGCAGATGCGCGCTGTGCGGCACGTCTTCGGCCGGTTTGAAAATCACCGCGTTCCCGCACAACAGCGCCGGAAACATCTTCCACGTGGGGATCGCCAGCGGAAAGTTGAACGGCGTGATCAGGCCGGTCACGCCGATGGGCCGGCGGAAGCTCATCGCCCACTTGTGGCGCAGCTCGGACGGCACCACCCGGCCGAACAGCCGCCGTCCCTCGGTCGCCGCATAGAAGGCGGTGTCGATCCCCTCTTGCACGTCGCCGCGGGTCTCGGCGAGCACTTTGCCCATCTCGCGCGTCATCGCCCGCGCGATCGCCTCCTTGCGCTCGACCAGCAGCTGGGCCACGCGCTGCAGCACCTGGCCGCGCCCGGGGGCCGGGGTCTTCGACCAACGCGCGAACCCTCGCTGCGCCGAGGCAATCGCCCGCTGCATGTCCGCCGCCCCCGACCGGGGGAACAGGCCGATCAGGTCGTTCTGATCCGCCGGGTTGCGGTTTTCGAAGTACTCGCGGCTCGTAGGCTCGGCCCACTCGCCGGCGATGAAGTTCTTGAAGCGCTCGGTCATCGGATCTCGGTGGTCAGTGGCTTCGTGGCGCGGGCGGCTCGGGGCAGAGCCACAGGGCTGCCGGCGTCGTGTAGCCGATGCGCGGGAGCAGGATGCCGGCCGTGAGGGTGAGGCCCCAGAACGTCACCACGAGCGCAATCACGTGCGCCAGCCCCAGGTGTCGCTTCCAGGACGAGATGGCGCTCCACGCGCCGGCGACGACGACGGTCCCCACGCCGATCATATAGAAGATCAGTCGCAGCCCGCACTGGTGGGAGTACGGCCACGCCGCCGTGCCGACCGCCAGCAGCACGCCCAAGCCGACCCGGAGCCACGTCCCAAGACGCTCGTGCGCGCGCGAGGGCGCGGCGACGGGCGCGTGCGCCGCGGGTTTGCGGACGGTGGGCGCGCTGCCCACGAGGTACGGATCGGCGGCCGGCAACTTCGCCAGCAGCTTATCCACCTCCTTCATCTCTTTGTCCCAGTCCCGTTCCTTCTCCGCCACTACGCCTCCCGCGCCAGCCGGTAGCGCTCGATTTTCTTGTACAGGTTACTGCGCGGCATCTCCAATGTGCGCGCCGTTTCGGAGACGTTCCAGTCGTTCTCCTTGAGCTTGGCGAGCAGATACGCCCGCTCCGCCGCTTGCTTGAACTCCTCGAAGGTCGATGCCCGCAGCCAGTTGGCGTCCCCGTACGGCGCCGCGCCGGCGCCCGGCGCGGCTTCCCCGCCACCCGTCCCCACCAACCGCTCGACGTCTTCCGCTCCCACATCGGGCCCCGCCGCCAGAATCAGCAGGCGCTCCACAGCGTTGCGCAGCTCACGAATATTACCCGGCCACTCGTGGCCCTGGAGGCGCTTCAGCGCGTCGGGCGCGAAGTCACGCGCCGGCAGGCCGGCCCGCTGCGTGAGCTGGTCGGCGAAGTGCTGGACCAGGCCCGGGACGTCGCCCTTGCGCTCGCGCAACGGCGGGACGTGGATCGGCACGACGTTGAGGCGGTACAGCAGGTCTTCGCGGAACCGGCCCTCGCGGATCTCCTCGTCGAGGCGCTTGTTGGTCGCGGCGATGACCCGCACGTCGACGTGGATCGCCTTGCCCGACCCGACGCGCGTAATGACGCCCTCCTGCAGCGCGCGCAGCACCTTGGCCTGAGCCGAAAGGCTCATGTCGCCGATCTCGTCGAGGAACAGCGTGCCGCCGTCGGCCTGCTCGAATTTCCCGGGGCGGTCCGCCGTCGCGCCGGTAAAGCTCCCCTTCAGATGGCCGAACAGCTCGCTCTCGATCAGCTCCGCGGGGATGGCCGCGCAGTTCACCTCGACGAACGGGCCGCGCCCGCGCGGGCTCAGCGCATGGATCGCGCGCGCCACCAGCTCCTTGCCCGTGCCGTTCTCACCGGTGATGAGCACGCGGGCGGGGGTGGGCGCGACCTTCTCGATGCGCTCGATCACCTCGCGGATCGCGCGGCTCGCGCCCACGATCTCGTATTGCTCCTCCACCTCGGCGCGCAGCCGCACGTTCTCGCTCGCGAGGTCCACGTGCTGGAGCGAATTGCGCAGCGTCAGCAGGATGCGATCGGTGTCGAGCGGCTTCTCCAGGAAATCGTAAGCGCCGAGCTGCGTGGCCTCCACCGCCGTCTGGATCGTGCCGTGGCCGGAGATCATCACGACCACGGCCTGCGGGTCGAGCTGCCGCAGCCGCGCCAGGGTCTCGAGCCCATCCATGCCCTGCATCTTGACGTCGAGGAAGGCCAACTGCGGGCGGATCTCGGGATACACCTTGAGGGCTTCGGAGCCGGAGGCCGCGGTGTGAACCTCGAGCCCCTCGAACTCGAGGACCTGCTTCAGGGCCTCGCGGATTCCTTTCTCGTCGTCGACGACCAGGACGCGGCGGCTCATGTCCGGCGCCGGCGATAGCACACCAACCCGACCGGCGACACCGCCACGTCGGCAACGGCCGGGTCCACTTGAACCTTGACGGCGCCCGCCGTATCCGCGCCCGCCACGTCCCGAGCGATGCGCTTCAACACCGCGTCGGGAACGGGGATGCCCCGCACGCTCAGCTCCCGCACCGTCCAGCGCGCCGTCCCGCGCCGCGCGATGGTGAGCGGGCCCGCGATGCGGATCGGTTCCTCCGGGCGCACCACGCCCGCGAGAGGCCCCAGCGCCTCGCGCGGCATCCGCCGCGTATCGAGCCGCGCGTGCAGGGCGATGGCGCCGTTCAGCAGCTCCACCCGCAGCGAATCGAACGTCTTGCGCACCGTCCAGTCCACCCCGCCCCCGATCAGCGACGCCACCTCGTTGGGGGTCAACACTACCGAATCGGGCCCGTCCGACCGCGCCAGCGAGGCCAGCTTGGCCTGGGCCGACGCCACCGCCGCCGGCGTCGGGGCTCCGACCGCCGTGTCCGTCACGGGTGGCAGCGCCGTGCCGTGCGGGCCGATCCACCGTGACGCGGTCCGCAGGATCGGCTCCCGGAAGATCCACGCCGCGAGCAGCGCCAGCGCCAGGAGCGCCAGACCGGCGAGCTTCAGGAGACCCTTAAGACAGCCGTTCACGTTGTATCACCTCATACACCGCCCCGCCCCGTTCGAGCGTGCTGCGCATCAGATCCAGGGTCTCCACCAACACCGTTTCCTCGAACCGCAGCGCGCCGAGCGCGCCCTCCAACCCCTCAAAGTCACGCGCCCGCGCCTCGCGGCCCGCCCGCCCCAGCGTCAGATGGGGACGAAAGGCGCGGCCTTCCGGAGGAAACCCCAGCGGGCCGAACTCCCGTTCCACGCCGTGCTGCAGCAGCTCGAGCGCGGGCTCCGGCGCGATCCCGGCCCACACCACGCGCGGCCGGCGGAAATCGGGGAACACGCCGAACCCGCCGATGGCGAGCGGCAGGGCCTTGCTGCCGGCGACCGCGCGTCGCATCGCGCCCTGCAGCTCCGCTTCGCGGGCGTCGTCTACTTCTCCGAGGAACTTGAGCGTGACGTGGATGCCTTCGGGACGGACCCACTTGATCGGGAACGCGGCGTCCCGCAGCCCGGAGGTCGTGGTCCACAGCGCCTGGCGTACGGTGTCCGGCAGGTTGAGCGCGACGAACACCCTCACCGCTGGGCGGGCCGCTCGGTGAGCAAGCTGCCGCGGCGGTACCCGCGCGGGTCCACCTCAACCACGGTGAATCCCAGGTCGGCGAGCCGCGCACGCACTTGGACGAGGCGTTCCGACACGAACCCGATCCACGCGGCCTCCACCTCGATTCGCGCGCGATCGCCGAGGTGGCGCAGACGCAGATCGCCACGCACACCGAGCCCGCGCAGGTACGCCTCGCCCTCCTCCACCTGCCGGAGCCGCTCGGGGGTGATCGGCAGGCCGTACAGGACCCGGCTCGAGAGGCACGGGGCGGCGGGGGCGTCCCACGTGGGGAGGTCCAGCGCACGGGAGGCTGCGCGCACTTGAGCCTTAGTCATGCCCACCTCCGCGAGCGGCGAGCGGATGCCCGCCAGGGCGCCGGCCGCGCGCCCGGGCCGGTGTTCGTGGAGGTCGTCGGCGTTGGTGCCGTCGCACACGACGGCGAGCCCTCGGGCGCGCGCCGCCGGCACGAGGCGGCTCCAGAGCTCGGTCTTGCAGAAGAAGCAGCGGTTGGTGGGGTTGGCGAGGTAGTGCGGATCTTCCAGCTCGAACGTGTCGATCTCGAGCAGCGGGATGTCGAAGCGTCTCGCCACATCCCGGGCCGTGCGCCATTGGGCTTCGGGATAGGAGGCGCTCTTCCCGATCGCCGCGACCATCCGCTCCCGGCCTAGCTCCTGGCGCAGCACCACCGCGAGCAGGGCCGAGTCCACGCCGCCGGAGTAGCCCAGGAGGGCGGAGGGGAAGCTGCGGGCCAGGGCGCGCAGCGCGGCGAGGGAGTCGGACATGGCGAAATACTAATGACTTACGCTGTCCTCGGTAAAGGACAGTTCGAGGGCAGGAATCGGATATCGTGTCGGCGGGAACTCCCCTATGCTTATGAAGTGTTATGCGATTATATAATTGCTGGACGATTCGTCCGAAATACATGCATAGGAGCTGCGAAATGACGGTAGACCACAAAGGCAACGCCGCGGATCGCAACTTCGGGACGCGCTTCGCCGCCATCATCGGCTGGTGGTGACCATGACCGCCAAGCACGAGCTCGACGGCGTGGATCGCAAGATCCTGCGCCTGCTCACCGCCGACGGTCGCCAGAGCTACCAGGCCATCGCCGACGAGGTCGGCTTGTCGCGGCCCGCGGTGATGGAGCGCGTCAAGCGGCTCGAGGAAGCGGGCATCGTGACCGGCTACCTCGCGCACGTGGACCGGGCCAAGGTGGGTTACCCGATCACGGCGTTCGTCGCCGTGCGCTACGCCAGCACCGACTACGTCGGTGACGAGCCGCGGATGCGCCAGATGCTCAAGCACCCCGGCGTCCTCGAGTGCCATCACGTGGCCGGCGACGACTGCTACGTCCTGAAGGTCGTGGCGCCCTCGCTCGAGAGCCTGCAGGACGTGCTCCGCGACTTGAAAGGCAACAACAAGAACATGACGACCCGCACCACCATCGTCCTGGGCACGGTGTTCGAGAAGGCCGGCCTCGTACTCACGGAGCCCGACTGATGGCTGCCCTTCGCGGCAAGGCGCTCGTCGCTTACCTGCTCGTGTGCGTGTTCTGGGGATCCACCTACCTCGCGATCCGCGTCGGCGTGGGCGAGCTGCCCCCATTTCTGTTCGCGGGGCTGCGCTTCCTGACCGCCGGCGTGATCCTGTTCGGCGGCGCGCTGGCGTTGGGCGACAAGGCGCCGCGGCGCGCCGTGGACTGGCGCACGCTGACGATCGTGGGGCTGTTTCTCCTCGCCGGCGGCAACGCCTTCGTCGTGTGGGCCGAGCAGTATACGCCCTCGGGCGTGGCAAGCATCTTCGTGGTCACCGTGGCCCTGTGGATGGCGTTTTTCGACGCGATCGTTCCGGGAGGCTCGGGGGACCTGAACTGGCGCGTCCTCACCGGCCTGGTCCTGGGATTCCTCGGCAGCACCCTGCTCATCGGCGCGAGCCCCCGCGAGATCCTGCACGCCGACCTGCGCGGCCCCATCGCGCTGACGAGCGCCAGCGTGTTCTGGTCCCTGGGCTCGGTGTACGCCAAGCGCCATCCGACGGAGACGACCCCGTACATGGGCGCCGCCGTACAGATGATCGCCGGGGGCATCGCGGTCACGCTGCTCGGAACCATCCTCGGCGAATGGCGCACTTGGCACCTCTCGCCCCGGGGCGCCGGCGCCATCGCGTATCTCGTCGTCTTCGGCTCGATCGTCGGCTACAGCGCGTACGCCTACGCCCTGCGCTACGCTTCCGCGACGGCCGTCGGCACCTACGCCTACGTGAACCCGGTGATCGCCGTGCTGCTCGGCGGGCTGCTGCTCAAGGAGCCCATCACCGCCCGCACGATCGTGGCGATGGGACTCATTCTGGGCGCGGTTGTGTGGATTCAGCTCTCACACAAACTCGGGCGGTCAGGCGGTCAGGCGGTTAACCGAGTCACCCCGAGCGAAGCGAGGGGCAGTCAGACCGTCCGACTGTCCGACGCCTCATGATCGCGAGAGTCTGGCGCGGCGAGACCCGCGCCGACGTGGCGGACGCCTACGCCGCGTACCTCGAGCGCACCGGGGCGGCGGAATGCCGGGGTACCCCCGGGAACCGCGGCGTGCAGGTGCTGCGGCGCGTCGTCGCCGACCGCGCGCAGTTCGTTTTCATCTCCCTGTGGGAGAGCTGGGACGCCATTCGCACGTTCGCGGGCACCGACGTTGAAGTCGCCCACTACTATCCCGAGGACAAGGCATTCCTCCTGTGGCTCGAGCCGAACGTCGAGCATTACGAGGTCCTCGCGGGAGCGACTTAGCCAGGCCGCGGCATGCAGCGACCCCTGGCGTTCCGAGCGACGTTTTCACGCGAGGGCTCCGGCTGGCGGTTGACCTCCCTGCGCTAGAAACAGCAACTCCTTCACCCCCAACGCCCTGCGCCGGAGGTGTGACACTGATCACCGCCGCCAGCCGTCCGGTTGCCGAATTGGGTCCTATAGCGCCCCCAAATAGGACCCAAAGCCGGTCCCCAGCAGGGACTCCTTCAACCGGGGGGTGTTGTGAAATACGCGTCCCGTCTCCTGTCCGTCAGTTTGTTGTTGTGCCTCACGCTCGTCAGCTGCGACCAGCCGACCACCAATCCCGCGGTCCCGCTGCAGGCTGATGTGGCTGTGTTCTTTTTCAGCGACCGCGCCAGTTTTCTCGCGCAGTTCCCCGATCTGGCCATGGAGGACTTCGAGGCCGGCCTAGTGCGCACTCCGCCCGGCGTCATGACGTGCCCGGGACCGCTAGACGCGACCAGCGACAACGCCTGCTTCCACCCCGGAGACATCGCGGCCGGCGTGCAGTTCAACGCCGATCACTTCGAGGCCGGCGAGGAGATCGTGCTGGTCGACGCTGGGTTCTTCGGCGCGCCGTCGAAGAGCATCGTCGCGAATGTGTTCACGGACGCCTTCATCATCGAGTTCTCCGGCGCCGGCGTGACCGCGGTGGGCATGGATCTCGTCGCGTATCTGGATGATGACATCTGTCAAATCGACGTCTCTGGACAGAGCGGCCTGATCCTCTCCACGACGGCGCCGTGCACCAACGCTGGGGCCTTCTGGGGCCTCAGCTCCAGCGAGCCGATCACCCAGATCCGGATTTTCTCGCCCAGCGGCCAGTCCGAGGGGGTCGACAACATCTCCTTCGGCCAGGCCGTGCGGGTGTTGCCGCCCATCGCCAACGCCGGCGGCCCGTACACCGGCGCCGAGGGCGCGGCGGTCGCGTTTGACGGCAGCGCGTCGGCGACGAACCCCGCAGGTGGAGCACTCGACTACGCCTGGGACTTCGGCGACGGCGCCACCGGATCAGGCGCGACGCCGAGCCACAGCTACGCAGACAACGCGAGCTACACGGTCACCCTCACGGTCACTGCCGTCGATGGCGGCCTGACGAACAGCGCCACGACCACCGCGACGATCGCGAACGTCGCCCCCGTGGTGAGCGCCCTCGCCGATGTCACCCTGGGTTTGGGTGAGACGTACGCGGCGGACGGGTCGTTTACCGATCCCGGCGCGGACACCTGGACGGCGACGGTGAATTACGGTGACGGCTCGGAAGATCAGCCGCTCGCGCTGACAGGGACCACCTTCCATCTCAGTCACGCCTATCCGGCCGGTCAGGCCG
>WNGD01010448.1_pt1 | contig 10329 bp, 7 predicted proteins | sample 5400671 | NCBI WGS metagenome assembly WNGD01 (sample SAMN13153369, study PRJNA577476) | soil metagenome | isolation source: 40 cm soil or saprolite under grassland replicate 2 | place: USA:California | collected 2016-06-15
ACGACCTCGAAGCGCGGCTGAGAAAGCTCACGCACAACGAAGACGAGCGGCGACTCTTTATTGCTTCAGCGCCCGATCGGGTTGACAGTTGGGCGCTGCCGATGGACGGCGGCATAGAGCGTCAGGCGCTCGATAGAATCATTCAAGAGATGGTCAAGAGGGGCAGGCTGGAACGCGCGCTTCCCGTCGAAGAAGTATTCAGAGACGATGCTGTGCGCGAGGCGTACCGGGAGGTCAGCAACCGGGCAAAGCTCAAACCGGCCTTCGATACGGCCATGGCAGCCGTAGAGAAATATGGTTTTTAAGAAGTGTCAGAACTCCGATGATAATCGGCGGCCCCGTTTGGCCATTCCCGCGGAAACGGGAACACTAGCCCTTCGGTATCTTACGTCCGGGCTCGGTTTTTCAGAGACTCAGCGAGCTCGCGCAAATATTCTTCCTGTTCCTTAGGCGTGTATAACGCGAGCGATCCGTCCTCTTTCAGTGGGATACCTCCGTAAAAGTGGAAGGCGTGACCATCCCAGTCGTAGAACTCATCGCCACGTTGATAGATCTCCTTCCACTTGTAGCCAACAGGACTTCGGTGCAAACCGGTCCGAGCTGGAAGCGCGTCTTGCTGCTCCACGGATTCACTCAACTTTTCCTTCGCGTTTTCTTCTTCGGGAAGTCCTTCCCACATGCGCCGGTAGTTGGGTAAGAACTCATTCTCACGCACCGTCAAAGCCGTGTGCATGTCCCACCAGGGTCCGTGTCCCGCGACACGCTCATCGACCCGGTCAACCAACTTGTAGACGATCCGGCCGCCCGCCCTTAGACGTAATACGAGCATCCCCTCGGCGATCGTCGGGTTATTCACCGGTTGGAGGCCACAATATTTGTCAAAAAAGACTGCGGTTCTTGCCAGGTCCCGGGAGCCGTACACTGCGTGACTGATACGGCCTACTTTCTCTGAGGTGCAGATCTCCATGGCGCCCTCCGGCATGTGCACGGGCGCCCAAAACTCATATTGGTTGCCGTCCGGATCTTCGAAATAGATGGCTGTACCCTCGTCGCCTTCGGCGGCTGTCTTTATCGGGTCCGTGTGCGGGATCTCGTGGTGGTCGAGCCGGCGCAGGTGTAGGTCGATATCGTCGGGCCGGACGTAGAATCCGCATCGAGGGGTATCCTTGCCCAGCCCTTTGCTGGGCGGGTAGACCTCGGACTGAAGGAACGCGCCGATGCGGCACGATCCGCCCTCCCACCACAGAAAACACATTATCGGAACGTTCTTTTTTCGCGCTGCAGTCGTGATTCCGACGATCGGTCTGCGAGTAATGCCTGTGGCATTCACTGCCCAGTCGGCCCAGGCGACCATGTCGTTCGTTCCGACCACATAGTGATCGATCCAATGAACTGCTCCACGAGGTTCATCGTTTGCCATAAATAACCCTCCCTTGAGCTAGTACGTTGCTGAAAAAAGGAATTCCATGCTTCGACAGTCTCAGCACGAACGGAAACTTATCAATAATTCAAAGCGACCTCCGGTCGCCCCGGTTACGCAACCTGCTCGACTACGGCAGCTCAGACTATCGTCACGACCGGTACTAAACTGGGAAAAGGGTGTCAAGCCTTCCCGACCATCGGGGCGTTCGCTGGTTCAAAAGTTCAAGCGTTTTGCTTTTCGATTGGGACGGAACTTTATCGGTGCTTGGCTGGAAATTATCTCAACGCCTCGCTGACCTTGCGAACAATGCTAAAGTCGAACACCTGCTCGGGAAGCACTGGATGTGCAGGCTTGACCCGCACAGACGCGTCCGCGATCATTTGCCGCTGAACGTCTTCGTCGACTGATCCATTTTCCAATAGCGCGGGCGCTGCAACGTCATACACGCGCGCGGCGATCTTTTCCGGATCCTTGCCGATATCCACCCAAGGTCCCTTGATGAAGTCAATGCCATATTTCCTATCTGTTTTTATCAGACGGATCGCTCGCAACATCGCGCGTACAACCTTTGTGACCAGCTCCGGCTGCTCGGAAAGTAATGATTTCGTCGTTGCAAGGCCGCCCTGCACGGATCGATAAACGCTGCCCGCGTCGACGAGTTTGCGATAGCCCTCATCTTGAGCGGTGAAGGTCAATGGCATCTGCAGGGGTGTGGCGTCAATGACTTTGGCTTTTAAGGACAAATAGATCAGCTCGACCTCCAAGCCTTCCTCTCGGAAAAACCCCCGTTCCTTGGCAACAAAAAAGGGCATGGAAGTCGTGCTCCTCGCCGCTAAGCCCATGCGGACGCGGGTGAGGTTACCTGATCCCTCAGCAGCAAAAGCGCTTTCCGTTCTACATAGCATCAGAGCGATTGCAGTCATCAAAAGAGTCGCAAAACGTTTCGTCTTAATCATTGCATCCCCCTCATGATTCTCGGCGCTAGAGTCTGTATAGGGCCGCGGCGTTGTCGTGAATGACCTTCTGCTTCATCTCCGGGGATAGGTGGGCCGAGTCCTTGTCGATGATCTCCCTGGAGAACGGCCAGGTGCTGTCCGGGTGCGGGTAATCCGATCCCCACATGATGTGACCGTCGCCGAAGAACTCGATCAGGTGAAGTCCCACCAAGTCGGTTTGATAGGTCGCCCAAACTTGGCGCTTGAACACCTCGCTCGGCGGCGCTTTCAGGGCGATGTCCCCGGCCTTCTTTCTCTCGAATTGTCTGCGGTAGCGGTAGTCCATCTCTTGAACGACGAATGGGATCCAGCCGATCGCGGATTCGGCGAGGCAGAACTTCAATTTGGGATGGCGCTCCAAGGTTCCGAAGGTGAACATATTTACGAACGGGTTGAAAAACGAAGTAGCGCCATTGCTGAGCCCCATATCGAAGACCCCTTGGCGCTGACCGGGTTTCATCGCGTCAATCGTGGCCCTGACCGTTCCCGATTGTGTGCTGCCACCGACGTGGTACGACACGACGATGCCAGCGTCCTCCGCCGCGTCCCAAAACACGTCCCATGGCTTCTGATTCATAGCGAGAGTTACATCGTTGACCAGAAAGTTCGCTTCGCGGAAGCCCAGCTTTGCGACGCGGATGACTTCATCCCTGGCGGCTTCTGCGTCGACGGAAGAGAGCATGGCAACGGGATAGAAGCGCTTCGGCGCGCTCTTACCGAACTCTACCGCCCAGTCGTTGTAAGCCTGAACGCAGGCATTTCTCAGCTCGGCCTCGCCCACTTGCATGGCGATAATCGGCGGAAACATGAGCGACGCCTCGACTCCGTCGCGATCCATATCAGCGAGCCGTTTTTCCGGCGTCGTCGGCCGGTGGGGTTCGCCAACTCCGCCCCTGTCGAGAGCCAGCTTGTTTCGATTGGGCCTGGCAAACCAGCGCTCGCCACGATAGTCCGCCCAGGTCTCGCCATCGCACACCCAGTACTCGCCCTTCTCGCCTCTGTCTTCGACGTGCGGCGCACGATCCTTCAAAGAATTGGGCAAGCGGTCCGTCCACAAGTTCTTGGGCAAATACCCCAGGTCAATGTGATCGTCGGCTGAAATCATCGTGTATTCCACTTTCATTCTCCTTTGCTTCATTCACGTCATCGCGTAGCCGCAGAGTTTTATTGTACGGCGGTGATTCTCCAGCCATTCCAGTGGCGTGGTTAATGTCTATGATTGGATAATTACGGTTTTCGTTGAGAAATCTAACTGCTATGAGTATATAAGTCTAGAAAAAAGAAGGCGAGCTGGGCCGTCGAGCGACCACCGTTGGGCCAGCCTTCTATCAAACCCGACCATTTTCCGTTGAAGGGACATTAAATGGGAAAACATCGTGCAGACTCAATGCGTTGATTGCTTATTGAATAATAGGTAAGAAACCGACTGGAGAGGCGCTGATCTTTCTGTCGAAGTCCAAACAATATTTTCCAACTGGAAACCGCTAAAACAGGGGTGGGAGGAATACCCATGGCATCAACAAAGCAAATGGTCGGCAACCCAACACCCAGAGTCGAAGGGGAGCTGAAGGCTAACGGTAAAGCCGTTTATGCGGTTGACGTTACGCTTCCTGGGATGCTCTGGGGAAAACTGCTGCGCAGCCCGATCGCGTCGGGAAAGATCAAGCGAATCGACACGAGCAAAGCTTCGGCTCTCTCCGGTGTGCATGCCATCGTGACCGGCGCGGATTGCACGGGTCTGAAAATCGGACGCCGGCTTTACGACATGCCTATCCTTGCGGACGGCGAGGTCCGCTTCATAGGTGAAAAAGTGGCCGCGGTGGCGGCGGACGACGAGTTGATCGCCGAGGAAGCGGTCGGTCTCATCGAAGTCGAGTACGAAGAGACGGAGCCGATTCTCGACCCCGTCGAAGCCATGAAGCCGGGCACAAGGCTGATTCACCCCGATGTGATGAATTACAAAGGCCTTCCCAACCCGCTAAAGGAGCCGAGCAACGATTTTATCTATATGACCTGGGGCAAGGGCGAGATCGAGACCGGCTTTCGCCAGGCGGATATCATCGTCGAGAACACTTTCACGACGCCGGTCGTGCAGCATAGCTATATCGAGCCTCATTCCTGTCTCGTCAAAGCGGCTGCCGACGGCTCGGCGGAGTTTTGGTCCTGCAGCAAAGTCCCTTACGGCGTGCGCGAACAGGTAGCCAACGCCTTGCGGATACCGCCGGAGAAACTGTTATTCAATCCAGTCTACATCGGCGGCGATTTCGGCGGCAAGGGCGATTTCATGGATCTTGGCGTGGTTTATCTATTGTCCAAAAGGGCGGGACGGCCGGTCAAGTTGGTGATGGATTACGACGAAGAGTTCGCCGCGGGTAATCCCAGACATGCGTCCATCGTTCATGTGAAGACCGGAGTGAAGAAAGATGGGACCATCGTGGCGCACCACATGAATTTCATCTTCGACAGCGGCGCGTACGGGGCATTCAAGCCGAATGCATTTCTAAACGGCCCTCACCTGTCGGCCGGGCCATATAATATTCCCCACGCGTTCATTGAAGAGCACATGGTCTACACCAACAAGATTCCTTGCGGCCATATGCGCTCGCCCGGCGATCCTCAGGGATTTTTCGCCAACGAGAGCCAGATGGAGCTGGTCGCGAAGAAACTCAAGATGGATCCGATCAAGTTCCGGCAAAAAAATTTCATGCGCGATGGCGACATCGATGCGACGGGGGAAGAGATCCACTACATCAAAACCGCCGAGACCTTCAAAAGGGCGCTGGACGATTCCGGTTATCATAGACCGAAGCCAAAGAATGTCGGGCGCGGCGTTGCTTTGGTGCAATGGACGGCAGCCGGAGGGATAGGGACAGTCGGTATCACGCTCGATGAGAATGGTGTCGTGACCATTGGCTCCGCCGTGCTTGATCAAGGGGGCGGGACTTACACGGTGCTCGCGGAAATTGTCGCAGAAGAACTAAAAATTCCCCTGAGCCAGATCAGAGTTCAATCTTTGAACACCAGCCAGGGCAAAAAAGACACCGGCGTCGGCGGCAGCCGGACGACGCGGGTCTACGGCAACGCGGGATACGAAGCAGCACTCAAGGCCGTCGAAGCGATCAAGCAGGCAGCGGCCGAACAAATGGGCGTGACGCCGGATCAAATCACCCTGGCGAAGGGCGCGGTCTTGCACCCGCGGATGGAAAGACGTCTGAGCTATGCCGAGATTGTCAAAGCGAAGGGCTCTCCGATCGTTGTCGAGGCGAGCTACAACGATAGCACGAGGGTTCACGCCGCCTCGATGTGCGTTCAGGTCGCGGAAGTCGAAGTGGATCCCGAGACCGGGCAAGTACAGCTCAAGAAATTTACCTCCACCCACAATACCGGTACAGTGCTCAATCCGCTGATGCACCAGGGGCAAATCGAAGGCGGGACCATGACCGGCATCGGTTACGCGCTCATGGAGCAGCTCATCATCAGCGACGGGAAAGTTGCGACGACAAATTTTGGTGAATATAAGATTCCAACGATCAGAGACGTTCCGCCGTTCAAAAGCTCAGTAACCGAGCAGCCCGAGGGCGCCGGGCCGTATCACAGCATGCCAATCGGCGAAACCGCCAATATTCCCACGGCGGCGGCCATCGCCAATGCGGTTGAAGACGCTTGCGGCGTGAGGATCAAGAGCCTGCCGATCACCGCAGAAAAAGTGTACGACGCGCTTCATGGAACACGCTAGGGGCACGGCGCGCCGTGCCCCTACGTCCGGACGGTTTGGTCATCCGATTCCGTGTTCCTTACCGACGATTATCGGAGCATTCAAATCCGCGTGCACGAGGCGGATTAATGAAATGGAAAAGACAACAGCCGTCCTATGGCAGCGGAATTATTACAAGCACATTATTCGCAATGAATCGGAATTGAACCGGGTTCGGGAATACATTGCCGACAATCCTGCCCGTTGGGGCGAAGATATTTACAACCCAGATTACGGGGACAAGAAATGCCCAAGATAAGAATAGGAGATTCGTTCCCCGCGGCCAAGCTCCAAGACATTGACGGCGAGACCGTGGAATTTCCTGCTGTGTTCGCGAATGCGCCAGCAACCGTCGTGTTCTTTTATCGCGGCCATTGGTGACCGTGGTGCCGGGCCCAGGTGACGGCCTTCGTTTATGAATCCGAGCGATACGTTCCCGAGAAAATTCAGGTTCTCGGCGTCAGCGTCGAACCTGCCGAAGAAGGCAGAAAACTTCGTGAGCGCGTCACTCGCGACTGCCAAGAAGATCGCCCGCACATCTCTCTCGATCCCTATCCTTTACGCTTGTTGATCGATCCCGATGCGAAACTCGTCCGCGCGGTCGGCGCCGAAAACGAAGGTCATTGGGCCGGACTTATCGCTTCGCCGGTAACTTATGTGGTCGATCACGCAGGCAAAGTTTGCTGGGCCTATGTCAGCGCCAGCGCGGCGGATCGCCCCAGCCCCGTGGCTCTCGCAAAAGCCGCGGTTGCCGTCGCACGCGGCGAGTCGCCATACGAGGCTTATCCGGGAAAATTGTAATTGCCGAATGGGATCCGAAACTCTTAATCTTAATCGTCTTCGCAGATACTTGCGATGGGTCGAGCGTACGGATATCCATCGCGCCCGTTAAGCGCAAAATTTCAACGCTTCGCTTCAGACCGGAGCTTTGCCGTGGCTTGGCCCGCAGCATGTACCCGGAACAGCCCCCATAGCCCTGCCTCGCGGTAAGGCTCACGGTGATCGCCGTAAATGTAGTCGCCAGGGAGGTTCGCGTTCCCGCCGGCGCCGTGAGCTAATGAAATCGTGATCGTTTCCATGCCGCCTAACTTAACGGATGAGAGCATATCCGTACCAACCCTACCTGGTTCGGAAGGCCACGTGTGGCCCTCCAGACTGAAGACGTGAGATTGTTCACTGAAAGGAACCAGTACATGAATCTTCACGGCTTCGCCTTGGAACGCTTCCATGATCGGCGTCGATGGACTCCCGTGGATATCGCTCCTGAATATTCGGGAGGGATCCTTGTCTTTCGCGAGTCTTTTTTGAAAAGGCTCTGTCCGGTAATTGAGACCCACCGTGCCCTGCACATGCTCGGTATAGGGCATTTGAGCCGTGCCGATGATTTCGTCTTGGTCCTGAATGAAAAGGGTAAAGTCTCGATAGGGAGAACCAAAAGGAGGAAAAACCTTAACGCTCCAGCTAGATTTTAACGACATGTCTTTTCCGTCGACTGGATGCTTGTAGTTCGCGCCACGTGGGCCGACGATGATGGCACCGTAAAGGCCGAGCCCGGGGTTCTCCAGAACGTTTCCCCAATCGCGCACCAAAGCGGCTGTCTCTCCAACTTCGGGATGCGCATAGAAAATGAATGTCTGGCTCTTACCGGGTTCGACCAAATCAGGGCCAGTTCGGTCGTAAGCCAGCATACTCGTATGGAAGGAGACTGGCTCTCTGGTCTCGTTCGTTAGATGAATCACAATGCAGTCGCCTGTGTTGACATGCAGAGTCAAGGGCTCAGGAGTTTTTGCACCTGAACGTACTGCCGCCTTATCCTCTTGCAAAACATAGATCTTGCCGTTGGCGCCGCCAAGCATGGGCAGGGAAACCTCGATAGCCGCAACCGCGAACGACTTTCGTGCGGCGCTCTCAGGACAGCCTCCAGGCACCATCCGTGAGATGGCTTTACGACCCGGGAGTCTCCTCAATGGAACGCCGACAGCGATGTCGTGGACCCGGATGGCCCCCCAGCTGCCCTCGCGAAGCTTGAAAGACCGCCCGTTGTAGTACCGATAATCGCCGGGTAGCGCTTGGGGGCCTCCCGCCTTCGGCAGGACGAGGTCGTACCGTTCAGAGATGCCAAGTTGAATCGTGCTGGTGGGAGGCGAGTTTTTGCTCCAAAGTTCGGTGCGAAACCAATGGCCATCGGTGTGCAGAGTGTGAACATCGTTGGTGCCGGAAACCAGAGCACGGATGACAAGGGGATCTCCGGTAAATGCCTCGAGAAGCGGGGTTGCGGGGTCGCCATGAATTTTGCTGCTAAAGAGGCTCCAGGGATCACCGCCACGCGCCGCGAGCGGCTCGACACGTAGGTTGAAGGAACTCCCGCCAGATTTCCCCACTTGAGTAAGAGGCTGATCGTCCTGAATGAACAAGACAAGTTCTCGAAAGCTCACCGTGACATCCGCTGAGATTTTTTTCTGAGTATGAATGTCGGCAACCGGCCCGCTCCTGATCTCGTCTCCGGTATGGGGGTGATGGTACTTTGAACCTGGAGGCTCAACGATCAGCGCGCCGAAAAGACCGTGTTTCCACGAGATGAGCGCGCTCACGTGATCGTGAAAATAGGCTGTGCCGAACTGAACATCGGGATACCAGCGGTAGCGCACGAACTCCGCACTGACGATTTCCTCTCTGGCGTGGCTGTGACGCAGAGGCTCGCTAAAGAGGAGAAGATCCCCTCTGATCTCTTTGATCTGTTTGATCTCGAAGCTCTTATCCTGATCCATGCCCACGCCGACGACTGTCCCGGAATGGAAGCGCTGGGCGCTGCGCACTTCGACGCTCGTTGCTCCGGCTGGGGCGTCGGCTTTGAGAGACTCCCCTTCTATTTTGAACGGGCGGATCGACTGTTCATAGTTAAAGCCGGTGCTGACGCCATCGCTTCCTTGAACATCAAACTGAGCGAAGTGAATATGGATGTTCGCTTTACTGAAGAAGCCATTCTCGCGGGTGTCCTCGAGCTCGCTCTTGAAGACGATGTCCACGCAATCTTCGCCGGCGTTGGCACGGAGGGCTAAGGGCGTTCTTAAACGGTTGTCCCTTCGGACAGCATCCTCTTCTTCCTTCAAGACGTAAATCTGTCCTGCCGGGTCCACCAGCTTAGCCTTCTCATTCAAGGTGACTGGCAGCGTGATGGCGTGAATGACAGTTTCCTTTAATCGTGTCCCAGAAGGACAGACGCTCCAGGGTCCATTTTCCCCGGGCTTCGGAGGATCGCTGCCAGAATGGATTGGGTCGAGAAAAGGCGCGGGACCGTGATTTGGCGCGAAAGGAGGACGCTTTCCCGGGTGGGGCGCTAAAAGAGGGTAGGCGAGCTTGCCAGTCCTGGGATCGAAGCGAATTGGGACGCGCGTTTCTGGGCGGGCCGAACGAAAGCCAGGTAAGACCTCTTTGCTCTCCGGCTCGTTGAGATAGAGATCATTTTCCTTGCGCCAGTCGAGCACCGAGGCATCGTAACCTTTTGGGAGACCGGCTGGAGGAAGCTGGCGTTCGACCCATGCTGCAAAATTGTTGCGGGTGATCTGAAAGGTCTTACCCTTCCAATCGACTCTCTTTCCGATTAAATCCTGTGACGTCACGGCGCTCGCAACAAGGCTGAGCCGGTCCGGCAACTCTTGGAGGAAAGGAAGGCGGTCCTGTGAGACGATACCGTCCTGCTTGGTGTTGTACACCCGCCAGATCGCCCACATCCCGGCGAGGTAATGGTGCGCCACATGACAGTGAACGAGATAGTCCCCGGCCCCCTGCTGGCAGCCGCCGCTGCCGCATTCGTGCTCTATGCTGTAAACCTCCGATGGGCCGATCGCCTGCGCATCGATTCTCTCGGATGCTCTGGGGAGGAGGGGCGGTCGCTTATCGAGGCCCCGGTCGAAAGCTGAGGGCTCGACTCGGGGTTGGCGCCGCCATCGTGTCGCGCCGCCATGAACATGATGCACGTGGAAGACCTCTGAGCCGCCGTGGATGACGCGCTCTTTTACCGGATCGCCGATATAACTCCGGGCGATGGGAGTGGCCGGGTCGCCAAATGCGTAGGAAGAATAGGCCTGCGAATGATTGGCCCGTCCGAACCGCTCGTGCTGCAGCGCAAGGCGATTCATGAACGGCTCGCTCCGGTA
>WNGD01007422.1_pt1 | contig 10328 bp, 10 predicted proteins | sample 5400671 | NCBI WGS metagenome assembly WNGD01 (sample SAMN13153369, study PRJNA577476) | soil metagenome | isolation source: 40 cm soil or saprolite under grassland replicate 2 | place: USA:California | collected 2016-06-15
TTAAGTTGAGACCCGATGCCAGAAGCGACGACGGAAACGACGGTCGAGCTGAACGGCGTGCGCCTCTACACGCGACGCGTGGGGCATGGCCCGCCGGTGGTCGTGCTGCACGGTGGCCCCGGCGCACACCACGACTATCTCCTCCCGCAGTACGACCACCTCGCCGAGGGAGGCCGCACGCTCCTCTATTACGACCAGCGCGGCGGCGGTCGGTCACCGGTCCCACGCGACGTCCCGGTAGGCTGGCGGGAGCACGTGGTGGACCTCGAAGCGCTGCGCGGCCACTGGGAGCTCGACCGCCTCACCGTGATCGGCTATTCGTGGGGGGGCTTGCTCGCCCTGTTGTATGCGCTCGAGCATCCCGACCGGATCGCCCGACTCGCGCTCGTCTCCTCGGCGCCCGTGACGGCCGCGTGGCGCGACGAATTCGAGCGCCGCCTCGCGGCCCGCATGGCCCAGCCGTGGATCGCGCGCAGCCGCGCCGACCTCGTGGCGTCCGGCCTCTCCCGGACCGATCCCGAAAAGTATCGCCGCATCGCATTCGCGCTATCCGTCGCCGGCTATTTTCGCGACCCGAGCCGCGCGAGGGAAATGACCCTGTTTCGCGTCACCGAGCGCACCCGGCAGGCGGTATGGAAGAGTCTCGGGACCTACGACCTCCGCCCGCGGATCCGGCAGACCTTCCCGAACGGGACGGCTCCCCGCGCCCTGCTCCTGCACGGCATCTACGACCCCATGCCCCTCGAAGCGGCACGTGAAACCGCGGCGCTCCTCTCGACCGGTGTGATCGAGCTGGCGACGGGGCACGCGCCGCACGTGGAAGCGACGGAGCAGTTCGAGCGGGTGCTGGACGGGTTCCTGCCGCGGCGCTGAAGCTACGCCGGATCGCCTCGGCTGATGACTTCCCGCACACGCTCGGGCGTCAGACCGGCAGCGTTCAGCAGGGTGGCAAGGGTCGCGCTCGCCGATCCCGCGGGGGCGGTGAGCATGACGCGCAGCACCCCTAGCAGCAGGAGTTCCGGTCCCAACGAAGCCGCCTTCAAATCACGCGCCTCCTCCAAGGCGAGTTGCAGACTTCCCCGCGCGGCGGGCGTGTACGGGACGGGCGGTGGAACGAGCGGCGTTGTGTCCGAAGCCTCCGAACCTTTGGTGCCGAGCACCCGCAAGACCTCGCTGCGTGCCGTCTCCAGCGTTACGCCTGCGTCCGTCAGGACCTGCGCCCCGATGCCCTTTTCTTCCCGTAGGACTCCGAGGAGGAGATGCTCGGTCCCCACGTACCTGTGGTTCAGCTCGCGGGCCTCGCTCATCGAGAACTCCAGAATCTTCTTCGCGCGGGATGTGTAGGGGAGGTCGGGGCCGGCGCTCCCAGCAGCCGCCCCCTTCTTGACCGTCTCCTCGATCCGCCTGGAAATCTCTTCCAGGTCGACGTTGAGGTTGTTCAGCACGGCCGCGGCGACACCCTCACCTTCCCGAATCAGACCCAGCAGGATGTGCTCGGTCCCCACATACGCGTGGTGCAGGCGCGCGGCCTCCTCGCGCGCCAGTTGGAGCACCCTACGCACACGATCGGTGAAGTTGTAGCCGTTCATCCCCTAAGTATCGCCGGAATCCCGCGCGGCTGGAATCGCCCCGCGAACGGGATTACGTTCCGCCCAGCATGGACAAACAAGCCATCCGCCGCACCCTCGACCAGCTCGCCGCATTCCTCGAGCTCAAAGGGGAGGACACGGTTCGCGTCCGCGCGGTGCGGCACGCCGCCCGCTCGGAGCTGCTCGCCACGGGCCGCTCGAGCGCGCTCGACGAGCTGCGCGAGCAGGTGTCGCCGGGCCTCGCGGAGATGCTGCGAATCCCCGGCCTCGGGGCCGCCAAGGTGCGCCGCATCCACGAGTCGCTGGCGATCGAGTCGCTCGCCGAGCTCGAGGCGGCCGCGGGCGACGGACGCCTGGCGGCGCTGCCGCGCTTCGGCGCTAAGACCGCGGAGAACGTGCGCCGCGGCATCGCATCCCTGCGCCAGGCGAGCGGCCCGCGGCTGTTCCACCACGCACAGGACGAGCTCGAGGCGGTGCGCAGCGCGCTCGCCGGCCTCGAGGGCAGTGGCCTGCTGCGGGTCGAGATCGCAGGCGCCGTGCGGCGCCGCTGCGAGGTGATCGGAGCGCTGGACCTGGTCGCCGTGCACGAGGGGCAGGCCGCGCGCGAGACGCTGGTCCGACGGCTGGGCCGGGCCTACGGCGTCGCCGAGATCGCGGGTCGGGGCGGGAACGTGACGCTGCGCTTCGCGTCCGGCACGGTCGTGGACGTCCTCCTCACCACGCCCGAGCGATTCGGGCTCGACTGGATTCGGGCGACCGGCTCCCCCGCCCACATCGCGGCGCTCGAGACGCGTGCCCGGGCCATGGGTGTGTCCCTCTCCGCATCGTTTGTCGACGAGCCAGCGGTGTATCGCGCCCTCGACCTCGCGTGGGTGCCGCCCGAGCTGCGCGAGGGGAGCGGCGAGCTCGAGGCAGCCGCCAACGGCGGGCTGCCGCTCCTGGTCGAGCAGGGCGACCTGCGCGGCTTGCTGCACTGCCACTCGAACTACTCGGATGGCACGGTGACGATCGCCGACTGGGCGGCGGCGTGCCGCGCCGCGGGCTACGCGTGGGTAGGCATCACCGATCACTCGAAGTCGTCCCCTTACGCGGGCGGGCTCGCGACCGAGGACGTGGCCCAGCAGCACCACGAGATCGATCAGGTCAACGCCCGCGTCTCCGGCGTGCGGGTCCTCAAGGGCGTGGAAGCCGACATCCTGGCGGACGGCACGCTCGACTACGGACCCGACGTACTCGACCGGTTCGACTTCGTGATCGGCTCGATCCACTCGCGCTTTGGGATGTCCGAGGCCGAGATGACGCGGCGCGTGCTCGCCGCCATGGATGATCCGCATCTCGCGATCCTCGGTCACCCCACGGGCCGGCTGCTACTGCAGCGCGAGCCGTACGCGATCGATCTGGAGCAGGTGCTCGCCAAGGCCGCCGCTCGGGGCATCGCCGTCGAGGTGAACGCGGATCCGCATCGCCTCGACCTCGATTGGCGCATGGCGCGGCGGGCGCGCGCGCTGGGTGTCACCCTCTCGATCGGCGCGGACGCCCACTCGACGAGCGGCATGACCAACGTCGCGGTCGGCCTGGGGATCGCCCGCAAGGGCTGGCTCGAGCCGGACCAGGTCCTGAACACGCGCGACGCCGACGCGTTTCTCGCGTTCGCGCGGGCGCGGCTGGTCGCGGCGTGAGGCGGCTGGCAACAGGACTGACATTCGCGTTGGCCTACGGCGGCGTGTTGTTCGCTCTCGCGGGACGATTGGATCTTCCGTTGTTGTGGATTTTCTGGAGCATTGGCGCGGCCGCGATCGTCGCCGGGGCCGTCACGATTCCAGCAGCGGTGGTCCAGGAGCAGATGCGCCCCGCGGCCGGCGGCGGCGATCGAGGGAGGCGCATCGCGGTCATGGTCCTGGCGAACGCGGTCGGCCTGATCGGGGCCCTCGACGTTGGTCGGTTCCACTGGTCCGACACCGTCCCCCACAACCTCCAGATCGCTGCGCTGGTCGCTTACGCCAGCGGAATCGGCTGCCTAGTCTGGGCGATGGCCGTCAATGAGTTCTTTTCGCCCGTCGTCCGCGTGCAGGCAGAGGGCGCGCACCAGCTCGTGACGGCGGGCCCGTACGGCCTGGTTCGACACCCCGGGTACCTCGGCATGGTGTTCGGCTACGGCGCGAGCGGCCTGGCACTCGGCTCATGGTGGGCCTTCCTGCCCTCGGCGGCCTGCGCTCTCCTGATACTGCGCCGCGCGGCGCTCGAAGACCGGTACCTGCAGGAGCATCTCGCGGGATACCGCGAGTATTCACGCCGTGTGCCGTATCGGTTGGTTCCAGGGTTATGGTGACCACGGCCCGGCGAACGCACCGGCCGCGCGCCAGTCGGCGCGGGGAGACGCCCGCCCAGCTCAAGGCACGCGTCCGCAAGATCATTGCGCGGCTCCAGAAGGCCTATCCCGACGCCACCTGCGCGCTGCAGCACAAGAGCGCGCTCGAGCTGCTGGTCGCCACCATCCTGTCGGCGCAGTCCACCGACGCGCGGGTCAACCTGGTCACCCCGGCGTTGTTCGCGAAGTATCGCGCGGCGCAGGACTACGCCGGCACCGACCCGAAGGTCCTGGAGCAGGAGATCCACAGCACGGGGTTCTTCCGCAACAAGACCAAATCCATCATCGGGATGGCGCAGGCGCTGATCGAGCGCCATGGAGGCACGGTCCCCGACACCATGGAGCAGCTGGTCCAGCTCCCCGGTGTGGGCCGCAAAACCGCGAACGTCGTGCTCGGCACCTGGTTCGGGAAGAACGAAGGGATCGTGGTCGACACCCACGTTCAGCGGCTCGCGACGCTGCTCGGCCTGACGAAACAGAGGGACCCGGTGAAGATCGAACGGGACCTGATGACGCTCGTGCCGCGTGACAAGTGGACCTGGTTCTCGCACACGCTGATCCTGCACGGGCGTCGCGTGTGCATCGCGCGGCGGCCGAAATGCGAGATTTGTGTAATAAACCGGTTGTGTCCGAGCTCGCGAGTATGATACGGGATTACATGTTACACGTTACAGGTTGCATGTGCGCCCACCGTGTAACGTGCAACATGTAACGTGCAACGGGTCATGAACCTCCCCCCCATCGACCGCGCCCAGCTCGTCGCCACCCGCCGCGACCTGCACCAGCACCCCGAGCTGGGGTTCGAGGAGCGGCGCACCAGCGGGTTGGTGGCGGAGCGGCTCCAACGGCTCGGCTATACGGTGCGGACCGGCGTCGGCAAGACAGGCGTGGTCGGCCTGCGGGACGGCGCGTCAGGTGGCAAGACCCGCTGCGTACTGATCCGCGCCGACATGGACGCGCTCCCGGTTGAAGAAGCGAACGACGTCCCCTACCGCTCGCAGCACGCGGGCAAGATGCACGCCTGCGGCCACGACGGGCACGTCGCGATCGGGCTCGAGGTGGCGCGCCGGCTGCACGCGACGTTTCTCCCGGGGAGCGTGAAGCTCGCGTTCCAGCCGGCCGAGGAGATCTCGAACGGTGCCGAGGCGATGATTCGGGACGGGGTCCTGGACGCCCCCACGGTGGACGCGGTGTTCGGCATCCATCTCTGGAACGACCTTCCGGCGGGCACTATCGCGCTCATGCCCGGCCCGGTCATGGCCTCCGTGGACGAGTTCGAGATCTCGATCGTGGGGCGCGGCGGTCACGCGGCCGCCCCGCACCAGGCGATCGATCCCGTGTTGATTGCGGCACACGTCGTCACCGCCCTCCAGAGCCTCGTCTCGCGCCGGCGCAATCCGTTCGAGGAGGGTGTCGTCTCGGTCACGCAGATGCATGCGGGCCACGCGTTCAACGTCATCCCGGGCCGCGCCGATCTGCGGGGCACCGTGCGCACATTCGGCGCGAAGTTCTACGAAGAAGCGCCGCAACTCGTCGAGGAGACGGCGCGCGGGATCGCTCGCGGATTGGGCGGCGACGCCGAGGTGCGGTATCGGCGCCTGTCGAAACCTCTCGTCAACGACGACAAGATGACCTCGTTGATGAAAGGCGTCGCGCAGGACATCGTGGGGCGCGACCGGGTGCTCGACGGCGTCCGCACCATGGGCGGAGAAGACATGTCGTACTTTCTCGCGAGAGTCCCGGGCGCGTTCGCGTTTGTCGGCTCGGCGCCACCCGGGAAGAAAGGCTCCCCGCACCACAGCCCGACGTTCGACATCGACGAGGAAAGCCTCGTGATCGGGGCCGAGCTGGTGAGCCGAACAGTGGTGAGGTACCTCGAGACGCCGGGCTGAGACGGCCCGTTTGCATCGCGATTCGCGGCGCCGTATGTTGGCCCGATGCGACCCGTTTTGTTCTGGGTCTGGTCCTCCCCCGTTCCCACCCACGATTTTTTTGTACTCCTGGGCGCTCTCGCCGGTGTCGCCGTGTTCGTCCACGAGGCACGGCGCCGCCACATGCTGGACGAACGCTTGCTCTGGGTCCTGGCAGGCAGCCTGGTGTGCGGCGCCGTCGCCGCGCGCCTGAGCGCGCTGTGGCGGTACACCGCCTTGGCCCCCGATCCGTCGCTCGTCGAGTTCGTCACCCGCGGCGGCCGCAGCATCCTCGGGGGCCTCGCCGGCGCCTACGCCGGGGCGCTCGTGACCAAACGCCTGCTCGGCTACCCCCGGCCGACGGGCGACGTCTTCGCCCCGGCGGTGGCGCTCGCCATGGCGATCGGCCGGTGGGGTTGTTTTTTCACCGAGCTTCCCGGGACGCCGACCACGCTGCCCTGGGCCGTGCGCCTCGATGGCGTGCCGCGTCATCCGTCGTTCCTTTACGAGAGCGCGTTCCAGGGCGCGATGTTCTGCTGGCTGTGGTGGTGGGGCCGCCCGCACGTGCGCGTGCCCGGCGAGCTGTTCAAGATCTACCTCCTCGCCTACGCCATCTTCCGTTTCCTGGTCGAGTTCGTGCGTGGTAACGACGTGGTGTGGGCGGGACTCACACGCCCGCAGCTGTTCCTCATCCCGGCGACGGCGGCGCTCGCGGTCTATTTCGCTGGTCGACGGGTCCGAGGTGACGACGCGGCCCTCGCATTGCACGCGGGCCAGCCGTGACCGAGCCACAAGACCCCCGCGAGCGGGCTCGAGAGATATTCTGGGTCGTCGCGACGTCGCTGGGCAAGGCTGTGATAGGATTCTGCATCGTCCTCGCAACCATCACTATTGGTCTCCTCGGCCTCTGCCTGTTCGTACTGCGCTGATGGGCACGCCGTTGACGCAGTGGACGCTGAGGGACTGGTGGACGGCCTGGGGGGGAGCCGCACTCATCGTGATTCCCAGCTTCGTCTTCACGCTCCTGTCGCTCGCGGGCGGGAACGATGAAGCCGGCACGGTCGGTCGCCTTGCCCTCGCCCTGGTGTTCGGCGGGCTCGTCGCCCTGCTCACCCTGGCGGCCTATCACCGGGGCGCCCAGGGCTTTGCCCTCGGCGTCGCGGGCGGCTACGGTTTGCTCACGCTGGTCTCAGGCGGGCAGTGCACGCTCTTGATGCCATCCAGGTCGGGAGGGCTCGGAGGTATCTACCTCCTCTTCGTGGTCGTGGGCTTTGCCGGGCTGGCAGTCGCCAGCCTCGTGAAGGCGGTCAGGGGCAAGGACCAGTGACGATGTCCGGAATGCGGCTGCGCACCGACCGCATCCTCCGTTATGTGGTGGCCTTCTGCCCCGAGTGCCATCGCGAAGCCCCCGACCGCCCGCTCTCCGACGTGGAGCGCTTGAGCGGCTACCTCGCCGAGGAGAACGGCAAGGTCTGGCTCGTGCGTGGCTGCCCCCGGCATGGGAAGATCGTCACGTTGTACGACGAGTCCCCCGAGATCCTGCGCTACCTCGAGGAGTGGACCGCGCCGACCAAGCTGCACACGCCGGACACGCCCGGGAACTTCGATCCGGTTCCCGCCGCCTACCTCCGCGGGCTCGGCGAGATGCAGACGCAACACACCTGCATCCTGCTGGAAGAAATCACTGAACAGTGCAACCTGCGCTGCCCCACCTGCTTCGCCGACTCGTCCCCGCAGCTCACGGGCATCGCCTCCGTGGAGCGCGTGCTCGAGAACATCGACCGGAGGCTCGAGCGGGAGCGGGGGCGGCTCGACGTCCTGATGATCTCAGGGGGCGAGCCGACGGTGCATCCGCAGCTGCTCCCTCTGCTCGAACGCGTGATGGAGCGGGACATCGTCCGGATCCTCATCAACACGAACGGCCTGCAAATCGCCCGCTCGGACGAGCTGCTGGGGTTCCTGGCGCGGCACAGCCACCGGGTGGAGGTCTACCTTCAGTTCGACGGCTTCAAGCCGGAGACCCATCGGCATCACCGGAACGCTGATCTCCGACAGATCAGGCAGCAGGCGGTCGAGCGGTTGAGCGCCGCCGGGGTCTTCACGACACTGACGATGACCGCGGCCTTGGGCGTGAACGACGACGAGATCGGCGCCGTCCTCCAGTACGGCCTCGATACCCCGTTCGTCGGAGGAATCTCGATCCAGCCACAGTTCTCCTCCGGCCGCTCGGCCGCGATCGACCCGCACGACCGGCTCACCCACACCGGCGTGCTCATGCGCCTCGGCCCCCAGACGAACGGGCTGGTTACCTGGCGCGACCTGACCGCACTGCCGTGCTCCCATCCGCACTGCTGCAGCGTGGGCTACATGCTCAAGACGGATAGCGGCTCCTGGCGCTCGCTCGTCGCCATCGTCGGGCACGACCGGCTGAAGCAGCACCTGGAGCTGGTCAGCAACCGCATCGCCGACCACGAGATCCCGGCGCAACTGCGCGAGCTGGTCAAGCAGTCCTTCCTCGGGCTGCTCAGCGAGCAGAGCTCGCTCACGCACCCGGCGATCTCGGAGCTGTTCCGTAACATTTGCGAGAACTGCGACCTGGGCCTCGCTACCCTGCTGCGACTCGCGCGGGACGCGCTGCTCGGCGAGCGCGACAGGATGCGCCGCTTCTTCGCTGAGCGGATCAAGCGGATCACCATCAAGCCGTTCATGGATCTGGACACCATGTTGGAAGAGCGTCTGGTGCAGTGCTGCGTGCACGTCGGCACGGAAAGCGACACCCAGCACCAGTGTGCGCCGTTCTGCGCCGTGCAGGCTTGGCCGGCGCTCTCACGCATGAAGCTGGGTGTGAGATCCGGGGCGCTGGCCACGTGACCTCCGTCTCGCCGCCCGGCGCCTTCGACCCCGTCCGGTTCTGCGCCCTCACGACGGTCGCGGTGCTCGCGTGGCTCGTCACGCCCCCGGTGGTCATCACCGTGATGGCGGGGCTGGGCCTCTGGGCGTACGCGCGGGCGCGCCGGCAAGGACTCACCCGGAGCCGCTGCGTCCTGGGCGATACGCGCCTCGCCATGGGGTACCTCGGTCTCGTGTTCCTGATCGGCATCGCGCTGACGGTGCGCGGCCTGCTGCGAGGGACGAGCCTGCACTGACCCGAGTAGGGCGGGCTAGATTTCAGAAGATGCCGAATCTTCTCGCCTCAGAGCCCTCCGCCTACCTGAAGTCCGCCGCCCACCAGCCGGTGCACTGGCACCCGTGGGGTGAGGCGGCGTTCGCGCGCGCGCGGGCCGAGGACAAGCCCATCCTGCTGGACATCGGCGCCGTGTGGTGCCACTGGTGCCACGTGATGGACGGCGAGTCGTACGAGGACCCCACGATCGCCGAGACCCTCAATCGCGCCTTCGTGTGCATCAAGGTGGACCGCGACGAGCGGCCCGACGTGGATGCCCGCTACCAGCGCGCCGTGCAGGCGCTCACCGGTCAGGGGGGCTGGCCCCTCACGGCGTTCCTCACGGCCGAGGGCGAAGTCTTTTTCGGCGGCACCTACTTCCCCCCCGAAGAGAACCACTACGGCCGCCCGGGCTTCCTGTCCGTGCTCACACAGGTGGCGGGCATCTATCGCGGGCAGCGCGACAAGGTGGCGGAGAACGCGACGGCCATCCGCCGCCAGGTGTCCGAGTCGCTCGACGAAGCGAAGAGCGGCGAAGTGAGCCCCGCGACCCTGGAGCGCGCCGCGAGCGAGATGGCCCGACTGTTCGACATCCGCTACGGCGGGTTCGGCACCGCGCCCAAGTTTCCCCACCCCGCGGCCGTGCAATTCCTGCTCGCGCGCTGGCACGACACGCGCGAGGACTGGATGCGCGAGGTCGCGGAAAAGACGCTCACCGGGATGGCGAAGGGCGGGATCCGTGACCACGTGGGTGGCGGATTCCACCGCTATGCGGTGGACGAGCGCTGGATCGTGCCGCACTTCGAGAAGATGTCCTACGACAACTCCGAGCTGCTGCACGCCTATCTCGACGGCTACGCGGCCTTGGGCACGCCGCTGTTTAGAGAAGTCGCTCAGGGCGTCGTCACTTGGGTGCTGGCAGTTCTATCGGACCAGGCGAAGGGCGCCTTCTACACGTCGCAGGACGCGGACGTGCAGTTCGGCGACGATGGTGACTATTGGACTTGGACGCTCGACGAACTGCGGGAGGCGTTGCCCGAAAAGGCGTTCCACGTTGCGCGTCGCACGTTCGATGTGGAAGAAGCCGGCGAGATGCACCACAACCCACGCAAGAACGTCTTGTGGTGGAAGCGCGATCCAGCGGGAGACGACGAGTGGCCCGTCCTCAAGGACGCGCTCGGGAGGCTCAAGGCGGCCCGCGACAAGCGCACGGCGCCATACGTCGACACCACGCCGTACGTGAACTGGAACGCCATGATGGCAGCGGCGTTCCTGCATGCCGGAGCGGTGCTCGATCG
>WNGD01007424.1_pt1 | contig 10327 bp, 8 predicted proteins | sample 5400671 | NCBI WGS metagenome assembly WNGD01 (sample SAMN13153369, study PRJNA577476) | soil metagenome | isolation source: 40 cm soil or saprolite under grassland replicate 2 | place: USA:California | collected 2016-06-15
CTCCGCCATCTCCTCGTCGGAGAGCTTACGCAGGATGGCGTTCGGCAGGATCTCTTCAATGAAATAGTTGTTCTGCAGGACCATCGCCTCGCCGGCCTCGGAACGCAGCGCCTCCAAGGCTGGACGCATTCCCATCTTGTCCCAGTGGTCCCGGCCCTGCGGCGCCACGATCGCCTCCATGAACGCGATTCCCTTCACAGCCTCGCGGTGGCGATTGGCCCAGTCGAAGCCGAGGGCCGAACCCCAGTCATGGACGACCAAGGTGACCCGCTCGTGCACATCCAGGGCCTCGAGCAGGGCGTCGAGGTAGCGGCGGTGTTCGACGAAGCGATACGAGCCGGGGCCACTGTCGGGCAGCTTGTCGGAGTCGCCCATGCCGATCAGGTCGGGGGCGATGCAGCGGCCTCGTGGCTGCAGGTGCGGCAACACGTTGCGCCAGAGGTACGACGAGGTGGGATTGCCGTGCAGCAGCACGATGGGGTCGCCCTCTCCCACCTCCACGTACGCCATCTCGCGGCCGAGGACCCGCCGCCGCTGCTTTTGGTACGGAAATGCCGCAGAGATCGTGTTGCCTTCTCCTGCTTTCTTTGCCATGCCGGCAAGACCAGCGGCGGCAATCGAGGTTTTCATGAAGCACGCTGACTCCAATTCTGGCCCAGTTTGCACCTCCGTGGCAACAATCCAATCCCCCTAACGCATCCAATCCCCTAACGCCTGGCCTCGCTTAAGCCAATTAAAACATAAGCGCGAATCAGGCCCGTAGCTGAGCCTAACCGGCCTGACGGCTTATCGCCGTCGGCGGTCAAGTCGCGTCTGGCGGGGGATCGTCACGGTTGCCTTCGGCGACCGCCTTGTCATAATTGATCAGAGCTTCGTCAGATCGTTTCCGAACACGATCACGCTTCTTCGTCTGCACGCGTGATGACTCAACTTGTTGGATGTCCAGTCATTCTGCTCGCGTCTGCGTTCCGTCTACTCGGCGGTGCGTCTGAGCGATGGGGCGCCCGTCGATCTGATCGCCTGAGCCTGCGATGATTACGGCACATACCGACGTTGTTGGCAGTCTTCTCCGGCCGGTTGCGTTGCGCAGAGCTCGGGACGACTGGGTGGCCGGGCGTCTTAGTCACGCGCAATTCAAGTCCATAGAGGATCGCGCCGTCGATGAGGCCGTCTCCCTCCAGGAGGCAGCGGGGCTCGACATCGTGACCGACGGAGAAATGCGGCGGCTTTCGTTCCAGAGCCAGATGACCGAGGCTGTCGACGGCTTCGGTGCCTGGGACATCAATGCATTTTTGTGGGGCCATTGGCACGGCGACGGCGCCGTCGGGGAGCGACGCCGCGACCGGCCGGTCAATCTCGGCGTGGTCAGCAGGCTCGTCCGCAAACGGCATCCTGTCGCCGAGGAGTTCGTCTATCTGCGCCGCCGCACACGCCGCATTGCAAAGGTAACCCTGCCCAGCCCCAGCCTGTTCGTGAATTTCTGGTCGCCGGAACGTTCCCAATCCGCGTATGCAAGCCTCGATCACTTCCTCGCCGACGTCGTCGCGATCCTGCGTGATGAGGTGGCGGAGCTCGTTCGCCTCGGTGCCACCTATATTCAGATCGACGCGCCTCACTATCCCCTGCTGCTGGCGCCTGAGACCCGGACCTTTTATGAATCGCGCGGCTGGACGCTCGATCAATGGTTGAGCCGCGGGATCGAGCTCGACAACGCCGTCATGGCGGGATTTGCCGACGTGACCTTCGCCATCCATCTCTGTCGTGGCAACCAAGAAGGCCGTTGGCTCGTCGCGGGTGACTATGAGCCAATTGCCCGGCCGATTTTCCAGCGCATCCGTGCAACGCGGCTTCTCCTCGAATACGACGATGAGCGGTCGGGCTCGTTTGCACCGCTGCGGCACGTCCCAGACGACAAGACGGTGGTTCTCGGGTTGGTCAGCACCAAGCGGCGGCAAACGGAGGCGCCGGAAGATCTCATTCGTCGCATCATGGAAGCAAGCCGCTTTGTGCCGCTGGAACGCTTGGCGCTCAGCCCTCAGTGCGGCTTTGCCTCTTCGATCGTTGGAAACGACCTTTCCATCGAGGACGAAAGACGTAAGCTCGAGAGGATGTGCGAGACTGCACGACGCATATGGAGATAGCTTCCTCCGCCGCCGGCACGTGTCGATCCGATCGGCGAAATGGGTATGTCCGCTCTGCCCCGAAATTTGAGATTGATCGCGAACTCGAACTTGGTTGGCTATCTCTTGTAGAGATCGATGATCTCGATCCCGTTGCCATCAGGGTCGTGGAAATAGGCGTGCCGGCCGGGGAACGTGGTGTGCCCCTCGTCGGAATTTGACGAGTTCGACGCCGCGCGCCTGCATGATTGCGAGCGCCCGATCAAATTCCGGCGCCTCCACCATGAAGGCATGATGATGGGCGTCTTCCCCGGGATTGTTCGGATTGACGTGATGGGGGATCCTTGCCAGCACGAAGTAGCTGCCGCCGCATTCCATAAAGGAATAGCGCTCGTTCGAGCGCAGGTGCCTGCAGCCGAGGACTTCGGAATAGAACTTCGCGGCGGCGATGTGATCGCGTACCCCGATGGTGAAATGCAGGATTCCGGTCGTCCTGATCGTGTCTGAGGCCGAGACTGCCGGCGTCGCAAGCGTGGCATCTGTCATCGGCATCCTCCCGTCCGGCGGATTTCATGCTCCCTGCAATCGAGGCGACAATACCACCCCTTGATCGTGCGGTCGTGAACATTCAACGGTTGGGGCCGCTACGCGCCGGTGCGCCCCCGAAAGCGGACCTCCGATCTGCGCGTCAATGCGTCCACGTTCCCCGCACGCGATGGCGGGTAGATACCTATATTGAAAGGGAGCAAGGTCCCAAGGCCTCAGCAACGACGATTGCCGAGGAAGACAGCCATGGACACACCGACCACCGATTTCGTGCGGGCGGGCAGCCTCGAGGAGTTGAAGGCGAAGGGGCGGCTGGTCGTGCACGGGCCGCACCGACCGATACTGGTCGTGCACGACAAAGATCGTATCTTCGCGCTCGACAATCGCTGCCCTCATATGGGCTTTCCGCTCGATCGCGGCAGCGTCGAGGACGGCATACTGACGTGTCATTGGCACCACGCCCGCTTCGATCTCGCGAGTGGCTGCACCTTCGATCTATGGGCAGACGACGTGCCGACCTGCCCCGCCGAGGTGCGTGACGGCGAAGTCTGGGTCAGGCCCACCTTCGGCCACGCGGATCCTGCTGCGCATTGGCGCCGGCGGCTCGACGACGGCCTCGCGCATGTCCTGGGTCTCGTCATCGCCAAAGCCGTTCACGGCCAGCTTGCGGCCGGCGTGCCGCCATCCGATGTCGTGCGGCAGGTCGCACTGTTCGGGATTGAGAACCGCGACGGTTGGGGCGTTGGCCTGACGATCCTTGTTGCACTCGGCAATCTCCTGCCCGTTTTGCCGGAAGAGGAGACCTACCTCGTCCTGTTCCACGGCGCCCGCCGCGTTGCGGCGGATTGCGACGGGGAGGCGCCGCGGCGGCGGCGCGCTGCGCTGGCGAGCCGGCCCGATCGCGCTACCCTTGAGCGCTGGCTGCGGCGCTGGACAAGCGTGCGCCATCGCGAGGCGGCCGAGCGCACGTTGCTCACCGCCGTCGCCACCGGCACCTCACCGGCCGCGCTCGCCGACCTCCTGCTCGCGGCCGATACCGACCGCGCCTTCCCCGACGGGGGACACTCGCTTGATTTCACCAACAAGGCCTTCGAATGCCTCGACCTGATCGGCTGGCAGCATGCCGATGCCGTCCTGCCTGCCGTGGTCGGCCAGATGGTGGCAGCTCGCGGTGCCGAGGAGTCGACCGCATGGCGCCAGCCGGCCGATCTCATCGCACTGTGCGCGGACGTCGCCGCCAAGCTGCCCGATCTGTTCGCCGCCCGGCCCAACAGAGATGGCTGGTCAGATCACGCGGCGCTTGCGCAGGCGCTTCTCGGCGATGACCCGGAGGCGATCATGGCTGCCCTCAAGGCGGCGATCGTGAGCGGCGCTGCTGCCGCCGACCTCGGCCGTTCGCTTGCCTATGCGGCGGCGCTCAGGTTGGCGCGCTTCGGCAGCGCCAACGAGCACGCCGATTGGGAGACGGCCCACCACGTCTTCACCTATGCCAACGCCGTCCACCAGATGTTAAAGCGAATCGGGACGGCGGAGCGGGAGGGCCATATCGAGGCGGTGCGCGGCGTCCTGCACGGAGCGATGGCGCTCTACCTCGCTCGCTATCTCAATGTGCCGCCAGCCCGCATTCCCGGCGATGGCGGCGAGCCGCTCGACGACCTGCCCGCCCATGCGCAGGAGATCCGTGCCGCTCTGCTCGACGCCTTCGATCGGCAGCGGCAGGTCGACCTTGCCGCGCGCCTCGTCGCACGGCATCTCACGCTTGGTCACCCGGTGCCGGCGCTGATCGCCACGCTGGCGCGGGCGCTATTGCGGGAGGACGCAGGTTTCCATGCCTATCAAGCGCTGGACGCCGGCGTGCGGCAGTTCGGCGCCTGGGGCAATACCGACGAAGGGCGGCATATCCTGATCGCCGTCGCCCGCTATCTCGCTGCGCATTCGCCTACGGAACGCGCCGAGCTGCAAACAGCCGACATCGCCCGGCGGCTCATGCGCGGCGGTGAGCTGCATCAGGATACGAGAGCCTGACATTGGACGACGCTGCCGCCCGCGGCGGTGGAGGAGCGGATCTTGCGCACTACCGTCCATTCATGTCCGCAGTACCCCCAACCGTAAATTCAACGCGCCGGTTGCGTCGTGTCACCAGCGGGCTTGCGCGCGCGATCAGGCTCTCGCGGTATGTGCAACGCACGAGTAATCTCATGATTGCACGATTGCTCAGGAGGGCATCATGAAACTTCCCCGTCGGAAACTTCTGCATCTCGCCACGGGCGTTGCCGCGCTGCCGATGCTATCGCGACTGGCTGGCGCGCAGAGTTATCCCTCGCGGCCGGTGCGGATTGTTGCGGCGTTTGCGGCGGGGGGCGGCGTCGATATCACGGCGCGGTTGATCGGCCAGTGGCTTTCCGATCGGCTGGGACAATCCTTCGTGGTGGAGAATCGACCGGGAGCCGGCGGCAACATCGGCACCGAAACGGTCGTCAATGCGCCGCCTGACGGGCATACCTTGCTTCTGGCCACGCTCCCAAACGCCGTAAACACGACGCTCTACGAGAAGCTCAATTTCAACTTCATCCGCGATATCGCACCCGTCGCGGGCATCATTCGCGTAGCGATGGTCATTCTTGTGCACCCATCGGTTCCAGCCAAGACTGTTCCCGAATTGATCGCCTACGCGAAGGCCAATCCAGGCAAGATCAACATGGCGTCGGCCGGAGCGGGAAGCGCACCGCACATGGCGGGGGAGCTTTTCAATTTCATGGCGGGCGTGAACATGGTCCATGTCCCCTATCGCGGCCAGGGGCCTGCGCTGGGCGATTTGCTCGGCGGGCAGGTGCAGGTCTTTTTCGCCACCACTCCCGGGACGAGCGACTTTGTCAGAACGGGCAAACTACGTGCGCTTGCGGTGACGAGTCCAACGCGGGCCGAAGGTTTTTCCGCGCTGCCGCGGGTGGGAGATTTTGTGTCGGGTTACGAAGCGAGCCAGTGGTACGGCATAGCCGCTCCGAAGAACACGCCGGTCGAGGTTATCGATAAGCTCAATCGCGAGATCAACGCCGCTCTGAACGATCCTGTGATGAGCGCAAAGTTTGCCGAAATAGGCGGCGAGCCGCTTGCCGGCTCGCCCTCCGCGTTCGGTCAGCTCATCGCCGAGGAAACCGAGAAGTGGGGCAAGGTGGTGAAGTTTACGGGGCTTAAGCCGGAGTGACGCGCCGGCGGCAGACCCATTCCATAACCATAGCATCCGCCTCGCGCCGAATACATCCTCACCGCCAAGGGCCGTGAGCTTGGGCCGATCCTCAAAGCGTGGCGCTGATGCGCTGCCCTGTGCCGAGACCGACTCCGACCTGTGCTGCTACCTTTGCCCTTTCTCTCTCATGAGGACCAGGAGACGCTCCGTTACGGGGTCTAGGCTGGCCGCAGCCTCTTCCGTCATGGGGTTTAGGTGGGGCGTAACGTCTTCGGTCTCCTCACATACTCCCCGATCGTCGGATTGGCCCTTCGCTTCCGCCTCTCGCTCTAACCGTTGCTCACGAAAGGACGAGGACAGATCCAATGCCCTGGTCCGCCTCCCTTGCTGCTGCTGCTTGCGAAAGACCCTGAAAACTCTAATCCTGTCGCCTTCGACGGCAAAATCCATGTCGCCATTTTCACTAAGCCGTTCTTTCAAGGCGTCTCTTACGGAGTTCTTGGCCTTTTGAGCTTCGGTTCTCAGAGCTGAAAGCTTGGTAGATTTGTCTACGTACTCTTCCCAACCCCTGAGCGTCTGAACCTTCTCTATGGGTAGAAAGCCAATCGTCTTTGTCTTGGCTTCGTTCTGATCTGCCATGTCCTTATCCTCTTGGAACATGGCCCTTGTGCCAAAGCATGGTTCACAGATGGTTAATTGTAGCGCAACGATGCCTGCGCCAAATGCCAGCTTCGAGACGTGGAATCGTTGACGCAGTTTCCGAACCTCGTCGAATTGGCAAAGCAGTAAGTTGTGACTGGCAGCCGTGGGGGAATTAACTGTCTCTAAACTATGCTTGGACACGCTGTTGCCCATGCCGAATCAACCCGCTGCTGCGAACGCTCATCCCCTTGCGACCCCATTTCCCGGATCCCAGCCGTGGGAGGCGCCCGATCCGCTTCCAGTCATGCGGCGGGAACTGAAGCTGTTGCTCATCGAGATGAACGTATTGCGCGTGGAGGTTGAACAACTGCGGGCAATGGAACGGGAAGCGCGCAACACAGAGGAATTCCTCTCGGCCTCCGTCAACCGGCTCATGGAGAGCCGAGATCACTGGCGACAAGAAGCGGAACGCTTCCGCGCCTTAATCGCGCAAGTGCCGCCATGGTCGCTATTCTGGTGGAGATGCGTTGACGCGTTCAAGACGTGGCGAAAACCAACCGACCGCGGGCTGCACTGGGCCTGAGCAGCAAGTAGCTCGGATTGAGCTTTAAGCGCATCCACGCGCGTCTTCGAGGCGCTATGGCGAAATCCGGGATGTCGCGCTGCAATGTGAGCTCCTCACGAACGCCGTTCGCGGCGCAACCTATCTTCACTTAACTCTACCTGCCTTCACTTAGACTCTAGCGTGACGCCACCGGGCATTCTCGGATGTCGCTTCGCTCCATCCGAGCTACGCTTACTGTTCAAGCTTCGTCGCCGCATCGAGGCGCGCCACGCCGAGTGACCAGCGCTCCAATCGCGAGCCGCGCCAACATACGAAATTATTGGCTGCGCAAGCGCCACGCGCGAGTTCCATCTAGCCGCCAAGCAGTCACATTTTCATGTCAGACCACGTAAATCGACCGGGAATTGTGCTGGTAAACGGGGGGCGCGCATGGCACTTAGCTTACGCGATGTTGAGTGCGATCCGATTGCGAACCGCGCCCTCAACGAGCTTATGCATCACTATGCCGTCGCAGAAGAGAAGACCCGATTGGTTCTGACCAAGAAGGCAGGGGACATGAAGCTCTTCTTGTATGACCTCGACGACCTTCATCAATTGGATTTCATCCATAATCAGCAAATGGCGAAGGAAATCGAACGATTGCGCGTGCTATCGACCACGACCGTCCAGCAGCGGGAGAGCTGGAAGGTCCGTGCCTTGATGGCAGAGACGCAGTTGCTCGAAACCACTGCCAAAACCAGCAACAATGGTGGCCGTCAGAATGTCAGTGACGTCAGGTATGCTTCGCTCAAGCGCTATCTGGCAAAGCGGTTCCACCCTGATTACGCCCCAGGACAAGGCATCGAGAAGATTGTTCGAAACGAGATCTTCAAGGAAATCTGGAACGAGATTGACCGCCTCGATCAAGGACTCTCGGACACCCGCTTCGCGACGGCGCGATCATCTTCGGCGGCCTGATCGGGCGGACGTTGCGCTGGATGCCCTGGAACAACTGAAAGGCATCTCCGGCCGTCCCAACTGATCCGCAAACTCGCCTTGGCAAGCCGACCGTCACGCGAGTGGAATGACGACGATTTCGACGATCGGCCTGTACTGCGCCCTCCGCGAGCACCCTTCGTCGTCCCGCGTGACTACGTCGAACAGTACGGCCGGCGTGACGAACTGCGCCGCTACCGCTTGCACCGCCGTGCAATCGACAACGCCCTTTTTTTCGTCGCTGGTGAGGCCGGCGACAAGCTGCGCCCGCAACGTCTCTGGCTACCCGCGCAGCTCAAGCAACTCGTATCATGCAGCAAATGCGGAGCGGACCGAAACAATTGCGCGCTCTCGCGGAGGAATTGCACGCGCGCCAAGAAGCGAAGTGTCAAAAGCGCGAGATCGATCTGGTCCATGATCCATCGGCTCAATCCGATGAAAGACAAAAATCGGATCGCAGCGGCGAAACAAGTCTATGACTCTCGCGTCCGCCATTTCAGCCGCGCGACATATCTTAGCAATGCGTTTCAGAATGTCCGCTGATTCAGAAGGCGCGAACTGCGCAAATATAGCCCTGGAGGTGACGGCATATTCGTGCCGATTTTCGCGGGTTTGAAATTCAAAGCGAACACTTTCGGCGCGAGCGACGTCGCCAGCCTTGATCGCGTCGATGAAGTGACAAAGAAGCGTAAGGGTCGGTATGCACTCCAAACTCGCGAAGCAGCGCGCGCGTAAACTCGCGTCGACAGTGTCCACTACAGCAAAACGTGAACGCTGCCGTAGAGATTCGATCAATGACCCCTCCATGTTCTTGGCTGTGATGGCGCGCTTCGCCATGTTGTTGCGAACCTCGCGGACAGCGAGAACGGTCCGATCACGAACAACCGAGGTTTCCCTCTGCAACTCGTTTGGCCCAAGGCACAGCTCTTCTAGTGCGGCAATTTCGTCTTCGCCCTTCGTGATCGCGTAATCAACGCGGGCGTAATCAGCGAGTTGGCGTCGCTCAATCTCAAGCACTTTTGGTAGCAGCGTGGCCATCCCTGGCTACCCGGCAAGGAAAAGCATCTGAATGCCTACCTGTCGACCTGGGCCCGCTTATTCGTGCTGCTGCGGGCGGGCGGCGCCTCCGCCTGCCGGAGGGGCGGCGGCAGTTCAGCTCCCTCCGCAGCCGGCTCGATCTTGGTTTCGGTGAGCTGGCGCCGTAGGTCTGCTGAGAGTCCCGCAGAGGTGCTGATGGGAGTGAAGGTTGAGCCGTTTGGCCCGCCGTTATAGGCCATCAGACCAGCATTGGTCGCGACGATGTCGCCGGGACGCAATGTCGGATCATCAGCAACGGCTGTGTTGACGAGGCCGAAGGCGTCCCTGCCGTTGCAGGTGCAGCCGGGGACGATCTTCTTCCGGTACGTGAACGCGGTGGCGAGCTCCAAGTAGCGCTTGCCGTCTGGCGCGACCGCGTGGTCGATGGCGTTGCCGTTGTAGATCTTGGTTGCGCTTGCCGGACACATGGAGCTGCAGGTCTGCGCCGAAGTTGCCCCGCTATGACGTTGAATTGGGAAGTAACGTCCGTCGCATAGGCGCACACAATAGGCGAGGCCTCCCTCGGAACGGGTCGCTTCCGAGCTGCGCAACGGGGCGTTCGGATCCGCATAACTGGTGACAGGAGAATTCCACAGGCGGCCGAACAGCGCCTCGAAAATGTTTTGGGCAGAGGCCGTGGCCACAGAGGTGAGAAGCGTCGTGACCGTGATGCCGGTCACGAGGATGCCTTTGACGCCGCGGCTCAAGCGGGTCTGGCGACGGATCAACAAAGCGAAAGGTCCCCCGACTCGCGCGCCGACGATCCCCAGGCGCGCCATCTTTCAATAGCTTCGGCGACGGGCGGAAATATGACCTAAGAGCGCCGGGAGTAAGACGTTTGGGGAAACTATCGCGGTGGAGTTGGCGTTGTATTACGCCGCTGCGGCAATCGAACATGAGCGCAAGCCACTGCCGGTTACGGGACCACGCCATCGGCGCGATAGCGTGGAAGCGAGCCAAAGGCTGGTAAATGTCAACCTAGCTCTTCCTTCGAAGGAGAGATCTTACTTGTCTCTCTGAGCCAATGATCAAGTCACTCATCATCGCCATAATCGCCTGTCTAGTTTCGACGGTCGTTGGAGTGCGCCCTTGATAGTGGACAGTTTCAGGCGGCGGTTTTGACAGGTTGCTGGGCGTGGCAATCCTCGTATTGCGCGGGGCTCAGATAGCCTAGCGCGGAGTGGAGTCTGCGAGTGTTGTAAACCTCGTCGATGA
>WNGD01009995.1_pt1 | contig 10322 bp, 9 predicted proteins | sample 5400671 | NCBI WGS metagenome assembly WNGD01 (sample SAMN13153369, study PRJNA577476) | soil metagenome | isolation source: 40 cm soil or saprolite under grassland replicate 2 | place: USA:California | collected 2016-06-15
CAGACCCGCGCCACCCCGGGGGTGTAGGCCATCGAGAGGTCGTCGCGGGTGCGCAGCGGCACCTTCGAGGTCACCTCCAGCTTGCCGCCCAGGTGCAGCAGGAAGGTCCGGTCGCTCACCTTGTGGACGTGGGCCCCGTCCACCCCCTCGACCGCGCCGGTGAGGGCGGCGGCGTGGCGCGCGTCGGCGGCGTTGACCGTCAGGTCGACGACCAGGAGGTCCGGGTGGGACTCGACGATGTCGACCGCGGCCACCTGCCCGGCGGCCTCGCCGACCGCGGTGGTGATGCGGCCGATCCCAAGCGGGTCGGCGCCAAGGTGCACGCGCATGGTGATCGAATATGACGCGCTTGGGACGCTCACAAGCCCTCCTCGCCGTAGCGGCCTCGGGAAAACATTGGGGAACAATACCCGAAGACCGGCGGTCGAGGCGAGCGGCGCCGTGCCCGCCACAACGCCACCAAAAGCAAGTTTGACCTGCTGCCATTCGGTTTCCCGATCGCGGGAATTACCAGAAACGATTGGATAGATGTTTGCGGGGGCCTTACTGTGCAATATCAGGTTCAGGATCGTGCTGCGACCGCGTGTCGAAGCCTGGAGCTGCCCTGATGAGCGTCAGCCGTTCCACGAGAACCGGCGCCGCGCTCCCCGTCGACCCTCTATCGATTCGGGCCGTAATTGGCCGCGTGCAATGCTGAGGTGATTTCGTATGCCGTCACCTTCCACCAATGGTCACCGCAATGGTATTCGGCGCCACGATCTCGAAGATCTCGAAACGGAATGGACGTCGAGCCCGCGCTGGCGGGGGATCCGGCGTGATTGGGATGCCGCGGAGGTGGTGCGACTGCGCGGCTCAGTCGCGGTCGAGCACACCCTCGCCCGGCGCGGCGCGGAGCGGCTCTGGCAGCTGCTTGGCCACGAAGACCGGGCGGTCACCGCGCTCGGCGCGCTCAGCGGCGGGCAGGCGGTGCAGATGGTGCGCGCCGGCCTTGCGGCGATCTACGTGAGCGGCTGGCAGGTCGCCGCCGACGCCAACACCGCCGAGCAGGTCTACCCCGACCAGAGCCTGTACCCGGTGAGCAGCGTCCCGGCGCTGATCCGCCGCATCAACAACGCCCTGCGCCGCGCCGATCAGGTCGAGTCGGTCGAGGCCCACGAGGCCCAGCGGGAGGGCGTGGGCGCCGCTGGTCCCCGGCGCGACTGGCTGGCGCCGATCGTCGCCGACGCCGAGGCCGGCTTCGGCGGCCCGCTCAACGCCTACGAGCTGACCGCCGCGATGATCGAGGCGGGCGCGGCCGGGATCCACTTCGAGGACCAGCTCGCGGCCGAGAAGAAGTGCGGCCATCTCGGCGGCAAGGTGCTGGTGCCGACCGCGCAGTTCCTGCGCACCCTCAAGGCCGCGCGGCTCGCCGCCGACGTCGCCGGGGTCCCGACGGTGCTGGTGGCCCGCACCGACGCGCTCGCCGCGACGCTGCTGACCAGCGACGCCGACGAGCGCGACCGGCCGTTCCTCAGCGGCGAGCGGACCATGGAAGGCTACTTCCGCGTCACCCCGGGCCTGGCCCCCTGCGTCGCCCGGGGGCTGGCCGCCGCGCCCTACGCCGACCTGCTGTGGTTCGAGACCTCCACGCCCGACCTGGACGATGCGGCGGAGTTCGCCGCCGCGATCCACGCCGAGCACCCCGGCAAGCTGCTGGCCTACAACTGCTCGCCGTCCTTCAACTGGCGCCGCCACCTGGACGAGCGGACCATCGCCAGCTTCCGGGAGGAGCTGAGCCGGCTCGGCTACCGCTTCCAGTTCATCACCCTGGCCGGCTTCCACTCGCTGCTTCTTCGACGCCGTGGCCTCGGCCGTCTCCGGCAGCGACAGCAGCACCCTGGCGATGGCCGGTTCGACCGAGCAGGCCCAGTTCCACCGCTAAAGGCCCCCAAGCTTGGCCCGATAGTCACAGGAACGTCACGTGACTACGTCATCCGTGGGGTCCCCTGACTAGCCCTTCTTCGGGTAGGATTCGGGACGGTTCGGTCGAAGGAGGCGGGGTTTGTCGAATCGTCGCGCCGGGAGCTGTGGCCTGGTCCCGCGCGGCGTGCGCCTCCGATCGCTCGCCTTGCTGCCGACGCTGACCCTGGCGGCGACCCTGGCGCTGCTGACCGCCCCGGGCGTCGCGCTGGCAGGGACGCCCGCCACCGGCGGCAACGCCTCGCTGCTGACCCAGGCGGCGGCCCTGCAGGCCCAGCTCGACCAGCGGTACGCCGCGATGGAGCGGCTCTCCGAGAAGCTGGACGGCATCACCAGCGCGGAGCAGCGGGTCCGCGAGCAGCTGGGGAGCATGCAGCGCGTCCAGCACGACGTGGCTGCCCGCCTCGCGGTCGCCCAGCGGGCACTCGACGACCAGGCCCGCGCGGCCTACATCCAAGGCCCCGGGTTCTTCGTCTCCAGCTTCGTCGGCGTCACCGACATGGCCGACCTGCTGTCGCGGGTCCAGCTGCAGAAGGCCGCGCTGGAGGCCGACGCCCGCGTCGTGCAGCGGGTCCGCGACCAGAAGGCGACCGTCGACCAGCTCAACAGCCGCATCGCCGCCGACCTCGCCGAACGCCAGGCCCTCCACGACCAAGTCGCGGCCCAGCGGGACCAGGTCAGGGCCGTCGCCGACCGGCTGCAGGCCAGCCTCAAGCAGATGGACACGCAGCTCGCCGGTGCCCTGGCGGCCCTCCAGCGCCAGGCCGAGGCGGCCGGCAGGGCGGCGTGGGCGAGCTTCGAGGCCGGCCTGCGCGGGCAGGGCGCCTCGGCGTACCTGCAGCCCGGCCCGGCCGCGCGCGCGGCGGTGGCGTTTGCGCTCCACCAGCTCGGCAAGACCTACCAGTGGGGCGCGACCGGCCCGAACGCCTTCGACTGCTCCGGCCTGACCAGCAGCGCCTACCGCGCCGCCGGGGTGGCGATCCCGCGCACCGCCGCCGCGCAGTACGGCGCCGGCGTCCAGCATCCGGGCCTGGCCGACCTGCTCCCCGGCGACCTGCTCTTCTACGCCGACGACCCGGCCAACCCGGCGACCATCCACCACGTCGGCATGTACATCGGCAACGGCCTGATGGTGCACGCCCCCCACACCGGCGACGTGGTCCGGGTCGCCACCATCTGGCGCCTCGGCTTCGCCGGGGCGGTGCGGGTGGTCCCGGCGCAGCCTCGGCCGGGCGTGCCGCAGCCCCCGCCCTCCACCGCCCCGCCGACCACGCTCCCGCCGATGACGACCACCCCGACGACCACCCCGACGACCACCACGGCGCCGTCCACGACCACGACCACCGCCACGACGGTGCCGTCGTCGACCACCGGGACCACGACCACCACCAAGCATTCGCAGTCGACCACCACCACGACCAGGGCGGCGACCACGACCACCAAGGGGTGACGGCGGACCGCCGGTATCATGCCGGCATGGAGCGGCTCTGGACCCCCTGGCGGATGGCCTACATCCGCGGTGAGATCGGCGGCCGGGTCGCGGACAGCGGCTGCGTCTTCTGTGAGCTGCCGGCCCGCGGCGACGACCAGGGCAACCACATCCTGGCCCGTGGCCGGCACACCTTCGTGCTGCTGAACGCCTTTCCCTACAACCCCGGGCACCTGATGGTCGCGCCCTTCCGCCACCTGGGCGACTTCGGCGCCCTGAGCGCCGACGAGCTGGCCGAGAGCATGGCCTTCACCAAGACCGCCATCCGGGCGCTGGAGGAGAGCTCCGACGCGCACGGCTTCAACCTCGGCATGAACCTCGGCACGATCGCGGGCGCCGGCATCGCCGACCACCTGCACCTGCACCTGGTACCCCGCTGGGGCGGCGACACCAACTTCATGCCGGTGGTCGGCCAGACCAAGGTCCTGCCGGAGCTGCTCGCCGAGACCTGGGAGCGCCTGCGGCCCTGGTTCGAGCAGGCCGAGACGGCGACCGAGGCCGAGTCCGGCGCCAGGGCCGAGATCCAGGAGGTTCAGGAGGAGGGCGAGCGGGGCTAGCCAGCGACCGCGCTCAGCCGCTCCTCCAGGTCGGCGAGGACCTGGTCGGGGACGTCGACGTTGTCGTCGGTGCCGCTGCCGATGCGGACCGTGGGCTTGTGGGCGCCGTGGTAGTCGGAGCCGCCGGTGACCAGGAGGCCATGGCGGTCGGCGGTCGCCTGCCAGTGGTGGCGGGCGTCGGCGTCATGCTGGGAGTGCCACACCTCCAGGCCGTCGATGCCGGCCTCGATCGCGGCGGCGACCACGCCGTCGGCCTCGGCGGCGCCGAGGCGGCCGGGGTGGGCGAGCACCACCAGCCCGCCGAGCCCGTGGACCAGCGCGACGACCTCCTCGACCGGCAGCGACGGCGCTGGCGCGTACGCCGGGCGGCCGTTGGAGAGGTAGCGGTCGAACGCCTCGGCGGTGTCGGCGACCACGCCGGCCTGGATCAGCGCGCGGGCGAAGTGGGCGCGGGACAGGGCCGAGCGGCCCGCCAGCGCCGCCGCCTGGTCGTAGCCGACGCCGGTGAGCGCCTCCAGCCGCTCGCCGATGCGGTGGTTGCGCTCCAGCCGCTCGCGGCGCACCGCCTCCACCCGGTCGACCGCGCCGGGGGCGAGCAGGCCCGCGCCGTAGGCGAGCAGGTGCACCACCCGGCCGCCGGCCGAGCGTGCAGGCGAGCGAAGCGATGCTGTCCACGGGAGGCCGGCGGAGCCGGCGACCTCGCCGGTGATCTCCAGGCCCACAAGGACGCGGACGCCGTGTTCCGCGCCGGCGGCCTGCGCCGCCGCCACCGCGGCGACGGTGTCGTGATCGGTCACCGCGAGCACCTTGACGCCGGCGCGGGCGGCGGCCTCGACCAGCTCCGCGGGAGTGTCGCTGCCGTCGCTGGCGCGGGTGTGGGTGTGGAGGTCGATGGTGGTCATCGGTGGCCTTTCGTTGGGCTCATTCCAGCAGGCCGAGGCGCCGCAGCGTGTCGGCCTGGATCTTCTCGACCCGGGCGCGGGCCTCGTCGTCGAGGTGCTTGCGCCAGGATTCGTCCTTGTTGGGGTAGCTCAGCCGGGTCAGCTCGGCGTGCCAGCCGGCGTCCAGTCCCAGGCCGCCGAAGGCGGCGATCCGCTCGATGCCGGGGATCGGGTCGGCGATCAGCTCGCTGTAGCGGACCTCCAGCCGCTGGCCGGCGGGGACCGCGGCGAGTCCCTCGCCGATCGAGGCCAGCTCGCGGTTCCAGTGTTCGGCGCACAGCTCCCAGGGGTCGTTGCCGGCCTCGCGCCAGCGGACCGGGGTGTCCCCGTACCACCAGACCACGTCCCTGTCCCACCAGTCGACCCGCGACAGCGAGTAGGCGACCGCGCGCCCGTCGCGGATCAGGTGCACGAAGCGGGCCTCGGGGAACGCCTCGGCCAGCAGCGGGATGCGCTGGTTGTTGGCGATCCGCTTGCAGACCAGTACGCGCCCTCCCGACCAGCGGGTGAGGGTCCGAAACGACGCCCGCAGGCAGTCGACCGCGCGGGACCGCTCGCCGCTGGCGTTCCTGGCCGGGCTGCCGCCGGGTGGCGATCCCGGGCCCGGCAGGGCGATCCCGCAGTGGTTGAAGACCCGCTCGCCCTCGATCGGCATCGGGAAGACCCGCTCCAGCGCCGGGCGGGGCTTGCCGTAGACGTAGGCGTTGGCGCCGTCGGCGCCGAACCAGACCCGCCGCCGCGCGCCGGGCAGGTGCCGCGCGGCGCGGTTGAGCGCGGCCAGCCGCGGGCGGCTCGGGTAGCGGCCCACCCAGTTGGAGATCCAGGCCGCCGTCGGATGCAGGCACAGCGACTTGTAGAGCAGGCTGGTACCCGAGCGCGGCGCCCCGATGACGAACAGGGGCGCCGGCCACCGCATGGTCACGAGTCGTTCGTCCTCCCCCCAAGCCAACCGAGCCAAACGGCCCCCCACCCAAAACGGCGTCCAGCCAGACGGCGGCGCACGCGTTGATCCTCGCGTTGATCCTTGTGAGCGGCGGAGTGTAACAGAGGCGCGGTTCCGCCCAAGGTCGGACTTGTAACGGTTTGGTCTCCGCTTGGTCTCGTGCCGCCGTCGGGGAGGCGCGCTACGGCGCCGTGGTGGCCGTGGTGGCCGGCGCCTGGCGGGTGGTCCGCGTCGAGGCCGACGGCTGGCCGATGATCACCACCACGCTGCTGCCGATCCCCGACTTCGCCGCCGGCCTGGTCGTCGTGGTCGAGCCGGTCGCGGACCGCGGCTTGTCGTAGACCGCGGCGGGGGCGATCCCGCTGCTGGGGCGCAGCACGTCCTTGTTGGGGTCAACGGCGTGCGCCGTGACCTCGAGTGCGGCGACCAGCGAACCCACGGCGATCACGGCCATGAGCAGGCGCCGGCGTCGCCGGTGGGGCCGCGGATGGGGGGACCGCCGTGCCACCTTGCCTCCCGGAGGGTCTCCGGCTGTGACGGGGGACACGCTAATTTCTCATGAACCCTTCGGTATTCTCAACTTGAGGATGAATCGTCCTCGGGGGAAGCTGGTGCCGGGAATGCCCCGCTCGACGTTGAGTGGACGAGTGGGCCTACGCACATTGCAGGTTGTCGGCTCATGCGCTCTCCCGGGAGCATGTCGTGCAAGACGTCCAGAACGGGGCTCAGACCCGGAACTGGCGTCTCGTCGTGGATGGCAATCGGAACGGTGACCGAGTCGGGGGGCGAACAGGCGCAAATGGGATCCAAGAGGAACGTGATCCGCATGGGCGGCAACGTGTTGGCGCTGGCGACCAGCCGCGCCCGCCTGCTGCCAAGCTTCCTGGTCATCGGTACCAAGCGGGGTGGGAGCACTTCGCTGTACGACTACGTCACCCGCCACCCAGCGGTGCTGCCCGCCCGCGTCGAGAAGGGCAGCCACTATTTCGATGTGAACCACGGCAGGGGATGGACCTGGTTCCGGTCGACCTTCCCCCTGGCGAGGGGCAGTGACGTGATCACCGGCGAGGCCAGCCCCTACTACATGTTCCACCCCCTGGCGGCCGAGCGGTTCGCCGCCGCGCTGCCCGAGGTGCGCCTGATCGCCTCGCTGCGCGACCCGGTCACCCGCGCCTGGTCGCAGCACCAGTACGAGACCAAGCGCGGCTTCGAGGACCTCCCCTTCGAGGAGGCCCTGGCCCGCGAAGCCGAGCGGCTCGCCGGCCAGGAGGAGCGCGTCCGGGCGGGGGAGGAGAGCTTCGCCCACCGCCACCACACCTACCTCGCCCGCGGCCGCTACGCCGAGCAGCTGGAGCGGATCTACCAGCTGGTCCCGCCCGAACGGGTGCTGGTGGTGCGGAGCGAGGACATGTTCGCCGACCCCGCCGCCGCCCTGGCGCGGATCTGGCGCTTCCTCGGCCTCGCCGACCACCAGCTCGAGGACGTGCCCGTGCTCAAGGCGAACCGCTACGAGCAGGGCATGCCCGCCGCCGCCCGCGCCTACCTCCAGTCCTACTACGAGCCGCACAACCAGCGGCTGTACCGGCTGCCCGGGATCGACTTCCGCTGGGAGGCGGAGGCGCCCGCGGCCGCGGCCGGTCCGCCGGAGCGGCTCGCGTCGCTGCCGTCGCAACCATAGGAGCCGCCGCGGTGTCTGCTGCCAACCCGCCGTTTCGCCAGGACCTCGTCAAGCCGGGGGGACCGGGGGGTGTGACCAAGCTGGTCACGCTCGTCGCGGTCTTCTTCGCGGCGAGCATGGCCGCGATCAGCGGCCTGGCCATCGACAGCGGATCCAAGATGCTGATCGTGATGCCGCTGGCCGCCGCGGTGGGCGTGGCGATGGCGGTGCTCGCGCTCACCCGTTTCAGCGTCTACGTGGCGCTCATGCTGGTGCTGCGCTCCTCGCTGGACATCGCCAAGCTGAGCAGCAGCTCGGCCGGCAACACCGCCACCAACTCCACCTCCGCCCGCGGCCTGGACCCCTCCAGCCTGCTGGCGGTCCTGTTCCTGCTGATGGCGGCCCTGTGGCTCGCCGCGCAGCACCACCGCCAGGGCGGCCTTCCCACCGCCACCTGGACGCGGCGGGCGCTGCTGTGGTTCGTGGCCGCGGCCGGGCTGAGCGCGCTCGGCTCGGCCAACGTCCAGTCGAGCGCCCTGGAGCTGCTGCGGGTCTTCGCGACGGTGATGATGTTCATCGTCCTGGAGCAGCTGCTGGCCGACCACTCGGCGATCAAGCGCATCATGGTCGCCATCTACTGCGCGATGCTGTTCCCGCTGCTGTTCACCGCCTACGGGCTGGCCTCCGGCCATGCCCGTACCGACAGCAAGGGTGGCTATACCCGCATCGCCGGGACCTTCCAGTCCTCCAACGACTTCGGTCGGTTCCTGATGTTCATGCTGATCATGGCGGCGGCGATCTACCCGTACCTGAACCGGCGCTGGCGCAAGCTCCTGTTCCTGCTGATGATCCCAAGCTACGGCTTCCTGGTGCTGACCTACACCCGCACCGCGCTGCTCGGCACGGTCTTCGGCTTGGTCGTGGTCGGCATCATGCAGAGCAAGCGACTGCTGCTCACCCTGGCGGTGGTGGCCGTCTGCGCGGTGGTGGCGGTGCCGTCGCTGTCGTCGCGTTTCAGCTCCCTCGGCAACAGCGCCACCGCGCCAGGGGTCACCGGGCCATCCGGGAACTCGCTGGCGTGGCGGCTCAGCTACTGGTCGCAAGTGCTGCCGCTGGCCAACTCCAACCCGGTCACCGGTATCGGCATCAACATGACCCAGTACAACACCGACGCGGCCAAGCAGCCTCACAACGACTTCATCCGCGCCTATGTAGAAATGGGCATCCTCGGCTTCGGCGCCTACGTCACGATGCTCGTCTCCCTGTTGGCGCTGGGCCGGCGTGCGGCCCGCGCCGGGCCGCGTGGAACGCTCGATCGGGGGATCGGGGTCGGATTCCTCGGCTGCGCGGTCGCCTTCGTGGCGGTCAGCGCCGCCGCCAACGTCATGTCCAACGTCGTGACGCTCTGGTACCTCTTCGCCTTCGCAGCGGCCGCGTCGGCGGTAGTCAGGTTGAACACCAGCAACACCCCGGCCGCCGCGAAGCTCGTCAACGATCGGAGGGAATAGTTCGTGGAGATCAGTGACTACCTACGGGTGATCTGGCGGCGCCTGTGGATCCTGGTGCTGGTGCCGCTGCTCGCCGGTGGCATCGTCACCTCGATGGTGCTGCGGGAGCCGCCGAAGTACACCGCCACCGCCGACGTCGCCGCACCATCGGTGGTGGGTGGCGGCTCCGGCCAGTACAGCGGCCCGAACGGCATCAAGGCGTTCGTGGCCAACTTCACCGCCATGGTGGTGTCGCCGCAGGTCGTGAACCAGGTGTCCAAGACCACCAAGGTGTCGGTCGACCAGATCAATTCCGGCCTGTCCTCGACCCCGGTCGGCCAGTCCGGCCTGGTGGACGTGACCTACACCACCACCCACAAGGTCAGCGCCGGCCCGGTCGCCAAGGCCGCCGCCAGCGCCACCATGACCGCCCTGTTCCAGGGCCAGGTCACCCTGGCCAAGAGCGGGCTCACCGCGGCCAGCAAGACCTCGGCCGCCGCCCAGAAGAAGCTCACCGACTTCCGCACCCTGCACGGCCTGGCCATCGACCCCAACACCCAGTTCCAGCAGGACCAGTCGCAGCGGGCCACCGCCGAGAACGGGCGCGCGCAGGCGAGCGCGGCGGCGCACAGCACCACCCCCTTCGACCAGCAGATCGCCGCCCTCAACGCCGACATCGCCAAGCTGGCGCCGCTGCTGCAGCCCTACACCCAGCTCAACAACGACGTGACCGCCGCGCAGGCCGCGGTCCAGGCGGCCACCACGACCCTGCAGCAGGCGTCCCAGGTCGCGCAGGCCGCCAGCCCCACCACGACGGTGTCGCTGAACGCCACCAAGGCCGCCTCGCTGCTGCCCGAGCTGATCAAGAAGGCCGCGCCGGCGGTCGGCGCCGGGCTGTTCCTGGCCGTGCTGATCGTGATGATGGTCGAGCTGGTGGCGCGCCGCCCGCGGCCGCCCGGCGACCCGCGCTATGCCAGCACCAACTCGCACTCCCGCGTGACCAGCAGCTCCACGGTGTACCGAGGGTGATGCGATGGTCTACCCGGCGACGACGATTCTGGTGAGGCCAATCGTGGATGGCTGATCGACCGGCTGCGTCGACCAGGACGAAGGAGCAGCGGAACGGGACCCGGAGCAGCCGTCCCGGACCGCGGAAGGAGGCCGCCCGACCGGGCGAGACCGAGCGTCAGGTGCTCGGCATGGCCCGGGGAGGCGGCCTCAACCTCTTCGGCGCGGTCTGCAGCCAGGCTGCCCAGCTCGGCGTCACGCTGCTGGTCGGGCGTGCGCTC
>WNGD01007760.1_pt1 | contig 10320 bp, 7 predicted proteins | sample 5400671 | NCBI WGS metagenome assembly WNGD01 (sample SAMN13153369, study PRJNA577476) | soil metagenome | isolation source: 40 cm soil or saprolite under grassland replicate 2 | place: USA:California | collected 2016-06-15
TTATGCTTGCCTTGTTCATACCCTAAATATGCAATCTCTGAATTTGTGATATCTGTGGTTCCGGTTGCATTATTTTCAACTATGATAGATGGCCTAGGAGCACCAAAAATAAATACACCACTTCCAGTTCTAGAACCATTAGTTATAGCATAGTAGTTTGTTATTGGATCCCAAGAAGTTATCTTTACTGAATCAATCTTTAGACTACCATGTACATCTATTGTGTATGCAGGGGCTATCTTAGCAACACCAGTACGTGTTACCTTTGAGCTTATCTTTAGCAATTTAGTATCTGTAGAATCAATATGAAATGTAGCTCCTTTTGCAATCACCAAATTCGCACTTAGAAACCAAACACCAGTTGGAGATTGTTTGGCCAGGATACTGCTATCATGGAGTTTGTTGTCAATATCCGTAAGTCTAGCTGGAATACTACAACTAACAGTAATTTTTCTTGTGGAAGGGTTGTAAGTGATGCAACCACTAGGAGAGGCAGTGTTTGATTGAGGTGGAGGCGTAGAAGATGCAATTGTATTGTAGGATTGAGGATGAGGAGAAGATGGTTTAATGGTATTGCCGTCATTTGAAAATGGAGCTTGATGAGAACTATGTTCGACAGTATTTCCCGCTTCATTTGCAAACGAGGGTGATAATGAAAACTGACTGAATGCAGTTTGATGAGAGAATGATAATAACAGTACAGCCATAGAAATCAGAGTAAAGAAAACGATGGCAACTGATGCAGACAAGCCTTCTTGTTAGCTGCATAGCAGTAACCTATAGTGCTTACTCATTCGTTGGACTCCCTTTAAGAGAGTAATAATCTTTCAGATAATGACTCAAAACTATAAATAGATACTGCATAAGAATACTCCAATATTATGATAGGAAATAATAAAGTGTTGTTAGATAATGGATATTTCAATAAATCCTAGACTCGACGAACTGAGAAGTGATCTAAGAATAGCTTTAGGTTCTTCGAATAAATGGAAATACTAGTAGCCGAAGACGACAACGACACGGGTGTAATGTACAAGAACCTGCTAGAAGAAAGAAGAGGTCATCATGTAATAATTACAAGCAGCGGCGAAAATTGTCTCAAAATTTATAAAGAGAAATTACAAAATGTAGAATGGGAAGCATTACATATTCAGCCATTTGACGCCGTGATTTTAGATTATAAAATGCAAGATATGGATGGCATGCAAGTAGCCAATGAGATTCTAGCAATAAATCCACAGCATAGAATAATATGTGCATCTGCGTATATCAAAGAGACTTTATTGGATTCCGTTAAACAACTAAAACAACCTGTTGAATTGCTGCAAAAGCCATTCGGGGAGGACGCCTTGATATATACTATAGAAAAGAAGGAAATTTACTCTGAATTACAAGGTCTAGTCTATTCTCAGATTATTGATTTACTAGAAGTATATAGGAAATTGGGAGAGAGACAATCTTTAGGAGAAGAACTCGAAAATGTTGAATTAAGACATGAAGAAATGAGGAATTTATTAGATCTTCTGGCAAAACAAATGACAGGAACAAGGCAAAAAGGGTCAAAAGCATATAAAAAGTGATAATATTTTATAGATTTTAAAGAAACATTATAGCTAACACAAATATTTTGTTCCTTTCCATTCTTTTTGTTTTCTAGAATGATGATATTGGCAGACTAAATGCAAATGTAGCACCTTTGCCATCTTGATTGTTTTTGGCCCACATCTTGCCGCCATGAGCTTCGATCATGCTCTTGGATATAAATAATCCCAATCCAGTTCCATCAAAAGATTTTGTGGCAAATTTTGAGAATAGCTTGGGAATCATGTGTGGCTCTATGCCGGTCCCAGTGTCCTTTATGCTCACGATAACCTCATCTTTTTCTTTTTTGGCGATATTTCTGGATATACTACTCTTATCATCCATAGCGTCCTGCTTTGTTTCTCCCCAATTTTGTATCGCTACTGAAATAGTTACAGTACCCTTTTTTGTGAATTTGACTGCATTACTCAGGAGATTACAAATAACTTGGTTTATCTTCTCTTTATCTGCCTCTACAAAAATATCTCTATCTTTTCCATCTTCATGTTTATAGAGTAACCTTAAATCCCCGCTCATCATTTGCGTTTTAATATCTCTTAGTGCGAATAATATCATATCATTCAAGTTAATCTTCTCTTTGTTTAGTCTTAAAGATTGATTTTCAATTCTTGAAGCATCCAGTATGTCATTTGCCAGTACTTGAAGCTTTTTTGCATTTCTATAAATAATAGAAACGATTTGTTCGTTAGGCATCATTCCTTTTAAAGCTTCTGACGATAATAGCAGTGGATGAATAGGCGTCCTTAATTCATGAGCAGCGATATTGATGAAATCTTTTTGGAGTTTGTCGTGAAGTTTCAATTGTTCGTACAATTTTGTTTGTTTCCAAAGACTTTCAAATATAACAGCATACGACGAGACAATTGACTTACTATTAGAATACGTAGATAGCCCTGCAGCACCAGAGGAATTGTCTCTTGAATCATCTCTTAATTCTACAATTATGCACTCTTTTTTATCAGCTATGACAATCGTAATTTTGGTACGTAAATTTTCTTCTAGGATTCTAATATCCAGCCAGGGACATTCAGATTTCACTCGTTCTATTGTATGAACAGATTTCTCATCATTAGGAATTAATAATCTAATCTTAACAACACGTTGTAATGCTGCTTCACTTAAGAGTTGCAGTCCTCCCACCTCTATTTGTCGACGAAATGCATTTGCTGTGGAAAACATTATCAAAACCTCCTCTTGAGCAGATCTTATGAGACTCCATGCAATGCTTAGCCCTTCCTTGGGATTTTGAATAATCTTTATATCTGCCAGATCAACGCCTTCTTCAATATCTCTGATCCTGTCTACGGCATCAATGCCATTTCTCCACAGCTCTTCGAAAATAGCACTGAATCGATTGACATAGGTGGGTTCATCACTAGTCAATAGGCTCTTTAGCATATACCCGTCGGGTAGCGTTGTTGTAATTTCTCCTCTTTTTCCTTTGATTTGATCTGTGTATTGTTCGTCTAGCGATGGTGCAGCCGCGTGCAACTGAAACTCTTTCCCTATAGCAAAATTCATTGGAGGCAAATTCTTTAGGTGTCTTATTTGGACGCCCAACTCCAGGAAAAACCTAACCAAAAATATGCTATCTTTTTCTATCGTGCCAACCCACCTAATCCCTTTGTGTTTTCCATCTTTGTATTTGGTTAGTATCTTCTTGTATGAGTCAAGAAAGTTGTTGTAAATCAACTGCATTCTGGCCAAGTTGGTGCAGACCAATAGCTCCTCAGAACCCTCAATATTGTATTTTATTCTACTAAGAACTTCATCTTTATTTTCCAATATTTTGGATCCGTATCGTATTGTTATCCTCTCTTCAATTTCTCTAATCTTTTCTTCAGCTGGAATCGCATTTCTCCAGTCTGACAAAAAGTGCTTTTTAGCCGATTGAACCACAGAGGGGTCTATAGATCCAACCCAGAAATCATCTCCTTCAGTTTGATCTACATTTTCGGTTGCACCATGTGTTATAACAGGCTCTACAATCGAAAAATACGCCACCTTATCATCATAGATTACACATCGTCTTAGACTTGAAGTTTCGATATGCCTAATTTGTGCACCTGCCTCTGCAAGATCTTTAATTGCTTGAAGAGTTTCTTTTTCTATGTTAGTGATTATGAGTGAGCTCCCCCCAAGCTGGTCGATTTGTGCCTGCAATAGCGGCACGAATGGCTTGTAGCTTTTTACCAATTCATCACCGGTAACACAGTAAAAAGAATGCTTGACACTAAGTGATCTATTGTAAGCTTCCCTTAACGCATTTTTTCTTCCTTTCACGATAAATGTAGAAGTATTTGAAGAGAGCGAACGAGAATTCACAGGAGGAGTAGTGGTATTCGTAGTGTTAGGAGATGATTCTAGGTTAGAATCGTACTTGTTCTCATAATCAATCATTATATACTCAACATTAGAGGTATTCATGTATAAAAACCAGTAAAAGCTGATGTGTAACTTACCTATGTACGATTTAGATAATTTCGCGTTCCCATTAAATTGGTTCTTCTATCGAACTACTGAAGCCGGAGAACTTTTAATCAATTATGTTCATACGGTACTAAAACTCAGGATAAAAAATGGATCCTTATCGAAGAAAAAAAGTATCATATTCTGAAATAAAAAAATGGTCTGAGATTCCAAAAGTAGTCGAAAGCAATTGTACTTCTGTCATTTCTTTTAGGACGATCAGAATATGCTATACTACAGTCTTCAATAAACCCTCCCAGCTGTTGCCCTAGCAAGTTCTCAGTCTAGTGGTAGTGCTGTACGGTTATTCATTTTTGCAGAAAAAAGTTACTCTCTTGAGGAGTTCTACAAGTGAGTAAATAATAGAAATATTCATAAATCAAACACGCGTTGCTCTCAATATAAATGACAACAACTGCGAAAATGCAAAAGAAGAGTATGAAATCACCTGATGAAACACGCTCTTTCGATAAAGGCAAAGTTGAGCTAACAAATGTTGGGGATACAAGCATAGGTAGAGCATATTTTGAACCAGGGTGGAGTTGGGAAAAATGTGTGAAACCAATAGCCAAAACTGAAAGCTGCCAAGCTCCTCATACACAGTATATAATCTCTGGGAGGATAAGAATCAAAATGGATGATGGAAGCGAAGAAGAATACGGGCCTGGCGATGTAGGCTATGTTCCGCCTGGCCATAATGCATGGGTAGTTGGGAATGAACCTCTTGTAGCAATAGACTTCACAGGTATGAAAGAATACGCCAAGAAGTAATTAAGAAAGTGGAACTGATAGAATAGGCAACGTAAAGAATCTAATAATGATGGTTGTCTTACAATCATTACCAGTTTATTTTTTCTTTCAATTTGGGATAGCAATGCGTTGTTTTATCATCATTTTGAGGACAATCTAATCGAATCTAAAATGTCGTCATTGCTTGTCGTTCGCTGAGTTTCATTACGAATACGTTTAGCTACCAAAAATTGCTGAATCTGCTTGAGCACTAACAATGATATAAATGTCCGGCAAGATTGATTCTGAAGATGTTCTAACAAATGTCAGATAATAAGAAATTAAAACGATGTCCAATTTGTGGTTGTACGGAGCACACAATAGTCGGCTGCGCTACACATTGGCGGACGCACATGAGGATTGAGGGGGGTAATTGCGAAGTAAGGAAAGATAATTCTAATTAATAATAAAATAGAAAATAATTGGTCAATTGCTTTGAAGGCTTATGCCATTAGCAATACACGTCATTAGCAATTAATACTACTTGGATCTAGCTCTGTCAACGAATAATAGTCCATCAAAATCAATTTAGACTGATATCTCCAGCATTATCAAGGGATAACATCAACACATACGAATGGCAGGGATGCAAACCCTCATATTTTGTACGATTCGCAATAATACCAAAGCTTGTGAACTACGAAACTAAATATGCCAAAAAATATCATGAGGAAACAAAACACTCTCCAATCAGCATACAACTGTCTAGGCACTATCTTGATTGGAATAATAAACCTCTACCTTTTAAGGCATATTCTAGCTTATCCTCAATCTCACTACCTACTGACTTTTCCCAACCCGTTCAAGGTGCACTTAGTTGCATTGGTCAGACAAAACCAGGTAAAAGTAAAAGCGTTGTATTCGATATAAATTATCTTGCAGAAGTATTGTTCTTTTCAGCTGGTATTACAAGAGTATTGAAGCTCGCTTATGGCACCTATTATATGCGCGCCGCATCTGCCACAGGCGCGCTTTATCCTATAGAGTTGTATGTCATTTGTCAAGATATACCTGGTTTAAATGCTGGTGTTTATCACTTTTGCCCTGGAGACTTTACTCTCACAGAGCTGCGAAGTGGTGACTACCGAGCTACTTTAGCAGATATTGCAGGAGATAACAACACTATATTACGTTCACCAGTTACCGTCGCCTTCACTTCGATCGCTTGGAGAAATGCGTGGAAGTATCAAGCCCGCTCTTACCGTCATTGGTTTTGGGATTCTGGTGTTATTGCTGCCAACTTTCTTGCTACGAGTATCTCTTTAGGGTTCTCTACACAATTGAATATGGCTTTTGTGGACGATGCTCTAAATCGTCTACTTCGCTTGGAGGATAAACGAGAAGCTGCTATTGTTCTGGCCCGCCTAAATAATAATTCATGTGTAGATTCGGTTCCCGTGGTCAAAGAGAGTGAGGATTTATCAATTCCTAAAATTATCCCAATGTCAAGAGGAGAACTAGAATATCCTGAAATTTGGAAACTACATAAAGCTTCATATTTACACAATAAGGAAGAGGTCAAAAATTGGATTACCGCTACTAGCGCCTTCAAACAAACTCCAACAAACAAGGACGCCACTCCACATCATAAAGCACTGAAATTTGAAACCTCTATCATCAACGAATCTAGTTTGGCAGAGACTATACTGTTACGTGGGTCTTCACGCAAATTTTCAAGGCAATCCATCTCTTTTACCCAATTATCTAATATACTTCACTACTCGACGCGAGGCGTGCCGCTGGATTTTCTTGAAGGCAAAAGTGATAATTATCACAACGAAAACAGTACCATAGATATTTACCTTATAGTAAACGATGTGGAAGGGTTGCAGGCTGGGGCCTATTTCTTTGATCATAATAATGAATCTCTTGAACACCTCAAAAGCAGAGTATCCAGAGAGACATCTGGGTATCTTTGCTTAGGCCAATCTCTTTTCAGTGATGCAAATGTTGTATTCTTTCTTATGACTGACTTAAATAAGATCCTGGAAATTCTTGGTAATAGAGGATATAGGGCATCACAATTTGAAGCGGGAGTTCTTGCTGGAAAGATTTACCTGGCCGCTTATGCTCAAAAAATAGGGGCATCTGGTTCGACTTTTTTTGATGATGCTGTCTCTGAGTTTTTCTCTCCTCATGCTGCAGATAAAAGTACTATGATTGCAGTTGGTGTTGGACTCCCTGGCTACAAATCACGCCCTGGAAAAAATCTGGCTGGGAGGCTAACTAGAACTGAAATCTTAACATAAATATAATTAAATTAATATGTCTGACTAGATGTTATCAAAGGTATAGTTCTTATATGTTGAGCCAAAAGGGCTTGCTCATATACGCACCAGTACGAGGATGAAGAAGGTAACACCGTTATGTCGGTGTCGTGTTTTTAGCATCCTGCAGGCATTATAATTTATGATAGCCAAGGAATACAATTAGCTGATTTAAAAGATAATCCAACAATATTGATCAATTTACACAATACATTGTCTTTCACGCTAACGGTACGTCTACATACATCCTACTTGGCGGAGATCTGTAATTCTGAGTCTTATAGCAGCCAATAACCAAGCATTAACACCGGCCTGTAGGCTAACCTTACCATGGCTTAGGCTCCTATTCATCCATCAATTAACTTGATCTTTTGGAAGATCCAGTTCCCACCTCCCACTGTGCTGGAAGGAGCAGTCTTTCACCGCCCCTTTCCTTGCTTAAGATAGATCTCAACAGCTCTTCGAATGTACGTGCTTCGTGGTATATCTCCACGGACTTTATCGATTCTTTGTAATATGGATTTAGGAAGAGTAATTCCTACTTTCTCTGTTTTATCAACAGCAATTGTACCCTTCATACCAGTATTGTACATCGCACTACTTAGCATTAAAGATATCGACCACTAGTCGTTAATTCGTTCACTCATAAACCCAATCACAGGATTCCCTTTGTTCATCATTTCAGTGAGCTGGTAATATAGTTGTAAAAGACGCATACCCTTTTCTGTTATGGAATAGATTGATTGTTCTCCACTCGTGGCCAGAAGACCATTATCCAACAGTATTCGCATGTATTGTTTTAGTTGTGAGGAGGACAAAAATGCTCGGTACATGATACGCGTCTTGGTTGCCCCTCTCTCACTAACAACACTCAAAATTGCTGCGACAATATCAGCCCTACTTCGGTATTTAACGTGTCGTTCAGTGCTACTTTCCTGGTTAGTCACGCTAACCTTTGCTAACATCTTCAGCCTTAAAACCTTCAACTGTTTCAAACTAGATAACAAAAATCGTTAAGATTGGAGTATATCGAAAAACAGTACCATTTCTTATGAAAAGTAGAACAGAAGCACCTTTCGACTTACATTCAAATACGAAATGGCTTCACAGTTCTGGACAGTGTATAAATATACTATATCCAGATGACCATATGTACTTAATATGACATTTAACAATAGTCTAACAATGTTTTTTGTTTTAACCCTGATGGTTTTTTGTTTTCTAAACGAATCAACTTTGAAACTTTGAGACCTACCTTTCTTATCCTTGCCGTGCTATCATCAAACGAGAATCTGTCCAATAATTCTTCAACAACAGAAACTATACTTTCTTTCCTTATCTGAAAATTTGAATATGATATTTCTCTTGTTTCAACAGAAAAATCAGACCTAACGATCTTAACAGCTACTGTTTTAAAATGATATCCCCGCCTAGTTACTCTTTCGTATAGCTCGTCAACTAACTCATTTAACAAGAATCTTAGTATTACTTTTTTATCTTTTGTGAATGAATCAAGGGTACGTTCAGTGCTAAGGGAAATATGATCTTCCCTAGGTATGACTGGGTCCTCATCCCGACCATTAGCCACCTGCCACATCCAAAGTCCATTCTTCTTGCCAAACCTACCCATTAAATTTTGGACATCATATTTTGCAAGTTGACCTATCGTGCGAATTCCCATTTCTTCTTTCAAAACTTGCTGAGTTTTAGCACCTATTCCGGATACTCTTTCAACTTCGAGGTTTTCAAGAAACTTTTGTAGTTGGTTGGGGTAGAAAATAGTTAATCCATCAGGTTTTTGGAAATCAGATGCCATCTTTGCAGCTGATTTAGTTGGTGCCACGCCTATAGATGATCTAAGGTTACATTGGTCCTCAATTGTCTTCTTAATATCTAACGCATAGTGTTCTATGTTTGACAATACCTTTTTAGTACAATCCAAATATGCTTCGTCGATACCTGTTTGTTCTAGAATATCTGCATACCCTTCCAGCATACTCATAACTTTATTTGAAACTTGTTGATAATATGGAATATCAACTGGTTTTAATATAAGACTAGGACATAGCTCCCTTGCCTTTGAAAGGGGCATAGCCGATCTTACGCCAAGCTTCCTAGCTTCATACGAGGATGATGCAACTACACCTTTTGTTATATTATTTCCTTCTTGTTGGTCAGTCATGATTGTGGCATGTGGTTTACCTACTAGGGAAGAGTCACGTAGTTCTTCACAAGACGGATAGAAGGCATCTAAATCAACACACATTATCACTCTCCCGATCCAATAATTCTGACCAGTGTTCATTTTTTCAGGTAGATTCAACAGCTTTAAGACCTTACTCACAATTGCAGGTGTGTCAACAACAATAATAACATATTCGAGTTCTTTTCCTTTTTGCTTCTCCTCTTGTTTCTCGTTTACTTTTTGAATCCATTTCTTTATCACGTTCTCCTCTTTATCATTAAACCGGAGATACAAGAAATCTGAAGTTACAAGTGGTCGGCTCTTCTCAGTCCAAGCCAAAGCAGCATTATACTTCTCTAGCATATGGTATGTTAAATCCTGGAACCAACTCGAGTGATTAAAATGCATAACGACTTGATACCCATGATAGGCACAAATCCGCAGCACTTTGTCGAGCCATTCTCTACCATCTTTTATATTGATCCTCGTGGAAGGCTGAATCACCAAAGCGAGAACCTTCTCCTCCAAAGGATTGACGTCTTGCTCTAAGAAATGTCCAAGCCCTTCTGTATCATTACTTTGAGTTATGGCTGGAGGTATTCTTACTGTAAAACGAAAATTATCAGGAGTTTGCTTTGCCCAACTTCTAAATGTTGATCTGTTAGTAGTATTATTCAAATAAACTTCGACAAAATCGAAAATTCTAGAATAATATGCGATATATCCTTCGTGATCTAGTGTATTAGGATAAAAGTCCTTTGCCCATGGGAACCTACACTGAAGAAATGGCATGAGCTGAGAACATCTTCAACCCAGCTATAAGATATGCTACAAACTCCAATAGTATAGAAATATTATATAAGAGTCAACGGCATAAGAACGAATGTCATCATCATCCGCTGCTACTACCACTAGTGCCAAGATAGGAACACAACCATGGAAATTAGAGGGAGATTATTTTGAAGGATGCAATTGTGACTTAACATGTCCTTGTACGTTTACGGAAGA
>WNGD01019442.1_pt1 | contig 10318 bp, 6 predicted proteins | sample 5400671 | NCBI WGS metagenome assembly WNGD01 (sample SAMN13153369, study PRJNA577476) | soil metagenome | isolation source: 40 cm soil or saprolite under grassland replicate 2 | place: USA:California | collected 2016-06-15
GCCAGGAGTGCCACCACGCAGAGCGCCACACTGAAAATTAAGGTGCGGCTATTCTTAGACACGTCTGCCAAATTGACCAGACCCGCAGATGCCAGGGCGATCGGACCGATACAGGCCAAATACTGATAATGATCGGCTACAAACGTGTAGCGAAATGTATAAAGCATAATGAACCCCAACACCGGGCTCAGGGTCGCAACAAAAAATGCCGCTGCGACCTCAACACAGCGTCCCACGTATCGACGTAGAAAATAGATTGCCACACACACGAAAACTCCTGCCAACAGCCACGCGTAGTTGAGCAGATGAGTCGGCGCGATATCCCATCGCGGATAAATAAATGTGAGATTAGATGGCCAGGCGAGTTTGCTCAGATAAAACCAAATGGCACGGCTCGCGACGAGAACCCGTTCGATGGGGCTCAGGAACGTAAAAACAGTCCGGCTCGTCCCCTGATGGTACCGCTCCCACCACATCGCTAATACGCCCATAGCGATGCCGAGAATAAAGAAGGGAATAATCTGGAAAATTCGTTTCCAGCTGATGGGCCTCTTCTGCAGCCACAAAATCGAAAACAACGCAGCCGGCAGCGTGCAAGCTGTTGTCTTGGCCGAAAGTGCCAATAGATAAAGGATCAGCGCGAGTACATAAAACAGCCAGGGCCGCTTTGTTCTTCCGTCAGAAAACGCAATCCAGGCAAGCAGCGTGAGCAAAAAGAAGAAGCCCATTAGTACGTTTTTGCGTTCCGTGATCCAGGCGACCGATTCGACCTGGACGGGATGCAACGCAAAAATTGCTCCAGCCAGCCAACCTCCCGGGACCTTTAGCCGCGCCAGTACCAACCAAACCAGCAGTGCGTTGCCAATGTGCAGCAGAAGATTGGCCCAATGATAACCGGTTGGATCGAGGCCCCAAATCGCGTGCTCGATGCGAAAAGTTGTATAAACCAGCGGGAAATACTGCGAAGGAGAATCGAGCGAGAACCAGATTCGCCGCAGACCATCAGGCGCCGTTAACAGCTCGTTATTGGTGATGTAAACGTCGTCGTCCCAAAGAAAACCTCCGTTCCACGCGGGCCGGTACGCAAAGATCGTCGCAGCCGCTAAAACCAAAGCAAAAATGAATGCGCGACTGCGTGAAGAAAAAAGACGCCCAACAACTTCGTGCATAAGTTACCCGCCAGTCATGCGAATTAAAGCAAATGGGCTCCTTCGCGCCGCAGGCTTGTGGCAGTTGAAAACTCCCCAGGGACCTGAGAAGCTGGCATGATTCCAAACGCCCGGGTTGCAACGTCCCGTTTCTCGTCCAAATAGCAGCTTTTGTGACTCATAAGATTGACGATAGCGGCAAGGTCTTGCGTGCTGGGTGGTGGACTCTGGCGGTAATCGTCTTTGGCCTCGTTATTGCCATCAGAATTCGGCTCCTTGGGTTTCCACTTGAGCGTGACGAAGGCGAGTACGCTTATGCTGGTCAACTTATTTTGCAAGGTATTCCACCCTACCAGCTCGCCTACAACATGAAGTTCCCGGGCACTTACGCTGCCTACGCTGCGATCATGTCGATGTTTGGACAAACGATTATCGGAATTCACTTGGGGTTGCTCGTGATTAATGCAGCTACGGCCGTCTTGATCTTTTTCTTAGGCCGACAACTGGTGAATTCAACATTAGGACTTGCGGCAGCGATGAGCTACGCGGTGCTCTCGGTAAGTCCATCGGTACTTGGGTTTGCCGGCCACGCAACACATTTTGTGCTATTCCCGGTGCTAGGTGGGACCCTTCTCCTATTCAACAAGACAGATCGGCGAACACTTGGACGGATATTCGCGAGCGGGTTGCTCTTTGGAGTTGGGCTGCTAATGAAGCAACCGGGAGTTTTTTTCGCTTTATTTGGAGCGATTTATCGTGTCTCCAGCGATGTTCATCGCCGATTCCGGCCTAAAAAAACTCTCCTGCGAAGCCTGACCTTCGGTGCCGGGGTCATTCTTCCATTAGGAATTACTTGTCTTCTTTTCTGGCGAATCGGCGTGTTCGAGAGGTTCTGGTTTTGGACAATCGATTACGCGCGTCAATATGGCAGCCTAGTCCCTTTAAGCCTAGCGGCGGAAATGTTCGCGTACAGCACGAAGGAAGTGATTCTAGCTGGTTGGCCGATCTGGATGCTGGCTGCAATTGGACTCGTTGCCGGTTTGTGGCAGCAGCGAACGCGTAGCATCACAATTTTTCTTCTCGGCTTTGTTTTCTTCTCTGCATTGGCGCTATGCCCAGGATTCTATTTTCGGGTGCACTACTTTATTTTGGTTCTCCCAGCCGTCTCGCTCCTTGCCGGCGTTGCCATCAGCAGATTGTCGGACCTCATTGTGCGCCGATCGATCGCAGTCCGATTAATATCCATCCTGATTATGGGAGCCACTCTCGCCTGGCCTATTATCGCCGACAGAAAGTTCTTTTTTGGAGCCTCTCTGACTGACGCTTCTCGAACGATCTACCCAGAAAGTCCTTTCGTAGAGTCCATCAGAATAGCTGAATACCTGCGCGAACATACGGGCCGAACCGACACTATAGCCGTCCTAGGCTCCGAGCCGCAGATCTATTTTTATTCCAACCGACATTCTGCCACCGGCTACATTTATACTTATGGCCTGATGGAACCCCAGAAATATGCCAGCAAAATGCAACAAGAAATGATTCGCGAGATTGAACGCACGCGTCCCAAATTTCTCATCTTTGTGGTAATGCCAGATTCTTGGCTGCAACGAACAGAATCTGATCGGTTGATTTTCACGTGGGCTAATGAATACACGGCGCAAAACTATGCTGTTGTCGGTTTCGTGAACATGGTGGCACCAGACAAAGCAGATTATTATTTTGGTAGTGTTCCACAATCAGTGCCACAGCTGGGGAAATACATTTTGGTCTACGAGAGGAAATCCTAGGTGCAATTGACCAGCGAATGCTGCAACGCCGATGAGGAAGTCTGAATTAACCACGAATAACAGAGCTCTTGATCTGCCTCTTTGTCATTCGTGCTTCGTCATTTCTTCGCGATGAACGGGACGCTGAAGCCGCGCTGGCAAGCTGTGAGCGTCTGTATCTGTCTAGCAGTGCTTACATGGATTGTCTTTGGTCAGACGCTTTGGCACGACTTCATTAACTACGATGATCCGCGCTATGTTTATGAGAACACTAAAATAACAAGCGGTCTCAGCGTCAGCGGCATTGCCTGGGCATTCACTCACATTCATTCCATGAACTGGCATCCGCTGACGACCATTTCGCACATGCTGGACTGCCAGTTATATGCGTTACGCCCGGGATGGCATCATTTTACAAACGTTCTACTGCATACAATCGCGGTCCTACTTCTTTTTCTTGCGTTGCAACAGATGACCGGCGCATTTTGGCAAAGCGCGTTTGTTGCAGCGGTGTTCGCAATTCATCCCTTACGTGTCGAATCGGTTGCATGGATAGCTGAGCGAAAGGACGTGCTAAGCGGTGTTTTCTTTATGCTTATGCTCCTCGCCTATGTGCACTACGTGCGCTCCCCATCGGTCAGGCGTTATCTCGTCGTAGTATTCGTGTTGGCTTGTGGCCTGATGTCCAAGCCGATGCTAGTGACACTGCCATTCGTGCTTTTGCTCCTGGATTACTGGCCGCTCGATAGAATCCGAAGTCAGTTGCGGCAGCGCATGCTGGAAAAAATCCCGCTCATCGCACTTTCAGCTATTTCGAGTATCGCGACGTTCGTTGCGCAGAAAGGTGCGGTCGGTTGGACTGAGCAGTTACCGATATTAGAACGAATTGACAACGCGGTAGTCAGCTATGTTCTCTACATCTGGCAAATGCTCTGGCCGCTCCGACTTGCCGTGTTCTACCCGCATCCAGAGAATCGGCTACCACTTTGGGAAATCATTTGCTCACTTCTCTTCCTAATTAGCATTAGTGTGGTAGCTATCGCCCTGCGAAAACAGCGGCCCTACCTAATAACAGGCTGGTTCTGGTATCTAGGAATGCTTGTACCGGTGATTGGGCTGGTGCAAGTCGGTTGGCAGGGGCGTGCTGACCGATACACCTATCTACCCCAGATCGGCCTATACATTGCGGTCACATGGGCGGCCGCCGATCTGACAGCGTTGTGGCGACATCGGCGCGCAATTGTAAGTACTGCTGCAACGCTTGCCGTCGGCCTCTTGAGCTTGCGCGCCTGGGCCCAGACCTCGTATTGGCGCGATAGCGAAACATTGTTCAAGCACGCGCTTGCAGTAACCACAAATAACGATGTCGCTGAAAACAACCTCGGCATCGTGTATTTGCAACAAGCTAAACTGGACAAGGCTATCTCGCTATTGCAAGCCGCCGTAAATCTTCGACCCGACAACACCCCTGCTCATGAGAATCTTGCCAAGGCCCTTCTTCAAAAGGGTGAAGTCGCGGACGCGCTGATTCACTACCAGAAGTTACTCGAGCTACAGCCGAATAACATCGAGGTTCACAACATTGTGGGTACGGTGCTGATCCAGCACGGTCGAATCAGGGAGGGTGTTGAAGAATGGCAGAACGTCCTGGCGATTCAACCAGACAACGGAAACGCCCTGAGCAATCTCGCGTGGATATTTGCGACTTCGCCGGACGACTCTCTTCGAGACGGCGCGAAAGCGGTTCAACTGGCAGAGGATGCTCTGCGCATTTCGGGCCGCCGAATCCCGATAATCTTTCGCACCTTAGCGGCAGCTTATGCCGAAACTGGCGAGTTTTCCCAGGCAATTCAGACTGCGCAGCAGGGGATTGAATTAGCCAACAGCCAGGGGAACTTCAGCCTGGCTACTGAGCTCCAGGGGAATATTACCCTTTACCAAGAACACCAGCCGCTGCGAGACCCTAGTTTAACACATGGCGATTCAGAGCTCCACAGCCAATAACAACCAGCGGCGATTTGAATACCGCCGTGGCGGAATACAAAGGAGCCTTAGTAGCCGTGTAATAGCTCTCAGTATATACCTGTTTCTTGCTGTAATTAGCCTGATCGTATTCGGTCAAACAATCCGTTATGATTTTGTTAATTTCGATGACGACTTATACGTCTATAATACCCCTGCTATTCAATCTGGGGTAACAATAAAAGGGATAGCAGTTGCCTTTATCAGCCAGCACGCACGCAACTGGCATCCGTTAACGACTTTGTCGCACATGCTGGACTGTCAGCTTTACGGTCTGAACGCCGGCGGCCATCATGCTACCAATATTATCTTGCATACGATCGCGGTGCTCCTGCTGTTTCAGGTACTGCGGCAAATGACTGGTGCAGTATGGAAGAGCACGATTGTCGCAGCACTTTTTGCCGTACACCCCTTGCATGTCGAATCCGTGGCGTGGATAAGCGAGCGAAAAGACGTTCTGAGCGCTGTATTCTTTTTACTCATGCTGGGCGCATACGGTCGTTATGCACGCGCACCGTCTATAACGCGGTACCTGGCAGTCGTTGTGCTCTTCGCAGCGGGACTCATGTCCAAGCCAATGCTGGTAAGCGCTCCCATCGTCCTTCTCCTTCTCGATTACTGGCCGCTACGCCGTTTTGAACAACCCTCCTTAACAACAGGGAAGAAGAAAATCGCACAGTGCAACAATCAACGAGACATAATACGACGCCTCCTTCTGGAAAAGATCCCGTTGCTTGTTCTTTCCGCAGGCGCTTGCATCGTCACGTTTATCCTGCAAAAACGCGCGTCTGGTGCGATCCCGCCGTTGCCACTCCTTTGGCGGGTGCAAAACGCGTTCGCGAGTTACGCGATTTACGCGTGGAAAACGTTATGGCGGACAGACCTCGCCGTTTTTTATCCTCATCCGAATGATACTCTGGCAATTTGTTCCAGTGATTGGCATCGTCCAAGTTGGAGAACAAGGGCATGCCGATCGCTATACCTACCTTCCCCATATCGGTCTGTTTCTGCTTGCAGTGTGGCTCGCTGCTGACGTTACAGCAGTCCATCAGTCCAGATCACGGTTTGCCGTAGCTGCCGCAGTCGCGATAGCAATCATCGCTGTCTTGGCATGGCGGGCATTTATTCAGACTTCCTACTGGCGAAACAGCGAGACCCTTTGGACCCATGCTCTTACGGTGACCACTGACAACGACGTTGCCCACAATAACCTCGGGTACCTGCGTGTTGACCGCGATGAATTGGACAAAGCTATGAACCTCGCTGACGCTTTGGCCAGAAAAGGGCGATCTGACGAAGCAATGGTCCATTACGAGGAGGCACTTAGATTGCAACCGTATTATGCAGACGCTTATTACAACCGGGGTAACGTTCTCTTTGCAAAAGGTCGCATCGACGAAGCAATCGCTGATTGGGAGAAAGCTCTCGAATTACAGCCCAATGACGCAGATTCCCATACCGGGCTTGGTAATGCTCTTTTGCGAAAGGGCTCGCTACGGGAGGCGATTGCCCATTACGAAACAGCCTTGGCTTTGGCTCCGGAAGATCCCCATTCTCGTAACAACATTGCCTGGGTATTGGCGACAGCTCCTGATGCGTCAATCCGCAACGGTGCCCGAGCGGTCGGATTTGCCCAGGAAGCAGTGCAGCTTTCAGGTGGTAGAGAACCACGGTTTCTCCGAACGCTCGCAGCTGCTTGTGCGGAGAGCGGCCAGTTCTCTGAAGCGGTCGCCGTGGCTCGACAAGCTGCAGCGATAGCTACCATGCAAGGAAAGACCGACGTGGCCAATCGTCTCGAGAAAGATCTTGTGCTCTATCGCGGACGCCTGCCGCTTCGGGAAAACTCTCTCGGCAATTAATTCATCGCCGGTTATGCGGATATCAGGGATACATGAGGCCACTGAAAGCAGCGCCGAATTGACGAGGGAAGCACAAAGTCCGCATGATGAAGAAGCGACGCCACAACCACTCGTCATTTAAATCAGATCACTGGGTGGCCTAGCCTAAGAAATAGTAGTTCCCCATGACGAACAAGCCCAACGGCCACGCGGAATGCGCGAGTTATCTAAATTAGACGTTGAGCGATGGATGTAAAAACTCTTTCGTAATGGCTTCTGAAGAATGAGCAAGAAGAAGAACAGACCCAAGAAGAAGACGCTCGAGTTTTTCAAGAGTCCCCTAAAAAAAGGCCCCTCGTTGGGATTCGCGTCTTTTTATGCCTGCCTCGCTTTGGTTGCAATCACTTGGTTGGTTTTTGGTCAAACTCTGCAGCACGATTTCGTCGATTTCGACGATAATGTGTATGTGTATCAAAACCCGGTCATCACAAGAGGACTTTCGGTAGACGGCGTACTCACCGCATTTACCCATCCTCATGCACGGAACTGGCATCCGCTCACGACGATTTCGCACATGCTCGACTGCCAGTTGTTCGGGCTGAAGGCCCGCGGCCATCACTTCACTAATGTGCTCCTGCATACGATAGCGGTGCTGTTGCTTTTTTTCGTGCTCAAACAAATGACGGGCGCGTTTTGGCCAAGCGCATTCGTGGCGGCTGTGTTCGCCATTCATCCGTTGCACGTCGAATCTGTAGCGTGGGTTTCTGAGCGAAAGGATGTGCTCAGCGCCGTCTTTTTCATGCTCACACTGGGGGCGTACGTCCGTTATGCGCACAAGCGGTCTGTCGGGCGTTATCTGGCCGTAGCATTGTGCCTCGCGCTCGGTCTGATGTCGAAACCCATGCTGGTGACAGTGCCCTTCGTGCTTTTGCTTCTCGATTACTGGCCGCTAAAGAGGTTTTCCGAGAAGCGCACGCGTCTTGTCCTCGAGAAGATTCCGCTGCTTGCGCTGTCCGCTCCCTCCTGCATAGCGACTTTGCTGGCACAGCACTATGCCAAAGGATCCATGGACCAGTTACCGTTCACATGGCGACTGAATAACGCGGCTGTCAGTTATGTTGCCTACATCTGGCAGATGTTGTGGCCAGTGCAGTTGGCGCCCTTTTATCCTCATCCCAACAATCAACTGCCGCTCTGGCAAATTCTTTTGGCCGGTGCCTTTCTCATTGCGATGAGCGTGTTGGCAATTCATTGGAGAAAAGAGCGACCTTACATTTTGACTGGCTGGTTTTGGTACCTCGGGATGCTCGTGCCCGTGATTGGTTTGGTGCAAGTCGGCGAGCAAGCACGCGCGGATCGATACACCTACCTGCCAGAGGTCGGCTTGTATGTGCTGATTGTTTGGGGCGTCACCGATCTGATAGCGCCCCCAATGCGTAACTCCGGCTCGCGATTTGCCGCGACCAGCCTGCGGCCGATCACTCATGGATCACGTAGAGTCGAGCCGGGCAACCCACACGGCCCAGGTTACAAGCCATTCTGCGCCGCTATCGCGACAGCGATCATCGTTGCCTTGAGCTGGTGTGCATTTGTGCAGACCTCGTATTGGGAGAATAGTCAGGTGCTCTGGAACCACACGCTGGCCGTTAGCCCTGACAACGACATGGCACATACTAGTTTGGGCTATCTTTTCCTACGACGGGGCGAATTGGACCAGGCGATTTCGCACTTTGAGAAGGCGTTGGAGATTCGATCCAGCCACGCTCTCGCGCAATACGACCTTGGCGGAGCACTCATCGAGAATAATCTTGCCACCGCGCTCGTCCGGAAAGGCCTGCTACAAGAAGCAATCGACCATTTCGAGAAAGCGGCAAAAATGCGACCTGATTACGGCGACGTGTATTTGAATCTGGGTAGCATTCTATTTCAGCAGGGGCGGACCGACGAGGCCATCGCTCTATGGCGGAAGGCGGCTTCAACCCAGCTGGAGGACGGAAGTTTCCACACTGTTTTGGGTGACGCGTTTCTTAACAAAGGACTACGGAGAGATGCAATTGCTGAGTACGAGCTTGCAGCACGGAGCTCTCCGCAAGATCCATTGCCGCGGAACAATCTGGCGTGGCTTTTGGCGACTTGCGGTGACACTTCCATTCGTGACGGAGCAAAGGCGACAGAGCTCGCGTCCCGAGCAGTCCAGCTTTCCCGTGGTGCCGATCCGTCGTGCCTACGCACTCTCGCGGCCGCGAATGCGGAATCCGGTCAGTTCTCGGAAGCGATTAAAGTGGCTCAACGAGGTAAGGAGATAGCGACCAGCCAAGGCAATCTCCAGCTTGCGAACGTCCTTCAAGGGGACATCGCTCTTTACCAGATAGGCCTTCCAGTCCGTCAAACGTTTCCCGAGAAATAACACAGAGGCGATTCCAAGAGCAAGTCGTGCTGCTCGTAGACCCTCTCGGAGCTTCCCAACCGCTGAGTTTAGCAGGCGGCGGACTGGAGACTGCCGCTCCTTGACATCTCACAAGTCAAGCGGTGCAGACCACCTGTCTGACACGTTCTTCCAGGTTATCGTCAATCGGCGCAGGGTCTTCGCAACGAGTTATTGTTCTTTATGGTACGGTAAACCCAGTTCGTACAGCGTAATTTCATCCCGGAGAGTGTTGGACAAAGTGGAATTGCCTTGGATCTCTGCCGCTTGCAATGCCTGTTGAGCAGTTTGCCTGGCCTCAGCAAAGCGGCCAGCCTCAGCGTATGCCGCAGCCAGAATGCGCAGAACGATCGGGTGATTTTCACTTCGAGAGCTTTCTGAGTCGGCCCGTTCAGCTAGAAGGACAGCCTCTGATCCATTCCTGAGCGACGGGTCTGACGATGTTGCCAGAAGCCAAGCTAGATTACTTTGGGCAGGCACATTTTCCGGAGAAATCCGAAGGGCATTCCTGTACGCAGCGATTGCTTCCCGGACGCGGCCCTTTGCTAGAAAGGCGCTTCCCAGATTTGCATGGGCATCCGGATTGTCCGGCCGCAACTCGAGCACTTTTTTGTAATGAGCAATCGCTTCATCCGTCCGCCCTTTTCGGAGTAAGGCACTCGCCAGATCGTACTGAGCCTCGGCCTGATTTGGCGATAGTGCGAGGCATGCCGAGTAACGAGCGATCGCGCTATCTAAATCCCCCTTTGAAAGAAGTGCGTGCGCCAGATTGCAAATAGCTTCCGCATAATCCGGCCGGATCTTCAGCGTCTCCTGATAATGAGTAATCGCCTCATCCACACGTCCGCTGCCAAAGAGCGTGACGCCGAGGTTGTTCCGGGCTTCTGCATCAGCGGGGTCTATTTCCAATGCTTTTTCATAATGAGTGACCGCGTCATCGAGCTGGCCCTTCTGCGCGAGAAGCCGGGCCAGATTGTAATGCGCCTCGGCATAACCTGGCCGCAGCTCGATAGCCTGCTGATAATGAGCGATCGCCTCATCGGTCTTTCCCCGGTCATTGAGAGCGATGCCCAAATTATAATGCGCCATCCAGCAACCAGGATTCTTCGTCAATGTTGA
>WNGD01007437.1_pt1 | contig 10317 bp, 11 predicted proteins | sample 5400671 | NCBI WGS metagenome assembly WNGD01 (sample SAMN13153369, study PRJNA577476) | soil metagenome | isolation source: 40 cm soil or saprolite under grassland replicate 2 | place: USA:California | collected 2016-06-15
TAAAGTACTGCCGCTCTCTGGAACTAAAGAGAGCCATCCGTTTTCCTCGTTAAAACGGAGAAGGGCCATGCCGCTCTATTTCTTCCATCTGAGCTTCGGCGACCGCATCGTGCCGGACGACGAAGGCGTCGAACTGCCGAGCCGGTCCGCCGCCCGCGAAGAGGCGTTGGCGGTCATCCGCGACCTGTCCAACCCCGAGGTCGCCGGCAATCCGCGGCGCTGGGCGAGCTGGTTCTTGCAGGTGGCGGACGAAGGGGGCGAATTCCTGCGCCTGCCCATCGGCCACCCTGCGCTCGAGATCGTGGCGCCGGATACCGGCGAGCCTCGCGCCGAACAGCCCGAGTTGATGCCCATCCAGCCAGCCACGACCGCCGCCACCAGCGGACGACATTGACGCTCACCGCATCGCAAACAAGCCGCCCCGGCATTCTCCCCCGCATCTGGTCGTTGTACCGGGCGGGTGATAGAGTCTCGTCGGATGACGCCGCAGCGCCGTCATCGGAACTTTTTGAACATAGATCAATTGAACATCCGATCGATACGCTGAACGCAGGGCGTTATCGGTAAAGGCAATTTTCACCTGATTTTGCTTGGCGCGCGCGTCGCCGTCTTAGAGCAGGAGCGCCATCGATGCCGTACGGCACGACCCCTGTTGCCCGCCAGCTCGAGCACGGCAAATCCAACCGATTCTTGGCGGCGTTGCCGCCGCGCGACTTTTCTCTGCTGGCGCCGCATCTGCGCACGATTACGCTCGAGCGCGGCGTGATGCTGCACGACGTGGGGGAAGAGATCGAGCACGTCTATTTTCCGCATACCGGCATGGTCTCGCTGGTGGCGGTCATGCAGAGCGGGGCCACGGTCGAAACCGCCACCATCGGGCGCGGAGGCGTCATCGGCGCGAGCGCCGCCCTGGGCGCACGGTGGACCTTCGGCAGGGCGGTTGTTCAATTGCCGGGCGCGGCCGCGTGGCTCTCGGCTGCGCAGTTTCATGCGGCTGCGAACGAATGCCCGGCCATTCGCGACCTCGTCGTGCGTTACAACGATCTGTTGCTGGCGCAAGTCCAACAGTCGGTCGCGTGCAACGCGCTCCATGCCTTGGAGGCCAGGCTTTGCCGCTGGTTGCTGCAAACGCACGATTGCGTCGACGGCGATGCGATCCCGCTGACGCAGGAGTTTCTCGGGCAGATGCTCGGTGTGCGCCGCACCACGGTGACGATCGCGGCCCGCCTGCTGCAGAGCGCCGGCCTCATCCGTTACCGCCGCGGTCTCATCCACATCGTCGATCGCGCGGTGCTCGAAAACATCTCCTGTGAATGCTACGCCGTGGTGAGGCACAATCTCGATAAAGTGTTTCCAGTTCCCCCGCTAAATAAATATGCACGCGCGGACGGAACTTAGGACGCGCGAGCGAATTGGCATGACCGGACCCTCAGCCGCGTCTCCTCGCCCGGAGTAGCTGCGGGTTTCAGGACCCCGCCCCGGCCACTCGGCGGGGTTTTTGCTTTGTCCCCATGGATGGCGCACCGAAAGCCGGCTGGCTGCCGCAGGGGAAACGGTTCCGCCGGCATGACCTCCATGCATCAGGAACGGCACGGTTGAGCGGCCGGTTATTCCGGCATGGAAACAGCAACGGAATACCGGAGATTTGCGCAGGAATGCCGCCGTCTGGCGCGAGACGCCAAGACCGAGCGGCATCGCAAGATCATGGAGGACATGGCTCGGGCCTGGGACAGGCTCGCCAGCGAGGCCGAGCGGGAAGGCTCTCACGCGCTGCCCTGACCGGACTTTTCCTCTGCGTCTTGCAGCTCCCCCTGGCCTGCCAGGCGAAGCCAAACCTGCGCCATGTGGAATAAGGTGGCCCGAGCTTTCGGCTCGTGGATGACGCTCGCCATCTCCAAGCACTCCGCGGCGTAGCGTCGGTACTCGTCGGATCGCCCCATCGGGCCCCCTGCGCTGATCTAGCGCAACGCGGGAGCGCGCCTGACGTTCCGGGCGCCAACCGTGCTTTTACGAGATTTTCACGCGGCTTGAGTCGCGGATCGGGCAGACGGCGCGGCTTTTGGGTGGCACGCTTCTCGGCGAGACACCGGCGGGGGGCGCCCAACCCTCGGCGACCGGTTGTCGAACCCCGCCAGAGTGGCCTCTCGGCGGGGTTCTTCATGCGGCATTGCGGGCTAGGACATCGATTTCGCAAAGCCTCTTGCCGGCGAACCGCGTCAACTCGCCTCGGCCAACGTTGTCTGCGGCACGCCGCCTGGGCGCTCCAAGGCGCGCAGCAACCGCATGGCCCTGACGACCTCGCGACGGTCGAGAATGCCCACGAGCTTGGCGATCGTCAGTTCGGCGTTGCGATCGGCGGACACCAGATAGTCGGCGAGCTCGGCTTGGGCGGCGCGCATCGCGTCCAGAATCGTCGTGAGTTCGTCCTTCATGCTGCGCACTCTACGCACGTTCCCCGGGAGGATAGAACGCGCAGCCGCGCTTTCGGTTTCCACCCTCGATTTGCCAGTCTCAGAAGAAGCGTGGGGGTGGGCAAAGGCGCGTCTTCCCGGCATGTCGATTTCACGCGAGGGCACGCTTCGCTTTGCCCACCCTACTCGCTGGAACCTAAAGCCCTCCTCGCGACTTACATCATCGAGCGTTCGGCGAGTTCGCTCTCGAGGCTCCCGCCGGGGGGAGCTCGAGAGCGCGGCAGCTCCAACGGGGGAACCCGTCATGTGGCAAAAGATCGGATATTGCAGGCAGAAGGCGGCGGAGTGCGCGGCACGCGCGCAAGAAGCCGCCGACAAGGACACGCGCGCGCTTTTTCTCAAATTTCGGGATTCATGGCTCAGCGCGGCGCACCGATACGAATCCCTGCCCGCGACCGCCCCCGGCGAGACGGCGGACCGCCAGCCCTCGTTCGGGCCCGAGCCCGGCGCTCGCGAATGGCGTTGGCGCCCGAGCGATGCGCGAATGGATACGACGGCGGAGCGGCTCGGAGCCTGCTGATCCTCCACGTCACTCAACGTAACGCGCCGCCGTTCCACCTGCCGCCTTCTCGACCGTCAGCAGCATGCGAAACGCCGTGAGGCGACCGAGCGCCGGCTCGAGCGCGCGCTCGATGCGCAGCAGCCGGCGCGCAACGCCTTCGCCGATGAGGCTCCAACGCTGGAAGCCGCCGCTCAGCGGATAGGCCGCGAGCGCGAACCATTGCACGCCCGCGATGCGCAGCGCGGGAACGAGGCGATGAAAGCGGTCGCGATCGCGGGTGGCGATGAGCGTCGGGATGGCCTGGTTGGAGTCGTAAGGATCGCGACGCGGATCGGGGCTGCCATCCTCGAGGACGTCGGCCGAGGTGCGAACGGGCTCGTGATGAAAGAGCCGGTAGAAGGCGGTGCTGCCCCAGGTGATCGCCGGCTCGACCATGAGCACGCGCCCGCCCGGCCGCAGCACCCGCGCCGCCTCGCGGAAGAAGACCAGCGGAAATTCGAGATGATGCAGCACGTCGACCATGACGATATTGGCGGCGCAGGCGTCCGCGAACGGAAGCCGCTGCGCATCCGCGACGCAGTCGAGCCACGGCGCGGATTGGATGTCGGTTGCGACCACCTCGCTCAGCCGCCGCTTGAGGTTGCCGATGCCGCCGCCGATTTCGATGGTGCGGCCGCTCCGGCAGGCGACGGCGATGCGATCGTAGAAATCCTCGTAGACGAGGCGCAGGACCGGCTTGCGATCCCACACGCCGCGGTGATCCGCGAGCTGATGGGAAGGCGCGCGCTCCATCACATCGCCTTGATGCGCATGAACGCGAACAGCACCATGCGCAGTAGCATGAAGCCGTGACGGAACCGGGAGATCTGGGTCTCGCCGTAGGTGCGGCTGGCATAGCGGATCGGAATCTCGACCGCCTTGAGGCCGAGCTTCGACGCGCCGAAGATCAGCTCGAAATCCCCGAACGGATCGAACTCCCCGAAATAGCTGCGCGCGCCCTTGATCCGCGCATAGTCGGAGCGCCGCATCGCCTTGGTGCCGCACAGCGTGTCGGTGAAGCGCTGCGACAACAGCCAGGTGAAAAGCAACGAGAAGGCCTTGTTGGCGACGAGATTGAGGAAGCGCATCGCCTCCTGCTCCATCGGATATATGAGACGGGAGCCGTTGACGAACTCGCCCTTGCCGGAGCGGATCGCGTCCCAAAATTTCGGCAACTGCTCCGGCGGCATGGTGAGATCGGCGTCGAGGATCATCAGGACGTCGCCGCGCGCGGCATCGAAGCCGGCGAACACGGCATCGCCCTTGCCCGTCCCCGGCTGGCGCATCGCCTTGATGTTGCAATCGGGATAAGCGGCGGCGACGCGCTCGATCTCCTCCCAGGTGCCGTCCCGGGAGTGGCCCTCGACGAAGATGATTTCGAGTGTCTCCGCGAAGCGGGGGATGCGCTTGACCGCCGCCTCGATGTTGCCGCGCTCGTTGCGCGCGGGAATGACGATCGTCGCGGATCTCACCTCAGCGGATCGCCGCAGCGAGCGGCAAACGGTGAAATGGCGCAAGCACAGGCTGCCGATGAGCGGCAACGGGGCCAGGAAGCGGTTGACCAGGCGGCCGAGCCCGAACAGCCGCACCGGAGAGAGCACGCGCGTTTCGTCCTTGACCGCGTCGAAGTCGCCGAGCGACGCGAGCGCGCGCACGTCAGCGCGAGAGAGGACGTTTTGCGGAGGCTGCGGCATTTTCATGCCCGTAGCCTCGGCCAATTTCAGCGCCGGATACCACAAGTGCGAAAAGTAGCCGACCACGACGCGGGTCTCGCGCGTGCACAAATCGTGCAGGTTGGCGAACATCGCCTGGCAATCGTCGAGCGCGCCGAGCGTGTCGAGCACCACGATGACGTCGAACGGACCGGGCAAGGAGCGAACGAACGCAGCGTCCTCAATGTCGCCAACCAAGAACGTGAGATCGGGATGCGCCTTGCTTGCCTGCGCGATCATGCCGGCGCTGAAATCCACGCCGACCCCGAACGACGGTTTGAGCGCGGCGAGGAGATCGCCGGTGCCGCACCCGAGCTCGAGCACCCGGGCGCCTTCGGGAATGAGGAACTTGAGATAGCGCAGATCCTCCTGGTGGAAGAAGGCGGCGCGCGCGAGCCATTGCCGGCGCTCGGGCGCGCTCGCGTCGGCGAGGCGGCGGATGTCGCGTTTGCGCGCCGACATGTCGCCTTCGCCGCCATACGTGCTCGCGTTCATCGGCACCCGCATACGCGATTCAGCGTCCATTTGTCTAAACTACCCGCTCCATCCCATGGACAAGGACCGGTGCCGGCGTACTATCGGCTATCCAACGAAAAACACGCAATCCGGGGAGGATGCCATGTCTCGCACGCTGAGGACGGCTTTATTCGTCGCTGCCATCGCCGTCGTTTCCGCCATTGCGCCGGCGGCGCGCGCTCAGGAGGCGGTGACGCTGCACGGCGCGGTGCAGTTCAACGACGATCACGCCTTCAACAAGGCGCTGCTCAGGTTCGAGCAGCTGGTCAAACAATATTACGGCAAGCCGATCAACTTCGTGCTCCACCGCAACAGCGAGCTCGGGCTGGAGAAAGACTACTTCGCCTACATGAATCAGGGCATCTCGGTCGACTACGGCATCGTGTCGCCGGCGCACATGTCGACCTTCTCCAAGGCCGCCCCCTTCATCGACGCGCCGTTCCTGTTCCGCGACCTCGACCACTGGAACAAGGTGCTCGACGCCGACTTGCTCAAGCCGATCGCCGACGAGATCGCGCAGAAGGCGGATGTGATGCTGATCGGCTATGCCGGCGGCGGTGTGCGCAACATCTTCGTCAACCGGCCGGTCCGCAACCTGGCCGAGATGAAGGGATTGAAGGTGCGCGTGCAAGGGGCGCCGATCTGGAGCCGCACCTTCTCGGCCGTCGGCATGTCGCCAACCGTGATCGCCTACAACGAGATCTACAACGCCATTCAAAACGGCGTCATCGCGGCGGGCGAGAACGAGGCTGCCGGCGTCGAACAGATGAAGTTCTACGAGGTCGGTTCCAATCTCTCGATGACGGAGCACGCGATCACGATCCGGCCGATCTGTTTCTCGGCCAAGACCTTCAAGAAACTTTCGCCCGAGCTGCAAGCGGCCATCATCAAGGCCGGCAAAGAAGCCGGTGCTTATGGCCGACAGATCGAGTCCTCCGAAGACAGCGCCAAGCTCGACGCGCTGGAGAAGGCCGGCAAGCTCAAGCGCGTCGCTTTCACGGACCGCGCGGAGATGAAGAAGCTGGTCGACCCGGTGATGGCCGCTTACGCCAAGGAGATCGGGGCGGACGCGATCTTCAACCAGATCAACGCCATCAAATAGCTCGAACTCCCCCCGCGCGGCATCACATCGCCGTCGACCCCGCGCATAGCGCGTCGAAGACGCGCGTAAACGCGCTTATGCTGGGGACCCATAACCACCGCCTCTGGAATATGGGTCCCCGCAACGGGGTCCCCGCGACGCCAGCGTCGCGAGGTGCCCCTCGCGAGGACGACAGTGTAGGAGCTGATAGATCGTATTCGGTATAACCTCCCGCGCATGAGAAAGCTGATCGACGGCTATTGCCGACTCCTGACTTGGCTGATGGTTGCGACCGTCGCGATCTTGGTCGTTCCGGTCTCGCTGCAGATCATCTCGCGTTATACGCAGCTGATCCCGAGCTACATCTGGACCGAGGAGCTGTCGCGCTTTCTCTTCATCTGGATGGTCATGCTCGGCGCGATGGTCGGCATCAAGGAGGGCACGCATTTCGAGGTCGACATCTGGCCCGAGCTCGGGCGGCGCGCCAACGCGATGCTCAAGATCGTGTCGAACCTGCTCGTGCTAATCTTCGCACTGGTGTTCGTCTACTGGGGCATCAAGTTCGTGGAATTCGGCTGGTACCAGGAATCCGAGCTGGCCGAACTGCCCATGCCGTTCATTTTCGTCGCCTGGCCGCTCGCCGGCGTGACCTGGGTGATTTTCCTGGGCGAAATCTTCTTCGACAATATCCGCATCCTGGCCGGGAAGACCGCGACATGACGCAGGCCGCGATGTCGCCTGGCACGGCCGCGCTGGTGCTGTTCGGTTCGTTCTTCATCCTGATCGCGCTACGGGTGCCGGTGGCGTTTGCGCTCGGGCTCGCGTGTCTGCCGCCGCTGTTGTTCGAGGTGCGGCTGTCGCCGATGGTGTTGTTCAACGAAACCTTCAAGTCCTACAACTCGTTCATCCTGCTGGCGGTGCCGTTCTTCCTGTTGACCGCCAATCTGATGAATATCGGCGGCATCACCGATCGGCTCGTGCACCTCTCGCGCACGATGGTCGGCAATTGGCCGGGATCGCTCGCGCAAATCAACGTGCTGCTGTCCGTGTTCTTTGCCGGCATTTCGGGCTCCTCCACGGCCGACGCCGCGAGCCAGAGCAAAATCTTCATCGAGGCGCAGACCAAGGAAGGCTACGACCTGTCGTTCTCGATCGCGATCACCGCGGTGTCGGCGGTGCTCGCCGTGATCATTCCGCCCTCGATCCTGATGATCGTCTGGGGCGGCGTGCTGTCGGTCTCGATCGGCGCGCTCTACCTCGCGGGCATTCTCCCGGGCTTGTTGATCGCGGGCGCGCAGATGGCGACCGTGCACGTCTACGCCAAGATCTACAATTATCCGGTCTATCCGCGCGCGACGTTGCGGGAGTTCTTCTGTTCCGCGGCGCAGTCGGTGCCGGCGCTGATGACGCCGTTCATCATCGTCGGCGGCATCCTGCTGGGCTGGTTCACCGCGACCGAATCGGCCTGCGTCGCCGTGATCTACGCGGCCGTGCTGTCGATCTTCGTCTACCGCGAGATGGGTCTGAAGCAGCTCTACCACGCATTGGCCGAAACGGGCCGGCTTTCCGCCGTCGCGCTGTTTTGCGTCGGCACCGCTTCGGCGTTCGGCTGGATGCTCGCCTACTACCAGATCCCGCGCGCGCTCTTGGCCAACGTCACCGCGTGGGGCATGGGCATCACGGAAGTCGGCTTCTTCATCGCCGCCGTGTTTCTGGTGGTCGGCTGTTTCCTCGATGCGATTCCGGCGATCATCATCGTCGGCACGACGCTTGAACCGCTCGCCCGGTCGGTGAACATGCATCCCGTGCAATTCGCCATCATCGGGATCGTTGCGCTCGCCTTCGGGCTGGTGACGCCGCCTTACGGGCTCTGCCTCATGATCTCCTGCGCGGTCGCCAGGGTGCGGCTGCGCTATGCGTTGAAAGACACGATGATCATGCTCGTGCCGATGCTGCTGGTGCTGGCGGCGATCATCGCTTGGCCGGAAATTCCGCTGCTCCTGCCGCGGCTGATCTCACCCGAATTCCTGCGCTGAGGCGCGGTAAATTGGGGAGTGATAGACTGGATTCCCGCTTACGCGGGAATGAGCGGCGGAGATGCAAGGACTCTCCGCTCGTCCCCGCGAAAGCGGGAACCCAGAATCCGTCTGGCTGCCGCGCGCTTCAATCGGCGGCGGCGAGCGGGCGGCTGACGCTTTCCAGCGGCTTGCGTTCGGCGGCAACGCCGAAGCGCGCGGCGATCAACGCAGCCGCGAGCATCAGCACCGAGCCGATGAGGTAGCCGCCGAAGAGGCTCCAGCGCGAGCCGGTATCGATCAGCGCGCCGAAGAACCACGGTCCCGCCACGCCGCCGATGCCGGTGCCGAGCGCATAGAAGAAGGCGATGGCCAGCGCCCGCACTTCGAGCGGGAAGGTTTCGCTCACCGTGAGATAGGCCGAGCTCGCCGCCGCCGAGGCGAAGAAGAAGATCACCATCCAAGCGATGGTCTGGCCGGTCGCGGACAACACGCCGGCGGCGAAGAGGTACCCCGCGCCGACGAGCAGCACCCCCGACAGCGCATAGGTGGTGGCGATCATCGGGCGGCGCCCCACGGTGTCGAACAACCGGCCGAGCAGCACCGGACCGAGGAAGTTTCCGGCCGCGAACGGCAGCAGATACCAGCCGATATGATCGGCCGGGATGGCGTAGAAATCGGTCAGCACCAACGCATAGGTGAAGAAGATCGCGTTGTAGAAGAACGCCTGCGCCGCCATCAGGCTCAAGCCCACCAGCGTGCGCCGGCGCTCGACGCGAAACAGCGTGTCGGCGACCTCCCTCAGCGGCGTGGAGCGGCGCGCGCGCAGCCGGATCACCGGCAGCGGCTCGTCCGCGATGTCGTGACCGCGGGCGCGGAACTCGGCCTCGATGCGATCGAGCACCGCGGTCGCCTCCGCGACGCGGCCATGCGTCATCAGCCAGCGCGGCGATTCCGGCAGCCACAGGCGCATGAGGAAGATGACGAGGCCGAGCACGGCCCCGATCAGAAACGCCGCGCGCCATCCCAGATCCGGCGCCAGCACGTTGGGATCGAGCAGCACGAGCGAGCCCGCCGCGCCGAGCGCGGTGCCGATCCAGAAGCTGCCGTTGATGACGAGATCGCTCCAGCCGCGGTAACGCGCCGGCACCAGCTCCTGGATCGCCGAATTGATGGCGGTGTATTCCCCGCCGATGCCGGCGCCGGTGAAGAAGCGAAACAGCGCGAAGCTCGCGAGGTTCCACGACAGCGCCGTCAACGCGGTGGCGACGAGATAGACCGCGAGCGTGATGAAGAACAGCCGCTTGCGCCCGAGCCGGTCGGTGAGCCAGCCGAACAACAGCGCACCCAGCACCGCGCCGGCGAGATAGGCGCTGCTCGCAAGCCCGACGTCGGCGTTGGAGAATTGAAGCTGCGGGCTCTCCTTCAGCGCCGGCGAGATGGCGCCGGCGAGCGTCACCTCGAGGCCATCGAGGATCCAGGTGATGCCGAGCGCGACCACCACGAGGGTGTGGAAACGGCCCCACTGCAGCCGGTCGAGCCGTGCCGGGATATCGGTCGCAACGATCGCCGCGTTCGCTTGCGAGGGCGCGTGCGCCGCGACCGGGACCGTGACTGTCATCATCGCCTCATCGTGGCCGCACCACGCGCCTACCATTCAAGCCAACGATTTGCGCGCCGGCGCGTTCCGCGATGCCGCGGGTGCGCCGCTTCCCTTCGGCCCAGCCGCGCCATAGATTGAGGCCGGCCATAAACCTTGGCCTTCTGAGGAGCCGCTTTCCATGTCCTCCACCGTCGTCACCTGGATCGTCATCGGCGTGATCGTCGTGCTCGTGCTGTGGATCATCACGATCTACAACGGGCTCGTTGCCATGCGCCAGCGGGTCAACCAGGCCTTCTCCGACATCGACGTGCAGACGAAACAGCGCCACGACCTCATTCCCAACCTGGTCGAGACGGTGAAAGGGTATGCCGGTCACGA
>WNGD01018844.1_pt1 | contig 10316 bp, 9 predicted proteins | sample 5400671 | NCBI WGS metagenome assembly WNGD01 (sample SAMN13153369, study PRJNA577476) | soil metagenome | isolation source: 40 cm soil or saprolite under grassland replicate 2 | place: USA:California | collected 2016-06-15
GTTGGCAAAATCCGGCGGCGTGCCAAAGATATTCGACCTGGTTAGCAGCGAAGGAGGTAGAACCGGAGGTGGCTCCGGATTCCCATTGGTATCGAATGGATGCAAGACAGCCTGTGTCCGCAGTTGAAGGTTCCATGGAACCGCGTTCGAGCTCAAGAACGGCGGGACAGCCGAGTTCGTCCGGTCATGATTGAACATGTCGTGATGCTTATAATAGAAAATGTCACCGGTGATACTGGTGGTGTCGTTGCCTACCCCAAAGAGGATGTCACCTTTATACTCGGCGTCGTCTGATCCGTTACCGCTTGCGTTGCCAGTGGCCGAGTCGCCATACTGGATGGTCACCTGTGCGCCGCGATAATCCTTATATAGATTGAAGTTCACCACGCCGGCAACCGCATCCGAGCCGTACGTGGTCGAAGCGCCGTCTTTCAAAATGTCAATGCTCTGAACTGCGGCGATGGGAATAGTTTCCAGATCAACGAACCCATAGGCGGAGTTGGCGGATCCGGGAAACGGAGCAACACGGCGACGGTCGATTAGCACCAGTGTGGCGCCAGGGTCATAACCGCGCAGCGCGATCGCAGCCGTTCCGACTGGGCCGGACTGGCTGGTTCCGTTATTGTTAACGGGAATATTGGCACCGTTCATCACTGGCTGCCTCTGGAGCAGCTGTTCTGCGGTGGTGCCTGCGCCTGATTTGTTGATCAGGTCGCGGTTGAGAGCGAACACCGGGTTCGGGCCGACCTCTTCCGCGGTCGGAATCAACGACCCGGTGACGATCACACGCTCGACCTCCGCAGCGGGCGCAGCAGCGCCCGGCGCTGGCGGGGGTGGCGGCGCCTGAGCAAATCCGTTCGTTGCTACAATGAATGGAAATCCGGCACCCGCCACAAGAGCGATGCGCACGAATCCGAGTTTATTTAGCACGTTTTTAATCATTAGTTTCTCCATTGGTTTGGTTAGGTCTAGGTTGGCGTTTATTAAACTTTTTGAGGCCTGACAAGCTTTTTTTTCAATTTTTTTTGAACGCTTAAACAGGCCTGTTTGTCCGCCAGCATCCGGTCTTAATGAAGAGCGAGGACGGTGGCAAGCTTTTTTTTGATTTTTTTCAAATTTTTTTCCGGGCCGAAAAGCGACTGTTTTACCCCACTCTTCCGCTCAACCACGGATTGTGCGAATAACGCGGACTACAAAATGAATCATGCCGCAGAGGCTCACTTTCTGATGCCTGCGAGATTTTTCAATGTACAATGAGCGTCGCCACGGGTGATCTCGCATAATCACAAATGTATTTTCGTTGAAGTGCCAAAGACCGGCTCGACCAGCATCCGGGCCATTCTGGGCAAGGCCTGGAGGCCACACCTCAATTTATGGCAGATCAAGAAACAGATGGAGACATATTGGACTCGTTATGGCGGAAGGAAAAACCGGATTCTGGCGTCTCTGTATTTGCTGCTTCCTGAAGAGCGGCGGCGAGAGATCGGGCGCAAGCAATTCGAGACCTACTTCAAATTCGGATTCGTCCGCAATCCGTGGGACCGTGTGGTCTCCCTGTACGAACGCAACGAAGCGTTACAACTGAGGGATAAAATGAGCTTCGAAGAATTTGTCGATTGGATCCAGTACAGCAGCGCCACCTGCATTCACTCTTCGCCGCATCGCTATCAACTGGATTGGTTCGTCGATCCCAATGGGAAGGTGCTCGCCGATTTCATCGGCAAATTCGAACGGCTAGACGAAGACTGGGCAATTGTGGCGCAAAAACTCGGCATCAGCGAGAAATTGCCGCATCGCCGGGCCAACCCCCGAGCCCGGCATTACACGGAATATTACAATGCGCGGACGCGACAGGTGATCGCAGGGAAGTTCAAGATTGACATCGAACATTTTGGTTATGAGTTCGGCGGATAAGATCAAGGCGATTGTGCTCACCTGCGACCGGTATCGGCCGATCACCCAGCACATGATTTTCCAATACCAACGCTTGTGGCCTGATCATCCCTTCGTCTTCCATGTTCCCTATCAGACTTTGCGCGGCATCGATACCGAACGAGTCAAATATGTCACCTCACCTTCGGACATTAAAAGCACCGTGCTGCATTTGCTCGCAAGCATCGATGATGAAGAATGGATTTACTGGTGCGTGGACGACAAATACCCCATCCGGCTCGTCACCGATAAGATTGCGAGTCTCATTTCTCACGCCATGCGTTCGCCCGAAGTCAGCGGCCTTCTATTCTGCAGATGCCGCGCGACGTTGAATAATCCGAAGCTCACTCTTTACCCACGCAAAATTAGAACTCCCTTCGGCGATATTTACTTCGAGCGAAGGGCTTGGTTCCAGATTTGGATTCACCAGCTTCTGCGTGCCAAAGTGTTGCGACACCTCTTTACGCATCTGCCATACGATATTCCAAACGCGAACGCCATGGATGAGTTGAAGAACGACGTTCCGAAACTGCCCGAGCACCGATTGTTCGTGACAAGGGAAAATTTTGCAGTGTTCGGGGAGAGCACGCAGCGAGGCGCCATCACGCAAAATTGTTACGAGAGTGTACTCGCGGCCGGCATCGAGTTGCCGGAATGGTTTCGCCAGCCAAACGGCGAATACGTAACACTTGGAAAATTATAGCACTTATCGCTCAATCGAACGTGTAACCAAAGCGCGCGATCTCCAGCGCGAAACGATCCCTCACCAGTTCGCAAAGCTCCTCATCATAGTATTTCGAGTAATGCTCGCGAGTCGAGCGGTTGTACTGCGGCAGCGCCGCCACCGGAATACCCAGTGCTCCGCAGACGGAATGAAAACCGTCAGCCAGCTTCTCGAAGCGAATTATGTAGTCCACATTATCAAATGGATCTTCTTCACCGTCCTCAAGATGCAGATAGTCCGCGATTGACAACGTGTTTAAGATAACCTTTCTAAATTCCTTCCGGTTCCATGCTGTCCCGTGTCGTGTAGGCCTGAAATAATACGAGACCATCCGGTCCCAGGGATTTCGCACACAGGTAAACTTGTAAAGATCGCGAAAGCGTGCTTCGCCCAGGGCCGTCCGGTACTCTACCAGCGTTGAATGTTTCTTGATTTTGTACTTTGGATTACGCAACCCAAAACGCTCGATGCCATCCTGCTCACCACGCAAAGCCACAATTTCATCTTCGGAGTAATGGCGCAGGACGCTTTGGATCGAATTGCCAGCTGTTTTCGGTATGTGAACGAAAAGAAACCGTTTCTGAAAAGAGATCATCCGATTACGCCCTCACGTTACGGCCCCTTATCGGATTGCGCGAGTATTGGCGAGCGTTTACCGATCATGCGAGAGGTTTACGAGGACAATGATTCTGTCTCACAAATACAGGTTTATCTTTATTAAGACGGCAAAAACCGCGGGCACAAGCATTGAGGTTTTCCTCTCGAAACACTGCGGCACAACGGATATCGTGACTCCGATCAGACCGCCCGTGGAAGGGCATGAGCCGCGCAATTACCGGGGATTCATTAATTCGCTTCCCGAAATTCTCGAGAGACCCGGCAAACTTTTTTCTGCGTTGCAACATTCAATCACCAGTCGCGAGAAATTCTATAATCACATGCCGGCGGCGCTAGTTCAAAAACGAGTCCCCGCTTTCATTTGGAAAAGCTATTTCAAATTTTGTGTAGAACGAAACCCTTGGGACAAGGTGCTGTCTCATTATCACATGCACAACGCCCGGGCAGGTGGATCACTTTCGCTCGATGAGTATCTCGTGCGCGGCCGGTTCCCCATTAACTATTTCCGATACACCGATCGCTCCGGCCGGAAAATCATCGTGGACCGGGTCCTTCGTTACGAGAACCTGCTTGTCGATCTTGGCGAAGTGTTTGAGCAATTAAACATTCCCTTCGACGGGACCCTTGCCGTGGCGGCAAAATCGGAATACCGGATCGACCGCAGACCATACCAGCAGGTGTTCACCGATGAACAACGCCGAATCGTAGAAAAAGCGTTTGCCAAAGAAATCGAATTGCACGGCTATCGGTTCGAGTCGTAATCCTAACGAGCCGCCGCTCAGATTTTGAGCTCATCGCGAGTGGATTCCTGCCAGCGGTGGATCTCGTCGGCAAGACGGGAAATCACTGACGCATATTGTCGATCGCAGTACAGATTGCGCGTCTCAAGAGGATCATCTTTCCAGTTGTACAACTCGTTTAAGTCCTTGTCGCGCAGGGACAGCTTCCAACCCTCCGGGGAAACAACCGTTCGCGTGGACTCCTCGATAGCGCGCTTGATCATGCGCCGCGGAGCAAGTGATGTTCTCTTTTTCACTTTCGTCCGGTTTGGCGCCCACTCCAGAAATACGTTATCGAGCGTCGTGGTTTCGTCGTGAATCAAGGGCAGGAGACTTTTGCCAGCGCATTGATGATGTCTTGGCTGGCCGAGAAGATCGAGCAAAGTCGGCACGAAATCGATGTGAGTCACTGGCCGCGAAATGATTTTGCCGCATTTCTGACCAGGCAGCCGAACCAGGAACGGAACGCGCGCGGCTTCTTCGAACATGGTTTCCTTCCCGAAAAGATGATGCGCGCCAAGGCTATCGCCGTGGTCGCTTGTGTGAACAACAATGGTATGGTCGGTTAATCCGCATCGCTCCAGACACCGAAGGATGGCACCGATGCTTTGGTCAACCAGCGTGACGAGGCCGAGATATCGCTGTTTGATGCTTCTGTATTCCGCGGGCGTGATTCCGAAGAACAATTGAATGGGCAGACGCTCCCGATCCAGAGCCGCCTCCGCTTGCTGCCATTCACGCATGAGTCGATAGCGCAATGGAATATCGTCGTTCTCGGGAAGGGTCGCAGTGGGATCGAGATCCACTTCGTTGAGCGGATGCTCATTGTTCAGCGGACCATTGTAAGGTGAGTGAGGTTCTACGAAAGCGACAACCAGAATGAAAGGATCCCGGCAATGTTTTTCGATGAATTCGCATGCGCGTTTTTCGAGAAATTTTGGCCGGGACAACTCGACGGGCAGATTGGTGATAGCCAATTTCGAGAATCGGGCGTTTTGTTTGTCGGGCGTGATGTCCTTTGAGAGGAGAAAATTAGTGTAATCACCGCGGTCGTCCGTGGAAACCCACTCGCGAAATCCGCGTCCGGCTGGTCCTCCCTCGCCCAGATGCCACTTGCCCATGTATGCGGTGTGGTAATCTCTGTCCTCCATTAACTCTGGGAAAACGCGGAACCGGCGATCCAGTGGAACGCTGTTTCGCGTGCAGCCGTTAATGTGCGGCCAGGTTCCCGTCATGAGTGAAGAGCGCGAAGGCGTGCAAACCGGATGAGTTACATAGGCCCGTTCGAAGACTACAGATTCAGACGCGAGTTTGTCTAGATTGGGAGCGTGCACCTTCACGCCTCCGCAGCACGGGATCGTGTCGGCCCTTTGTTGGTCCGGGAGAAAAATGATCAGGTTCCGCTTTCGCTGCGCGCTCATAGATCGGAAGGTCTCTAACTAGATCAGCCCTCGCCGTCCCTTGCAATGGGCTCGCGGTTGTTCGTGTTCCAAACCGGTGGACGCGATTGGGAGACGCCGGCCGATCTTATGGCTTCGACATTTGTCGGCGATCTTGAGCCGCCAGACCTACATCGAGCGGCCTTGCGGTTCAGAACAGCCGCGTGCACCTTTTCGGCCCGTGCGCGCTGCGATTGTCTCACTCGTTCTCTTTCTCTCTGGCAGCAGCGCGCTGCTCTTCGAAACTCTCTGGCTGAGGCTAAGCGGTCTCGCGTTTGGCAAATCGGTCTGGGCAGCGGCATTGATTCTTTCGAGTTTCATGACCGGGCTCGTGCTGGGAAGCGCAATCGCCGTATCGTTGACGCTGGCTCCCGACAAGTCAGGACTGCGCGTTCATGCCGGGCTTTGAGATGTGCGTGGCGGATCGAAAAGAATTCCTTCGTGCGATGGCTTTGGGGCAATTTACAGGCCGAATTTGGCTTTCGCAAATGGTCGCCTGTTCCATTCAAAAAGACCTGTGCATTCCATTCTTCGAAACGCGCGGGGTTGTCATTTTTTCTTAAACACTTCTACCGCTTCCCATGCTTCGTCCGGCGGCGCCTGTTCGTATTCAAGCGCGCGGGCCAGATACATCTTGGCCAGCAAATCGTCCGGATAAAATTCCAGGAAACGTGAAAACAAGATCTTCGCCTCAGTAAAATCGCGAGCGCGAAATTTCTCCAGTCCCTCTTCGTAGGTCTCCAGCCACTTCAGAAATTCTGGGTCCACGGTTTCGTCCCGTGCACCAACAAAAGTAAAAACATCTGTGGGTTTGAGTTTGCCTTTCACCTGCACCCGGGCGACGGAGCGCAGATAAACTTCGTCTCGCACCAGCTCGGCCGCTGAAGGGCCAACGAGAATATCGACGCCATAGACTCGAGTAAGACCTTCCAGCCGCGATGCCAGATTCACCGAGTCGCCAATCACAGTCGGGTCCATTCGCTCCTGCGACCCAATATTGCCAACGATCACTTCACCTTGATTGACGCCGATCCCCATGCCGAGGCCCATGCGGCCTTCGCCGCGCCATTTTTGATTGAGCTGTCTTAGCTCTCGCCGCATCGCCAGCGCAGCGCGCGCACAGTTCTTTGCGTCCTGCGCCGTGCCAAGGCTGCGCACATTGCCCCACACGGCCATGATCGCATCACCAATGAATTTATCGAGCGTACCGCCATTGCTGAAAATAACGGAAGTCATTCGCGTGAGATACTCATTGAGCTGCGCGACCAACGCTTCGGGATCAGCTTTTTCAGCTAACGTGGTAAAGCCAATCAAATCCGAGAACAGGATTGTCACCGGCACGCGCACGCCGCGGAGGGTGCTGTAGTAGCTGTCTGGGTTTTCCAGAATTTCCCGAACCAAATTTTTCGAGACGTAGCGTTCCAATGTGCGCCGGGTGCGCACCTTCTCCAGCCGCTCCAAGGCGTATTCGAAACCGAGCGAAAACGATCCACTGAGTAATAAAGCGGCCAGCACGGGCACAGTGAGCAGCAGCAGTCCGGTCTTATCGTAAAACAATCGGGCCGTTCCGAGGTATATGGCCATGATTACAATGAGCGCTCCAACGCAGAGCAACGGCCTGCGCAGGAACGAGACGAGCGACCACGCAACGAGGCCCGCCGCGGCTACGAGCGCCAGCTCAACTTTCTCCGGCGTCGGACGCAGAAATTCATGGCCCATCGCGGCAGCCATTGCCTGTAAATGAACCACCGGGCCCAGTGTGTTTGGGCTCAGCGGGGTATCGACTACGTCGTGCATTACTTGGGCAGCAGGCCCCACCAGCACAATCTTGTCCTTAAAAAACGCGCCATCGGCGTAATTCGCATGCCATAGTTTGGGATCGAAAACCTCATAGAGCGGACGCGCTTCGAACGCGTCCGCCGCGGTAAAACGGATCATGTGACCACGAAAATCACGCGGCACATCATTTCCGTGCCCGATTTTGGTCAGCGCGCGGGCGGCAAGAGATTCATAAGCTTGTTCGCTTGGGTGCGGCGGCAAACCCGCGAGTTGGCGGTCCGTCAGGCGATAAATCGCCGCGCGAACTTTTCCGTCAATCGTATCCGGCCAGAAATTCACGTAGCCGACCCGGTCATCCAGCAATTGTTTCAAGCCGACCGGGTCATCTGGCAGTTGCGCCGACGGAATCAACACATCATTCGGCGTGACGGCCTGAACACCATGTTCCGTATCGAAATTTGCGCCAACGACGACTTTGTCGCGGTGACGATCGAGTGCAGCGTGAAATGCCGGATCACCATCGTTTTTCGGATTAAACATCAAGTCAAAGACCACCAGGCGCGCGCCCGCACCAACGAGCCGATTCAGCAAAAGCGCCCAGACCTCGCGAGACCATGGGAATGGCCGCGCAGTCATCAGTTCAAACGCCCGATTGCCGGCGATTTCCTCAGCCGTCAACGGTGGCAATTGCAATGTGCTTTGATCGAGTCCCAGAAAAACGAAATCTCGAGGCGGGGCCGTTTTTCGCCCTTCCTGCCGAAGCAAATCCTCGAAACTTTGTTCGCCGCGCCACGGCGCCGAAAGAAAAGGCGTCCTCGGGAAGAAATGCCCGAGAAAAATCAACCCGGTCCAAAAAACACAAATCACCCCCAGGACCCACAACCGATGGCGACTAAGCCAGTGCATGCGCGCGAATATATCAGGAAAATGCGATTCTGGATACGAGATTTAATCGATGACGAATGGCTAATTCAATTTGTCTTTCATACTAATGCGTCTACCTTCCTCGCTCTCGATCTGCGCACCTGATCCCATATCTCGGGATCGAATCAGCGAGTGAGGTCGCGAAGATCGACAAATGGAACAACAGCTCGCTGAACGAGGGGCCTCGAAGCGATTCGAGGCAGAATAATCATGCCAAGAGCCACCAATGCCCCGGCAAGCCGGACGCGCCGCAAACGAATCTTAAAAAAAGCAAAAGGCTACCGCGGACGCCGTTCAAAACTTTTCCGCTACGCGAAGGACGCAATCATGAAAGCCCAGTATTGGGCTTATCGCGACCGCAAAACGCGGAAGCGCACATTTCGTTATCTCTGGATTCAACGGCTAAATGCCGCTGCGCGCGCGAATGGAATGAACTACAGCCGTTTTGCGGAAGGACTCAAAGCCGCCGGCATCGGCCTGGACCGCAAGATTCTCGCCGACCTTGCCGTCACCGACGAAGCCGCGTTCAAATCGATCGTCGATCAGGCGAAGCACGCGCTGGAGAAGAAGGCGAAAAAAGCGGCGTAGCTTCTTCTGTTGCGGCGGTCTGCCTGCCGCGCCGTAGCGTTGCGAAGGCGGGTGACCGCTGAAAACTGCTCGCATCCGTCTCGGCGTCGGCGCTCACAGAGCGCCGCTACAGCGACAACTTTAAATTGAACGTTCAACGTTCAACGTTCAACGTTCAACGTTTCAATGATTCACCCGCTCGAACAACTGCGCGACGACGCGCTGCGCGAAATCGATTCTGCATCTGACGAGCAGGCGCTCGAGGCCGCGCGCATAAAGTTTCTGGGCAAAAGCGGCAGCATCTCCGCTTGGGGCGAGCGGATGAAAACACTCGGCAAAGATGAAAAGCCGATCGTTGGCAAATTGCTCAATGAAGTTCGCAACACCGTCACCGTGGCGCTCGAATCGCGCGCGGCAAATTTTCGTTCCCAAAAAGAATCCGAGGCCCTCGCCAGGATCGACGTCTCTCTGCCGGGAATTCCACATCAGATCGGCGCGCTGCATCCGCTCACGCAGATGTGGCAACGCTCTATCGAAATTTTTCGGCGAATGGGATTCGCTCTCGCAGATGGGCCGGACATCGAAGACGAATGGCATTGCTTCGATGCGCTCAACACCCCGCCGGAACATCCGGCACGCAACGAGCAAGACACCTTTTATCTACCCGAAGGGCGCCTGCTGCGCACGCACACTTCAACCGTGCAAATCCGAACGATGCACGCCGCGCCGCCGCCGATTCGCGTAATTGCCCCCGGCGCGGCGTATCGGCGCGATGAACTCGACGCCACCCACAGCCCGCAGTTCCACCAGATCGAGGGACTTTATGTGGATGAAAACGTCAGCGTCGCCGATTTGAAAGGCGCGCTGGAATTTTTCATGCGCGAACTCATCGGCGCAGGAACCGAAGTTCAATTTCGACCGCACTATTTTCCGTTCACAGAACCGAGCTTGGAAATTTATGTGAAATCCAAAGCGCTCAAAGGCGGCGAGCAATGGATTGAAGTTGCGGGCTCGGGCGTCGTGCATCCCGCTGTTTTCGAAGCCGTGAACAAAGCTCGCGGCGACAAAGCTTACGATCCGGACAAGTGGACCGGCTACGCGTTCGGTCTCGGCATGGATCGCCTCGCCATGATTTTATTCGACATCCCGGACATCCGGCTTTTCGCGCAAAACGATCTGCGCTTTCTCCGCCAGTTCGCATGAAATTCTCGGTCAATTGGCTGCGCGAGTTTGTCGATCTTCCAAAAAATCCGGAAGAGATCGCCGAGCTACTTACACGCGCGGGTGTCGAGACTGAGAACATCGAAACGCGCGGCGCGAACGTCGAGAAGGTGATCGTTTCGCAAATCACCGCTTCTTCGCGACATCCGAACGCCGATCGCCTGACGGTTTGTGAAGTCGATGATGGCAGTGGAACGAAACCGCAAATCGTTTGCGGGGCGACCAATTACAAAGTCGGCGACAAAGTTCTGTTGGCGTTGCCCGGAACAAAGTTGTCGAACGGAACTGAGATTCGAAAAAGCAAACTCCGCGGCGTTGAAAGTGAGGGAATGC
>WNGD01007439.1_pt1 | contig 10315 bp, 9 predicted proteins | sample 5400671 | NCBI WGS metagenome assembly WNGD01 (sample SAMN13153369, study PRJNA577476) | soil metagenome | isolation source: 40 cm soil or saprolite under grassland replicate 2 | place: USA:California | collected 2016-06-15
GGAGATCGTCACGACGAGCCCCGAGCGCTGGGCGCGCATGACGGGCAGCACGGCGCGGGTGACGTTCAGCGGGCCGAACAGGAGGGTCTCGACCTGTGCCCGGAAGTCCTGCGGGGTGATCTCCTCGAAGAACCCGGCAGAGAAGTTGCCTGCGTTGTTGACGAGGACGTCGATGCCGCCGAATCGATCCACGGCCGCCGTGACCGCCGCCGCAGCGTCCTCGGGGCTGGTGACGTCGAGCTTGACCACCAGCAGGTCGTCCGCAAAGCCTCCGGCCTTGGTGACAGTATCGGTGTTGCGGCCAGTTGCGACGACCGCGTTCCCGGCGGCCAGAGCGGCCTTGGCGAGATGTACGCCCATTCCACGGCCTGCGCCGGTAATCAACCAAACGTTCTTCTCAGTCATAGAACCTCCTCGTTTACTAGCTTGTATCGTCATGAGAAGCGGAAGGCAACCAACCAGGTCTTTGTTCTCTCCCATCATGTTCTCATCCTTTCTGATTCCTTCTCCTCTGCACGCGCTTGTTGTACGTCTGACAGGTTTCATACCTTCTCACAGCGAGATCTCCCTTGAAGAAAAGTCCAGCTTGCGCGGCCCTAGCAGAGAGGTATGTTCTCTGTCTGGTGGTAGTATAGACACACCTCCGCACAGGGTGGTAGAATAATCATCGCAAATGATTGTCTGATTCTGCAAATCTTCTAGGACGCGCGATGGAAAACAAGAGAAGAGGTTCCTATGAATACGATAATGGATGTGATACATCACCAGCAGGCAGCACGCGAGGCCCAGCGGGTACAAGCCAACCGCGAGGAACTGGTGGAGCGGATCGGGCAAGCCATCCGTGAAGATGGGACCGTCCAGCCGCTCTTAGGGCTGCACCTGGCCCGCTGTTCCTTGCCGATGGCGCCGGTTCACGGCGTGCTCGAGCCATCCGTGTGCGTGATTGCCCAGGGCAGCAAGGAGGTCCTTCTGGGCGACAGTCGCTACCAGTACGATCCCTCGCATTACCTGCTTGCCACCATCGAGCTACCCAGCGTCGGTCAGGTCCTCTCCGCCTCGAAGGAGCGGCCCTACCTCAGTCTGCGGCTGGAACTCACCCCCACCCTCGTCGGCTCGGTCATGCTTGAGGCCGGTTACCCCTCGCCTCCAAGCCGTGCTGAGGTCTCGGCCCTCGATGTCAGCCCGTTGGATGGGCCCCTGCTGGACGCCTTCGTGCGGCTCGTCAGGCTCCTGGATGCCCCTCCCGAAGCGCCGGTCCTCAGGCCTTTGATCACGCGGGAAATTCTCTACCGGCTCCTGGTGGGAGAGCAAGGTGCCCGACTCCGTCACCTGGCGATCCTGGGGGGCTACACCTCCCACATCGCCCGAGCGGTCGCGCGACTGCGTCAAGACTTCGACCAGCCACTTCCCATCGAGCAGCTCGCGCGAGAACTGGGCATGAGCGTCTCGGGGTTGCATCACCACTTCAAAGCCGTCACGGCGATGAGTCCCTTGCAATTCCAGAAGCGGCTGCGGCTGCAGGAGGCCCGGCGTCTGATGCTGAGCGAAGATCTTGACGCGGCCAGTGCCGCCTATCGCGTGGGGTACCAGGACGCCTCCCACTTCAATCGAGAGTACAAAAGCCTCTTCGGCGTTCCACCGATGCGCGACGTGCAACGGCTGCGGGAAGAGGCGCAGGATCAAGCTTCCCGATGAGAAAGACGAGAACCGCTCTCCAGGCTGATAAGAGATTGTTACATGCATCCTGATAGTGTTGGCGAAATCATACATCGAGCTTGCAATGAAAAACAACGTATTCCTGATTTGAGCTTGGGAAACCAATTCGCCAACACTATCAATCCTCGTTCTACCTGTCGTTCTGTCTCACTGTTCTCGTGTATCAGCCAGTTCGCCTGACAGCCTTGGAAGACACTATCCAAACGATAAGGGCACGGCGTGTGAGGTCCGCGAGCGATTTTATTTACAACATTCCATGCTGATACCCCAGATGGGGAGCGGTTTTCCCAGACTCTGAATGGTCGATTCCTATGTTTCGCGCCGATTTCCTACATTTCACCTCAAAATTCGTGCAGATTTGACCCAATTTACTATCAAGTTAATGAGGTGGCACAAATACCTGCAAAATAAGTAAGCAAACCATGCCGCTAAAGATTGTCAGCAGGACATTTTTTGTACGCCAGGCGACCAGTATCGCGAGGATTCCCGCCATGAGACGGATGTTGCTCAACGATACATCTAGTGAACCGTTGGGGAAGAAGAGCGCGGGTGCGATGAGTGCTGAGAGCACAGCGATTGGCACGAAGCGTAGAGCTCGCTGTGCTATGTGCGAGACCTGCATCTTGCCCATGAACACCATGAAGGACAGGCGAATACCCAAAGTCAGCAGTCCAACAATGATGATGGTCACCCAAAGCCATCCCTGTGACATACCCGGCTCCTTGCTATATCGACGTTGTTTTCATCAACTCTAGAGTGAGACCGACAGCGATGCCAACCAGCGCGGCGATAGCTATCCCTAGTTTCAGTGGCAAAGCAATGACAAGCAGCGCGGTCAACGCGGAGGTCAGTGCGGCAGTTGTGCTCATGTGATCCTTGAGTGCGGGCACAACCAGAGCGATAAAAGTGAGCGTAGATGCGAAGTCCAATGACCAACTTGCAGGGATGTGCCTGCCCAGGAAAATACCTGCGGCAGTACTCAGTTGCCAGGTCGTCCACAACGCCAGCCCGGCTCCCAGAAAATACGGGTGCTTCTGCCTGTCGTCTCCGGGCTTCTGGTAGTGCAAGATGGTCACCGCATACGCCTCATCGGTCAATAGGTATGCCAGCAGCCACTTCCAGAGAGGATGGAGCTTGCGGGTGTAGGAAGATATTGACGCGCTGTAGAGCAGATGACGGATATTCACGATAAAGGTAGTCAGGATGACGACAAGCGAAGGCGTGCCAGCAGCGATGAGCTGGACGATCACGAATTGTGCCGAACCCGCAAAAACGATGCATGACATGGCTTGCGCGATACTCGCCGGGATGCCCGCACTGATCGCTGACACTCCATAGATCATACCAAAGGGGAGCACACCGAACAGGATTGGGAGTTCGTCCCTGATACCATGTAAGAACTCAGAATGTGATGTTATCATAGGGCCATTATAGAAGGCGAGAAGGGGACTGTCTTGTCTGATATTGCTATTTTTTACGAACTGCGCCGTACAGTCCGGGTGGCACGCCGACAATGCGCTTAAAATGTTTGGTGAAGTGGCTCTGGTCCGCAAAGCCCACGGCTATTGCTGTGTCTATGCATGGCAACCCCAGACGTAACAGGTGCTTCGCATGCATGATTCGTGTTTGTATCTGATAGGCATGAGGGGGCAAGCTCATCTGATCTCTAAACGAGCGGAGCAGGTGAAACGGACTGAGATGAGCAATCGCGGCCAACTGTTCGAGAGAGATGTTCTCGGCATAGTTTTCCTCGAGATAGGAGCGGACGCGCTGGATGCCCATATGCTCTTTGGCGAACGGACGAGGACGCGGATGATCGTCGGCATAGCGCAAAATTAAGCGGGAGAGGGTCCATAAGAGCCGCGATTCCCGTTCGAGAGCGGACGCTTGTTCTTCCAGAGCACGATGTGTGAGGGAGATTTCCGTCATCATTTCAGGATCGTGAACCACCGGTTCAGCAAAGAAGGGAATATCGCGAGGCCTCCCAGTGAGATCAGAGACAGCACGCTGTAAGAGCTCAATCGATGGGTAGAGCGCCCTATAGGTCCAACCGTGTTCAGCTGCGGACGAGCCGGTATGCATTTCTCCAGGATTGATAAACACTATACTTCCGACCGGCGCGACGTGTTGACTTCTACGATAGGCAAACTGCTCTGCACCCTGTTCAATGACTCCTATCACATAGACTTCATGTGTATGGGGAGCAAAGGTGTGCGTGACATAGGTCGCATGGAGCAGTTCAAGATTACTCAAGGTGGCGTCATGCCAGAATTTGATATGCTCATGGGCGCACATGGCTCACACGTTTCTCCTTCCATCAGATAGTCAGGAATGGATCGATGATACTCAATCAGAGTATACTAACCTCGCATGAAAAACGCAATGCGAGTGCACGTTGTAGTACACAAATAGAGGTGTTTCATGGTAGATCATTTGGCAGCGTTGCGACAGAAGCAAGCAAAGAAATGAAGCTGGTCAGAGAACTATGGGCAGTCGCAAGAATCGCCACGCGCGCTGCTCCCCTACTCAGACAGCGATCTGTTGCATAACGCTACTATAGATCGCCTCTCCCACGCGGGCCAGCGTATAGCGCGCCAGTGGCTCATCCGCCACGTTCGAGGTCAAGGCGACGAGGATGAAAGGCGCCCTGGGAGCATGCGGTGGGTAGAGGATGCCTGCGTCATGGATGATCCCCGGCAGGCCGCCAGTTTTGTGCGCGAAGGGCACATCTTCGCCCCAGTAGGCGGACAGAATGGTGCGATCGTTCTGGCGCAGGAGCATATGCAGCATGCGTTCGTTGTCTGGCAGCAGTTGGGTGCAGAGGTAGGAGAGCAACAGGGCCATATCCGCCGCCGTCGTCCAGTTTTCGCGCCCGGCCTTACGCGCTTCGAAGTCGATGAAGCGGCGCTCCAGCCACGTCGAGGACAGTCCCAGTTGCAGCATCGTCGTATTCACCGCCTGCATGCCAACCAGGTCCAGGAGCATATTGGCGGCGGTGTTGTCGCTAATGGTGATCATGAGATGGGCCAGGTCGTGCAGCGTCGGCTGCAGGTCCGGCAGAAGGTCAGCCAGTACGCCAGCGCTGTTCACTCTGGCCTCCTCAGTCACCCTGTAACGTGTCACCCAGGAGAGCTTCCCCGCCTCCACCTGGCGCGCAACCTCTACGAGGATAGGCAGCTTCGCCAGGCTGGCGGCGGGGAAGCGCAGATCGGCATTGAGAAAGACCAGTTCCTTTGGCACAGTTTCACACAGTTGCATCACGATACACGCGCAACGCCCACCCAACGACGTGAGGGCCATCTCGATAGTCTTCTGCATTTATGTCACCACCCGTTTGACAGCACGCACAAGCGTGGCCAGCCGCTGATCATAGTGTTCGTGCGCCGGCTCGAAGCTATTCACCAGCACCCGCTCGTAGCGCACGCCCTCCGCGTGAATATACTCCTTGCGATTGAGGGCCAGGGCGACGTGTGTGATACGCCGCTCACCGAAGAAGATCAGGTCGCCCTCCTGTACCTCCTCGCGTGCTACCGAGCAGGGAAGCGCATCGTGCTGCTGATCGGCGTCGCGTGGCAGATCGTAGCCGCCCATGCGGTAGCAGACCTGTACAAACCCACTGCAATCAATCCCCTCCCAGCTCGTGCCACCCCAGAGGTATGGCACGCCTGGAAAGGCGCGCGCACACTCCGTCACCACGGCGACCTCCGCGCGTGGGTACGTACTCTCGCGGCTACGTATGCTGACAGCCTGGCGGGCAATCCAACCAGCACACTCGCCGGGCAGTGCCACCTGCAGGCGTTGCAGGCGTGTCGTATCCAGTAGGGGGAGAACCGTCGAGAGATAGAGCGTATCCAGCTTCTCATCGCCCATCGCATCGACATAGAGGGGCGTGTGTGTCTCCCTCACCACAGCCACCAGATCGAGCGGAGTGGCGCAGTGCTCGCCCACCTTGCAAAAGCCCTTCACAACAGGTTCCGCGAGTTCGTCGCTATGAATCCAGCCACTATAATCGGGAAGCGCTACATAAGTCCACGCGTCGGAGACCTCCCCGGCAACGGCGGGCATGTTCATCAGAGCCTGCGTCACCAGTTCAGCAGAAGGATCGGGCTCCCGACGAATGTCGGCAACACCGACCGAGACAGCGAGGGTCGTAGCCATATCGTTCCTTTGACCTACTTTATGGAAGTTTAAGCACTATTCTATCATACGTTTAGATAAACGTCATAAACGGTGAGATTGTTGGTTATAGCTCGCAGTAACGAATATCCCCATGCCTGGCGGTGACATGGGGATGTTGACATTGCAGAGCGATCACGCCATCAACGGAACGAATTGCTCAGCACAAAGATCAGATTGGCGGGCCGCTCCGCCATCCTACGCATAAGATAGGGATACCACTGTGAGCCATAGGGCACATAGACGCGCACCTTGTAACCCTCTTTCACCAGCTTATCCTGCAGATCGCGCCGTACGCCGTAGAGCATCTGGAACTCGAAGGCGTCCCTGCTGATGCCATAATCGCGCGTAAATCTGCGCGCCGCATCGATGATCCCCTCATCGTGCGTCGCGATCGCCGGGAAGTTGCCACGCGCCAGCAGCATCTTCATCAGCAGCATAAAGTTGTAATCGACATCGCCCTTGCTCTGATAGGCAATCTCCTGCGGCTCTTTATACGCACCCTTGACGAGGCGCACGCGCACGCCGTCCGCGATGAGCTGCTCTACGTCTTTCTTGGTACGAAACAGATACGATTGGACGACTGTTCCTACATGCTCAAACTTGCGATGCATGCGCAGCGCTATACCGATCGTCTGCCCGGTATAGGCCGACCCTTCCATATCCACGCAGACGAAGATCGGATACTTGTTCGCACGCTCCAGAATGGTACGCAGATTTTCCTCACACAGCTCCTTCGAGATATCCAGGCCGAGCGCTGTCAGCTTGACGGAGATGTTCGCATCGATTCCCGTCTGCTTCACCAGATCAATTGCATTGATATAATCCTGGGTCGCAGCCCTGGCCTCCTTGTCATCGGCAACATTCTCGCCGAGATGATCAAGGGCGACCTGTATACCTCGTCGATTGAGGACACGCGTAGCATCGACAGCTTCGTCGATTGCTTCTCCCGCGACAAAGCGACGCGAGATTCCGCGTGTCGCCTTGTTCTGTATGACAAAATCTTGTAACCGTTCGTTCCGGGCGAGATACAACAGCGTATCTTTCAGCATTCCTGCCCCCTTTCATGTATACAACCCACCGAGGAGAGATGGCTATTAAACATATGTGCCGCGCGACTATATATGTGGTCCATGTCGCACAGTGATCCTACCCCTATCATAGCACAAAACCAGTCTCCCAGCACGGCGTAACTACTCCTCCCCATTAGACACCGCTTACGCTCACGTGCTATCATCAAAATTAACCATACACATTAGTCCTATTTCACGAGGAGGCAAGCCATGCAGTTAGGCGTCACCTTTCCACAAAATGAGATTACCGCCGATCCAGTAGCGGTGCGCGATTACGTACAGTCCGCCGAAGAGTTCGGCTACAGGCATCTCATCATCTATGACCACGTCCTCGGGGCGGACCCGACCAATCGTCCAGGCTGGCAGGGCTACACGCACCAGAGCCTGTTTCATGAACCTTTCGTACTTTTCGGCTATCTTGCGGCCATCAGTCACCTTGAGCTTGCCACGGCGGTCATTATCCTCCCCCAGCGCCAGACGGTCCTCGTCGCCAAGCAGGCCACCGAAGTCGACATACTCAGTGGCGGCAAGTTTCGTCTCGGCGTGGGCGTAGGCTGGAACGCTGTGGAGTACGAAGGACTCAATACGAACTTCCACACGCGTGGTCGCGTTCTGGAGGAGCAGATCGAGGTGCTGCGCCAGCTCTGGCGCCAGGAAGTTATCACCTACAAGGGGCAATTTCACACCATCACCGAAGCCGGCCTCAATCCGCTCCCTGTGCGCCGCTTCATCCCTATCTGGATGGGTGGAAGCGCCGATGTCGCCTTGCGCCGCGCCGCGCGTCTCGCCGACGGCTGGTTCCCGCTCGGTCAGGCTAACGAGAAGATGCGCGAGCGCGTCGAGCGCCTCCGCGACTACATCCGAGAAGCGGGCCGCGATCCCGCCAGGTTCGGCATCGAGGCCCGCGTGAACTACGGCGATGGCGGTCCCGACGAGTGGAGGCGCGAGGTTGACTGGTGGCGCGCTCTGGGCGCCACCCACATCTCCGTCAACACCATGAGCGCGGGCCTCAAATCGCCCGCCGAGCATATCACTGCCATACAGCGCTTTAAAGAGGCTGTTGAGGGCTGATTGCAGACTAATTATTAGCCCATATTCAGCATCGGAATCTTCGAGACGGTCCAGCGATCGTTCGGGCTGGCGACTTCGAACTGCACCATCGAGATGGCATCGGTGGGGCAGCGCACAATGCACAGGCCACAGCGAATGCACTTCTCCTCGTCGATGATCATATCGGCACCGCCGCGCCACGTCTCGGTCCCCTGGTGCATGGGGTCACTCTTGACAACGCGTGAGAGGCCCTCCATACTGATGCAGTCGTAGGGGCAGATATCGACGCAGCCAGAACAGAGGATACAGATCGAAGGATCGATCATGATGTTCAACTGGCACTGCAGGCAGCGACGGGCCTGCACAACGGCCTCTTCCGCTGTGTAGCCGGTCTCGGTCTCGCGGGTATTGCTAAAGCGCTCCTTTAACGGCAGCGACGGCATCATCTGGTGCGCGATCGACTCGTAGTTATCGACCATGCCTCGGCGATAGTCGGGCAGTTCGATCTCCTCCGCAACTTCAGCGGGCTTATCGACGCCACCGAGGTAGCGATTGATAGCGCCGGCGGCATCGCGCCCATCGCCGATCGCGGAGATCAGGTTGCGCGATCCCTGCGTGTAGTCACCACCGGCGAAGAGGCCGGGGTAGCTCGTCATCCAGGTATCGAAGTCGACCAGCGGAATGCCGTACCTGTTGACCTCAAGCCCGAGTTCTTCGGCCTGCAGCCACGACCCATCGCTGTACTGACCAAAGGCCGGAATGACGGTATCGACCTCGATCTCGAACTCGCTGCCCTTGATAGGGATCGGGCGGCGGCGACCACCGGCATCGGGATCGCCCAGCGTATTGCGTATGAAGCGCACGCCGCTGGCATGGACGCCATCCTTCGTGGTTATGGCGACCTGCGTCACGAGGTACTGGAACTCGACGCTCTCCAGCTCAGCCTCGTCGACTTCGTATTCGTCGGAGGGCTGCTCCTCTTTGGAGCGGCGGTACATAACGTAGACCTTCTCGGCGCCATAGCGGATCGAGGTGCGGCAGCAGTCCATCGCGGTGAAGCCCGCGCCCAGGACGGCGACGCGCTTGCCAATATAGGCGGGTTCGCCGTAGTTGGTCTTCTCCAGGAGGCGAATACCATCCTCGACGCCCTTGAGATCAGCGCCAGGAATAACCTTGCCATCGGGGCCCGTGAGCGCGTTCGGAATATAGCAGCCAGCTCCGATATAGATGGCGTCGTACTGCTTCAGCAGATCGGTTAATAGCACATCGCGACCGACCCTGACGTTGTACTTCACCTCAACGCCAATATCCTCCATGTACTCGTCGCACTCCTCGCGCGTGACATCGCGTGGCAGGCGCCAGACCGGAATGCCGTTGACCATCACGCCGCCGCCCGTCGGGTACTGCTCGTAGACCGTTACCGGGTAGCCCATCTCGCGTAGATCGCGCGCACAGGCCAGGCCAGCCGAGCCGGCGCCGATGACCGCGACCTTCTTGTCCTTCGTCACGGGCGGACGCGTGGCATGGTGGCGATATTCGCGATGGTCGGCGGCGGCACGCTTCAGCCAGCAGATGGCGATTGGCTTTCCGTCGATCTTGTTGCGGCGGCAGACGGGCTCGCACGGTCGCGCGCAGGTGCGCCCGAGCACGCCGGGCACAACATTGGCTTTGCGGTTCAGTAGATAGGCCTCATCGAAACGGGCCTGCGAGATCAGACCAATGTAGGTAGACACATCTGTATGTGCCGGACAACCTACCTGGCAAGGTATATTCGTCTGATACCAGTCCGGGCTGACGGTCACCGACTGGTAACGTGGTTCCAGATCTTTATCGGGATCAAGATTAAGCATCTAACTCAGTCCTTTCCTGAGCATCCTGCGCTCACAACCGATAAACAGAACATTCTAGCGCATGGAGCAGGGGAGACAATACTGGCTTACGCCTGTACGACGGCCCGTTTTAGATAGTCCCCCAGCCACCGGACCCCGCCTGGGAGAAAAGCATAATAACATTTAATGTATCGAAGATAATTCGCCTTGTCAGATTATAGCATAGCCCACTACCAGGAACAAGCACCTCCATACCAGGTCAGGGCTTCTCAACAGTAGGGATGGGGCTGGCCCCCATCCGGCTCGGCAAACGCGATCAGGCCAGGGGCTGTGGTTCTCTTCTGAAAAAGTCCTCCCCTGAGCAGCTCAGGTAGGAATTACCCTGCCTGAGCCATCGGTTGGAGTTCGACTTGATAGCCCATCCGTTCGAGCCGTCGGAGGAGTTGCTTTTGCACGACCTGTCGATCCCGT
>WNGD01007440.1_pt1 | contig 10314 bp, 10 predicted proteins | sample 5400671 | NCBI WGS metagenome assembly WNGD01 (sample SAMN13153369, study PRJNA577476) | soil metagenome | isolation source: 40 cm soil or saprolite under grassland replicate 2 | place: USA:California | collected 2016-06-15
AGGCGTTCCGCCGGCGCGGCTGGGTCGTGACCGGCCGCCGGCTGGTCTCCGTCGAAGAGCGCCGGCTGCTCGCCACGCCCGCCGACGCCGCGGCGCTGCTCCCGCTGGCGCTGCCCGAGCTCTTCGACACCGCCGAGCTTGCGCAGGCCGCGGGGATCGAGCGCCGGCTCGCCCAGCAGATGACCTACTGCCTGCGGGCAATGGGCGTGCTCGACACTGCGGGCAAGCGGAGCGGCGCCGTCGTCCACCGGCGCGCGGCCTAGCGAACGGCCCAGGTCGCCAGGCACGGGTCGCGCCTGATCTTCGCTGCGTCCGCCGACGTGAGTCTTAGCCCAGCGCCTCAGACCGCGCGAAGGGACTCCAGTCGGCCCGTTCCCAGAGCCGCTCGCCGCACACCATGCAGCGCGGCAGCACTCGGTGAACGGTCACGCGATTCCCATAGGCAGTACAGGCGAACTGGCCCTTCGCCAAAGTTCCGGCGGGCCAGAACTCCACGTACTCGTCTTCGCCGGCGCTAGCTGGTGAAACCCTCAACTGCGACTCCTCCACCTCATCCCCCTTCACGAGTGGACCCCCGATAGCAAGCCGCAGCATCCCCCTTGTGGTCGGCAGGAAAGATCTGTCAACAGGCTGGCTACCACCTTCAACGTTCATTTCCGCGGCGGCAGCACGATCGCCGCGCCGTCGCGTTTTGGCGGAAGGACGACACGCTTGATGGCTGTGCGTCTATCGTGGACGACGGTTGGTCGCGTCGTTCGCGAGCGCGGCGCTCAACCCCTGTTTCACGTCAAGCCTCTGACATGGAGCAAAAGGTAGTACGGCGTCGCGGAACCGAATGTCTTCGGGTCGGAACCGGACTTCACGGTGCCGCTATTGGCGCGTTCCTGTGCCAGGTGGCCCGAACTTCAGAGGCTGCGGGGGCAAGCTATCCAGCTCGGCCACCCATATCTGCTTTCCGCATCGCCGACAGTACTTCTGCGGCACGCTGCCCGTCCGCGTCTCCGCCCAACTGTGATGAAAGGGCGGCTTCAGATGGCAGCGAAGGTGGCGCAGTGGACCGATCACCCAAGCTGGATCTTACGCGACTTTCTTACGCGACTTTCGCCCTCGACAGCTGCCACCCCACCCCGGTAGAGCGCGCCGGGAAGGGAGTTACTGGATTTCGTTCGGCGCGCTAATGGTTCGGCTGGCACTTGAGGTCGTTGGGCGAGCGAGCGGCTGTCGGGAAGCCATTGGATATCGCTCTCAATGAGATCGGGGGCACGGTGCACGGCGAGCGAGCATCTGCACGTGGCTGCCGTCGAGCCGCGACACCCTGAGCGCGACGCTGCGGCCGATAGTCGCGACTCCCGCAACAAGCCGCCGATCCGGAGACAGCATGCCGAAGTAGCGGTTGTCTCCCGTTAAGATCCTGCCGCTCGTGATGTCGACGCTGATCGCGCCTACCGACGACCTGCCGCCCGTGCCGTCGATCAGGACGTGGTTCTTGTCGGCCCAGACGAGGCCGTTGTGCTGATTGCGATGAAGCTCCGGGACTGACTTGCGGAACAGCAGGCGCCCCGAGAGTGTGTGAACCTCCGGCTCTTCCGCGACAACCAGGGCCGGCTGCGCGGTAGCCATACCATGATTGGCGGAGGTGGTGATCATGGGTGAGGAGGTGGGGATGAACGGGCGACTGGCCAGGTGGTCGGGTTTCGCGTTCGTCGTGCTGCTGCTTCTGCAGGCCGGGATGGCCGACATCCCCACGCTCGACACACCGATCGACCGCATCCAGCGCTTCTACGCGAGCCACGGCAGGACCATCGTCGCCGCGCAGATCGTCTCGGTGGCGGCATCGATCTTCTTTTTCCTGTTCGCTTGGGGCCTGGCCCGTGACGTGAACCCAGAGTCCGTGGCCGCGACAGCGAGGGTGCGATTGACCGGGGCGCTGGTGGCAATCGCCTCGTTGGCCACCGCTATCCCCCCGATATCGCTCGCCCTGGCTTCGGCGCCGAGCGATTCCACGGCCCACACCCTCACCCGAGCCGCCGACGTCACGGACGCTGTCCTCTTCGCGGCCATCGCCCTGTTCTCGTTGGAGCTGTTCCGCGATGCCGCCCGCCGATGGCTCAAGGTCCTCTCGGTCGTCGTTGCGGCCTTATCCCTGGCCCGCGCCGTGCTGGGGGTCGCCGAAGTGACCGCGCTTGACGTGATCGGACCGCTGGCGTTCCTCGCGCTCGTCCCGGTCGTGAGCGTGGCCGCCATCCGAGAACGGCTCGCAGCCCAAGCCGACGTCTCCCCAACACCACCACACGCGGCCTCGCCCCAAAGGTCGTCGTCGCCAGACGTAGAAACGTAGTCCGGCGCGGACAGGGCAACGACGTCGCGCTCCGACACTCATCCCCCGAAACGTCGAAAACGCAGTCGGACCGGCAGGGCAACGAGCTCGGCTCAACCCCTTCGCCGCGAAACGTCGAAACGTAGTCCTAGGCGACACAATTGTCGCGACTCCGCCAAAACGCGACAGCGATCCGCTCTCTCGCGCTTCCAAGAGGGGGCAACACCGGCGAATGGCCGGCGCAGCCGGGCGACCCGAAATTTGGGACGCTGCGACGAGCGAAGGATCGCTCGCACCGTCGATGTAGAAGACCTGTGCTCCAAGGCGACTCAGGCATCCCAGCCGAGGCCGGGCACTACTCGTACCATCAGGCGCCGGGCGTCGCCGCAGACCTCCAGGTCGCCTTCCGACCCGCGAAATAGCGGCTCTTCGAATTGCTCTCCCTGGGCTGGCGCCGAGTGCCGCCCAGGGAGAGCGCCGCTTCATTTAGTACGAGCTCTTTAGCGCACGTCAGCAGAAGTCGCCGTGTACCCGGCCAGCGCCATCGCCGCGAAGCATCGGAACCTTGGTGTTGGTGACGGAAGGCGTGCGGTGCCTGCCCGGTTTGGTCGGAGTCGTGGAAGCACTAGGCCCGGAGAAAACATTTCAGGGAGCGCCGACGCAGTCCTGTGGCGGGAAGTTCCCGTCGAAGGGAAGCGTGAGGGGATTCGCCGCGATTGCCTCCCCAAAGGTTCTGAACCACGGACAGACGAACCTGTTCACCCAGTAGTTGTAGAGCCGCTCGCCCGCGGGCGTCTGAACGACAACAAGGTCTTCAAGCACCGAGAACGACGGCTGATGTGTGTCCGGGTCGATGAACGTCATCGTGCCCTCGACGACGCTGACGACGTTCGAGCAGATTCCGCCTGGGAACCAGGCCGGGCACGCCCAGGACGACGTGATGTCCTGACCGGACAGGAAACCGTAATTGTTGTTCCAGTCAAAGTTCAGGGTCGGTTCTGGCGCCTTTGAGTAGCGGCAGAACCACGTGTTCGAGCCCGTTCCTGCTTGCGCGCCGACGTTCTCGACGCACCTGAGCAATTCGTGCTCCGGTGCAGGGTGCGAGCGGTCGACACTGAGCCGATGCCACTCTCCCGCGAGCGGCGAGCCAAGAGCCAAGGCGGTCCCGCTGGCGGAGAGAGCGACGAGTCCGATTGCCACAAGGACGGCCGCGAGAAGCTTGGGGCGTGAGCTGCGCATTGGTTCCTCCTTTGGATGAGGAAGTCGACCCAGCGAGGCTCTCGCACGCCGCTAACCGGGCGCTAATCGCACATTGCCGACGCCGCTAACGCAGATGAGAAGAGGCAGCCGATGGCAGGACTCGAGATCAAGCGTTTCGATTCTCCCGACGAGACGCGGCGGATTGACTGCTGTCGCCCTTTTTGACAGCCGACGGTGGCTCGCTGTCGCGTTTTGGCGGAATCGCGACACGCCCCGTCTAGTTGGGAGGCGGCGTGTTCGTGCACGTCGGCGGAAGCATCCCCGTCGTCTCGTCGGGGGACGAGAGCAGCTGCGTCAATACGCGGACAAGCGTCGGGGAACTCAGGAGATGAACACCGGCTATCGACGCCTGCGCATACGATGTTTGCGCTCGGCAGCCGTGAGTTCACCGCGGCGGACGGCGTTCGAGTCCCAAATGCTGTAGGGCGGATCGACGAGCCCGGCGCGCCTCTCGGAACGAGATGGCCAGTAGCGGGGTGGTGATCTTCCCTGCGGGGAGGCTGTTCTCCATCTCGCTCGCCCCCGCAGTCGCGGAGAATGCAAGCGTGATCGAGCGCACGCACGTCGACATCCGCCCGTTTCACGATGCCGATGCGGTAGCGGCGACGAACCTCTTCCGCTTGCTGGTTCCCGACTTCGTCTTGACGCCGCCCGCGCTTCTCCAATGGATGCAGACGATGCCGGACGAGGCGCATCCGCGGTTCTGGGTTGCCGAAACGGCGGGCGAGGTCGTCGGGTCGGCGGAGGCGTTCCTGAACTGGCGCACCCAGGAGCCCGGGATCGCGAGCCTGTGGAGCGGCGTCCTCCCTCACGCTCGGAGACAGGGGATCGGGTCGCGCCTGTATGACCTCGCGGAGACGCACTTTCGCGCGCATGGCGCACGCAGGATCGAGACGTCGGTGGTCGACGAGGACGGCCGCCGCTTCGCCGAGCGCCGGGGCTTCGTCCACAGCCGAACTGAGCGGTTCTCCGCACTCGACCCGCGCACGGTCGATCTATCCGAGCTTCGCCGGCTCGCAGAGGAGAAGGCTGAGGAGGGGTTCCGGCTGGCGACGCTGCGGGAGGTGCTCCATGAGCAACGCGAGCTGTACACACTCTGGCAGGAGGCGGCCGCGGACATGCCGAGAGACGACCCGACCCAGCCGCAGCCGTACGAGGAGTGGAGGGAGCGTGTGCTCGGGAACCCGCTCCTAGATCTCGATGCGAGCGCCGTAGTGCTCGCGGGCGAGCGGCCGGCGTCGTTTGCGTGGCTCGCCGTCGACCCGGAGGGACGACGCGCCGCGCATACCTTGACCGGCACCGCGCGTGCCTTCCGCGGCCACAATCTTGCGCGGCTGGCCAAGCTGGCGGGGATCGCCCGGTGCGCCGAGCACGGCATCGACCTGCTCGTCACGTCGAACGACAGCGCGAACGCCGCGATGCTCGCGATCAACACGAGGCTCGGCTACCGGCCCACGATCGAGCACCTGACGATGACACGTGGGCTGTAGAGCCGGGCTTCGCCGCTCAGCGGACGCCTGAGCGCGAGTCGGCCCGCCACGATCTCCTCCGCGTGCGCGACCGCCTCGTGACAAGCACGCGTGAGTGCCGCCGCGCGCGCGAGGCCGACCCGTCACACACGAATCGACCGTTGTAAAAAACGCCGCTTCAAGGCTTTGCTGGAATCACGTTTGGGTTCTGGTTGCGAGGCGGCTTGGGATCTGATATTCGCGCGGGCGCGTGCAGCCGGATCCGCTCTACGGAGCGAGCTTCGGGTTCCGTGTCGCCTTTCGGCTCTTCTGCGACAAGCAGCGCCCCCGCCGCATCCAACGTCTCTCGATCGACGATTCTCGGCGTCAGGCTGTGTCCCGGAGCCTCTCGAGACCGTCGAGGACGAGATCGAGCCCGAACTCGAACGTGCCCTGACGCTCGTCGCTTGGCTCCATGTGCTGCTCGACGTGCTCGGCCAGGTATGGGTACTCGTCGGCGGGGAAGTCGCGGAGGAACCCAGCGGCCATCTCGTCGAGGTCCGCCGTGTCGAACCGGAAGTTCAGCAGGTAGAGCGTGAAGCCCAGGACGTGGCTCGAAAGAGCGTGGAACGCGTGATACGTCACATCCTTTGAGAAGCCTCCCTCCCGCAGCGCTCGGAGGATCGCGTCTCCGTATCGCAACCGCGCGGGACTGACCTTCCGCGGCGACATCCAGAGGGGGCCCGCCCAGCGATGGCGCATGAGGACTTCATGCGTGGAGATCGCACTCCGGCGCATGGCCGTCTTCCAGTCGACTCCGTCTGGAGGCGGATCCATCTCGCTCGCAACGAGGTCGAGGATGCCGTCGATGATGTCGTCCTTGTTGGCGACGTGGTTGTAAAGCGACATCGCCTCCACTCCGAGCTCCTGGGCGAGCTTTCGCATGCTGAGCGCATCGATGCCGCCCTCGTCCGCGAGGGCCATGGCCGCGCGCAGCACGCGCTCCCTGCTCAGGGGCGCTCGTCGCGTTCGACGTCGGTTCGTTTGCCTGGCCATTCGGTCGAGCCTTGACATGCTTACGGCGTACGTTTAGCTTACGCCATAAGTTTACAGCGTACGTCGGAGGAGGAGCAGCGGATGTTGGCCACGGCAACAGATCAGGAGACCACGATGGCGAATCGGCCGAGCACGATGAGAGCGATCGTCCACGAGCGCTACGGCCGACCCGATGTCCTCGGGGTCCTCGAGCTCCGCGAAGTCGACATGCCGATCGTCGAAGACGATCAGGTGCTGGTACGCGTGCACGGGTCGTCGGTCAATCCAGTCGAGTGGTACGGGGTGACGGGCCTCTACTTCGCACGCATCGGCAACGGGTTGCGCAAACCCAAAAGCACGACCGTGGGAGGCGATCTGGCGGGGAGAGTGGAAGCCGTCGGCAGAGACGTCAAGGACTTGCAACCGGGTGACGAAGTGTTCGGCACAGGGGTCGGCGCCTGGGCGGATTACGCGTGTGCGCGCCGGGCTCGCCTGGCGCGGAAGCCGGCCAACCTGTCGTTCGAGGAAGCGGCCGCCGTACCTGTAGCGGCGATAACCGCCCTGCAGGCTCTGCGGGACAAGGGGCGGGTTCAGCCGGGGCAACGGGTCTTGATCAACGGTGCTTCAGGGGGCGTGGGCACATTTGCCGTTCAGATTGCCAAGGCGTTCGGGGCGGATGTCACAGCCGTCTGCAGCACAGGGAATGTGGATCAAGCACGATCGCTCGGGGCAGACCGCGTCGTCGACTACACAAAGGAGGACTTCACGCAGCGTGGCGAGCGTCACGACCTGATGCTCGACATCGCCGGAAGCCGCTCGTTCTCCGATCTCAGACGCGTACTGACGCCCGAGGCGACCGTCGTCTTGATCGGAGGACCGCTGACGTACAGAGGCCTAGGACCGCTGCCCCACCTCGCCAGAACGTTCTTGGCGTCAAAGGGACGGAGCCAAACGGTCACCTTCTTCATCGCGAAGATCACCAAAGAGGACCTCGTCTGCTTGCAAGAGTTTCTCGAGGCCGGAAGGGTGAGGGCCGTCGTAGACCGCCGCTACGAGCTCGGTGAAGCCCCTGAGGCCCTGCGGTGCCTCGGCGAAGGACACGCCCGAGCAAAGATCGTCATCACCGTTTGAGGTTCAGACTCCTCTGAGCCTCTAGTTGACCTGCCTACAGACGTTGTGAATGGCTGAGGGTTCTGTCCGGCCCTCCTCTGAGGCTGTGGGTCTTCCCGGACTCATGCTCAAAGGAGGCCTCGGCCTCGCCCCCAAGGTCGTCGTCGCGAAACGTTGAAACGTAGTACGAAGCGGACAGGGCAACGAGATCGCGCTCCGACACTCCTCCCAGCGAAACGTAGAAACGTAGTCCGATCTGCAGAGCAACGAGATCCGGTCCAACCCCTTCGCCGCGAAATGTAGAAACGTAGTCCGACGCGGGCCCGATTGTCGCGTTTCCGCCAAAACGCGACAGGGACGGCGGCCGCGGCGTTAGAGCCCGCCGGCCACGAGCGCCCCGATCCCGAGGATGCGCAGCACCACGCCCAGGACCGGTTCACGCGCGGAGCTTACGACGGCGGCCCGAGCGCCACGAACTGATCAGTGATCTCGATCTCGCGCTTGGAACGCCAGTCACTTTCCTCCGAAAGCGGGGTTCAGCCCCGCGTCGTCCTAACCGTGACGCACTCAACGCTCGCGCGAGCTCGAGATCTGCGGCTGCGAGGGTTTGGCGTTTCGATTGGGCAAAAACGCTTAGTCGAAGAACCAAAAGATCGGCAGTGCGGTCTGGATGGGATCGCGGTATTTGCCGCAATCTCGACACTCGTAGTAGATGAGTCCTGCTTGCACCTTTTGCACCCAACGGTGCGACCGGAGGTAGCAGCGTAGCCTTTTCGCCATGGTCTTTAGACGATGCCCGTCTGACTAGGCGATTGTTCCCCCTACGCCGCGAGCGGAAACCGCTCGCGCCCTGACGGGCGGCCGAGGGAGTTGGTGCGGCCTTTGGATTCCTCCGTTGAGGCGAGCGCCAGGTCTGTCTGGCCACTTCCAACAGAAAGCGACAGAGGAGAATTCGCCCGGGCTGCGGCGGTCGTGATCGTTTCGCCTCGCGCGTGTAACCAACGATTCGCAATCCGCTTGATGCAGGGCGAGACTGTTCGCCGTGCGTGTTCGACTTACCGATCCAGCCCGCCGCGCCGACCTACGGGACTTCTTCCATCGCTGGGGCTGCGTTACCTACGAGGTCAACGATGACGTGATCGAGGTCATCGTCCCCGACGCTTCTGGCGAGCGCCAGGGGCGCCGCGAGCTCGAGCTCTACCTCGAGACCTGGCGAGCACATCACCCGGGTCTCGAGCTGGAGCGCCTCGACTGATCCGCGTGACTCGCGCTTGACACCCCACGCGCTTCCCTATTGGCGTGCCTCTCTGGCAGCGCGCAAACTCCATCTTCTCTACAGCGGTAGCCGGCTCTTGATTGTCGTAAAAGAGGCGAAAGGCGACACGCACTAACGCTTCGTCAAAGCGACCAGCGAAAACCCTTGTCCGGCTGCTTCGCGAGGCACCCACCTGCTCCTGCGCGTGCCGTTCGCCGGGCTTTTCGGTCTCGCGCCTATAAGTGGGGCGGTCCGATCTCGGTCGGAGCCGCACGCACGCTCTCTGGGAGCCGGCCCGAGTAAACCGGTTGAGACTAGGGGCGAGCGCGGCGCGTACGGCGCGTCCGTGCGGCGAGTCGCTGCTCGAACTGGCCTTTCAACCGGTCGGTCGTGACGTGATGTTCTGTGACAACCTCCACCGGGATCTCGACCCTGATCCGCGCGGGCTCGAGGGGGACGACCTCCACGTGGTCGGACACGTGCTCCCCGTACGAATGGTCATAGCACTCGCCTTCTTCAAGAGAATCTTCACGCGGTCGCTCCCGATGAATCAGGCGCACGGCCTCATTATCGCTGAGGTTAGGGAACCTGTTGCGTCAGCACGAACCCGACGTTCGCGCGGCCAAGGTTCGGGGAAGCGGACGAAACCGCCACCGGCTCGACGGTTCTTAGTCCCGGCCGGCGGGTAGTGGCTGCCCCCGAACACATTCACCTTCGCTCCTGGCACCTACGCGCTGGAGGCCAGGATGGGCCTCCTTCGACGGAGCTCAACGTGCTTCATGAGCTCGTCCTTCCTCTCCGTCCTGAACGAGCGGGGCCAGTCGACGCCTGCGTTGGCGCATTCTTGGGCGCTGAGATCCGCCCAGATCGGCAGAACCCTCAACCCCTGTGTGGCAGTCCTTCGCCTCCGGTTACAACTCGTGCTCGGGGACGATCGAGCGGAAGTGTCTCTCGACAATCTCAAGCGTCTCGAGCACCGGCCTTTGTGCTAACAGCCCCGTGTAATTCTTCGCGCCCTCACGGTCGTGGCCGCGGCCAGGATCCTCGGGTGGAAGATGACCGATGGCATACCAACGCCAGCGGCCGGGTGCTGCGGCATCGGGGTAGATGGCGGATGCCAACTGGTGGTGGCACCGGTCGCGCACATGGCGAAGGCCGTCGAGATGTCGGTCCTGGGGCTCGACGAGCCGGAACCACGTGTCCCACAGCGAGTGCGCCCAGTTCAGGGCCTCGAACAGCGGCGGGTAGACCTCCCGCGGGCTGTCTGCTCCGATAGCCGCCTGCTCACGAAAACGCTCTACAGCGTCCACGTAACCGCGAACAAGCCAGGAACCAGGTGTAGCGCCGAACATACGCACCTATCGCCCCGCCGATCGTTTTGGAACCCGTCCGGGCCCGTGATGAGTTTGGCAGGTCGAGAAGAGGCTGCTAGAGGAGAAACTGTGCGACGAGAGGACTCAACCTCCAACCTGCTTCGATCGCGTGACCGCATCTCTCTGCGCCGAATGTGGGCCCCTAGCCTTCGCCACGGAGGTCAGCCCGGTAGCCCTATCGCACTTCCAACAGAAGGCGACATCGGCGGGCCTCGAGTCATGGCGCGCTGCGTCTGCGCGGATCCCGTTCACGTCGCGGTCCGCGAGTTGACGCCTACCGATGGGGCGGCCCACGTTTGGTTGCTCGAATGAGACGGTGGTCGGCGAGGACGCAGTCGTGTCGACGATAAAGTGGAGCTCGAGCACGGCCGGGATGACGCCGTACCCTAGAGTCGTGGAATGAAGCGCCACCCCGCCCTGATCCCGCTCTCGCGCGACCATCACGATGGACTCGTGCAGGCAGTGCGGCTGCGCCGTGCTGCCGTGGGCGGAGATGCTTCGGCTCGGCTCGCGGCG
>WNGD01007441.1_pt1 | contig 10314 bp, 7 predicted proteins | sample 5400671 | NCBI WGS metagenome assembly WNGD01 (sample SAMN13153369, study PRJNA577476) | soil metagenome | isolation source: 40 cm soil or saprolite under grassland replicate 2 | place: USA:California | collected 2016-06-15
CCGGGCACTTTTGGAACACGTGTCGGCTCGGCTGAGTTGAAAAGCTGCGACCGGTGCGATTCCTTTCAAGAGGTCCGTGATGCGAAGCATTTTGGCGCTTACGGCCAGCGTATATGTAATTATCTCCACAGCCGCGGCTCAAGCCCCATCTGGCGCCGCCGCAAAATCCGAACTTCTCTCGATGGATCAACAGATCAAGATCGGCCAGCTCATTACGAAGCGGACCCCGCCGCTCACAAGCGCCGCCTTTGTGATTGCGATCGACCGCATCGTCCCTGCCGAGGTCGAGCTTCAGCCTCTGCCCGCTGAAGCGGAACGACTGGCACCGCAATTGCGCGGGTTCGGCTACGTCGTTGTCGAGGAGCAGATTGCGCTCGTCGATCAGCGCACGCGCAAGGTCGCCTTTGTCTTTCCGCGCTGGGCTGAATAGCTGGACCAGCCCGATTTTCCGACGCTGCCTGACGCGATCCTTGGTGCTGGAACGTGGCGCGCAACCAACATTTGCGGGCCTGGGCTAAGGCCGATAGGCCGGCGAAACCATGAGAATTTCTAAGGCGAGTACGAGAAACGATGCTTTGTGGATATGGCGGATAGGCTTTATTTGCAGGGCTCCAAACGCGGAACCTCAGCGGCCGCAATAACTAGAAGCCATGAAAAATGTTACGAATCCTCGACGCTGCACCAAGCCTGGGCGCAGCCCCTCAAGAGTGACATCGCTCACCGCCTAACTCGCTGGTAGCCCTGCGCGCGATCCGCGCGGCGCTGCACGAAGGGCTTGCCATGCATCGTGAGTACGAGGCGCTCAGATCGAAGGGCGTTGCGCACGATGCAGCGCTGCGTCAGGCGCTCGCAATCGGCCCTGCTCCCTCGCGTCAGACGCGGGTCACGATCGCTCCGCTCTATTTAGCCGGCAAGGCATAGAGCACGGACCCAAAGCATCGCAGCGATGCCGCCACGCAGCTCACCAGCTCAGCGAGCGACTCGTGCGGGCGGCCGCGACTTCGATTTCAGCCGATTGAGTCGGCGGAGATCTTCGGCGGCCTCGGCCAAAAGCCAATCGCTGAAGGCGACAATCTTCGGCAGTTTCGCGACTGCTTTCGAACAGACGATCCAATACGCGTAAGACGCCGGCATGGCGGCATCAAATGGGCGCACGAGACGGCCGCCGATCAGGTCCCATGCGGCAAGCGCGGTGCGCGCGAGCGCGATGCCCTGTCCATCGACCGCCGCATCGATCGCCATGCTTGCGTGATTGAGAATCGGACCGCGCGAAGGGTCCACGCCCTGAACGCCGGTAAAGTCGAGCCATTGGCGCCAACCTTGCCGCTCGCTGACGTGCAGAAGCGTGAATCGGCCGAGATCCGAGGGCGTCCGGAGCCGATTGCGGCCATCAAGAAGCTTCGGACTGCAGACTGGAAACAGCTCTTCCGTGCAGAGGCGAATGACGTGGAGTCCGGGGGCGGTTCCGTCGCCGTGGCGAATGCCAAGATCGATGTCCTCGCGCGAGAAGTCGACATGTTGCGGGGTCGCACTGATCCTGAGATCGATCTCGGGGTGAACCTCGGCGAAGCGGCCCAATCGATGCACGAGCCACTTCGCTGCAAAATTCGGCGAGGTGGTGACAGTAAGCGCGCCGCCGCGCTGGCGTTGCAGTAACCGCTCGGTTCCTTCACCGATGCGGTCGAAAGCGTCTCGGATGACGACGAGGTAGGCACGGCCCCCCTCGGTGATCACCAGCCGCTGCCGTTCGCGGTTGAAAAGCCTCAATCCGAGCTCGGCCTCGAGCGCCTTGACCTGATGGCTGACTGCGCCTTGCGTCACGCACAGCTCTTCCGCCGCGCGGGTGAAACTCTCGTGGCGGGCCGCAGCCTCGAAGGCTTTCAGGGCATTGAGCGGGGGCAAGCGGCGAGGCATCGGCCGACATCATGAGAAAAACTGCGGCAGGCTAGAGAAAACATGGTTTGTCTGCAATGCAAATTCAGCCTGTCCTGGCGACAGATTCATCCCGCGAAAGTCACCGCCATGACCGACGTCGTCGTACTTGGTTTCCCACGCAGCACCTATGTCCATATCGTCCGGCTGGTGCTCGCCCAGAAAGGCGTTGCCCATAGCTTCCGCGATCTCGAACCGGAGATGGGCTCTGCCAGCCACCTCGCGTTGCATCCGTTCGATCGCGTCCCGATCCTTCAGCACGGCGATTTTACGCTCTACGAAACCAGCGCAATCGCGACCTATGTCGATGAAGCGTTCGAAGGGCCGTCCTTGCAGCCCAAAGACGTCCGGGCACGCGCGCGCATGAACCAGTGGATCAGTTCGGTCAATTCCTACTACTACCCGTACATGATCTACCACGTCACGCACGAGCGACTGGTGTTCCCGCAACTGGGAATTGCTAGCGACGAGAAAGTGGTTGCTCACGCACTGCCCAAGGTCCAGCGCGCACTCGAGGTTCTGGAGAAGGCGCTCGGCCACGGAGCCGATTACATTGTTGGCAGCGAGCTCACGCTCGCAGATTTCTTCATGCTGCCGAGCACGTATGCTTTCGGTCTGACCGAGGAAGGCAAGGCGATCTATCCAAAATATCCTTCGTTTTGCGAGTGGCGCGCGCGTATGGAAGCCTTGCCGACCGTCAAGCGCTTTCGTGCCTCCCTTCCTCCGCGCAACCCTATTGAGCACGCCCGCAAGTGGGGTGTTTCGCACCGCCCTAAATATTGACGGGCAGCGAGGCCCATTGCGCGCTTGCCGCGCAGTCGCTACATCCCCGCCGGCGATCGCCAGGATCGCTTCGAGGCTGACCCATGCGCGCGGAAGTGCAAAACCTCGTCGATGAGATCAAGCAGTCGATCGGGCTGCTGAGGAGGCATCTTTGACGTCGAGAAGGCGCGTGCGCGGCTCAATGAACTGAACAAGCAGGCCGAAGACCCCGCGCTTTGGAACGACCAGCAGCGGGCGCAGCGCGTCATGCAGGAGCGCACCGCGCTCGAGGACCAGCTCACCGGTATCGGTCGCATCGAGCAGGAGCTCGACGACCAGCTCACCATGATCGAGCTCGGCGAGGCCGAGAAAGACCAGAAAGTCATCGCCGACGCGGAAGCGGCGCTGCAAAAGCTCAAGGGGCAGGTCGAGCGGCGCGAGCTCGAGGCGCTGCTATCCGGCGAGGCCGACGCGAACGATAGCTATCTCGAAGTCCACGCCGGCGCCGGCGGAACGGAAAGCCAGGACTGGGCCAGCATGCTGCTTCGCATGTATACGCGCTGGGCCGAGCAGCACGGCTACAAGATCGAGTGGCTGGAAGAGACGGAAGGCGAGGGGGCTGGCATTAAATCCACAACCGTTCAGATCAAGGGCCGCAACGCGTTCGGCTGGCTCAAGACCGAGAACGGCGTGCATCGCTTGGTGCGCATCTCGCCGTTCGATGCCAACGCGCGCCGGCACACCTCGTTCGCCAGCGTCAACATCTATCCGGTGGTCGACGACCGCATCCACATCGATATCAAAGAATCGGACGTGCGGGTCGACACGATGCGGGCCGGCGGCGCCGGTGGGCAGCACGTCAACAAGACGGAATCGGCGGTGCGCCTCACTCACATCCCGACCAATATCGCGGTGGTGTGTCAGAACGACCGCTCGCAGCACCGCAATCGGGCGCAAGCCTGGCAGATGCTGCGCGCGCGGCTCTACCAGCGTGAGTTGAAGCGGCGTGAGGAGAAGGCCGCCGCCGAGCAGGCCGCCAAGACCGACATCGGCTGGGGCCATCAGATCCGCTCCTATGTGCTGCAGCCCTACCAGATGGTCAAGGATCTGCGCACCGGCGTGCAGACTTCGAACACTGGCGCGGTGCTCGACGGCGACCTCGACCAGTTCATGCAGGCGGCGCTGGCGCAGAAGGCGTTCGGCACGGGGCCGAAAGAGGTGGAGGACGTGGAGTAGGAGACGGGCTCTGCGGAGCAGCGTTCGTGCGCGCCCACACAACCTTTACGAGGTCCGTCGACAACCGGGTGCGTTCCTGAGCCGAGTGGGCCGCCTCACAACGTGCCGTCGAGTCTCTCCGCCGCGCGCAGGAATTTCTGCGGATCAACCGGCTCGCCTTTGAGCCGCGTCTCGTAGTGCAGGTGCGGACCGGTCGAGCGGCCGGTCGAGCCGATCTTGCCCACGATCTGTCTGCTCTTGATCGACTGGCCTACGCGCACATCGATCGAGGAGAGGTGGGCGTAGCGCGTAGAGAGCCCATTGTGGTGATCGATATCGACGACCCGGCCGTAGCCGCCGCTCCAGCCGGCGGCGACCACCGTGCCATCGGCGGTGGCGCGCACGGGATCGCCAGTCTCGCCGTGCAGATCGAGGCCCGTATGCATCGCCGGCGTGCCCAGGAACGGATCGGTGCGCACGCCGAAGCCCGATTGTAGCTCGATGTCGCCGTCGACCGGCTTTCGCACGGGAAGGGTGCCGAGCGTGCGCGTGATCCGAGCAATTTGCGCGCGCGCGGTCTGGATGCGATTGAGCTGCGGCTCGAAGCCCGGCGCCTCCTTGGTCATATGCGCAGGCACGAATGGCCCGCCGACTGCGCCGTCACCACTGGGTTTGCCGAGATCGAGCCCGAGTTCGGCCAGGACGCCGCGTATGCGCCGCGCCTTCGCATCGTAATTCTCGGCCATCGAGCCGACCATCGCCGCCTGGCGCTTTTCGAGGCGGTCGAGGGAAGCAAGCAAGCGCTCGATCGCGCCGCCAACACCGCCTGCGCTCTTGGCAAGAATGCCGGTGCGTGAATCGCTGCCCCGATCGAGCGGAATCACCATGGCTCCCTTGTCCCGCGCCGGCTTCGGCGCATTCGCCCGCGGTTCGCCGCTTGAGCCACCGTGCGCCGGCTGCCTGATCGCACCGGTGATGTCGCCGAGGCCGTTGAGCGCGCTGGCACGCGACTCCAATGCCGCTTGCCGTCGCAGAATTTGCTCGAGCTTCTTTTCGTACGCCTCCTGGTCGATCAACTGGCGACTCGAGAAGCGGTCGATCTGGGCGCGCAGCTCAGCGATGCGGTCTTCATAGGCAAACTGCATCTCTGCGTGCCGGGCGATGAGTTTTGCGAGCACGTCTTCGCGGAAGGCGAAATAGGTGCCGGTGATGATGGTCCACACCGCCAGGACCACCAGCGTGCCGGTGACGATCCAGAAGGCGATGGGTCCAAGGCGTAGCTGGGGCCGGGTCTCGGCGCGGCGCAACTGCGCCGGCGGCCGCATTCGGGAGTCGTGCGGCCGGCTGCAATCATCGCGGTACTGAGAAGGCGACCGACGAAACATTGACGCATCCCTGCCGCTTGCCTAGCCGACTGCTCTTACGCCCGCGCTAACTCGGGCCACTTCAAAGCGGCACGGTTAATTTTCAGGAATCACATGTGGCGGAGACGGAGACGACAGAAGGACGCCCTCAGGGACCAAGCGCGGCGACAGAGAAGCATAACCCGAGATGGTGTTTCCTCGCGTCTTGTCCCACCTGACGGCGCGGTCGCTGCAGACCCCCTTGCCGGGCGCGGCGCAATCGGGCGAAAAATTCGAGAAATCAATGACTTCCAGTGCATAGCGGCTATTGATAGGAAAGAGCTGACCCGGGCTGGAAATGCATCGGCCAAATCATGGCGCTGCCCCTTCAGAGGCGGGCTGTATCGACGTGCGCAGTCGCTCAAGCGCCTTCCTTTCGTCCCTTTCCCGGCTTTCAATGAGAGGTTGAAAGTGCCGCCAAGTCGACCGTTGCGCCGGGGACTTGTCGACGGCGGCAGGGGGCCGGTTCGCCACAGCAGTCGCGTCGCCGCGCGGGGCGGAATCGGTGGTCGAGGGGACGCCAAGTCGGGGCATGGCGCGCGGGCAAGCTTATCCTAGTCTGGAGGCTCTCCGAAACCTTGAGGCGAGCCTCAAGGAACACTTTTGCCCGCATAATGCATCGGCGCAGGCTGAGACCGACACGGCTCGCGCCTCACCGTTCCCGCTGAGCCGACCGACCTGCGGCAAAATCCGAATGCTGTTGCACGTGTGGTCTCCGCGGCTGCGCAAATTCGCGCTTGTGAGCGGCACGCTGGGCGGCGCGGTGATGCTCGCGCTGTTCGCGCTGTGGTGGCGGCTCTCCAGCGGTCCGATCGAGCTCGATATCGCCACCCCATGGCTGACCGCGGCGATCAAGGAAAATTTGGGCGCCGGGCACGAGGTCGAGATTGGCGGCACCCAACTCGAGCGTGACGCGAAGAAGGGACGCACGTCGCTGCGCATTCGCGACATCGTGGTGCGCGATGCCGACGGCACCATCGTCGCCAGCGCCCCGAAGGCCGAAGTCGGCATCTCTGGCGTGAGTCTCCTCCTCGGTCGCATCCGCGCCGAGCGCTTGAGCTTGGTCGGCGCCGAAATGGCGGTGCGCATCGAATCGGACAGCAAGCTCACGGTTTTCGCCGGCAGCAACAAGCGCCCCTTTGTCACCGCTTCGGCCGCCTCGGCGCCAGCGCCGTCGCAGCCGATCCGCTCCCCCGCAAACGCCGAGCGCGCAGCCGCAGCGGCGAGGCCGGAGCCGCCCGCCTCGACCGCTCCCCTCGCTCCAGCCGCGCCCGCAAGCGTCCGCAGCAGCGTTCCGGATCTCGCCGCGCTGATCGCCTGGATCGAGCGTCTCGACGCGAGCGGGCTCGATGGCCGCGAGCTCACCGAGATCGGGTTGCAAGGCGGCAATCTCACCGTCGACGACCAGCGCAATGGCAAGCAATGGACGTTTACCAATATCGATTTGAGCGTGACGCGACCGAAGGGGGGAGGCATCGCGGTCGCGCTCGGCTCGCACAGCCTCGAGCGGCCTTGGCACCTGCGCGCGGCGATGACGCCGGGCCAGCAGGGTCACCGCATCATCGATATCGAAACACAAAAACTTTCGACCAAAGACGTGATGCTCGCCATGCGGTTGAACGCGGATCAATACGAGTCCGACCTGCCGCTGTCCGGGCGCATCCGCGCCGATGTCGGTCCCGATGGCATCCCGTACATGCTGGACGGGCGCATCGTGGTGGAGAAGGGCCTCATCGTTGATCTCGACGATCCGCTGGTGCGCGTTCCAATCGATCGCGCCGAGATCAGTCTCGATTGGGATAAGAGCCGGCGCGCGCTGGTCGCGCCGTTCCAGGTCGTCTCCGGCGGCACGCGCATCACGCTGCTGGCGCAGTTCGAATCGCCGCACGACGGCAGCGGCATCTGGGGTCTGCAAATCTCCGGCGGCGGCGCGGTGCTGGCGTCCGCGCCGGTCGACCCGCACGCGCTGGTTCTCAACCGCGTCCTGCTGCGGATGCGGATCAATCCCGCCAAGCAGCGCATCGATCTCGACCCGAGCGAGGTAGGCAATACGGATCTCGGCATCGCGCTCACCGGTAGCCTGGATTTCTCCGGCGACGATCCGCGAGTCACGCTTGGATTTGCGAGCACGCGCATGTCGGTTGCGGCCATGAAACGGCTATGGCCGGTCACGGTGGCCTCGAAGGTGCGCGCCTGGGTCGTCGACCATGTCCAGGCTGGCACGATCGAACGCATCGACATCTCGACCAACGCCCCTTGGTCTACGCTCAAGTCGAGCGGGCCGCCCGTTCCCGACGATGGCTTACTGATCCAGCTCACCGGGCACGGCGGCGAAATGCGCCCGGTCGAAGGCCTGCCGGCCATCCGCGATGCCGACGTCAACCTGCACATTTCCGGTCGCACGGCCGTGATCAATATCGGCCGCGGCAACGTCGACATATCGTCTGGCCGCAAGCTCTCGATCACCAACGGCGTCTTCGAGGTGCCCGACACCTTCCCGAAGGCGCCGCCGGCGAAGGTCCGCTTCCGTCTCGATGGGTCGGTGCCGGCCGCGGTCGAACTGTTGAGCATGCAACGGCTGCGCGACTTTTCGGGCGCGCCCATTGAGGCTTCGACCAGCCGCGGGACACTGACCGCGCAGGTGACACTCGCGCTGCCGCTCAAGGAGGATCTGGCGCCCGGCTCATCGCTCTACACGGTCAACATGGATATCGCGAACTTCGCCGCCGAACGCATGGTCATGGGGCAGAAGGTCGAGGCCGCGCTGCTCAAGGTGAGCGCCAATAATCTCGGCCATTGGATCAGGGGCGACGTCAAGATGAACGGCGTTCCCAGCGTGCTCGACTACCGTAAACCACGCGACGGTGATGCCGACGTCCGCGTCCAGGCCACGCTCGACGAGAACGCGCGCAGTAAGTTCGGCTTCGATCTCGGCGGCGTTCTCACCGGGCCGGTGCCGATCAAGCTCAGCGGACGCGTTGCCGCAAACGACGGCGACAGCCGCTTTGCCGTGGAGGCCGATCTCACACAGTCCAAAGTGGACAACCTCCTGCCCGGATGGGTGAAGCCTCCGGGCCGCCCCGGTCGCGCAACGTTCACGCTGATCAAGCAGCCGCCGGCAACCCGGATCGAGGACCTGGTGGTCGAAGGGGCGGGAACTTCAGTCAAAGGCACGCTCGAGGTTGATGCCGCGGGCGATGTCGTTTCTGCAAATTTCCCCGTCTTTGCCGTTTCGGACGGCGACAAGGCGACGCTCAAAGCGGAGCGCGGCGCCGATGGCGCGTTGCGGGTGAGCGTACGCGGGGATGTCTATGACGGACGCGGCTTCGTCAAATCGACTCTGACCGGCCCTGCCAACAGCAAACAAAAGACCGACAAGGACGTCGATCTCGACATCAAGATCGGCACCGTGGTCGGGTTCAACGGCGAGACGCTACGCGGGCTCGATCTGCGCCTGTCGCGGCGCAGTGGCGTCATCACGAGTCTCGCATTGAACGCCAAGCTCGGGCGCGATGCGCCGCTCACCGGCGATCTGCGCGGGCGCGGCAGTAACGGCCGGCAACTTGTCTTCATCGAGAGTAACGACGCCGGCGCCTTCTTCCGCTTCACCGACATGAATTCGAAGGTTGCCGGCGGCGCGATGTGGGTCGCGCTCGATCCGCAGAGCGCGGATCTGGCGCCCCAGGAAGGTATTCTCAACATTCGTGACTTCGTCGTGCGCGGCGAAGCGGCGCTCGAGCGCGTCGCTGCCGCTCCGGAGCAAGCCGGCGGCGGATCGCCCGGCGTCCAGTTCTCTCGACTGCGGGTCGAGTTCACGCGTTCGCTCGGGCGATTCACCATCCGCGACGGCCTGCTCAAGGGACCTACGATCGGCGGCACGGTTGAGGGCTATATCGACTATCATCGCGACGAGGTGCGCATGCGCGGCACCTTCGTTCCGCTATACGGGCTCAACAATATGTTCGGGCAGCTTCCGATCGTCGGGCCGTTCCTGGGCGGCAGCAACGAAGGCTTGCTCGGGGTGACCTATGAGGTGGTCGGCCCGCCGAGTACGCCGGTGCTGCGCGTCAATCCAATCTCCGCGGTAGCGCCGGGCTTGCTGCGCAAATTCTTCGAGTTCCCGGGCGGCAATGCTCCCATGCCGGCGCAAAGCTACGCCGAGCCAGCTGGCCGGTATTAGGACGGAGGCCCTCGCCCGTAAGGACCGGATCTGAGGACAGGCTTATACCGGCCGCAACAAGACGTGCCGTTTCTTGCCGAGCGAAAGCTTGATTACGCCCTGCGGTGTGAGGTCGCGCGCCGTGAGCATCATCTTCTCATCAGCGACCGCGACGTCGTTGACCTTGAGACCCCCGCCCTTGATCTGCCGGCGTGCCTCGCCCTTCGAGGAGACCAAGCCGACGTGTACGGCAGCATCGAGGACGCTGAGGGGTTCTAGCTTCCCACTCGGAATTTCCACCGTCGGCAGCGTCTCGGCGAGCGCGCCTTCCTCGAACGTGCGCCGGGCGGTTTCCGCCGCCTGCTCGGCGGCGGCACGGCCATGCAGCAGCGCGGTTGCCGCAGTCGCCAGGACCTTTTTGGCCTCGTTGAGCTCTTGCCCCTTAAGGCGAGTGAGGCGCGCGATCTCCTCGAGCGGCAGTTCGGTGAACAGCTTGAGCAGGCGGCCGACGTCGCCGTCCTCGCAGTTGCGCCAGAACTGCCAGTAATCATACGGGGTCATTGCCTCGGGGTTGAGCCAAACCGCGCCGGTTTCGGTCTTGCCCATCTTGGCTCCAGAGGACGTCGTCAGCAGCGGCGTTGTCAGCGCAAACAGCTGAACATTGAGCAGCCTGCGGCCGAGGTCGATGCCGTTGACGATGTTGCCCCACTGGTCAGATCCGCCCATCTGCAGAATGCAGCCCTGGCGTTTGTAGAGCTCCACGAAATCGTAGGCTTGCAGGATCATGTAATTGAACTCGAGAAAGGTCAGCGGCTGCTCGCGCTCGAGCCGAAGCTTCACCGA
>WNGD01007442.1_pt1 | contig 10314 bp, 9 predicted proteins | sample 5400671 | NCBI WGS metagenome assembly WNGD01 (sample SAMN13153369, study PRJNA577476) | soil metagenome | isolation source: 40 cm soil or saprolite under grassland replicate 2 | place: USA:California | collected 2016-06-15
CGCCGCGATGCTCGCCGCATTGTGGGCGTACCAGGGTTGGGCGAACGTACCGATGGTGGCCGGTGAGATCGAGAAACCCGAGCGCAACATTCCACGCGCTCTGATCTACGGTATGCTGATCGTGATTCTGGTCTACCTGATCACGAATCTCGCCTACTTCTTCGCCCTGCCGTTCAGCGAGATATTGACCGCCAATTCGACAGCGTATCGTGACGCGCTTCCCGTTGCCGCCAAAGCCGCGCAGACGTTTTCGTCGTACGGCGCGCAGATCGTCTCGATCGCGTTCATGATCTCGGCGATTGGCGCGCTGAACGGCATCACTCTCATGAACGCGAGGGTCCCGTTCGCGATGGCGCGTGACGGACTGTTCTTCAGACCGCTCGGAAATCTGAGCGAGACGTCGCGCGTGCCCGTAAATGCCATCTGGTTCCAGGGGATCTGGGCGTGTCTGCTGGCGCTGTCCGGAACTTTCGACCAGATCACGACCTCGGTGATTTTCGCTGTCTGGCTGTTCACCGCGCTGGTTGGAGCCTCGCTGTTCGTTTTGAGAAGAAAGCTGCCTGCCGCTCCGCGACGCTATCGCGCAATCGGGTATCCGGTGATCCCGGCCCTCTTCGTCCTTGTGGCTGCATGGCTCGTCGTCAACAGTCTCTCGGCAAGCCCGGTCGAATCAGCGGCAGGGCTCATTCTGATTGCGCTGGGATTGCCGTTCTATCTCTATTTTCGGCTGCGATACAGAGTCAGTCACTCCGATTCCTGACACACGGCGTTCTAGCAACCAGCTCGACCTGCTCCTTCGAAGGAGATCGACTTCATGGAGTTGATCGAGTCGTCGCCCGCTTCCGAATCGCACGCAGCCACATCCGGCGGATGAGGGCGCTGCCGGGATAGATCAAGCGCCAATATCGCGCGAACCGTTTACGGGATTGTGGACTGTTGGCGAAGACCCGGGTTTCGGTCGAGACAATGGATGCATTCGGCCCCTCCGGTTTGACGAGAAAATTCATCGCCGCCAGCGCGTAACCGGGAGGCAAAGGCGCCGTGAATGTCTGGGGCGTCAGAGGCCGTCGTGCGCCGTGTGGCGCAATAACGATCGTGCCGACGACCAGCTCCCGTGGCGCGTCGTTGGCGAGATAGATGAAGCCGCTTTTCGTTGCGACATCGAGCAGCGGTGTGGTGTCACCCGCATTCAGGATGCTCTCCGGCAGCTTACGTCCACCGCGCCGAATCCAGGTGAGGGTTCTGAAGAAAGTGATCTCACTGGCGCGAATGCCTTTCACCGCATCGAACACTCGCTCCGGCGACGCGGCGATCTTGATGGAGTGATGCTCTCCGAACTGCCAGATCGGGACGAACTCGTCGAGTCTGGTCTCAGGTTTGGGCAAGGGCGTCGCCTTTCAGATCGTTCCTGTCAGATAGCTCTTTCGAATGCTTTCCGGATGCCGCTCGATCGCGTAGCGCAGCATCGTCCGTGGCATCTTTCGATAGTGCTTCTTCAAAAAGGCATCAAGGGCTTGTCGGTCGTGCTTTCCGACCTCGCGCAGCATCCATCCGACGGCTTTGTGAATCAAGTCGTGGGAATCTCCGAGCAGTGTGGTCGCGATTGTGAGCGTGGGACGGAACTCATCCCGTTTGATGAAGTGAAACGTCGAGACAATCGCGATTCGTCTCTCCCAAATATTCTTCGATTGCGCCAGCTTCTTCAGGAGCGCGATCTCCTCTGCGTCCACATGTGGCCCGACCACGTGCTCCGCCGAGAGATCGACGAGGTCCCAATTGTTGATCCAACGCGCGTTCGCCAGGTAAGCCCGGTGAATTTTCTGCCGACGCTGCTCGTCGCCGCGTTTATGTCCCTGCACCAGAAGCAGTAGCGCCACCAATCGCTCCTCGTGCCAGGGTGATGCCAGCAGCTCGAGCGCAGCGTCGTCATCCAGCGCTTTGTACTTGCGCGCCAGGGTGCGCATTTCCGGGACGGTAAGCCCGAGAAACTTGTCGCCTTCACCGTACTGGCCCGGTCCGGTTTTGAAGAAACGCAGTGACTGCGTGGCGCGAACCGGATCGGCAAGCTTCTGCAGCTCCTCCCGAATCGCAGCGAGAGTCGGAGTTTGGATTGGTTTCATTGAGAGGCTGCCAGCTCGCTGACGAGCGCGCGAGCAACTGCCTGCTCCAGCGGACCGATGTCGGGAAAGTATCCACGCGCATCGGTACCCATGTTCTGCCTGTTGGTGAGCAAAACGATCGAAAGCTCGTATTTAGGAATTCCCGCGACGTACGTCCCGGTGAAACCCGTGTGCGAGAAACTTCCTGGCGCCAGGTATGTCGGCGCCTGCCAGCCAAGATAGTTCTGGTATTTGTCGAGAGTGAGGAAGGTGTCGATGACGGCGGGTCGAATGTACTCGCGTCCTCCGTAACTCCCGCGATTGATCAATAGGTCGAGCAGCACCCGCAAGTCGCCAGCGGTCGAGAACAATCCCGCATGCCCCGCTACGCCCTCGTTGGCGTAGAACGAATTGCCGTCATCGACTTCGCCGTTCAGCACGTACTGTCTCCACCCATTCCACACCGTGGGATCGCCGCGATAGCGATAACCGAAGGTGGAATCGTAGACCATGTGCTTCTCGTAGACGTTGCCTTGCTCGGTCGCGGCAAACCCGGTGAAACCGCGCGATCTGGGCTTGAAGGTCGTCGATCGCAATCGGAGTGGGCGATAGAGATTCTGCTCGACGAATGCATCGAGGCGCTGTCCGCTGACGCGCTCGATGATGTCCCCCAGCAGCATGAAGCCCAGGTCGCTATAATGCCGCGCCTCGCCGACCCCCCAGCCGAGGGGCATGTCACGGATGACGCCGTATGTCTGGGCGGTGTTGGACGCGTGATAGTACAGTGGCTGCCACTGCACGAGTCCCGAAGAATGCTGGAGCAGACTCCGGATGGTGATGCTGTCGAGATGTGCTCCCCGAAAATCGGCGAGATACCGATAGACCGGCGCGTCGAGATCGATCTGTCCGCGATCGACGAGCATCATCATCGCCATTGTCGTCGCCATGACTTTTGTAACCGACGCGAGATCGAACATTGTTTTCGTTCTCATCGGCCGCAGCGTCGCCAGGCGCCGTCCCTCGTAGTCGTTGAGCTGCGCGTAGCCAAACGCCCGCTCATGAACCACCCGCCCGTTCTTCGAAACGACAAAAACCGCTCCCGGAAAGAGCCTCCCGACTGCGCCTCCGATCAACGAATCCGCAACAGCAATCCCCGCCGCGAGGGCAGGATCGGGCGGCACCGCCGGCGGACGGGATGGAATGCGACAGCCCAAAGCAGCAAGTGCTACCGCGCTAAAAAGGAAGCAACGAATCATGGCGAGCCGTTAGTCATCAGTCCGCAGTTAGTCTCCCAATCCGCAGTTAGTCAGCAATCCGCAATGCCGTTGGTCCGCAATCCGCAATCGCGGAAGCTATAGAGAAGTGATATAATCTGTGTCCATGCCTGCCATCAGCCCGGCCGACACCGCATGGATGCTGATCGCCACCGCGATGGTGCTGGTAATGACGCCCGCCCTCGGATTCTTCTACGGCGGCATGGTCAGAGCCAAAAACGCCCTCAATACCATGATGATGTCCTACGTCGCTCTCGGCTTCGTCGGCATCGCCTGGGCGCTCTTCGGCTACTCGCTCGCCTTCTCCGAAGGCGGCGGACTCCTCGGCGACCTGCGGTTCGCCTTCCTCCATAACGTCGGACTCGAAGCCAAAGGATCGATTCCGCACATCCTGTTCGCTTCGTATCAGGGCACCTTCGCCGTGATTACGGCAGCGCTGATCTCCGGCGCAATCGTCGAGCGCATGCGCTTTGGCCCCTATCTCACCTTCGTCGCCCTCTGGTGCATTGGCGTCTATGCGCCGATCGCACACTGGGTGTGGGGCGGCGGCTGGCTCGGCAAGCTCGGCGCGCTGGATTTCGCAGGCGGTACCGTCGTCCACGTCAACGCCGCAGCCGCAGCGCTCGTCGGCGCGATCGTGCTCGGACGCCGCAAGGACTACATGCGTCAGGCAATCATCCCGCAGAACGTGCCATTCACCTTACTAGGAACCGGAATTTTATGGTTTGGATGGTTCGGCTTCAACGGCGGTAGCGCGCTAGCCGCGAGCACCTCGGCGGCACTTGCATTTGCCAACACGATGTTCGCGCCAATGGCGACGCTCGTTGTCTGGAGCCTTCTCGACTTGATGCGCACGCGGAAAACCACCGCCATCGGCGCCGCCACCGCCATCGTCGTTGGCCTGGTTGCAGTAACACCTGCGGCCGGTTTCGTGAGTCCCCTTTCCGCGATTGTGCTCGGCGCGATCGCGGCACCGGCTAGTTACTTCGCGATTCTTTATCGGGCGAGCACCCGCCTGGACGATTCACTTGATGTCGTCGCCGCGCACGGTGTCGGTGGTACTGTCGGTGCGTTGCTCACCGGCATCCTCGCGCAAAAGAGCTGGAACGGCGTTGCCGACGGTGCGCTCTTCGGAAATCCGAAACAGCTTGGCATTCAACTCGTCGCGGTTCTGGCAACGATCCTGTACAGCACTGTCGGGACGTACGTGATCATCAAGGCGATTGGATTCGGCTTCAGCCTGCGCGCGACAGCGAAGGAGGAAGGGGTCGGACTCGACGTCACGCAACACGGCGAAGAAGCCTACAGTCGGGGCGAAGGCGCAATCCTCGTCCCCGCGGATGGGAGCTGAAGATGAAACTCGTGGTGGCGATACTCAGACCAGAGAAATTGAACGACGTGCTCGAGGCGCTATATCGCGCCGAGGTTCGAGGCCTCAGCATCAGCAGAGTGCGCGGCCACGGCGGGGAGACCGAGCAGGTCGAGACTTACCGAGGCACGACGGTGAAGGTCGAGCTGCATGACAAGGTGAGATTGGAGATCGGTGTCTCCGACCACTTCGTCCAGCCGACAGTGAAGGCCATTCTCTCTGCTGGCGCGACCGGCGAAGTTGGCGACGGCAAGATTTTCGTGCTGCCGGTCGAAAAGGTCTACCGAATCCGCACAGGGGAAGAGGACCGCGCCGCAGTCACGCCGGTGACAACCGAGCCAAACGTGTCACAGGCCGAGTAGAAGTCGTCAGCTACATCCTGACGAGCTCAAAAACACAGACTCCATGCGCGGGCAGCGTTTCGATGGTCGCAACGGTTCCAATCGCTATTGTCTCCGCACCCGTACAGCCTCCGCCCGGATCCGCATACAACGGCCGTAGACGGAAAGATCCGGTTCCTGGAGCGAATGTAGCGCGGAAATTCCTCGCTGAAACGTCACCAAAATTCAGCGCAACGAAGACAGTTTCAGCAGGGTCGATTCGCATGAACGCAGCCGTTGCCCGAAGCGAGGGATCAGTGGATGCCATCCTTAGCTTCCCTCGCCTCAGCGCAACGTGCGCATTGCGCAAGCCGATCAAGCGGCGATAGTGATTGAGTAGAGATCCCCTCTCCCGATCCTGGGCAGCGACGTTCTTGGTGCTCCAGTCCGGCTGCAGGGACTCCCATGGGCTGCCCGTACTGAACCCGCCGTTCTTCGCCACGCTCCACTGCATCGGCGTCCGAATAGTCTCGTCGGGCTTGTCGCCGATCATGCCAATCTCTTCGCCGTAGTAGATGAAGGGCATGCCCGGCAACATCAGCATCGCGCTCGCCGCCACACGTGCCTTGGCGAAATCGCCGTTCAGCAGAGTCATCACTCGCCGCTGGTCGTGGTTGGTCAGAAACGGTGACCACCGTCCCTGCCACTGTACTGCGCTCGGTCGCGTGATTGCGTTGACGAACGCGGTAGCGTTTCCCGTGCGAGCCGCGTCCACTGTTCCATAAGCCACCGCAAACGCGAAGTACGAGTCGAGCTGGTCAGGGTAGTAGGTCGGCAACGCATCGAAATCGGACTCTTCACCAATCGTGAAAGTTTGCGGGGACTGCGCGCGAATCGCATTACCGAACCGCCGAAGTAGCTCGTGTGTTCCACGCGAATGTTGCAGCACCTTGCCGTCTTCGACGAGATAGGGAATCGCGTCGAAGCGGAATCCGTCGGCGTGCATCGTCGTCAGCCAGTGCGCCGTAACTTTCAGCATTTCCTGCAGCACCGTCGGCGTGTCGTAATTCCAGTCCGGCATTCCTTGCCAGAAGACACCCCAGTAGTACTCGTCTCGCAGCGGTGATCTGTGCCACGCTTCCTGTCCCCAGGGCCCCAGCTGCGCTGGCTTCGTCCTCGAGAAGCGGTACCAGCGCCGATACGGGCTTGTCGGATCGCGCAACGCCGCCTGGAAGAATGGATGCTCGCTTGACGAGTGGTTCGGAACGAAATCCACGATGACGTGAATGCCACGTCGATGCGCTTGCCGAACGAGCTCGCGAAAATCGTCGTCGGTCCCGTAATGTGGATCCACATGGTAATAGTCGACCACATCGTACCCGTGATAACTCATCGACTTGTCGATCGGCATCAGCCAGATGCAATTGGCGCCGAGGCTCGACGTGCTATTGGGATTGCCGTCGTTGATGTAGTCGAGCCGGGAGGTCAGGCCGCGCAGATCTCCAATCCCGTCCCCGTCAGAATCGTAGAAGGAGCGGACAAAGACTTCGTAGCAGACGCCCTGACGCCACCATGCATCGGGGTTGACGGTCGCGTCGCTCGCGATGCGCGATGTTGCGCGGGTAGAGCATCCCGCGAGAGCTACAGCAAGCGAAAAACTTACGGCGCCGACTCGCACGCTGATTATCTCGGGACCGGACGCCACTCAGTCGATGAAAGAAGGCTGGCGCACACCGGCCCGCCGTTCCTGCCCGTCCCTTCGATCTCGATTCCCAGCACGGTGTTCGGCGTTGACAGGACCCTTTCGATCAGTGGCGTCGTGATCGTTGTCAGTGGAATCTTCGCGCGCCGATCCCAAGGGGTATCTTGCTGCCCCGCTCTCCTGCCTGAATTCACATAGACGAACCGTTTCTCAGGCGGACCTTGCGTGAACTCGCCGAGAAATCGTGGTCGAGCGCCTTGCCTGGTCCCTGCAACTCGCACTGTAAAATCGAACGATAGCGACGTAGCATCGGTGCGAGATGGCGGCAGCAGCTGGGCATTGCCGTGCGCGTCGGACTTGCCCTTTTGGACCGCGAACCGAACACCGGGTGGTACGCGATATAACGTGATTCGCAGCGGAATCTCCACCTCGCTGTCTTTCATCGGCGTGGAGTCCAAACTGCAACCCCCACTCGCGAATCGGCCGTACCGTAATAGAGAAACCATCGGCCCTTGAACCGAATCAGCGCCTCGGTGAACGTCGTCCCCTCCTTGTATTGCCCCGTCTTCTCGTACTCCTCCGTCGGTTTGATGAACGGCTCGTCGGCTCGCGCGATCAACTTGATTGGATTTTGCAAATCGAATAGTGCCTGTCCACCGGTATAAACCCGCTGCGGCAAGGCAGGCTGCCCGAACTGTCCACTATTGCCGGCGTTGTAGACGAGAACGATCCCTCGATCGGTGATTATCGCCGGCGGCCCCGCCTCGACCAGCCACGAGTCGAAGTACCCGGGCCGCGGCGACAACGCCTTCAATACCTTTCCATCTGAATCCGCCAGCGGTGCCCAGTCGATGAGATTCTCGGACGTCGCGATCATGATGTCGGGCACGTTGAAGTACATCCAGTACTTGCCGTTCACCCGCGTTGCTATGAGATGATCGCCTTCGACTCTCGTCACGATCGCGCCCGACTTCGTCTCCATGCGCAGGTATTTTCCACCCTCTGCTTTCGCGAAAGCGGGCCCGTGCTTAGCCCAATGCACTAGATCCTTCGAGGTCGCAATCGCCAGCCGCGGGACATCGCGGTTCCACTGCGTGTAGGTGAGCACGTAGGTGCCGTCTTCCGTCTCGACGATGCGCGGATCCTCGACGCCGCCGGTCCACTCGTATCGTGCCTGAAGGTCTTTGTCCGGATACAACACCGGCGTGCCTCGGCGAGTGAAATGCAATCCGTCGCTGCTCTCGGCCAGCCCCAGTCGCGACGTGTGAAAACCGATCTCTCTTTTGCCAGTTGCGTCTTCGGCGCGATAGAGGACGTAGACCTTTCCGTTTCTGACGACTGCGGCAGGGTTGAACGTCGCGAGCTCCTCCCAGCGCACGACGCTGTCGGTCATCGGAGAAAGGAACGTACTGGCGGCGTTCGGCGTGATGATCGGGTTGATTTGCGCCGGCTTCTCGAATGGCCCGAAGATCCAGTCCTGGCGCTGCGCTGCTGCCGGCCCGGCAATGACCATCGCGGAACAGAAAACCAGAACGGTCGTTGTTGCTCGCGACATGAGCAGAAATGTGCGGCTCAGGTTGACCGACCGTTAGGCGGCATAGGCTCTGATGCGTTGCCTGGCCCCGATGGCGACCGTCATTCCTGTGTATCACTCTCAATAGCGGGTTTTCGCGCCTGTCCACACTGACCGGCGTGGCCGCTTGAATCGCCGAGGGTTGTCCGTCATGCGTTCCTGTATCACTCTGTTGGCTTTCTCGAGCCTGACTGTTGCCTGTTCACCATCGAAGCCGGCGCCGCCGCCGGCGCCGAAGGTGGTGCACGACACCGTTACAGTCACTGTTCGCGATCCGGACCTGGACAAGCGGGCCGCTCGGGCAGAGCTGCAACTTCTCGCGCGCGATGCACAGATCGAGGATCTGCAGTCGCGCCTCGACGACACACGCGCAGAAGTAGTGCGGGCCATGGCGAAGCTCCAGACGGTGGCGAGCCGAGCACAGGCGGCGTCAGCGATGGCGGAGGCCGAAGTTGCTCTGCAGACGATGAAGGCGAGCGCGTCGGTTGAGCCACCGGAAGCCACGCAGGTCACTCGCCTCGTTCGACAGAGCGCGACCGAGTTCAACAAGCAGAACTACGGCGGCGCGCTATACCTGGCGAATCAGGCCAAGACGGTAGCTTCGTCGTATCGGGGACGTGTCGGAGTAAGCAGGGAAGGAACACGTCCGGGCGAAACGCTGTTCGCGGTCCCGATCAAGCTGAAGACGACGACGCGTGGAAATGTGCGCGAGGGACCGGGGACGAGCTTCCCCGTGTCGTTTCAGGCGGATCCGGGCACGGCGATCACAGCCTTTTCTTACACCGACGAGTGGATTCGAATCAGCGATGATGGCGGACGAACCGGGTGGATTCACCAGACGCTCGTCGCGCGCTCTAACTAGCTTCCTGTCTTAGCCAGTCTGCGGGCGCGCACCGTACGGTCGCGCCCTTCTCTTTTCGCCTGATATAAAGCTTCGTCGGCGACGGCGATGATCGACTCGGCGTCGTCCGCATCCTCCGGAAAGCTGGCGACGCCAATGCTTAGCGTCATCTTGCGCCCGTTGAATTTCTTCGCCGCGACGCGCGCGCGGATGTGCTCGGCCGTGTCGAGCGCATCGGCAATGGCGGTGTCGGGCAGCACGATCACGAATTCCTCACCGCCATAACGCGCGCAGCAGTCCACCTTGCGCGTCGAATCGCGCATGATCTCGGCGATCGTCTGCAGCACTTCGTCGCCGGCGGGATGCCCGAATGCGTCGTTGTACTGCTTGAAGTGATCGACGTCGCCAACGAGCACGGAGAAGCCGCGGTGATCTTTTCTGAACCGTGCGACCTCGTCGTCGAGTCGCTTCATCAGTGAGCGATGGTTCGACAGCCCCGTCAAGCTGTCGGTAGTGGAGAGCATCTCCAACTCCTCGTTCTTCTTGCGCAGTGTCTCGTTGATTCGATCGAGCTCGGCTCGGCCTTCGCGCAGGCGATAGACCATATGGTTGAAGACGTCGGTGAGGTAGCCCACCTCACCACCGCCCGGGGCCGCGGGCAAATCGACCGCGAGATCGCCGCCGGCAACTTCGCCCGCCGCTTTCGTCAGGCGGTCGAGTGGCCGGGCGATGAACCGTCCGAGGCGATATGAGGCCAGGGTGACGGCAATTAGTAGAAACACGATTACCAACAGAGCTACATCGCGAAAATGGCGTACCTGGAGGTACGCCGCTTCAGAGGAGATCTCGGCGATGACCGCCCAGTTTACTTGCGGCACGTACTCGAGGGTACCAATGACATCGCGACCGCCGAAGCTCGTGTACGAGAATGGATCGCGTGCCCGTTCGCGCAGCTTCTTCATTGTCTGCGCGGTCATCGGATACTTTATCAGCTGCTCGGTGACGCCATCGGAGCTGGCGATCGCCGCGCCTCTGGTATTGACGAGATGAATCGCACCGGTGCTGTCGGCGGCAAACGATCTGAGCAACAGCTGCACCGGTGCGAGATTGAGCTCCGCCGCGAACGCGCCGAGTAG
>WNGD01007444.1_pt1 | contig 10313 bp, 11 predicted proteins | sample 5400671 | NCBI WGS metagenome assembly WNGD01 (sample SAMN13153369, study PRJNA577476) | soil metagenome | isolation source: 40 cm soil or saprolite under grassland replicate 2 | place: USA:California | collected 2016-06-15
GACGGGTTGGGTCGGCCAGCGCCCTGAACACGCGGTCGTCGTCGGTCATGGCCCTCATGATAGGTGACCGGATGGTCACATGTCAAGGCCGAGCCATCGGAGGGTTCGCCTTTGGAGGTCCCGGCCAGGGAGGTCAGAGCCCGAGCTGTTTCTTCGCCAGCTGGACGCCCTCGACCATGTTGACCAGCTTGGCGTAGGCCACGTCCCACGACCTGGTCCGCAGCCCGCAGTCGGGCGTGACGTGGATCAGATCCGGGTCACCGAACACGTCGACCGCGTACAGGATCCGGTCCCGGACGAGCTCGGGGGGCTCGACGAAGTCGGTGTGGATGTCGAGCACTCCGAGACCGAGGACCGGCCGGTAGGGCAGATCCCGGAACTTCCGGATCACGGCGTAGCCGGGGCGGGCCTCCTCGGAGACGCCCAGGTCCCGGGTGTCGTAGTTGGCGAACCCGACCGCGAACTGCCGGCACCCGGTCATGGCCTCGATGGCCGGGAAGAACAGGTTGTAGTCGCTGAAGCACAGGTGCGTGGAGAAGAACCCGTCGAGCCCTTCCACCGACGCGTTGAAGCTCTCCGCGAACAGGTCGAGCTCCTCCGGGTCGGTCGACCCGCCGGGCTCGTCGATCTGGATCCACCCGGCGCCCAGCCCGAGCAGCGCCTCGACGTTCGGCCGGATCAGGTTGCGGGCCAGGTCCAGCGTGAACCGCCGGCGGGCCTCCTTCCGCTCTGCCTTCCGTTCGGACAGCGGGGTGGTCAGGTCGGTGTCGGCCGCGTAGTGCTCGTCGTAGGACCAGTCGGCGATGGTGTACGCGCCGGTGATCGGAACCTTCAGGTCCGCGTCGGCCACGCCCTGCAGGAACCCGAACTCGTCGTTGTGGTACGGAACCTGGAGCGAGATGGGCCCGGAGACCGCGGCCTTCGAGTAGTACTTGTTGTCCCAGCTCCGGACGGTCCCCTTGAAGTCGAAGCCGTTGGCGTGGGCCACGGCCCACGCGTACATCTCGCTTCGCTGCTGTTCGCCGTCGTACACCACGTCGAGCCCGGCCGATTCGAGCAGCCGGACCCCGTACCGGCTCGACCACCGGGCCACCTCCGCCCGGTCCTCCTTCGACGACAACGGCGCACGGTGCAGCACGTCGAGCAGCCGCTCGTGATCCGGGACGTTCAGGCGCGTGCCCCACAGCCGGGCGTCCTCGACGTCCGCCGCGTCGAGGGGCTTCCCGGCGTACGCCTTCACCCTCCAGCCGGGCTTGGCCAGAGAACCCATCTCGTGCGTCAACAGCGGCTTCAACATCGGATCACGACCCCTCGTTGAACCGGCGGGCAGCCTCGCCCAGCCGGCGGACCTTCTGGGCGGCAAGGTCTCGCGGCAGGAGCTCCAGATCGCTGATGGAGGACAGGTACAGCGCGGAGGGCTCCACCGCGTCGGCGACCATCCGCGCCAGCTTCACGATCTCCTCGACCGGCTCCACCAGGGACCGGCGGCCGTTCACCGCCCCGACCAGGATGCCGGTCGACCACCCGGATCCCAGCGAGCGGACGTCCGTCTCGAAGAAGTCCACGCCCACCGCGTCCACTGGGAGCTCGCGCAGCCGCTCGATCCATGGTCCGGCGTCGCCGAAGTACGTGTGCAGGACGGTGGTCGCCCCCAGTCCTTCGGTGATGAGGCCGACGCTCTCCTCGAAGTGCTTCCAGTCGCCGTCGTCGATCCCGTGGAACACGAGCCACGGCTCCTGGAGCTGGATCAGCCGGTGGCCGGATTCCACCAGACGCTCGGCGACCGGGCGCAGCAGGTTGCGGGCGAGATCTCGCATGAGGTCGTTCGGTCCGCCCCTGGGCACGCTGATCCGCGAGAACAGGAGCGGAGAGGGGAGGGTCGCCACCCGCGGCTCGGGGACGGCCGAGGTCGTGTCGTACCTTTCCGGGAGCGCTCCGGCGAACGAGATCTCGCCTCGCTCGTCGGGTGCCCGGAAGAAGGTGTTGTTGTCGAACCACCGGACCAGCGCGCCGCCCTCCAGGCCGGGGCACGCCTCCACCAGGGGACGGAACAGGTCCTGCCACCGGAGCAGCCCATCGGAGAAGTAGTCGAGCCCGGCCTCCCGCTGGACATCGACCAGCTCCTGGAGGTCCTGCTCGAACCGGGCGCTCACGGCCTCGCCGGTGGTGCGGCCGCGGTCCAGGTCCCGGGTCGCGGCCACCAGCGCCTCGGACCTCGGGTAGATACCGTGCAGATAAGCTTCGATCAAGGTCGTCCTCTCGGATCCGGGCCGTGGGGCCCGCCGGGTGCCGGCCGTGCCCGAAGCCGGGAAGTTTACAGGACGGGCGGAGAAGGCCCCTTCGCTCCGCCCTCCTGCCGGTCGTCGCGGGGCCCCGAGGCCCGGAGCAGGATCACGGGACGGGCCACGCCCTTGAGCTCCGCCGGGCCGACCACGCGGAACGACAGCTCCTCGGCCCGGGCCGCCGACACCACCGCCTCGCTCACCAGAACCTCGCCGGGCTGGGCCTCCGCTGCGATCCGGGCCGCGACGTTCACCGTCCGGCCGAAGTAGTCGCCATCCTGGAACACCACGGGCCCGGCGTCGACGCCCACGTGGGCCGGCGGCAGGCCCGCCCTGGGCGCCTCCCCCACCATGTGCAGGGCGCACCGGACGGCATTCGCGGGATCGGAGAAGTGGAACATCACCCCGTCCCCCAGCAGCTTCACCGGCGTCCCCCCGTAGGCATGGCCGGACTCCTGGACCAGCTCGGCCAGGCTCCCGGCCAGCGCCGCAGCCGCCTCGTCGCCCTGCTCCTCGGTGAGCCGGGTGAACCCCGACAGGTCAAGGAACGCGATCGCCGGGGGCCGAGGATCTCGCGATCGCCCCAGCCCCGCCTGTTCCAGGGCATTCTCCAGGTGCTCCACGACGTCCTGGAGCACGTAGTGCTCCTGCTGGCGCCGGTACAGCCACAGCAGGAGCCCCTCGAACAGCGGCGTGAGATCAGGAGACATCCGCGCCACGGTGTCCCATACCTGCTGCTGGCTGAGCCCGGCGCGGAGCATGGGCTCGATGACCGTGCGGTCGAAGAAATGCACCTGCGCCTCGGCCAGCCTCCGGATGTTCTCGCCCATCACCCGGGAGAACCGCACCTGGGCGGCGTCGTCGAGGCCGGCGCCCGAGAGGATCTGCCCGGCCCGAAACACCAGCAGCTCGTCCTCCCGCACCGGATCGTCGGGCGAGGGCCGGGCCAGGCCCAGCCTGACGTGCGAGGACTCCACCAGGTCCCACGCGAGGCCGTGGTCCCGAGCCATCTCCGCGATGGTCCGCCCGGGGACGAACGCCGAGGGCTCGGGCCACAGGTGGTCGAGGAAGTCGATCGAGACGTGGCCGTCGGCGATGCCACGTCCGAGGTGCTCCAGGGAGATTCCGGACCGTTCCAACGCCTCCGCCAGCCGGATCCGGTTGATGTCCGCCCGGCCGTAGGTCCCGTCCTCGGCCTGGCGCAGGATGCCGAGCCGGCCCAGGAGCCGAACACGCTCCGCCGACGTGCCCGAGCGCAGCGCGAGATCGGAGTCGCTCAGCCCGTCGGGGGCGGCGTCGTCGGCTTCGCTTCCGGGCAGCACTTGCGGCATGGTATCGCCATGCGGCAATGGCCCCGGCTCGGCGAGCAGGTGGTGCACAGCGTGACGGTCACGGCCGAGATGACCGCTCAGCTGTTCGGGCGGGAGGTCCATCCGGTCTACGCCACCGCGTGGATGGTCCGGCACGTCGAGGAGGCGGGCCGGCTGCTGATCGAGCGATACCTGGGCCCGGACGAGGACGCCACCGGCCACCGGATCGAGCTCACCCACGAGGCGCCGGCCTTCGTCGGGGATCGCCTCACCATCACCGCCCGAGCGACGGAGGTCACCGATCGCCAGTGCGGCTGCGAGTTCGAGGTCCACAGCCCGGCAGGGGTGGTGGGGCGGGGCGTGTTCGTGCAACGCTACGTGCAGCGCGGGCGCCTCTCGGCCGCCGCCCGGAAAGCCCGAGCGCGAGGGACAGGAGGAACCCAGGATGGCGATCAGGACGTATGAGCAGCTCATCGTGGATCGGCGAGGCGCGGTGGCCACCGTTCGCCTCAACAACCCGGACCGATTGAACGCGCTGTCGCCGACGATGACGGCCGAGCTCCTGGAGGTCATGGAAGCGCTTGGATCGGATCCGGAAGTTCGAGCCATCGTGCTGACCGGGGAGGGCCGGGGGTTCTCGGCCGGGGCCGACCTCTCGGCCCTCCAGGAGCCGTACATGAAGGGCGAACGCCCCCGCCTGTCGTTCTTCCTGAAGGAGGGCTACAACAAGCTGATCCCGCTGTTGGCGGAGACGCCGAAGCCGGTGATCGCCGCCCTGAACGGTGTGGTGGCCGGGGCCGGCGTTTCGGTCGCCCTGGCCTGCGACTTCCGCGTCGCCAGCGACGCGGCCTCGTTCAGCATGGCCTTCGTCAAGATCGGGCTGATCCCGGACGCGGGCTCGACCTATCTGCTCCCTCGCACGGTCGGGATGGCCAAGGCCCTCGAGCTGGCCCTGCTCTCCGACCGGGTGGACGCCGAGACCGCGCTGGCGCTCGGGCTGGTGAACCGGGTGGTTCCGGCCGGCTCGCTGATGGAGGAGGCAGGCGCGCTGGCGGACAGGCTGGCCGAGCTTCCCACCGCCGCCATCGGCCTCACCAAGCGCGCGTTCCTGGAGGCTTCACGGCTGACGCTGTCAGAAGCGATGGATCGCGAGGCCGAGGTCCAGGACCAGGCGGCGGCCACGGACGACCACATCGAGGGGGTGATGGCGTTCCTGGAGAAGCGTCGGCCGGTGTTCAAGGGGAGGTAGGCGGCACGAGTCGCCCCCAAGAGGAGGAGGGAGCATGGCCGGTCAGACGGAGGACCTCGCCAACCGGTACTGGGAGGCGCTGAACAGCCAGGACTACGGCGCCCTGAAGGAGATGTACACGGAGGACGCGGTCCAGGAGTGGCCGCAGTCGGGCGAGCGGATCGTGGGCAGGGACAACATCATGGCGGTGAACGAGAACTATCCAGGGATGCCGAACGCCACGCAGCGCCGGACCATCGCCGGCGGCGACCTCCTGATCGCCGAGGTGACGCTGAACTACCCGGGGGACGTGGGCACGTACCATTCGATCAGCATCTTCGAGCTGCGCGACGGCAAGGTGGCTAGAGAGACCGACTACTTCGGCGCTCCGTTCGAGGCGCCCGCCTGGCGGGCCCAGTGGGTCGAGAGGATGTAGTGGACGCCACGGCGACCCGCAAGCGATGGACGCTCGTGGCGGTCGTGCTCGGCTCGGGGATCGTGTTCCTCGACTCGACCGTGGTCAACGTGGCGCTGCCGAAGATCGGCGAGGATCTCCGCAGCGGCCTGCTGGGCGCGTTCGCTGCCGAGAACTTCGTCTACTACAGCTACCTGCTGTCGCTGTCGGCGCTGCTGATCCTGGCCGGGGCCCTGAACGACTTCTTCGGGCGGCGAAAGATGTTCGCCATCGGCCTGGTGGGGTTCGGGGCAACCTCCCTGCTGTGCGGCGTGGCCCCGAACATCATCCTGCTCATCGTGTTCCGGGTGCTCCAGTGCGCCACCGGGGCGCTGCTGGTGCCCGGGTCGCTGGCCATCATCACCGCGACCTTCGAGGGAGAGGAGCAGGGGCGGGCGTTCGGGGTATGGGCCGGCGCCTCGGCGGGGACCACGATCCTGGGGCCGTTCGTGGGCGGGCTCCTGGTCGACGCCATCTCGTGGCGAGCCGTCTTCTTCATCAACGTTCCGCTCGTGCTCCTCGGCCTGTACGCGACCCTGCGACACGTCGAGGAGAGCCGGGACGAGGAGGCGACCGGGCAGTTCGACTGGCTGGGGGCGGCCGTGGTTTTCCTGGCCGTGGGAGGCCTGAGCTTCGGGGCCATCGTGGGCCAGCAGGTGAACTGGCACGGCTCGGTCCCGTACATGTCGCTCGGCATCGGGGCGGTTGCGGCCATCGCCTTCCCCTTCCTGATGGCCCGGTCCTCCCACCCGCTGGTGCCCCTCAGCCTGTTCCGATCGAGGAACTTCACGGTCACGAACATCTCGACCTTCGTGATCTACGGGGCCCTGTACGTGACGTTCGCCTTCGTGGTGATCTTCCTTCAGGGCACCCTCGGCTACAGCGCGGCGGCGGCGGGCCTGGTGGGCATCCCCGGCACCCTGTTCCTGGTCCTGTTCTCCACCCGGTTCGGGAAGCTGGCGGCCCGGTACGGATCGCGCATCTTCATGACCGTGGGCCCGGCCATCATGGCCCTCGGGGTCCTGTGGTTCGCCAGGGCGCCGTCGACCAGCCACAGCTGGACCTTCGAGCTCCGGCACCTGTCGACCTGGGTGCCGCCCGGCACGTACGTGCGGGACCTGCTGCCCGGCTACGTCCTGTTCGGGATCGGCCTGATGATCATGGTGGCCCCCCTCACCACGGCGCTGATGACGTCGGTGCCGAAGCAACGCTCCGGGGTGGCCTCCGCGATCAACAACGCCATCTCCCGGGTCGGCCCCCAGCTGGCGGGGGCGGCCATCTTCGTGGCCATCGCGGCCAGCTTCTACAGTGGCGTGGCCGCCAGGGTCCCGGGACTGGACACCTCCTCTCATTCCTTCCGCGAGAAGGTCGCTCCCCTGAACGCTCCGGCGAGGGGGGTCGATCCGAAGGTGGTGGCCGCGGCCAGGCTGGCCTCGGCTCACTCGTTCCACGTGGCCATGGTCCTGGCCGCGGCGCTGCTCCTGGTGGGAGCGGCCGTGAACTGGGTGGGCATCCGTGATCCCGGCGGGCCGCCGTGGATCCGGCATCCGAAGCGGCAGCCCGGCGCCATCCTTCCCCGGCAGGGAGCCGAGGCGGAGAGGGGTGCCGAGCACCAGCCACCCGGCAGATGGCGCCCTCGCAGCCCTCCCGTCCCGTCGGGCGGAGGCACGTGACGGCCGAGTCGCCGCAGAGCAGGCTCGACCTCCTCGACTGGAAGCGGCGGATCTTCGGCGTGTACGCGCAGGCGCGCCACACCGCCGACCACAGGGCCGGATGGGACCGGTGGCGGGCCGTTCGGGACGAGCTGTTCGCCCGCCATCCACAGTCGCCGATCCCCGAGGCAGAACGGCCCTCCTTCGGGGGCCTGCCGTTCTTCGAGCACGACCCCTCGGCGCGGGTGCACGCCGAGGTCCTCCCTGCCCAACCCGAGCACTACGACATCCAGACCAGCGGGGACGGGACCTACGGATTCACCCGGTTCGCCACCGCGTCGTTCGAGCTGCAGGGCGAGCCGCTGGAGCTCGAGCTGTACTGGCTGGACGGCTACGGAGGGGGGCTGTTCGTGCCGTTCCGGGACGGCACCAGCGGCCGCGAGACCTACGGCGCCGGCCGGTACCTGCTGGACACGGTGAAGGGCGCCGATCTCGGGACGGCCCCGGACGGCAAGCTCGTCCTGGACTTCAACTTCGCCTACAACCCGTCGTGCGCGTACGACCCGAAGTGGGTGTGTCCGCTGGCCCCGCCCCCGAACCGGCTGGAGCCGGAGATCCGGGCCGGCGAGCGGGCGCCGGAATCGAAAGGGGCCCGCCCGAAGGCGAGCCCCTGACGCACACGCCCCGACCGGGTTGCGGCTAGAGCATCCCGATCTGGGTCAGGAACGCCGTCGCCACCGCGGCGGGGTCCTTCTTGTCGTTGACCACTTGGCCCACCAGCGCGGTGACCGTGGTGGTGTTGAGCGACGCGCTCACCTGGGCCAGGAGATTCCGGATGTCGTCCGTGAGCTTGTCCGACCGGATCTCCGGCGTGATGTTCTCCGCGTTCTGCAGGTGCTTGTCGTCCTGGAGCGGGACGAAGCCGTTCGTGGTGATGCTCGGGTCGGTGGAGAACAGCAGCCCGATCTGCACCGCGTTGCTCTTGAGCGCGGCCACCGTCTGGGGCCCGCCGGTGTCCAGCGCCTTGAAGTCCTTGAACGTGATGCCGTAGGTCTTCTTGAGCCCGGGGATGCAGAACGGACGCGTGGGGCACTCGGGCGGTCCGCCCAGGGTGAGCTTGTTCGCCACCGGCGCCAGGCTGCTGACCGTGGTCAGGCTGTACTTTGTGGCGGTGTCCGAGTTGGCCACGAACACGTTCGTGTCCTGGGCCGAGGAGGGCGTGAGCAGCTGGAGTCCCTTCGGCTGGAGCAGGGCATTGTCCTTCTGGAGCACGGCGGCCGGATCGCCGGAGGGCTGCGAGTTCGGGTCGAGGAACAGGAGCATGGAAGACAGGTACTCCGGCTTGAGGTCGATCTGACCGGATTCGATGGCCTTCTGCGACACCTCGCGCGGTCCCAGGTCGAGCTGACGCTTGACCCCGTAGCCGTTCTTCTCCAGGACCTGCGCGTACATCTCGGCCACGATCTGGTTCTCGGCGAAGACGTCGGACGTCCCGACGATGATCGTGCCCTTGTTCTGGGCGGGGGACGCCGAGCTCCCCGTGTTGGTCTTGCCGCCCCCACCCGACGAGCATGCCGCGGCCACGATGGCCAGCGACAGCACCGCCGCCCCGAGGGCGAATCTGCGGTGACTCCGCATGGGTACTTCCCTCCCCTCTCTCGTCCCAGGGACCCGGGTGGTCCCCGCAGGACCGAACAGAGAACCCTACCAGGCTATTTCCGCACCCGAGACCGGCGCGGCGCCCCGCGTTTCGTGCCGATCAGGCCGTCTTGGCCACGAACACGCGCTCTCGTCGCCGCCGCCCGCCGGAGGAGGAGGTCCGGGGAGTCGCCGCCCGCTCCACCGCCCCCATCAGCAGCTCCGTGGCGACGGCCAGCCCGGCCACCAGCACCGCCCCGGCCACGATCTGGGTGTCGTCCCCGGTGTGGAACCCGTCGATGATGAACCGGCCCAGCCCTCCCCCGCCGATCAGCGCGGCCAGCGTGGCGGTGGCCACCACCTGGACCGCGGCGGTTCGGAGCCCGGCCAGTATGAGTGGTGCCGCCAGCGGCAGCTCCAGGCGGCGGAGCACCTGGGCGCCGGACAGCCCCATCCCCCGGGCGGCCTCGACCGTGTCGGCGTCGACCCCCTGCACGCCCACGTAGGTGTTGGTGAGGACCGGAGGGATGGCCAGCAGCCACAGGGCCACGACGGTCGGCCCGAAGCCGAAGGCGAGGGACGGCGTGTAGTTCAGCATCAGTTGGAAGACGATCGAGAGGATGGCGAACGACGGGATGGCCCGGCCGAAGTTCGCCACGGTGACGGCCAGGAACTCCCCTCGGCGGGTGTGCCCGATGATCATGCCCACGGGCAGGCTCACCGCCGCGGCCAGAGCCACCGCCGAAGCCGACAGCTCGACGTGCTGGAGCAGACGCGCCGGGACCCCGCTCGTCCCGTGCCAGTGTGCGGCGTCCCCGAACCACGTGACCAGGTCGCCGAAGATATGCACTACGGCACCGCCCTCCGGCGGGTCCACGGCGTGACCAGGCGCTGGACGCCCAGGAGGAGCACGTCGGCCAGGATGGCCAGGATCACCGAAAGCACCGCGCCAAGGACCGTGGCGGTGGAGAAGAACTCGCGGAGCCCAAGGAGGATGAAGTGGCCCTCGCCTCCTCGTCCGATCAGCGCCGTCACGGTCACCAGGCCGATCGTGGTGACCGTGGCGATGCGAACGCCGGCCGCGATGGCGGGAACGGCCAGCGGGATCTCCACCCGCCACAGCAGCTGCGACGCCGTGTACCCCATGCCGCGCGCCGCCTCCTTCGCGTCCTCGGGCACGCCCCGCAAGCCCGCCACGGTGTTCCTGATCAGGATCAGCAGCGTGTAGCTGACCAGCCCGATCTCGGCCGTTGTGGTGGTGAGGCCGGTGAACGGGATCAGGGAGACGAACAGCGCCAGGCTGGGGATCGTGTACAGGAGGCCGGTCACCCACGTGACCGGTCCGTAGAACCGCGGGTGACGGTAGGCGTGGATGCCCAACGGCAGGGAGATCAGCAACCCGATGGCCACGGCCAGCACCGTCAATTGGATGTGCTCCCAGGTTCGGGTGGGGACGCAATCCGAGCAGTACCGGGTCAGGTGGTCCCGCACCCACTCCCATCGCACCAGGGGCTCGGCCGCGAGGATGGCCCTCACGACACCACCTCCTTGGACAGCCGCTCGAGCGTGAGGATCCCGAGGTACCGGTCGCCGTCGCCGGCCACCACGGCCACCTGGGTCCGGGACGTGACGATCGAATCGAGGGCCTGCCGGAGTGAGCTGTTCGACGCGACGTAGGCGCTGAACTTCCTTGGTTCGACCTCGCCCACGGTCGCACGTCCCTCGAGGGCGGACTGGTCGACCCATCCT
>WNGD01022928.1_pt1 | contig 10310 bp, 11 predicted proteins | sample 5400671 | NCBI WGS metagenome assembly WNGD01 (sample SAMN13153369, study PRJNA577476) | soil metagenome | isolation source: 40 cm soil or saprolite under grassland replicate 2 | place: USA:California | collected 2016-06-15
CTGGGGTTGCGAGGACTGCCTGGCCCAGGGACGCCAGGACTGGGTGCATCTGCGGGTCTGCCAGGAATGCGGTCACGTCGGATGCTGTGACAACTCTCCGGGCAGGCACGCGACCGCGCACTTCCGCGTGGCCGGGCACCCGGTCATCCGCTCGTACGAACCTGGCGAGGACTGGTATTGGTGCTACCTCGACCAGCTTGCGTTCGAACTCGAGGGTGCCCCGCCGGCACCGTCGCACCCGTGACAGCTCGGGCCGCACCAATGTCGATGTTCGATTACGACGCCAGGCCGGTCACTCCATTGCCCGTCCTGGTCGGCACGACGACCTCCCGCGCCGCGTACGCGATCCGGGATTTCCTCAGCCGCAACGGCTACCCGTTCGAGTGGGTCGACGCCGGCCAGCCCGATGCAGTGCGGGCGGTCCTGGGAGTCGCCGAAGTGGAGCGGTCGGCGCTGCCGCTGTGCATCCTGCCGGATGGGTCGCGGCTGCCAGCTGCGACGGTGGAACAGGTCGCCGCGGGTCTGGGCATGGTCGCGGCCCCGTCGCGGCTGGAATACGACCTGACGATCGTCGGAGCGGGACCGGCCGGGCTGGCCGCCGCCGTCAACGCGGCATCCGAGGGCCTGCGCACCATCGTCGTCGAGGCGGTGGCGCCGGGCGGCCAGGCCGGAACCACGTCGATGATCGAGAACTACCTGGGTTCCCCAACGGCATCAGCGGCAGCGAACTGGCGACCCGCGCGACGGTGCAGGCGCGCCGGTTCGGCGCCGAATTGCTGCTGGCCAGACCCCTGGTCGGCGTCTCGGCCGATGGGCCGGGCTATGTCGCCGAGCTGTCCGACGGCACGCTGATCCGCGGGCGGGCGGTGCTGTTCGCCAGCGGCGTCGAGTGGCGCCGCCTGGACGTGCCCGGGGTCGATGACCTGCTCGGCGCGGGCGTGTACTACGGGGCCGGGCCGAGCGAGGCGCTGGCATGCACGGGTTCCCGGGTCGTGGTAGTGGGCGGCGGCAACTCGGCGGGCCAGGCGGTCGTCCGGTTCTCCCGGTACGCCCAGCAGGTCACGTTGCTGGTCCGCGGCCATGATCTCGGCGCGTCGATGTCGCAGTACCTCATCGACCACGTGACGGCGATCCCGAACGTTGAGGTGCGGGTGCGCACGCAGGTGGTTGGTGTGGAGGCCGATGACCGCCTCCGGGCGGTCACCGTGCGCTCCGGGGAAAACACCGAACCGCTGCGGCTGCCAGCGGATGCCATGTTCATCTGCATCGGCGGCGCCCCCCGCACCGACGGCGCCGCGGGGATCGGGCTGGTCACCAACACCGCCGGGTACCTGGTGACCGGCAGCGATGGCGCCCGCGAGCCAGGCAGCGACTGGCCGCTGCCCAGGGAGCCGCTGCCGCTGGAGACCAACCGGCCCGGCGTGTTCGCCGCGGGTGACGTGCGCTGCGGGTCGGTCAAACGCTGCGCAGCGGCCATCGGCGAGGGATCAATGGCCGTGGCGCTCGTCCACCGCCGGCTGGCCGAGGCAGGCGATGACTGACCAGGAGGTGGTAGCACATCCGCATGCTGCGGTGCCCGCTGAGTTCACCGAACTCGCCTCCGACGAGCGGATCGCCGAAGCCGCAGCGGCGCTCGACCGCAACGGCATCCGGTCGCTCCTCGCCGCCACGGGCGCCGACGCGAGAGCCCTGGTCGGCTCCCTGCTCACCGCCGGCGCCGAGGTATACAACAACACCTCCCAGACACTTGAGGCCATCGGCGTCGCCGACGACATCGAACGGTCCGGCCGTTACCAGCCGCTCCGGCTGCGGCTGTACCGGATGGACCGGGAAATGCAGCGCCGCGAGATGCGCATCCTGGCCGCGTCGCCCGACTATGTCGTCGGCAGCGTGCACGCGCTGACCGAAGGCGGATCGCTGCTTATCGCGTCGGCCAGCGGCAGCCAGCTGGGCCCGCTCGTGTCGGGGGCGGGGCATGTGATCCTCGTCATCGGCGCCCAGAAGATCGTCGGCGACGTCGCAACCGGGATGCGGCGCATCTATGAATACTGCTACCCGCTCGAGGACGCCCGGGCCCGGCGAGCCTACGGAGTGGCCAGCGGGGTGAACAACATCCTCGTCATCAACAAGGTGATGACTCCCGGCCGGGTCACCGCGGTCATCGTCAAGGAGCGCCTAGGCTTCTGATCACCTTCAATTGGAGCGCTGCGAGCAGGGCGCCTCATGGAGCCAGCGCGGCCAGCAGAGCGGGCGGGTCGTAGCCGCCGCGGTGGACGATGCCGTCGATGAACAGGGTTGGCGTGCCGAGCACCTGACCCGAGGCCAGGCCGCTGTCCACATCTCGGCGGATCCGCTCCGCCACCGCGGTGCTGGCCCGGTCGCGGTCGAACGCCGCCACGTCCAGGCCGAGCTGGGCGGCGTACCCGAGCAGGTCGCCGTCGTCGAGCGCTTTCTGCCGGTGGAACAGCAGCTCGTGCATGTCCCAGAACCGGCCCTGCACCGCAGCGGCCTCGGCCGCGGCCGCCGCGGCGAGGGCGTGCGGGTGGATGATGGTCAGCGGAAAGTGCCGGAACGCGAACCGCATGTCCCCGCCAAGCTGGCGTTCGACTTGCTCAATCGCGTGGAACGCCTGCCGCGAGTACGGGCACTCGTAATCGCCGTACTCGATGATCAGGCGGCCGGCGGGCGCGCCGCGAACATGATCGACTTTCTCGTCCAGCGGCGCCGGGGCCAACTGGCGGTCGTCCGGCGTTGCGTCGAGAGTCATCGGGCCATCTCCTGGTGGCGGGGCGGATCCGACGGGCTCAACGGTTCAGTAGCCGACCTACTGGCGGCTGAGGACACCTTGCTCCGCGCCGATTCCCACCGGCCGCCGCCGTCATTGATCGCGTCCGCGATCCCAGTCTCGGCCAGCGTCACCGAGGTGTTGGTCATCACCGACGAGCCCTCCGGGATGCGGGCCAGCACCGCCTGGCGCGCGGCATCACCGACGACCTCGACGCTGAACCCGTGCTCCTCCAGCGCCACGACAGTCGCCTCCAGCGCGTGCTCATCCGGCAGCACGGTGAAGCGGTCAGGGATGGCAGTCGTGCTCACTGCTGTTCCTCCTTGACGCAGATCGCGGGCGGGAACCCGCGGTCCCCGGCAACTAACTCGCTAATCGACTGCGCCCGAAGCTACTGGCCATCAAGGTGAGCTGCTGCCACCTGATTCCGGTGATTCTGCGGGTTCGACGACCAGAAGAATGCTTCACATGTCTCAGCTCTTTACGACCCCGCACGGTCACGACAGCACCGCCTCGGAGCGCTCTGGCGGCCAACGATATATCCCTCTTGGTCCGGATAGAGAGAGGACCTTCCGCAGATCGCTCGGGCCGGTGCGGCTGGTCTGCCGGCTGGTCACGGGCGGCCCCGGCACGAGCACAGCTGGCAGCAGTTCGCGCGTCGGCCCGGGTCTGAGCCGCGGGGGATTGTGCAGGGCAGCCGGTCCGGCGCGATGACCGGCTCGACCGGCGGCGTCCGGGCCTGCCGGCGCCCCAGGGCCACCGCGAAGCCGCGGACCGCGGACGCGGGTGGGGTGAGCGCGGCTCGGGACGACCGCGGCGCACCCGATCGAGGCGCACCCGATCGAGGCGCACCCGATCGAGGCGCACCCGATCGAGGCGCACCCGATCGAGGCGCACCCGACAATCGTGGTCGCCGCCCGGCCCCGGTGTCGGCTGCCCTCTCACGGGCGCGTGCGGCGGCCGGTGGGTTTAGGGCCGGTTAGGGCGACCTGGATGAGCGTCTCCGCGGCGCGGCGGGCGTCGGGGACTACCTGCGTGGTATTGGATGACGCGGACAGCGCCGCGGCTCCTTCGAAGACCACGGCGAGCTGCCGGCCAAGGCCGACTGGGTCGGGAGCACCGGCCTCGACGGCGGTGCTGATCAGGCGGTCCAGGAAGGCCTGCTTGTGCTGCTTGACCAGCTGGGCCACGTCGGGCATCTCCCCGGCCGCCTCGACCGCGGCGTTGTGGAACGGGCATCCGCGCAAGACGGTGGCCTCGTCGGACGCGAGTGGATCGAAGATGGCTAGCAGCCGCTCGGACGCGGTGAGGTCGTCGCGGCCGAGTTGCTGCTCGGAGGCTGTCGGCGTATCCGCCTCGAACCCGTGCAGGTAGGCCTCGACAAGCGCGTTCTTGGTCGGGAAGTGCTGGTAGAAGGTGCGGGTCGAGACGTGGGCGGCCTCGACCAGCGCGGCGACCCCGGTGGCGTGGATGCCGTGCCGGTAGAACAGCTCGGCGGCGGCGCGCAAGATCCGCTCGCGGGCGCCCCGCCCGCCGCCGGGGGGTGACCCTCGTGATGGTGTGACCGTCTGCACCCCCGAAGTATAGCGACCGCTTTACTTCCCGCGTCGCACGCACTACCCTACCCCTAGTAAAGCGGTCGCTTTACCACACGGACACCCGAACGGCCCCCCAGGAGGAGAACCATGGCACCGAACGGCACGCTGGGCTACGACGTGTTCATCTCCGGGCCGACCCCGATGGCCGTCGACGCGCCGCTGCCCAACGGCGAGCGCCGGATGTTCTCTCCGCTGTCGGCCACACTGATCTACGGCACGAACGATGCCGTGCTCGTCGACCCGCCGTTGACCACCGACCAGGCCGCATCGGTCGGCGACTGGATCAAGGCCAGCGGGAAGAACGTGACCCACATCGCCGCCACCCACGGCCACGGGGATCACTGGTTCACCGCCGGCGTCCTCGCCGACCGGTTCGACGCGCGGGTCGTCGCCTCCAGCGGCACGATCGAGCAGATGCACAACAACGTGGCCGCCCGCGAGGCCATGTGGGACAAGGCGTACCCCGGGCAGATCCCGCCGTCCCCCGTCACCGCGACCACCGTCACCGACAACCGCCTCACCCTCGAGGGTCATGACCTCGCCATCGTCGAGGTCGGGCACAGCGACACCGACCACAGCACCGTCCTGCACGTACCCGACCTCAGCCTCGTGGTCGCCGGTGACGTGATGTACAACGGCGCCCACCAATACCTCGCCGAGTCGGCGGACGGAGGCCGCGACGCCTGGCGCAATGCCATCGGCAGGGTCCGGGCCCTGCGGCCACGGCGGATCGTCGCCAGCCACCGCGACAAGAACCTGGACGACGACGCCGAACGCATCATGGTCGAGACCCGCCAGTACCTCCAAGAGTCGACTGTCCAAAGCGGAGCGAGGCTTACGGCCACCGGAACACCCGGCCGACCTCGCAGGCCGGAGCGGGTCCGGCTCCACCGCCGCGCCGTCCGGCATCGACGAGCGATTCCGCAGGTACGCCGAGCTGTGGGCCGGTGTGCTCCGTGGTTACGGCGTCGACGCCCGGGTCGGGGCCGCGCCCGGGGAGTACTGCCCCGGCGCGTACAGCGTCAACGTCGGCGGTGTGGCCTAGCTCGTGGGCACCGCGCAGCGGATCGTGCGCGGCGCCTGGCTATTCAGTGCCGTGCTCATCTTCGACGACGCGGCGACCCTGCGGCCGGTGCTCGACGGGGTCTACCGCTCCCTCGAACTGCCCTTCGACCCGGCGTCGGTGGGTTCCGTCCGCATAGTGGCACCCCGCGTCTCGCTCGACGAGGCGGAAGCCGCAGTGGTCGCCGTCGGGCCGAACGCAGACCGGGGGATCGGCGCGTAGTCGGGCAGGTCCGGGGCGCCGTTCGCGCCGGAGGCTGGTGAGGTCACGGGATTCCCCTTGCGTCTCGGGCACGTCCGTGGCGGCCGTGCGAGTCGTTCGCGACGCACCAACGAGTTGCCGGCACCCAGGTGAGCGGTCATCACCAGATCCTGGCGATGACGGTTCACCTGCCCGCCCACGACGATGGCGTCATGGACGCGGCGCCGGCCCTGTACACAATCCGGATCAACGGGCACCTCGGCGCCACGGTGCTGTCGGCGTTTCCGGCGATGGTGTCGCAACGGGAACAGGCGCAAACCGTGCTCACCGGCCTGCTGGACCGGTCGGCCCTCTACGGCGTCCTGGCCCAGATCGAGACGCTCGGCCTCGACCTCGTCGAGGTCCGCCAGATCACACCGGAACCCGCACCGGCGCAACCAGACGAGACGGGCCCACCCTGACGGCCGCCGACGACGCGCGTCACCGGCGCTAGGGTGGCGAACGTAGACGCCAAGACAGACGCTTTGACGGCAGCTCCCGCGGCCCTCAGGTTGATCGACCGGGGTGATCTTCTCGTCGCGCTGGATCGGGCGGCGGCGAAGAAGGTAACGATCATCTCGGCGCCGGCCGGCAGCGGGAAGACGTCACTGCTGCGCGCCTGGGCAGCCCGTCCGGGGCAGCCGCGCCGGCTCGCCGTGATCCAGGTAAGACGCGACCAGCGCGACGCGCAGATGTTCTGGCTTTGCCCTGCTCGGCGCGGTCCGCCAGGCCTCCGGCGCAGCCAGCGGCGCGGAACCGCCCACAGCGACACCCGACTTCAACGGGCGCGCGGTGGTCGACCGGGTGCTGGCGGAGTTCGCCGATGCTCCGGGCGACATCACGTTGATCATTGATGATCTGCACGAGCTAAACTCGCCGGACGCGCTCGGTCAGCTCACCGACCTGTTGACGAACCTACCCCCCGGCGCGCACGCGGTGCTGGCCACCCGCCGCGATCTTCGGCTGGGCCTGCATCAGCTACGCCTGGCCGGCGAGCTTGCCGAAATCCGCGCGGCCGATCTGCGGTTCACCGAGTACGAGACCCGTCGGCTTCTCGACGCCTCGGCCGTCTCACTGTCCGAGGCCGGGGTGGCCCTGCTGCACCAGCGAACCGAGGGGTGGGCCGCGGGCCTGCGGCTCGCGGCGATCTCGATGGCCGGTCACCCCGACCCCGAGCGGTTCGTCGCGGAGTTCTCCGGCAGCGACCGCACGGTCGCCGAGTACCTGCTCGCCGAAATGCTGGAACGCCAGTCAGACGACATCCAGCACCTGCTGCTGCGCACCTGCCTGCTCGATCGCGTCAACGGTGAACTGGCGGATCTGCTGACCGGCCGCCCCGGCTCGGAACGGATCCTGCTCGCACTCGAAGACGCGAACGCGTTCGTCGTGTCGCTCGACCCGCAGCGGACCTGGTTTCGCTACCACCACCTGTTCGGGGACCTGCTCCGGCTGGAACTGCGCCGCACCCAGCCCGAACAGGTGCCGGTGCTGCACCGCCGGGCCGCCGCCTGGTTCACCCAGCACGGCCAGATCGTCGAGGCCATCGGGCACACCCAAGCCGCCGGCGACTGGGCCGACGCGGCTCGGCTGCTCGCCGACCACTCGTTCAGCCTGATGCTCGACGGGCAAACCCAAACCATGCAGGCGATGCTGCGGGCCTTCCCACAGCCGCCCGGCGCGGATCTCCCCGACCTGGCCTTGGTCCGCGCGATGGTCGAACTCCTCCAGGGACGCCTGGACGAGGCGGCCGCCCACTTGACGGTCGCCGAGTCCAACGTCGAGACGACGCCCGTCGATCGCCAGCACCGGCTGAGGGTGGCGATCGCGTCGCTGAAGCTGTCCCTGGCCAGGCGGCGCGGGGATCTGGCCGGGGTCATCGAGCAGGCCAACGTCCTCGCCTCCCCGCTGACCGGGCATTCGGACGAATACATCGCGCTGAGCAGCGACCTGCGAGCGGTGGCACTGATGAACCTGGGAACAATGGAGGCGTGGTCCCTCGGGAATGCGGAGGCTGAAAGCCACCTGCGGGAGGGCGCCGATCTCGCCCGCCGGATTGGCCGGCCCTACCTGGAAGTCGCCTGTCTCGCGCAGCTCGGGTTCGCGTCGAAGATCCACCCGATCGCCACCACCCGGCGGCGCTGCGAAGAGGCGGTCGCCGTCGCCGAGCAACACGGCTGGGGCACGGCATGGATCGTCGCCCCCGCCCTGGTAACGCTGGCCGCAACGATGATCTGGACGGGCGAGTTCGACGACGCCGAGGGATGGCTGCAACGCACCGAACAGGCCCTCGAGCAAGACACCGGCCCCGGCATCCGGCTGCTGCTCCACCTGGCCACCGGCATGCTGCACGCCGGCCGCGGCCGGCACCATGAGGCGCTCGAGGAGTTCGACGCCGCCGAACGCCTCCGCTCGAAGCTGATTGGCCCGCACGCGCTGGCGAACCAGGTGACCGGCTGGCTGCTGGCCACGCAAGCCCGCCTCGGGATGACCGACGACGCCCGCGCCGCGCTCGCGGCCCTCGACGACGAGCAGGCCAGCTCCGGCGAAGTCCGCAACGCCCGCGCGGCGATCGGCCTCGCGGAGGGCGCCTCGGCCGCGGCTCTTGAGGCGCTGCGTGACGTGCTCGACGGGACGGCACCGGTCATCGGTTACATCACGGTCGTCGAGGCCCAACTGCTCGCCGGGCTCGCCCACCGCGAACTCGGCGACCAGCGCGCCGCCAACCAAGCCACCGAACGCGCACTCGCCCTCGCCGAACCCGACCGGCTGGTCCTGCCGTTCGCGATGACCGGCTCGGCGCCGCTGCTCGAGGCACTGCCGCGGCACCAGACCGCACACGTCGCACTGCTGACCGACATCCGCGACGTGCTGCACGGCTCATCCCGGACCGCCAACGACCAGACCGCGCCCCCGCCCACCGAGCCGCTGAGCCTCAGCGAACTCAGGGTGCTGCGCTTCCTGCCCACCAACCTGTCCAGACCCGAGATCGCCACCGAACTATCGGTCTCGGTGAACACGGTCAACACCCACGTGCGCAACATCTACACCAAGCTGCAGGCAGGTGACCGCTCCTCCGCGGTACGGCGCGCCCGAGAGCTGGGGCTGCTGTCAGCCGGTCGCACCCGATCTTCGTCACACCGAAGATCGGACAGTCCCGCGCGCGAATCACCATGATCTGGTGATGAGCTCTCACCTGCCTGGCGGCGACGCTTAGGTGGTTGCAACATTCGCACGGCCGGGAGGACGACCAATGGCTACTGCCATCATCGGCGTTGGGAACGTCGGCGGCACGCTGGCGCGGCATCTGGTTCGCGGCGGTGAGCAGGTAGTGCTGGCCGCGCGGGACGAGTCGAATGCGGCCGCGATCGCGGGCGAGCTGGGCCCCCTGGCCCGTGCGGCAACCGTCCACGATGCGATCGAGGCTGCGGATGTGGTCGTGTTCGCGGTGTGGTTCGACGCGCTGAAGCAGCTCATGGCGGAGTACGCCGACCAGCTCGACGGCAAGATCGTGGCTGACCCGTCGAACCCGATCGGCTTCACCGCGGACGGCACACTCTCCCGGACCCTCCCGGAAGGCCAGTCCCAGGCCTCGCTGGTGGCGGCGATGCTGCCGGCCGGCGCCCATTACGTCAAGGCGTTCGGGACGCTTGCCGCCGACTCGCTCGCCAACAGCGCGAACCGGGCTCCCCGCCGGGCGGTACTGTTCTACGCCACCGACGACGACCGCGCCGCCGCGGCGATCGAGCGGCTCATCACCGTCACGGGGTTCGACCCGGTCCGGGCCGGCGGTCTGAATGCAGCAGGGCGGATCGAAGGGCCAAGTGGTGACCTGAGCCAGGGCGGACTCGGCGGCAAGCTGCTCGACGCCGACCAGGCACACGCCGCTGTCGCGGGCGCGTGAGAAGCCGCTCAACGGGACGGTTGCGCTCGTGACGGGAGCCAGCAGCGGCATCGGCGCCGCGACCGCGCGGAGGCTTGCCGCCGAAGGTGCTGCCGTGGCGCTCGTCGCTCGGCGCCGTGATCGACTCGACGAGCTCGCGTCGACGCTCGACGGCGACGCGCTCGTGGTAGTAGCCGACGTGACCCAGCAGGCGCAGGCCCTGGCCGCCGTCGAGCGAGCCGTCGCCGAACTTGGCCGGCTGGACACGGTCGTCAACAACGCCGGTGTGATGCTGCTGGGCCCGGCGGTTGAGAGCCCGACCGAGGAGTGGGACCGGATGATCGCCCTGAACGTGCACGGCTCGCTGCACGTCACCCACGCGGCGCTGTCACATCTGGTCCGCGCTGCGTCGGTGGCGCCGCGTGAGTGTGCCGATCTCGTGTTCATCAGCTCGACGGCCGGTCGGGTCGCCCGTCCCGGCGGCGGCGTCTACAGCCTGACCAAATTCGGCATTGCTGCGTTCGCCGAGTCGCTTCGCCAGGAGCTGATCGGCAAGCGCGCCCGCGTCAGCGTCGTGGAGCCGGGAACTGTCGAAACCGAGCTCGTCACACACCTGCGCGAGGACGTGCGCCAGGCGACTGGAGCCAAGTTGCGTCGATCGAGGCGCTCAAGCCGGACGACGTCGCCGATGCGATCGCATACATCGTCACGCGCCCTCGACGGGTCGCCGTCAACGAGCTCCTC
>WNGD01023079.1_pt1 | contig 10309 bp, 7 predicted proteins | sample 5400671 | NCBI WGS metagenome assembly WNGD01 (sample SAMN13153369, study PRJNA577476) | soil metagenome | isolation source: 40 cm soil or saprolite under grassland replicate 2 | place: USA:California | collected 2016-06-15
ACAACACGACTCATTGGGGCAAAATTGAAGGGACGCGTTCATTGGTTCTTTGTTTGTTTTCATATTCAAAGCATGCCAACGGACGCATAGTTTTTCAAGTTCTCCTTCCCTTTTCACCAGTTCGTGGAGAGCTACCACAGCTACGAAGAGGGCTACAGCGGAGGATACCTCATCCAATACTTCTCGGAAGACCCCTTTAGACGCTGGGCTCGTGATTTTTTTAAAGAAATGCGCACGATGTACATCTCTGTCCTCAAATACATTGCCTCTTGTGAGGAAAAAATGTGCATGCAAACCCAGAAGAGCGAATGGGCATGGAGTGCAGCAGAAACATATAAAGAATGTGCCTATGCAGCGACCTGCGATCCCATTGACTCTGCCCAGGGAGAGGACGCGCTTCGCAAGAGCATTGAGTGGTACATGTATGGTCGGGACGAGGATGAGCGGAATGAGGAAACCCAGTTAGCACAGGATATCTATGATGTCTACAAAAGGCGGGTCGAACGAGTGATGACGCAATGGATACCAGAGCAAAAGACGCGCGAGATCCTCGACAAATATTGGTTTGTCCGAGAGTAATAGTGCCATGCATCGCTCATCCGGACTCCCTCCTGGCCTTGTGCCGACTCGCATCCATTGATCGGGAGGACATCGCTGCAAGGAAAGGCAATCATCTGTTCCCCATGACGCCATCAGTGGTGGTATGCACTCCTGATGTTGGAAAACCATTCATCTGCTCTTACCGGACCCTGATCTGTTGGTTCCATGCCGCCGGAGGCATCGCTTCTTCCTTGATGGTAAAGACTTCGACCGAGGTGCGCAATTGCAGCGCCAGCAGGGCCAGCTGTTGCATCTGCTGTGCCACCGTCCGCGTGCTGGCGCTCGTCTGTGTGGTGATTCCTGAGATGGTGGTCATGGTCTGGGAGAGCGAATGCGCAGAACGCAGCAGGTGCTCCATCATCTGATGGATGGCTCCGATCTCACTTGCCTGTTGTTCCACCAGCGTAAAGATCGTGGCCAGCGCGCTTCCCGTCGCCTGGATGCGTGCCACTCCTGTTGCCGTCTCTCGTTCGGCCTCCCCAACGGCAGCCGCCACTGTGAGGATCTCCGTGCGCACGCTTTTCACGTTGCGTGCTACCGTGGTCAATTGGACCTTCGTTTCCTCCGAGAGGCGACGCATCCCCTCGGCCACCGCGCCAAAGCCTGCGTTGGTCGTCTCTCCGGCCATCGCGACCTGGATCGCCGCATCCAGTGCCAGGCGCGTCGTTTGATGGGCAATCTGTTCCAGCACACCGACGACCTGATCGATAAGCTCCGATCGCGCTCCCAGCTGCTGGATTTGAGAGGCCGTTCGCCGGGTGTGCTGGTGGATAGATTCCATGCCTTTCAGGGTCTCCCCCACTGTTTGCCGCCCCTGCTGAGCGGTCTGGCGTGCCGCTCGTGCCGCCTGATCAAGAATCTGAGTGCGTTCGGCGACCTGGAGAAAGGACTGCGCCATCACTTCAATGGTATTGGTCGTCTGGCTCATCTGCTCCAGCTGGGTCTCGGCGGTGCTCACCAGATGGCCCATTTCCTGCTGGGTCGCTGTCGTAGCGCTCTCGACTTGCTGGGCCACGCGCTTGACCCGGATCACCAGCGCGCTGAGTTCCTCCACCATATAATTGAAGGTGTCAGCCAGGACTCCCAGTGATCCATACGTGACTTCGGCCTGTAGGCTCAGGTTGCCCTTCCCTACGCCACTCACCTCCTCAATCAGGCGCTCTACCTGCCCTTGCAAGTCATCGCGCTGGCTCTGGGTCTGTCGGAGCAGGGAGACGACTTGATCGAGCATACGATTGATCAAGGAGGCGACCAGGGCCATCTCGTTGTTCCCGCTGATATGGGCACGCGCACTTGTATCACCGGCTTCAATCCGCCGCGCCAGCCTTGCGAGCTGAGTCAATGGCCGAGTGATGGTGAGGTTCATCACATAGCCCAGAACAATCACGGTGCCGGTTGAGATCACCAATGCGAGCATGGTCCAAATCGTGAACGGGCTGGTCTGGGCTGGACGTGTGCCATAGGCGATGAGCGCTTGCGTGTAAAACAGACTGGTGGACACGATGATCGTATCCGGAATGAGCACCGCGAGAAAAAAACACAGAAAGATGCGCCGGTAAATGGGAATAGAAGCAAAATATTTGAAGAACATGGTCCTCTTTCCTTTGTCAAGGCAATGATGTCTGACATCCACTCATAACTCGTTGGGAGGATTCCACCCCTGCAAGAACGCCGTGAGATTGGGCGGCAACCCCTGGTGCTCAGCGGCATAGCGGCTCAACACAGCTTGAGTGGCGAGCATATCGACTAAACGGCGCAAACCACGCATCAGGATGATTTTGCCGGGTTGACGGCCTTTGTGGGGTTCCCAACCTCCCAGTTTGGCCAGCAGTTGCACTTCGGCCCAGTGGAAGGTGACGCCCATCTGATACAGAAACCCAGCGGTCACCCAGGCCAGAGCGACTAAGGTCTGCAGACTCTGCCAATCAAGGACCTGCACCTCTTCCCAGCCTAAACATTCTTTGGTCACTTTGAAACTGTCTTCTGCGGCCCACCGCTCACGATACATCACAAAGATGCGCAGCGCGCTCTGCTCGTCTTCCACCGGCCAATCAGTCAGCAACCACCAGGGAGCTTGCGTGCTCCCCAGCACCTGCACACGTAGCAGCCAAAGCGCTTTGGTCGCCTGTTCCCCTGGCCCCTTGCGCCGGATGTTGGTGGCATAGGTGAGTTGTAGAGCACAAGCCGCAATCTCCACTTCGACTGGCTGCCGCTTGGGATGACGTTGCTGGCCGCGCTGCACTTCCAGCGTCGTTTCCACCCATGCCAGTGGGCGTATCCGCTCTTGGGCTTGTGCCAGGGTCCCTTGGCTCCAGGTCCCACGAATTGTGCAACGAGATTGTTGAAGAGCTTATCGCGGTGTAAGAGTTCGAAAGCGTTCCAGATCTGGAGCTTGCGCGTCTGAGAGGTGTGGGCCACAGAAGGAGAAGAGGCAAAACGTGTAGCAGATGAGAGCAACTGAGGCAATGTGAGGCCAAAAAGACATGAGCATTTCCTCGGAAAGGCAAGCCTTTCCGGAAAGATGGAACGCTCTTGCGAGAAGCGCGACGGCTTGCTAGGTCGCCTTGAGGCCGAGAAAAGTAGAGAAGGTCTCTGGTACTCCGAAGAGCGTGATGGTAGGTCGGTCAGCGCAAGAGGCCCGAGCGTTACGCGCAAGCCGCTCGGCGAAAGAGAGCCGATAATGGGCTCGTTGCGCGCGAGAAAGGGTCAGGGGTAACGGGGCAGCGCAAACCTCACTTTCTTGCCCGTGCAGCACGTCCACTCTCTGATGACGCAGGAGCTGGATACAGGCGCGTCGATACTGTCTGCGACTCCAATCGCGCCACAGCAGAGGAGCCGGGCCGACGAGGAGAGGGTGGAGCAGCACACTCACCTGGCGAGGCTTTTTGGTGGCACGGCCTTGCCATTGGCACTGCTCGCGTAGAGGACAAGGGCGGCAACTGCGGATGCTGGCAGCATACACGACGCGCAGGCTCCCATCGGCTTCTCGGCGTCGCTCATGGACTACCAACGATTGGCCTGCGGGGCAGTGCAGTGTGCCATCAGGTTGAAGAGCAAAGTCTTGACCAGAGAAGCGACCTGCTTTCCAGGGGAGAGCCACGGAGGCTTTCGCATATCCTTGTGAGGCAGAAGGCAAAGCCGCCGCCTCTTTGCGCACAGGCGGCAGAGCAGGAGCAAACTCGGTCGTGCGCACCGGATCAGGAAGAAGCTGATGACCCAGTTCCAGACGGAGGTTCCAGACCCATTGCGCCACGATCTGCCGGCACTCCTGCCCACAGGATGACTGACTACACCAGCGATCAGGGTCTTGTTCGACATCCTCATCAGCAAGAACGGGGGCGTAAGCCCCGCGATGCAGATACATCTCAACGACATCGGAAGCCGTGAAGCCCTGTTGCGGCAAGCGGGTGAAGAAGAGTTCATAGACGATGCCTTCCCGCGTGATGCCAACCTTGCTCTTCTTGAGGCCCTCGGGATGGGTCGCCACCACCACGCGGCAGTGCACGCCCTCTGGCCCGACTGGCACCTCAGGACAGTCGTAGAGGCTGCGCACTATCTGGCTTTCGGGACGATGCTGGTGCTGATCGGGTGGCAGGTGCAGACGGGCCTGTACCAGAGGATGATCGAGTACCGTGTAGTCTTTGCCGCGCATCACGAAGCAGAAGCCCGCCAGATCCGCAAGCACGGCTCCCGTGCCATATTGTCCATCAAAGCGCAACAAGACCTGCTCTTGCGAGAGCTGGTGGGCAGCCAGGTAGCGACTGATAGCCAGCAGGGCCTGGCGCAGTTCCGCTCGGTAGAGCCCATTGCCAGGGTTTCCAAGTGAGCCGAGCCATTGGGAACTGTGGGCCTGACTGATGACGGTGCGGGTCCGCACGATTTCCCCTCGCTTGCGCCCGGTGTAGCCAGGGGCACAGATCTCATCCAACCGCCGAAAGGCAGGTGGCAGTTCTTCTGTCTGGGGAAGAGAGCGCTGGCGGGCAGCCTCACGAGTGCCATCGATATCAAAGACGATCCGCGTAGTTCCCTCTCGATCCAGCAGGCCACCTGTTTGCCCCTCTTTCGAGAGCGGGCGGCTGAGCAGATCATCGAGAAACAGAGAGCGCAGGGACTCGACTGGTGCCTGGGTCAGAGCCATCAAAAAGCGCGAGAGCGTCGAGCGGGCTGGCAGCCGCTCACGCTCAAACAACGCCATGAAGGGGACGGCAAAGGGTTGCAGCCTCTGGTAGAAGGCTTCCAGCGTGCGTTCACCGCTGATGGCATAGCCAAAGAGGACGGCGAGAAAGTCGATCACCTCATACTGTTCGAAGCGTCGTCGCCTAAAGCGCACGCGCTCACTGAGCTTCGTCAGGACGCCCTGCTTGCGCAGATGCTCAATGATCAGCACGACTTCGCCAAACCACGAAGGCGTTGAGGGAACCGAGTGCGAAGAGGTCTGGATGATTACTGTCGAATTCGTGATACTGTTCACATATGTCTCCTTTGTGAGGAATCTTTTCATTCTTCCTCTTCAAGAAGGCATATTTTTCTGCTCACTCGCTTTACATCTCATTGCGCACTTCGTGGGACGTAGGAGCGGGAAGCCACCGCGGCCATACATGGAGCGCTTAATATACTTCAGCTTATTTATCTTTCCCTCGACAGGTCCGTTGCTGTACGGGAGAGTGAATGCTGCCTGGAAAGCAGAACCTTCTTTCTCCAATCCGATGCCGCAAAGGTGACCAGATCGCTGATTCCGCTCTTCTGGCAGTCCCAGAGCCAGATTTCCAGTGGTTGAGCATTGCGCTCTTTGAGCAGCTTCACAAATTGTTGGGTCAATCCATAGGCAATTTCGATCTTCTCTACCTTGCGGATGAGGGAGAGGGTTTGCTTTTCCCGCTTTTCCAGTTGCGAAGGCGTGCGGGGAAACAGCCAAGCGAGATGACGAGGGGCCATTTTTTTAGGCAGAGAAGTCGCTTGGCGTTGGGGCTGAGCAAAAGCCTCAGTCTTCCCATCACCCTGAAGTTGGACCCACCGATAGACCATCATCCAACTCCCGGAAAAGCCGCGTTCTTGCACCTCGTGCCATAATTGGCTGGTTGCATGGCATCCCTGTTGCCACCGTTCTTGTAGATAGGGGCGATAGGGGTCAATGGCGCTCTTTGTCCGTGCGGGTTTGCCCCATTCAGGAAAACTGGGAGATCGAACAAACTTGCGCACGGTTTGATGACCAATCTGCAGTTGCCTGGCAATTCCCAGGATAGTGCCTCCTTGTTGATAGAGAGCGTTTACCTGTTCATAAAGAGCAAGTCGTCGTTGTCGTGATCCCTCGGACCGGACCCGCTCACCGCTTGTTCGTTTTTGACGGGGCGAAACTGCTAACGCTGCTGCCTCACTTGTGTCCTCTGCCAGATAGGTATGGCTGAGAAAGCGCTCAATGGCTTCTCGAAGATTTTTTAAGAGATGCCAGCGGTCTATAACTTGTTGAGCTTGTGGAGCACCCTCAGTTGCCCCACGCAGATAGTCCTTGGACCGATCTCGGCTGATGATTTCCACGCCAGGATGCTGCCGAAGCCATTGGGCAAAGGTTTCTGCGCTGCGATCCTCCAGCACATCAACTGGCTGGTGCGTCTCTAAATTGATGAGAATGGTTCCATACGTGTGCCCTCGCCGAAAAGCGAAATCATCCACACCAAGAACACGGGGAGTTGGTGGCGTCGGGGTCTTCTTTTTGGCACGCCGCAAAAGGGTATCGGCGCTTACCGGCATGCCCAATTGCGTGGCCAGTCGTGAGCCTGCTTGCCCACTGAGAACCACGGCCAGACTCTCCAGGATGGCCCCTAATCGGCGTGTTTGCCGCGCCGAAACAGGGAGATCAGACAAGCGCTCTGCGAACGTTTGCCGTGGACAGTGCTTGGTCTGGCAGCGGAAACGACGCACCCGTAAGACAAGCTGGACGATTTGACCACTGATGGGCAAATCTTGGGGTGAGCGGGTGTAATAACTATGAACACGATGCGAGACCTGCTGACAGGATGGGCAAACCGCTGTTGGGCTGCTAGCACAAGCAGTAATCGTCAGAAGCGTCTCGCCACGAACAATCTGCTGGATCTCAAAATCGGAGAACGAGAACGGAAGCGTACGCAAGAAGGGGCACCTCATACATGATCTAGTGGAAGCGAAAACATTTCTCTCCATCTCTTTCTACGAATTTGGGTTGCAAACTCAGCACGCAAAGTGCGGAAGATCCACCACTTGACATACTGCCCGGAGCCACGAGAAGACCTCCTTCTGAATGCAGACGCTTGCTATAATCTATAGCGTTAATAGGGCAATAAATATTGTATATTATCTGCGATGATTCTATGATAGAATTTAAAAAATGAGAGGTGCTATCTTAGTTAAGCTATTAAGTAATCTACTAGATTGTTTTGAGGTACATAAGATTCTATGCCGCTGTAATTTTAAGAAAATCTTTTCATCAATATATTATGCACTCTTATAGATTAATGAATGTATCGGGCAATGACACCTTTCACATAATTATTTCAAATACGTTCTTCACCAATCATATTTCGTTGATGTTTCCAAACCGCTATCAACAGTACATCGACAATTTTTCTACGATAATATTTGCTATCGTATCGATAGTTTCAGGCGGACAACTTAAGTAAGCGGTAGTTGGTAAAATACCCGGAAAATGGGTGCCATCTAGACGTAGAGGAAGAATGTACTCCTGTTTTTCTCTAAATGCTCTGGCTTGGGCTGCATCTCGCTCATGATTGGTCCATAATGTGTTAGCATAATGCCTTGAAAGAAACATCACACAATACTGAGCCTTGTTCTGGTAGATGTCAGATAAATGAGTATAAAGATTCTTCCCCCAGAGACTAGACTTGTCGTATTTATCGTAAAAGACTTTAATACCATGTAGTTGTAGAATATTGGCGAGATCCTCTGCATAGCCACGATCTTCTTTCGCAAAGGAGAGAGCAACATCGTAGAGATAATGTCTTTTTGAGCTTCGCATTCTTGCATTCTGTTTTCTCTTGACCTTCTCCGTCAAGTTTATAGGCTCTCCTATATTTTCCATGGAGAGAGAGCGCCCTGAAGAGTATTGGGTGAGCGCTGTGGCAGCAGGCTGTTCAACGGGCAGAATCTCTGCAGGATCTAACTTCGCGACTACTTCAAAAGCAAAAGCACTTGCATGTTGTGCAGCTTTCTCCTGTGAATTATTCGCTTCAGCTTCTCTTGTCTCATCAATAAGCTCGGAAATGCCACGGATTATAAGTGCATCTACCTGCTGATTTGCATAGGCAGCTCGGAGAAAACCACTACCTTCCATCTCTACAGCGAGTGCATCGCCGTAGTTTGTATTCAGGAATCTCCAAATAGCTGAATGAGTTGATGAAATCACTTTTTCACTCGCTGCAATAGGAGCTACAAAAACGTGTGGAGCTAGATCTGACAACGGTTCTCTTAGTCGTTGTAGCCAATTGTCCTTCCTTGCTTCGGTCCTTGCTCGTTGCACCATCCGATACGTTGAGTTACTAATATCTGGCCCTATCTGAAAGGTGTTTTTTGCTTTTCTTGATTCATATCCATACACCTTTGTAGCCGCGACTACATCTCCAATTCTAACGTCTTTGAGCCCATCCGCCACTCCGACGAAAAGGATGAGGTTTGGTTTGAAGTAGCTAATAGCGCGCTCAGCCTCCAGCGCTGCGTTAGCATTGCCTATATCTACTTCAACAATTCCTATGTCCCATATTCGGCCTTCTGCTGTGAAGCTTCCTCTTTCATAGACTGTCCCGAGTGGATGTATCTCTTCATGGACTTTGTTTAGATGAGAGCGAATAGCACGATATGTGATTGGAAGAGTCGTAAGTATAACTGCTGTACAAAATTGTAGCTTAAGCATCTTGAACTCCTAAATGAGTTTTATCTTGGTCAGTAGTTACTCATTATCCTCGCTTGTTCATAGGTTTGCCGAAAAACAGCTCATGGTGTTGTGTCTAAAAATTATCGTTCATTGGTCTTTGTTTATGGGAACGTAAATAGAGGCGGAGTCGTTGTATCGTATTATCAACAGACTCAGTGCTTGGAAGTTCATATTTTTCGAGCCCCTCTTCGTGATCAAGTGGGAGTGAACGGATAGTAACGCTTATAGGTTTTCCGTCGCTGATTCTAAGCATAAAACTTTGTGTGAGGTAGGCATGCTCTTCGCCCAGATCATCCTTAATAATGTCCTGTTCATCTACCGTGGTTACTGCAACAACGTCTGCGAAAAAGTACTCGTGGATCTGCTCTCTGATGTCCCTATGATTCACCGCGTTCACGTCAATAATAATCACTACCAACTGATTTTCAATTGGAAGAAAGTACCTATACACGTTAATGCTATAATGTTGGATATGATCTTCACCCCATTTCCAAAGAAGATCCTGCTCGCGGTAATTTTTCGCATTACTTGTTCCTTTTAAGACGAAACCATGAATCCAAAGAATCTTATCGATCTCATCTCCTGGAAGGTTATGATTAATTTTATCAAGTGCTTTGTGAAAAGCTTCTTGTGCTCTTCTTTTTACCCACATATCATATTCTCTATCCGTTGGAACCCGAATCCCAAATTGCAATAGGCACCACATGATGAGTGAAATAAACAATAATACACCCGTAATACATAGAAATATAAGAAAGTACTCGAGTTTAACATCACCTATAATGGCGGTAATAAGGGCTGCGAAAAGAGATACTTTCAGGATGCGTCTTTTCTTTTTATCGTTTTTTGTAAAGTAGGCACGCATCTGTTTATCAGTATAATTGTGGAAAAAGACTTTATTTAACTTTCGAAGCTTTTTCATATGAATTCTCCGGTAGTAAATGGACAAACCCATAAATTGCTAAGGGGTATGTTAAAAGGGTAGTTCTATTTTTTACTGCTCTACTTCACTCATTAAAATAGATTGGCATTTCCACAAAAGTGCTATGTTGTCGTCGTCTAAAGAAGATACAGGAGTTCTCTCTGCTTCCTCCATTAGTTCCTGAGCTTCCTGTATATATTGTGATTTTCTGAGACCATTACGTGCGAAGTCATGTTTGAAGAGGGCGAACGTGTACAAATAGGAATAAGCAGCATGCAGGGTGATAGTAGCTTGCATAAGTTCCTCAACGCGAAGCCATACTTGAATTGTGACACCGAATGGTCGCACCCCTTTCAGTAAAGCTAGTGCCTGAAGATATTTGACCTGAGCGCTCTCATTTGGACATTGATCTTCGCGAAGGAGAAGGTTTGCGGCTTCAAGATATTGCTTAGCATAGCTATAGTTTCCGTCTAAAAGTGCCGTTTGCCCTCGCTTCAGGAAAACTTTTCCTTCAGCTATCTCGTCCCTAACAGGGGCATTGGTAATGAAATTTTGTATGGTGTGGTTACTTCCTCCCTGGATTATGCCCTGGATTGATCCGTAGTTCTGGAGGTGAATATGATCGTCCACGGGTGCTACGGTATCAGCGGAATTTACTGGCTGATATGATCTATCTGAAGAACCTTTACTAGGTTTCAATATACGTCCCAGATCATCTTGAGACAATCTAGTACTACAACCGTAGTTATGAAGGCGCATGAGAGCCTGGACGAGAACGTCGCCACAGCGCGCGTCGGAGGTCTTGGCTTCGACGGGCCCAGAGTCGCTTCCCGCCTCGCGAAACGTCGACCAGGCCAGCCGCACCT
>WNGD01007450.1_pt1 | contig 10307 bp, 13 predicted proteins | sample 5400671 | NCBI WGS metagenome assembly WNGD01 (sample SAMN13153369, study PRJNA577476) | soil metagenome | isolation source: 40 cm soil or saprolite under grassland replicate 2 | place: USA:California | collected 2016-06-15
CCGTGTACAGGGTGCCGCTCGCCGGGTCGACCACCGGCGTCGAGGTGATCCCAACCGGGTCGATATTGCCGCACGGCAGGTCGCTCTGCGGCACCGGCGTGCCCAGGTTCCGGTGCCAAGCGACCCGGCCGGTGGCCTGCTCCAGGTAATAGACCGTGTTCGCCTCGGTGGCGACGACCACGCCGCCCGCGGCGAGCAGCGGCTCCGCATAGACCGCCCCGTCCAGCTGCGGCGAGGTCCACGCGCGCCGCACCGCCCCGAGCCGCCCAGGCCCCTGCGCCACGCCCGCACGGGCGAGGTCGCGGTGATAGGTCGGCCAGGAGGCGGCCACCGCCGAGCCCTGCCCAGATGCCTGGGTTGTCCCAGGCGCCGCGGTGGAGGCAGAAGCCGAGGGCGCCCCGGCGGCGGGCGGCGCCTTGGCGCTCCTATGCTGGCAGGCCGCCAGCCCCATCGTCAGCACCAAGGCGAGGAGCGCGGCGAGCGTGCCGTTTGTGCGGTTGCGCATGATCAATGACGCTAACCCGCGGCGTGGAATATCTCCAGTCGGGTGGCGGGGCACGGTCCCGCGGCCGGAGGCGCCGCGGGCCGCTCCCATGGCGGCCGCGGGGGCCCCCGATACGCCGGGCGATACGCCGGGCTGGAATGCGGGCCGGTCTCGTGCGGTTGACGCTGGTGTAGGATCTACCGAAGTTCGTTCGGCCTGGGCGTTCAGATGGCGCGGAGGCGCCGCCCGGGGATCCTCCCATCACCTACCTGAAGTGACGTTTTGATGCAGTGAGGAGTGTCACCAACCATGAAGCAGGGCATCCACCCCGAGTACGTGGTCGCCACCGTGCGCTGTTCCTGCGGTGAGACCTTCCAGACCCGCTCGACCGTGCCGGAGCTGCGGGTGGACATCTGCTCGAAGTGCCACCCGTTCTACACAGGCAAGCAGAAGCTGGTCGACACCGGCGGCCGGGTCGAGCGCTTCGAGCGCCGCTACGGCAAGCGGGTCCGGCCGGGCGCCGAGTCCTGAGCGCCGCTGGACCTCGCGAAGCTGGATAATCTGGAGATGAGCAAGTGACCGACCGGACGCCTGAGACGCCCGCGTCCCAGGCGCGGCAACCGGTCTACTACGGCGGCCAGGCCGTCCTGGAAGGCGTGATGATGCGCGGCCAGGACGCCTGGTCGATCGCGGTCCGCCGGCCCCAGGGCGAGATCTACGTCGAACACCACGAGTTGGCCCCCCTCGGCAAGCGCGTGCGGCTGTTCCGGCTGCCGTTCTTCCGCGGCATCGGCGTGCTGGCCGACTCGCTGATGATTGGCGTGCGGGCCCTGTCGATCTCCGGCAACCAGGCCCTCGGCGAGGAGGAGCAGCTCTCCGACAAGCAGATGGGCTGGTCGCTGGCGGTCGGTGCGACCTTCTTCTCGCTGCTGTTCATCCTCGCGCCCGCCGCGGGCACCAACTGGCTCGGCCGCCACCTGCCCAACAACCTCGCCTTCAACCTGATCGAGGGGCTGGCGCGGCTCGCCTTCTTCCTCGGCTACATCCTGCTGATCTCGCAGTTCAAGGATATCCGCCGGGTCTTCCAGTACCACGGCGCCGAGCACAAGGCGATCCACTGCTACGAGGCGGAGCTGCCGCTCAGCCGCGACAACGTCGACCGCTTCCCCACCCTGCACGTCCGCTGCGGCACCAACTTCCTGCTGATCCTGTTCGTGGTCACCCTGGTGCTGTTCACCCTCGGCTTCAGCCTGGCCGGCCGCCCGCCGCTGTACGTTCGGGTGCCGCTGCAGCTGCTGGCGGTCCCGGTGATCGTCGGCATCGCCTACGAGGGCATCCGCCTCGGCGCCGGCCGGGAGCGCTCGCCCCTGGTCCGGGCGATCATGAAACCGGGCCTGTGGCTGCAGATGCTGACCACCAAGCCGCCCACCCACGACCAGATCGAGGTCGCGATCCGCGCGCTCGAGTCGGTTCTCCCCGAAACCGAACGGGAGAAGGTTGAGCCGCTCCCGTCGCAGGTCGTCCACCGCAAGCCGGTCGCCTCGCCGACCCTGGCCCCGACCCCGGCGCCGGCGCCGGCGGTCGCGGCGCAGCCGCAACCCGAGGATCTGCCCGGCGGGGGATAGCACGCTTCCGCGTGTCCACCCCCCTTCCGAAGATCCTGAGGAGCTGGAGTTCCCGTGTTCGACCGCTTGGACGAGATCGAACAGACCTACACCGAGATCGAGCGGCAGCTCGCCGCCCCCGACGCGTTCGCCGACCAGGCCCGCTTCGTGGCGCTTTCCAAGCGCCACGCCGAGCTGGGCGAGCTGGTCCGCGTCTACCGCGCCTGGAAGGCTGCCAACGGCGACCGCACCGCCGCGCGCCAGCTGCTGCGCGAGGAGCGCACCGCCGAGGGCCGCGCCATGCTCGACCAGGAGCTGCGCGACGCCCAGGCGCGCGCGAGCGAGCTGGAAGTGGAGCTGAAGCTGGCGCTCGCGCCGAAAGACCCCAACGACGACAAGGACGTGATCGTCGAGGTCCGCGCCGGCACCGGCGGCGACGAGGCCGCCCTGTTCGCCGGCGACCTCTACCGGATGTACACCCGCTGGGCCGAGCAGCACGGCTACAAGGTGGAGCCGCTGTCCCGCAGCGAATCAAGCCTGGAAGGCGTCAAAGAGGTCATCTTCGCCGTCCACGGCAAGGGTGCCTGGTCGCGCCTCAAGTACGAAGCCGGCGTCCACCGTGTCCAGCGGGTCCCCGTCACCGAGTCGCAGGGCCGCATCCACACCTCCGCCGCCGGGGTCAACGTGCTCCCCGAAGCCGAGGAGATCGACGTCCAGATCGACCCGGGCGACCTCAAGATCGACGTCTACCGCTCCACCGGCCCGGGCGGCCAGTCGGTCAACACCACCGACTCGGCGGTCCGCATCACCCACTTCCCATCCGGCGTCGTGGTGGCGATGCAGGACGAGAAGTCGCAGATCCAGAACCGCGAGAAGGCCATGCGCGTGCTCCGCGCCCGCCTCCTGGAACGCGCCCAGGCCGAGCAGCAGGCTCAGCTCGCCGCCGAACGCCGCTCCCAGGTCCGCTCCCTGGACCGCTCCGAGCGGATCCGCACCTACAACTTCCCCCAGGACCGCGTCACCGACCACCGCATCGGCCTCTCAGTCGGCGACCTCTCCGGCGTGCTGGAGGGCAAGGGCCTCGACCGCATCATCGACGAGCTCGCCGCCCGCGACCACCAGGCCCAGCTGGGCGAGGCGGGGGCACCCCAATGAGAACTTCCCGCACCAGTCCGCTCGCCGCGGTGACCGCGCGGCTCGCGGCGGCCGGGTGCGTCTCGGCCCGGGCCGAGGCCCGCTGGCTGCTGGAGGAGACCGGCGGCGAGCCGGAGGCCTTGGAGGCGATGGTCGCGCGCCGCGCGGCCGGGGAGCCGCTCCAGTACGTGATTGGCTGGGCGCCCTTCGGCCCGCTGCGGATCCACGTCGGGCCCGGCGTGTTCGTCCCCCGGCCCGAAACCGAGGGCCTCGCCGACCGCGCCGCCCGCCACCTCCGCCACGCCGCTCCACAGGAGCGCCTCGCGGTGGACCTCTGCACCGGCTCCGGCGCGATCGCCTGCTTCCTGGCCGCCACCGTCCCTGGCGCGCGGGTCGTCGCCACCGAGCTGGACCCGGGCGCACTCGTCTGGGCACACCGCAACTGCGCCGCGCACGGCGTGGAACTCCTCGCTGGCGACCTCGACCGGCCGCTGCCCGCCGCGCTGGCCGAGCGGGTGCGGGTGCTGTGCGCCAACGTCCCCTATGTGCCCAGCGCCGCGATCGCCACCCTGCCCCACGACGTCCAGGAGCACGAACCGCGCGCCGCCCTCGACGGCGGCCCCGACGGCCTCGACGTCCTGCGCCGGGTCGCCGCCACAGCGCCCCGCTGGCTCGCCCCCGGCGGTGTGCTCTTCTGCGAGATCGGGGAAGATCAGGGCGCCGCCGCAACCGCGCTGTTCCAGGCGGCCGGCCTGACCGAGGTCGCCGTGCGGCCCGACCTGGTCGGCCGCGACCGAGTCATCCGCGGCCAACGACCGGCAGACCTGAGCAACGACCGCCAGACCTGAGACCTGAAGCACTGATCTAAGGAGCGAGCATGAGCGACAGCTTGAGCGACGACCCGCGGATCATCCGGATCCCCAAGGACGAGGAACAATGGGACGGCCTGGTCCAGGTCGCCGCCGAGATCATCGCGCGCGGCGGCCTGGTGGTGCTGCCCACCGACACCGTCTACGGCGTCGCCTGCGACCCCTTCAACGCCTCCGGCACCGACGCCCTCTTCAAGGCCAAGGGACGCGGCCGGGACCTGCCGCTGCCGGTGCTGATCCACACCTGGCGCCAGGCCCTCGGCCTGGTCGAGGCGGTCACCGAGCACGCCGAGACGCTGTTCGCGCACTACTGGCCCGGACCGCTCACCGTCGTGCTCAAGGAGTCGCCCGGCATCGGCTGGGATCTCGGCGCCTCGCGCGGCACGGTGGCGCTGCGCATGCCCAAGCAGGGCTTCCTTCTCAAGGTCATCGAGCGCACCGGCCCGCTCGCCGTCACCAGCGCCAACCGCAGCGGCGAACCGACCCCCGGCAAGATCCCCCAGGTCGTCGAACAGCTCGGCGACCACGTCGAAGCCTACTTCGACGACGGCTGGAGGATGGGCCGCTCACCCTCCACCATCGTCGACCTGACCGGCCCCAAGCCCATGGTCCTGCGTGAAGGCGCCATCGCCACCGCCGAGCTCGAAGCCGTCCTCGAAGTCCCGCTGCTCGACTACAGCGAGGAGGGCGGCGAGGAGCTGGAGATGGAGGACCTCGACGAATCCGGGCCCTTCTACCCCGAGGGCGCCATCCCGAGCACCGAGTATGTCGCCAACCTCACCAAGGCCGAAGACCCAGACCCGGACCCGGACCCGGACCCGGACCCGGACGATGACCGCTGAGACTGGTGCGGCCTCCTCCCGGACCGCGACGCCAGGCGACCCCTTCACGGTGCTGTTCGTCTGCACCGGCAACATCTGCAGGTCAGCGATGGCCGAGGTGTTCGCGCGGAGGGAGCTGGCCAGCCACCCCGGGCTGGAGGTGCCGCTGCGGTTCAGCTCCGCCGGCAGCTACGCGATGGAGGGCAACCGGGCGGTTGAAGCCTCGGCGGTCGCGGCGGAGGCGCGGGGCGCCTCGCTGGAGCGCCACCGGGCGCGGCAGCTGACCCGCCGCCGGGTCGCGGCCGCGGACCTGATTCTCTGTATGGAGGCCGAGCACCGGTCGCCGGTGCTGGCATTGGACCGGGCCGCGGGCAAGCGGACGTTCCTGCTGGGGACGTTCGCACGCGCGATCGCCGAGCTGGAGCGGGAACCGCCCGGCACGGCCCCGCCGGCCTCGCCGGCTGAGCTGGCCGCCCTCGCCGCCGAACGGCTGCGCGAGCAGCCCGGCGACGGCGTGGACGACCCCTACGGGTGTCCCGCCGCCGCCCACGCCGCCTGCGCCAGACGGCTCGACGATCTGGTGAGCACCGTCGCCGCCTCCCTCCTCAAGACCGTCCGGGCGCCCGCTTGACCTGTTTGACATGCGGGTTTGACGTTGCGTTGACCTTGGGGTGATAGCCTCACCCCGCTGTGGGCGATCTACGTTCCTACCTCCTGGTCTGCGGGGCGACCGCGATGCTGGCGTACCTGCTGACCCCGGCGGTGCGCTGGGTGGCGCTCCGCTTCGGCGCGGTCGCGCATCCCAACGACCGCACCGTCCACGCCGAGGCGATGCCGACGCTCGGCGGGCTGGCGATGTTCCTGGCGTTCATCGGCGGGCTGGCGGTCGCCTCGTCGCTGCCGGGCCTGTCGCAGCAGCTGCTGACCTCGTCGGACGCGGCGGGGGTGGCGGTCGGCGCGTCGCTGATGGTCGCGATCGGGATCGTCGACGACCTCAAGGGCCTGAGCGCGCCAGTGAAGCTGGCCGGGCAGATCTTCGCGGCCAGCGTGATGACCCTGGCCGGGGTGCAGGTGCTGTATTTCTGGCTGCCGTCGCTGCACAACCTGCAGGCCGGCAACATCATCATCCTGTCGCCGGACCTGGGCGTGCCGCTGACGGTGCTGCTGGTGGTGGTGACCGTCAACGCGGTCAACCTGGTGGACGGGCTGGACGGCCTGGCCGCCGGGCTGGTGGCGATCGGCGCGCTGGCCTACTTCATCTACAGCTACCGCACCGGGGCTGTCGGGCTGATCGAGGCGTCGAGCCCGGCGCCGCTGCTGGCCGCGTTGCTGTTCGGCGCCTGCATCGGGTTCCTGCCGCACAACTTCAACCCCGCGCGGATCTTCATGGGGGATTCGGGGTCGCTGCTGCTCGGCACGCTGCTGTCGGGGGCGACCATCACCGGGATCGGGCGGACCACCCGCCCGGCCGCCGGTGACCAGTTCGCCCTGTTGATCCCGGTGATCATCCCGCTGCTGGTGCTGGCGTTGCCGTTCTTCGACACGTTCTTCGCGGTGGGGCGGCGGATGTTCTCCGGCAAGGGGATCATGACCGCCGACAAGAACCACCTGCACCACCGGCTGCTGGAGATCGGCCACTCCCACCGCAAGGCCGTGCTGGTGCTGTATGGGTGGAGTGCGCTGCTGGCGGGCGCCGCGGTGGCGCTGGCGTTCACCGGGGCGCGCAAGGTCCTGCCGTTCTTCCTGATCGTGGTGGTCTGCGGGGTCGTCGGGCTGCTGGCGCCGCGCTGGCGCTTCGGCCGCCACCGGCCCGCGAGCGGAGCCTGAGTGGACCCGGCCGACGCGCGGATCGTGCGCGGGGCGGTGCTCGCCACTGTCCCGGTCTGCGCCGTCGTCGCCGTGGTCGCGGCGCTGCAGGCGGGCCACAAGGGCCTGTATGGGGCGCTGCTCGGCAGTTGCCTGGCGATCGCCTTCTTCGCGGTGACGATCGTGGCGGTCAGCGTGGCGGGGCGCATCGACCCGCTGCTGATGCTGCCGGTCGCGCTCGGGACCTACCTGGTCAAGCTGATCGGCATCGTGGCGATGTTGCTGCTGCTGCGCGGCTCGACCGCCTTCAACCACACCGCCTTCGCGCTCGCGACCGTGATCGGCGCCTGTGCCTTCATGACCGCCGAGGCGCGCATGATCCTGCGTGCCCGGATCCCCTATGTGACAGACACGGCTATGTGACAGACACGGCGGCGGACGGGCGCTGGCGCTCGCTCGGGGCCGCGTGCCCTTGGTATAGTCGGCGCCCCATGAGAGAACCACCTGGTAGTGGTAGAGACCGGGGAGGGTCCGAGGTCGCCTGGACCATCATCGGGCTGCTGCTTTCGGGGGTGATCGCATGGGGCGGCATCGGCTGGCTGCTGGACCATTGGCTCGGGACCTCGCTGTTCCTGCCGATCGGCATCCTGGTCGGTGCGGCTGGGTCGTTCTACCTCGTCATCCGGCGCTACGGGCAGGGCTGACGGGCGACCGAACGGGAGTTGACGAGCTGACGTGACAACGCTGTTGGGTGCACCGACCCTGCTCGCCCGGGCCGGCTTCAAGGCCCCCGGGATCGACGAGTTCACCTATCCCTGTTATAGCTGGTCGAAGTTCCTCGGGAGCGCCTGCATCAACCGCACCGGGGTCCTGATCCTGCTGATCACCGCCGTGGTCGCGGTGCTGTTCCTGGCGGCGTTCCGCAATCCCCAGGTGGTGCCGCGCGGGCTCCAGAACGTCCTCGAGGTGGGCATCGACTTCATCCGCGACCAGATCATCCTGGAGGTGGTCGGCCCGGAGGGGCTGCGTTTCCTGCCCTACCTGACCACCCTGTTCTTCTTCGTCTTCTTCTGCAACGTGCTGGAGATCGTTCCATTCGTGAACTTCCCGGTGACCTCCCGCATGGCGCTGCCCGGGTTCCTGGCGATCATCAGCTGGCTGATGTTCATCGTCGTCGGTATGCGGGAGCAGGGCGTCGCCCACTACTGGAGGAACTCGCTGTTCCCGCCGGGCGTCCCGGCGATCCTCTATATCCTGATCACCCCGATCGAGTTCGTCTCGACCTTCCTGGTCCGGCCGGTGACGCTGTCAGTCCGCCTTCTCGCCAACATGATCGCCGGGCACCTGATCCTCGGGGTGTTCTTCGCCGGTACCGTCTACCTGCTCGCCCAGCCGAAGACCTTCGTGTTCGGGCTTGGCGCCGGGCTGATGTCGTTCGCGCTGGTCGGCTTCGAGCTGCTCGTCGCCGGGCTGCAGGCATACATCTTCACGATCCTCACCGCTGTGTACGTCGCAGGGGCTCTGGAGCCCGAGCACTAACCAGAAGGAGCAGAAACCCAAATGAACCTCGTCCTCGCCGCCCTCAGCGGCAACCTGAACGTCCTCGGCTACGGCCTCGGCGCCGTCGGTCCCGGCATCGGCCTCGGTATCCTGATCGGCAAGGCGCTCGAAGGGATCGCGCGCCAGCCGGAGGCGGCGGGTATGGTGCGGACGACCATGTTCATCGGCCTGGCGTTCGTCGAGGCGCTCGCGCTGTTCGGCTTCGTGCTCGCCTTCGCCATCAAGTAGTCAGGGAGCCGCTGTGCACGCCGTCATCGCCGCCCTCCCAGTGGTCGCCGATTCGAACCCGATCCTCCCGGCCACCAACGAGCTGATCGTCGGGATCATCGCCTTCGTCGTGCTCTACGTCGTGCTGAACAGGCTCGCGTTCCCGCGCGCCAGCCAGGCGCTGAAGGAGCGCACCGAGAACATCGAGGGCAAGCTGGAGCACGCCGAACGCGAACGCCAGCGGGCCGACGAGCTGCTGCAGCAGTACAAGGAGCGGCTCGCCAGCGCCGAGGGCGAAGCCCAGCGCATCATCGAGGAGGCCCGCGCCAACGCCGAGCGGCTCCGCAAGGAGCTGGCCGCCAAGGCCGAGGCCGAGGCCGACCGGGTGATCACCCGCGGCCGCGAGGAGATCCAGGCCGAACGCGACCGTGCCGTCCGCGCCCTCCAGGGTGAGGTCGGCAAGCTCGCCGTCGAGCTGGCCAGCCGGGTGGTGGGCGACTCCCTCGACCGGGAGGCGCAGCTCCGGCTGATCGACCAGTACATCGACCAGCTCGGCGACTTCACCCAGGCAGGAGCGCTCACGAGCAGGCGTGAGGACGGCAGCGGTGCCAGCTAGCAAGCCCGCGCTGACCGCGCACGCCGACGCGATCCTCGGGTCGCTCACCCGGCGCGCCCAGCTTGACGCCGTCGCCGGCGACCTGGCCGCCTTCGCGCGGCTGGTGGCGGCCACGCCACGGCTGCGCGGCGCGCTGCTCGACCGGGGCCTGCCCGAAGCGGCGCGGCGCGCCCTGCTGGAGGACCTCGGCAAGGGCCGCCTCAACGATGCCAGCGTCACCCTGCTCGCGACCCTCGCCAGCTACCAGCGGGTCCGGTCCGCCGAGCTGGCCGAGCTGCTGGCGGAGCTGTCGGCTGAGGCTACCTTCCGCGCCGCCGAGCAGGCCGCCGAGCTGGACCGGGTCGAGGACGACCTGTTCCGCTTCGGTTCGCTGGTGGCGCGCACGCCGGCGCTGCGCTCGGCGCTGACCGACCCGGCGCTGCCCGTTGAGAATAAGCACGCGCTGGTCGACGATCTGCTCAAGGGCAGGGCCGCCGACCGGTCCAGGGCGCTGATCGAGCTGGCCCTCGACCTGCGCAACGGACACGACCTCGACCGCCGCTGCCAGGAGCTGTCCGAGCTGGCCGCCGCCCGCCGCGACCGCGTGGTCGCCGAGGTGCGCAGCGTGGTTCCCCTCGACGCCGCCCGCCAACAGCGGCTCGCCGAGGTCCTCACCCAGATCGCCGGCAAGCGGGTCGAGCTGCGCACCAGCATCGACGAGTCGATCATGGGATCACTCGTGGTCCGCCTCGGCGACGAAGTCTTCGACGGCAGCGTCCGCAACCGACTGGAGCAGGCACGGCACGCCCTCGGCGTCGCGTGAACACCGCTGGGGCCTGAGCTGAACGACGACGTTTGAGACGACGTTTGAGAGGAAGTGCACGCACCGTGACTGAGCTGTCGATCAAGCCCGATGAGATCGCGGCGGCGCTCAAGAAGCATGTGGAGTCGTTCCGGCCGGCCGTGACCCGGGAAGAGGTCGGGCGGGTCGTCGAGGCCGGCGACGGCATCGCCCGGGTCGAGGGGCTGCCCTCCTGCATGGCCACCGAGCTGCTGGAGTTCCCCGGCGGCCTGATGGGGATGGCGCTCAACCTGGACGTGCGTGAGATCGGCTGCATCATCTTCGGCGACGCCGCCGGCGTCGAAGAGGGCGACGAGGTCAAGCGCACCGGCCAGATCCTGTCGGTTCCGGTCGGCGACGGCTTCCTCGGCCGGGTGGTCGACCCG
>WNGD01007892.1_pt1 | contig 10306 bp, 8 predicted proteins | sample 5400671 | NCBI WGS metagenome assembly WNGD01 (sample SAMN13153369, study PRJNA577476) | soil metagenome | isolation source: 40 cm soil or saprolite under grassland replicate 2 | place: USA:California | collected 2016-06-15
GATCTACTGTCGCTTGTAGAGCGACGGGTTGTCGTCCACCATCTTGAAGTAGTAGTCGAGGTCGTACGGGACCGCCTTGTTGGACTTATCACGGAACTTTTTCGCTCGCTCGGTCATACCGCGCTGGAGGTAGAAGGCGTAGATGTCGCGCGGCTCGGAGGACGAGTAGTTGTGCCTTGGGACGCGAGGAGGTAGCCCTCCAGCGTTTTTTCGACCGCCTTCTCCCAGGTGAAGTTCTCCAGAACATGTGTCGCGAGATCAAGATCGCGCGGGGCGGCATACGCGTTGCGGATCGCGCTCCTGATCGATTCGACGGAGTCCGGCTCGCAGTAGAACGCGCGGTCGCCGAAGTAGTCGCGCGTGTCACCTCGATCGGTGACGACGACGGCGCACCCCATCGCGGCGGCCTCGAGCGAGGAGAGGCCGGGCGTCTCCATCCAGCTCACCAGGGCATGAACCCTGGCCGCCGCGTAAAACGCGGGCAGCGCGTCATGGTCGATCTGACCGATGATCTCCGTATTGGGGCCGGCCTCTCCCTCCACCCGGCGGAAGTACGCGAGGTGGTTCGGAGCCGGCTTGCCCACCAGAACGAGCCGCCACGGGAGGTCGCGCATCGCGCGGACGAGGTTCAACTGACACTTGCGCCCTTCGATTCTCGCCACGCAGAGGACGGAGCCCTCGGCCTCCGGCGCTTTCGCGGCCCGGCCGGCGCCCGCGTTGAAGACGCGGGCGTCCACCGCATTCGGGACGACGACGCAGGGCTTCCCTCCCGAGATCGGGAAAGCGCGCACGACTCGGCGCATCTCGGACTCGGAGTTCGGCAGGACGACGTCGGTGAGCTCGACGATCGAGCGCTGCAGCCGCGCGTAGCCTCTGGCCAGAAGGGCGCCGGTGCCCTTGTTGATCTCCCCGTTTTTCATGGCGCGCGCCAGGACCTTCAGATATTCGGTCTGCGCCGGCGCCAATGCGTTCGCCGCCAGCCGCCCGAGCCCCGTCCGCCCCTTTCTGTCGTACTCGGCATATTCGACGTAGATGGGGGAGAGCGCCACCTTCTTGCGCTGACGCTTGGCATTCCTGGCTTGCAGGTAAACCTCTTGCGGACGCGTGAGATTGAAAAGGTGCACCATATCGTAGCCGGAGAGATCGGGTTCCAAATCGGTCGCGACCACCGCCGCGCAGCCCGCCGCCCTCAGGGCCTCGGCGGTCTTCAAGATCTGGATCGTGTCGCCACCCGGGACCGAAAAGAGGGTGGCTCTCGATTGGAGAAGGATTCTCACGCGCTCACCCCTAAAAACTCGACGAGCTCCTCGGCCCTCTTCCGCCAGGAGTTGTTCTCCGAGAAGCGCAGCCGGGCTTCCCTTCGATCGGGGGAGTCGGAGGCGAGCAGACGCTCGATCTGCGCCGCGAACTCCGCCGGGGTATCGGCGGTGCAGACCCCAAGCTCCTCGTCGGGGGCGACCGCCGGCAACGGCGTGGAGACGACCGGCAGGCCCGCGGCGAGATACTCGTAGAGCTTGAGCGGGTTGACGCTCTGCGTCAGCTTGCCCGGCCTGAAGGGGATGATCCCGCAGGAGAAAGCGCTCAGGTGGGCGGGGACGGCCCGGCGTTCGCACGCGCCCGGCAGGTGCACGTTCGGTCTGCCCTTTAGCGCATCGACGCTGGTGCGTATCGGTCCGATCAGGACGAAAGAGGCGTCGGGCAGGAGGCCGGCCGCGGCCGCCACGAGATCGACGTCGACCCACGCTTCGATCTTTCCGAGGAAGCCGACGATGGGCTTTCGTATCTCTCGGAGCGCTTCCGGAGGCTTCGCCGACGCGCTGAACGACGGCAGGTCCACGCCGTGCGACAGGAGGCAGACGTTCGGGTTGAGGCTCGCGCTCTTTTCCAGCAGCGGTTCCGAGGTGGCGACGACGGCGTCCGCGGCTCGCATCGTTTCGATCTCGTCCTCGACCACCGCCTTCTTCGAGGCAAGCGGCCAGTCGAATTCGCTCACCTCGTCCACTACGTAGTAGCACTTTTTACCGCGGGTGCGGAGCTTTTCAAAGAGCGTCGCCGCTTTGTGGTCGAAGGAGATGACATGCGGGCCGGCGATGCGCATCGCCTCGAAGAGGCGATTGAGTTCACCGGCCAGAAGCTCTTGGTTAAGACGGCTGATCGCCCGGTATCTCCTATCGAAGGGCAGGCGGGCTCTGGGGGTGTAGACGAACAGATTGTCGGTCACTCTCTTCAGCTTCGCGCCGCCGAACACCCGGGACCGGGGCACATCGTATTTCAAGGGCGAGATCCAGGTCGTCGCCTTTTCGACGAAGAGGACCGTGTGCTCTCGCGCCAAGCAGTGGGGGATGTAGTGCTGGGTCCCCCAAAAGGGATCGTTCCAGTACGCGTCGGAGATGATCACAAAATTTGCCATAGCTGCGTCGTTCGATTTAAGGATTGGGTTCGGCCTCGCTCGGGTCGTGGCTCGTTCGGCGCCGCGCACCAGCGCGCGCGAAAAAAGCGACCACCGCGCGGCGGCCGCGAGCGGCGACGTCCGCGCTCTCGCGCCGGCGGAGCGCGTCGGCGTAGAGCTCGCGCGTGCTCTCGGCGACCCTCTTCCACGAGCGGGCGCCCTCGGCCTCGCTCAGGCAGTTTCTCGACATCCTCGCGAGCTCGCCCGCGTCTTGCAGGGCCTTTCTCAGTTCGCGCTTGAGAGCGTCGGGGTCGTCGGCTCGCACGAGCAGGCCCGTCTCGCCGTGCTTGATCGACTCGGCGAGCCCGCCCACGTCCCTGGCCAAAACGGGGACGCCGTAGGTCTGCGCGACGTGCAAAATGCCGCTCGTGTAGACGTGTTTATAGGGCAAGACCAGCAGATCGGACACACTGAGGACGGCGTCGATCTCTCGCAAAGAGAGATAGCGATTTATGGTGAGAGCCGAGCCTTCGGACGCCATCTCGGAGAGGATGTCGGCGCGCGGACCAACATCGCCCTGCCCGGCGACGAGCAAGAGCGCGTCCGGGAGATCTCGCCTGATGGCGGCGAACGCGGCGATGAGGGCATCGAGGCCCTTGTAGGGTCTGATCGACCCGACGAAGCTCGCGACGGTTTTGCCGGCCGGGATGCCCAGGGCGGTCCTGGCCTCACGACCGTCGTTTTGCCGATCGCTCCTCTCCGACAAGGGGATTCGCGAACAGCCGTGCGGAACGATCGCGATTTTGCCGGCGGCCTCCGGCGCGAGTTCGACCAGGAGATCGCGGGCGTATCTCGAGTGGACGATGATGAGGTCCACGAGAGAGTAGACGCTTCTGAACAGCTCTCGTTGCCGGTTGCCGTCCTCGTGAGGGAGGACGTCGTGCGCGGTGTAGACGATCGGCCGGCCGGCGAGCCGGAGCAGTCTGACCACCCAAAGCGAGAGGTGCTCCGGCAACCACTGGACGTGGATGAGGTCGAAATCCCCGCCACTCGCGAGCGCGAGCAGGCGCGCCCCATTTTTGAAGTGCTTCAAAAGGGATCTCAGCTTCTTTACGAGCCCCATGAGCCTGTTGGCGGGCGCGCGCTCCGAGCGGAAGTCGAGAAGAACGGTCGCCGCCTCGAAACCCTTCTCGGCGGCGGCGAATTCGTAATCGCCGGTCGTTGCTAGCGAAACCCTCGCTCCCACCTTGCCTAGCGCGTTGCAGAGGTCGTATGCGTACAAGGCAACGCCGCCCCAGCCGCCCGTCTCCACCATCAGGACGCGAATCTCTCCCCGCGTTCGCGGCGCGCTCTTTTCGGCCATGGGTGGGTCGGCCACCCGCATCCCTGCGGCCGGCCCCGATCCCTCCGCGCGCTCGACCCGGTCGCCCGCGCGAGTCGCGGGCGGTCGGGGAAATGGGGGTTGCGGGTCGCGAAATCCGCGGCCGGTGAGGGCCGATTTGGCCAGAGAGAGCTCATCGTGGAAGCGTCTGACCCGCTCGTTTCGGCCCTCGGAGCGGGGCCACCTGATCCCCACCGCTATGACCTGAAGGCAGGCGGTCAACCCAAGAAGGAGACGGTAGGCCTCCGCGACCGCCCGGCCTCGATGTTTCAGGAAATACATATACCTGCTCCGAAAGAGCTCGGCCCTCATCCGCTCCCGCGCGAGCTTGCTTGATTGCCCTTTGGCGTGGACGGCCGTGGCGACCGGGGCGTAATAGATCGATCGACCGGCTCGGCGCGCTCGGTAGCACCAATCCTCGTCTTCGGAGTACATGAAGAAACGCTCGTCAAGCGGGCCGATCGACTCCACGTCTTCCCGGCGCATCAGGAGGAACGCGCCCCAGACGTAGTCGACCGCTCTCACCGCATCCGGATCGAGCTCCCGCTCGAGGTATTCGGGGCTCGTCGTGGGCGCTCCGATCTTGTTGAGGATCGGCACACGGGAGCAGAGCTGATTGGCGAGCGTGCTGAACGGTCTTGTGGAGGGGTGCCACGAGCCGTCGGGGTGGAGCAGCTTGCAGCCGGCCGCCGCCGCTTCGGGATGGGCGTCCATGAAGTCGATCGTCTTTTTCAGGGTGTCGTCGAGGAGCGTCGCGTCCGGGTTGAGGAGGAGCAGGTAGCGCCCGCGCGCGATCTCGATCCCCTGGTTGCAGGCTGCGGCGAATCCGGCGTTCTCCGAGTTCGCGATGAGCGTCGCGGCGGGGAAGTCGAGCCGCACCATCTCCGGGCTTCGGTCGGACGACGCGTTGTCGATTACGATGGCTTCAAAGGCCGGCCGCCGGGCGGTGGAGTTAAAGATCGAGCTCAGGCAGCGCTCGAGGTGCTCTCGCACGTTGTAGCTTACGATGATGATGCTGACATCCAGCATGACCCGCCTTAACCCCTTTCCAATGGTCCGGCCCGAGGCCTGATGCCACATCGCCGAGGGCGCTGGCCAGGATAGACGCTCGGATTCGTTAGCTCTCCCATGGCTCTCCTTTGTGAGGGCCGCGCCTCGTTCAACGCTTGCCCATTGACAACGGACCGTCCAGGGCATTTGTATGCGGGGAGCATTCCGGGAGCAAGCGAAATTTCCTGACAAGCGGTCGGCGCCGGGTGGGGTTCGGCCTGGCAAACCCGCCTTGTGCGTGGGAAAGGATGGTTTATTCTTTTTGTCACCACGAAGACGCAAAGGCGCGAAGAATCGCAACGGGTGCATTACAATGGATAGTATGAAGGGCCTTGAGATTTTTGAGGATCACGAGAGTTTGGTCCGGGCGGCTGCGGAAAGAATCGCGGCGACTCTCGCGGCGACCCTGAAGGAAAAAGGCGGCGCCACATTTGTGCTCACAGGTGGTAACACTCCGAAGCCCATCTATGAGCGGCTGGCACAGCCTCCTTATAGCGAGCGGATCCCCTGGGATCGTGTCGACTTCTTCTGGGGGGACGAGCGCTGCGTGCCTCCGGATCATCCCGACAGCAACTTTGGCATGGCCTGGAAGGCGTTCCTCTCGCGGCCTCCGGTCCCTGAGAACCGCATTCACAGAATGCTCGGAGAGCTGGAAGATCACGAAAGGGCGGCGGTTGTATACGAGGAAGAGATCCGGCGCGTCACCGGCGCGGGAGACACTCCCAGCTTTGATCTCGTGCTTTTGGGAATGGGAGAAGACGGGCACACGGCTTCGCTGTTCCCCGGCACGCTCTGGGACGAAAACCGATGGGTCGCCGCGAACTATGTGCCCAAGCATCAATCGACCCGCATCACCATGACCCCCCGCATCTTGAACCAGGCCCGGGCCATTATTTTCATCGCCGCAGGACCTGGGAAAGCCCAAGCGCTGAAGGACATCCTCGAGAATCCGGAGAGTGACTATCCGGCCCGTAGGATCCGTCCTGTTTCCGGAACTCTCACCTGGATGGTAGACCGGGCCGCGGCCTCGCTTCTCACCCGTGCGATTCCTCAGGGGCCGTGAATTATATACCGGATTTCCACGGCCACTCTGGAGTGCGCACGCTTGCGGGTGTAATTAGAAGTGCCAGTCACGTTCGGCTCCTTAGTACCGTAACGTATTCCGCCCCAGCGGGGCGAAAGGGGATTAGCCGGGGGTGAGCGAAGCGAACCCCCGGAGAGAAGAGAAGCAACGATACGCACCCCGGCAGGAGTTGCCGGAACTCCCTGCGCCCCTGCCGCTGCCGGGGCGCATTCGTTTATTGCAATATTCCGGGGGTTCGCTTTCGCTCACCCCCGGCTAAGCTCCCAGCGCCCTTTCAGGGCGCCCGGACTCATCTGGGAAAATACATTGCCGTATTTATGAAATCATGTACTTGGTGACTCGCACTTCTAATTACACCCCACACTTGCTTGCGCCTTGATTGGCGGTGAAAGGATTTCCGGCGGGACGAAAGCGGCAGCAAGCTAAGCAAGCTGCCGCACTCCATAAGCGCATTTCAAACGAACCAAATATGAAGCACCCGAACCTGAGAAGTTTTCTCGAGACATTGAAACGGGAAGGGGAGTTGCACGTCATTGAAGAGACGATCAACCCGCACCTGGAGCTGGCGGAGATTCACCGTAGAGTCGTGGCGCGCCAGGGTCCGGCGCTTCTCTTCACGGGCGTTGCCGGCACGAAATTCCCTGTCGTCACCAACCTCTTCGGCACGCGTCGGCGCATTGATCTGGCCTTTGGAGAAGATCCCGTTCGATTTTTCAAGAGGCTGGCGGAAGCCGCAGAATCGCTGCTCCGTCCCACTCCCGGCAGGCTTTGGAGCTTTCGAGACCTCGCCACGACTGGCTTCAAAATAGGGACGAGAGAGGTGCGCACCGGCCCGGTGCTTGAGAAGGTCGTGGATCCTCCCCGTCTCACCGTGCTCCCGCAGATCCAGACCTGGCCCATGGACGGAGGCCCATTTCTCACGCTCCCTCTCGTGTACTCTGAGAACCCGATAACGGGGAAAGGCAACCTCGGGATATACCGCAATCAGATCTATGACGACCGGACCGCGGGAATGCACTTTCAGATCCACCGCGGCGGAGGATTTCATTATTATGAAGCGGAAAAACTCAACCGGCCTCTGCCCGTGAATCTGTTTCTGGGCGGCCCTCCTGCGCTCATCATGGCTGCAGTGGCGCCCTTGCCGGAGAATGTTTCTGAGCTGATGGGCGCTTCCCTTCTGCAAGGCGGACGCCTGGCGCAGGTCCGCGACCCTCGCGTGAGTCCGCTCCCCGTCGTGGCCGAAGCGGATTTCCTGTTGGTTGGCGAAATACCTCCGAAAGTCCGCCGGCTGGAGGGCCCGTTTGGAGATCACTACGGCTACTACTCCCTGGCCCACGACTTTCCGGTTTTCAAAGTGGAGCGTATGTATCACCGCTCGGGTGCCGTCTTTCCCGCCACGGTAGTCGGACGTCCGCGCCAGGAGGATCATTACATCGGAGAATACCTGCAGGAGCTCTTCTCGCCGATCTTTCCGCTGGTGATGAATGGAGTTGTTTCCGTCTGGGCTTACGATGACGCAGGCGTGCATCCGCTCGCCGCCGCCGTCGTGCGGGAACGCTACCGGCGCGAGGCATTCATGGCGGCGATGCGGATTCTGGGTGAAGGGCAGCTCTCCCTGACAAAGTTTCTGCTGGTCACGGACGCCCCTCTCCCATTGAAGGAATTCCGGCCATTGCTCACCCATATTCTGGAGCGTGCCGATTTTGCCACGGATCTCTTTATCTTCTCGAATGTCTCGCAGGACACGCTCGATTACACGACGCGCAAATTGAATGAAGGGAGCAAGGCCATTCTGATGGGCTTGGGGGACAGGCGTTTTTCGCTTCAACCAAAACCTGTCGCGGAACTGCGCAGCCCGTTGTTTCGCCGTCAGGAAGTCTTCGTGCCCGGCGTTCTCGTAGTAGAGGGCCCCGCCTGGCGCGAAAACGATTTTGTGGTCCGGGAACTGACGAAAGAAGAGGCCGCGCAGCCCTTTCGGCTCGTATGCCTGGTGGACGACGCAGCCGACTGCGTGCGAGACGAGGCCTCATTCCTCTGGACGGTGTTTACGCGCTTCGAGCCGGCGGCCGACATTCACGCGCGGGAGTTGCATCTGGAGCGCTATCACGTCCGGTTTACGCCGCCGGTAGTTTTTGACTGCAGGATCAAGCCTTGGTTCCCTCTGATGGTCGTGCCGGCGCCGGAAACCGTCGCGCGTGTCGATGCCTTGTGGCCCAGGATCTTTCCCGGCCCGTCCATATGAATCTGACCGCGGCATCTGTGTGATGCTTAGCGCCTTTGTGGTTGTGTCTTTCTTTACCGCAAAGGCGCGAAGACGCTAAGAATCGCCAAGAAAGCGAGTATGTGAATGGGAGAAACATGGGATGCGGTAATTGTCGGAGGAGGGCATAACGGGCTCGTTTGTGCGGCCTATCTCGCGCGTGGCGGCCTGCGCGTCCTGGTGCTCGAGCGCCGGCCCGTACTCGGCGGCGCCAGCGTGACCGAGGAGACATTCCCCGGATTCAAGATTTCGACGGCGGCCTACCTCTGCAGCCTGCTTCAGGAACGGATCATTCGCGAGCTGGACCTGCCGCGCTACGGCTACTATGTCTACCCCAAGGACCCGGCGTACTTCGCCCCTTTTCCCGACGGCAGTCACTTCCTCATGTGGCAGGACCTGCAGGAAACCTGCAAAGAGATTGCCAAATTTTCGCGCAAGGATGCGGAAACCTACCCTCGTTATGAAACCTACGTCGAGGGGCTCGCGCGCTTCGCCGAAACGATGCTGCTGGTGACGCCCCCTAACCTGGTTGGATCCGGGGCCAGCGACCTGGGGAAGCTGGGAAAGTTCGGCTGGCAGTTCTTGAGGATGCGAGACGACGAGCGCGTCGGCCAGATACGGATTTTCACCCAGAGCGTCGCGGACTTTCTGGACCGCTGGTTCGAATCTGATCAACTCAAAGTTTCGCTCGCCACGGACGGCGTCATAGGGACCTTTGCAGGGCCCCGATCCGCGGGAACGGCCTATATCTTGCTCCACCACGTCATGGGCCAGGTGAACGGGCACCGGGGCTTGTGGGGCTTTGTGCGCGGCGGGATGGGCGCCGTGTCCGAAGCCATTGCGGGAGCGGCTCGTTCAGCCGGTGCGATGACCCGAACTGCGGCGGACGTGGATCACATCCGGGTGAAAGACGGCCGCGCTCAGGGAGTCGTGCTGAAAGATGGAGAGGAGATTCGAGCGCAAGCGGTGGCTTCCAACGCGGATCCCAAACGTACGTTCTTGGGGCTGCTCGGCGAGAAGGACCTGGACGCGCGATTCCTGGAGCAGGTAAAGCAGATCCGGATGAGCGGTTGCTCCATGAAGATCAACCTGGCCCTCGACGGCCTCCCCAGCTTCAAAGCTCTGCCCGGCACACGGCCGATGCCCCACCACAAAACGACGATTCATATCTGTCCAGACGTCGATTACGTAGAGCGCGCGTTCGACGACGCCAAATATGGCGTGCCTTCGCGCCAGCCTCTGCTGGAGATCACGATTCCGACAACCTATGACGATTCGATCGCGCCTCCCGGCAAGCACATCATGAACATCTTCCTTCAATACACGCCGTATCACCTGAGAGACCGTCCATGGGATGCGGTCAGAGAGTCGTATGCGGATCGTGTCATGGATTTGGTGGAGGAATACGCTCCGGGCTTCAAGGACCTCGTGCGCTTCCGGCAGGTGCTCTCACCGGTGGATCTGGAGGCAACGTTCGGTCTGACGGGCGGCAACATCTTCCACGGCGACATGAGCGCGGATCAGCTTTTCTTTCTACGCCCTGTTCCCGGATGGGCCCGCTATCGCACGCCGATACGGAATCTCTATCTCTGCGGATCCGGAACGCATCCCGGCGGGGGAGTTATGGGAGCACCCGGCTACAACGCGGCCCGCGAAATCCTTCACGATTTCCGCCGCGGGCTCCGCTGATTCAGGCCGCAAGACCTCGCCACGAATTACACGAAATGTCTCCAAAGCGAGCGCAGCATCCGCTAAGCTGGTTTCGTGTAATCCGTAGTACTTACGCTGTGAATTCTTGCGCTTTAAGGGACGATGGAACATTTCCATCCGCACCAAAGCGGCAGCAAGCTTAGCAAGCTGCCGCACTCCAAAGAGCGCAGTGGGAATTACTTTTTCAATTACGCGGGCGGCAGCTTCACACCCGGGTTGCAGAGCCCAACGGGAAGTTGCACCTTCGTCACGCCCCGCGCCTACTGGATCGCGCTCATGGTATAGGACAGGAGCTTCAACGAGGAAGCCGGGGAAGGATTGACGTCAGGGGCCAACGGCTGCACCGCCGGCCCCCATTGATCCCCAGTCGAAGAGTCGATCTGGAGTAATCGAGCGCTATGGCTTACGGTTCGCTGCTAATTAATAACAATC